>Ga0075431_100004082_pt1 | contig 14242 bp, 12 predicted proteins | sample RhiMetdeltSRZDD5_FD_75297 | JGI IMG/M metagenome (GOLD analysis project Ga0075431, IMG submission 75297) | Populus rhizosphere microbial communities from Tennessee, USA - Rhizosphere MetaG P. deltoides SRZDD5 | ecosystem: Host-associated > Plants > Roots > Rhizosphere > Soil | place: USA... | reverse complement strand
CGTCACGTGGGCAGCAGGTTTGACGCGCGCCGTCGGGCATCGGCATGGAGCACCGCGGCAGCGCAGGAGGCGAGCCGTGTCCGCACTGAGTCGGCCCGCGAGGTGAGAACGATCGGCACGCGCGCTCCGAGCACGAGGCCAGCAGCATCGGCCTTCAGCAAGAAAGTGAGGTTTTTGGCGAGCATGTTGCCGGCTTCGAGATCCGGTACGATCAGGATCTGAGCGCGCCCGGCGACCGCCGAGCGGATGCCCTTGGTCTCTGCTGCTTGCGGATCGATGGCATTGTCAAAAGCAAGCGGCCCGTCGAGCACACCACCGGTGATCTGTCCGCGCTCCGCCATTTTGCACAATGCCGCAGCCTCGATCGTCGACGGAATTTTCGTGGTGACGGTCTCCACCGCAGAAAGGATGGCGACGCGCGGCGTGCCGAGCCCAACCTGAACGAACAGATCGATCGTGTTCTGAACGATATCCCGTTTGGCATCGAGGTCAGGAGCAATGTTGATGGCCGCATCAGCGATGAACAATGTCTCCGGATAGGTCGGCACGTCCATGATGAAGACATGGCTGATGCGCCGAGCTGTCCTAAGGCCGGTGGCTGATGCGGTCACCGCCCGCATGAGCTCGTCGGTATGGAGGCTGCCTTTGATCAGCAGTTCTGCCTTGCCTTCATGGATCAGCTGCACCGCCTTGGCGGCGGCTGCCTCGCTATGGGCAACGTCGATAAGCTCGAACGATCCGATATCGAGATCGTGCTCCCGGGCAACGGCTTTGATCCGTTGGGCGGGACCGACGAGAACAGGAATGAGCAAGCCATTCGCCGCAGCCTGAACCACACTGCTGAGCGAGCTCTCGTCGCATGGGTGGACCACGGCGCCCCGCACCGCCGGGACCTGCTTGGCGCGATTGATCAAGCGATCATTTTTCGACTGGCTTTCTGACATCATGCCCTAGCCTTGCGATTGACCTTCACCGCTGCCGCGACATTTGGATCTGCCTCGACACCAAACAGCTGAGCGACCTGCCTCAGGCGGTCGGCCGCCTCGCCGGTGACGTCGCCCCTGGCGTTCAGGACATGGCAGAGCACGATGAAGGCTCCGCGTCGGGTTTCCTGATCGGGCGGCAGAATACGCGGGATCGCCGCAAGGGTCGCGGCCTGGTCGATCAGCAGCATGAAATATTGTTCGCGGATGAGGGTCTTGAACTCCGACAAGGTGAGCCGAGGCTGGTCGTCCTCAACCGCCCTGAGCCGCCGAAGCGCCGCCAGGCCCCGTTCATCCGGCCCGCCCCGCGCCATCCCGACATAGATGAGGCCGCGCGCCAGGGATTCGCGCAAGCCCCCGTTGCCGATCCGCGATTTCAGCTCATCGATCCGCGCTTGCAACAGCTGACCATAGGCCGAGCTCTTGGCCGCCTTGCGATGCGGTTGCTCGCCGGCAGGATCGATACCCACCGCCGCCTGCAGCACCGGCGACCCATACACCCATTGGAACGTGCTTTCCGAGACCGCCTCGGCCATGTCCCGCCAGCTGTCCAACACCCCGACGATCTGCTGCGAAACGGCCTCCTGGAAGTCAATGAACGGATTGTCGGCGCGCGCCGGCTTTCGGTTCGTCCGCACCTGTTCGGCGGCAACTCTGACCAAGCCCATCAACGGATTGCTATCGGCGAGAGCGCTATATTGCAGCCGCAGCGGGTGGCACTGCCTCATCAACCCGGCCACCGGCGCGGGAATGCCTTGGCGGATAAATGGCTGCACGAAGGTGCGGTAGAGCGCGAGATTGATTTCGGAAACTCTTGCGGCAGTGGCGAAGCGGCGATCGTCGGCCGCATCATTTCCACCAAGTGCACGAATGTCGTCGAGTGTTCGCGCCTCACAGCGCATGACCCACTCGCCGGTGACGAACGCGGACCCTTCCGTGCTCTCGGTCTTGGCTTCGAGCACTGCCTCGTAAAGGCCCGGTGGCAGCACATCGATCATGTCGATATTGCTGGAAAATTCGCCATGCTCCTTGCGCGCCACTCCTGCCGACACGAAGATTCCGAGATGACCGATCCTGTCATGGATCGTGTAGACGATCGTCTGGCCATATGACCGGATCTCCTCGACGCTGTCGTAAAGATCGAGAATCCATCCAAGCGCCTGCTGTGGCGGCGTGACGTTGTCGCCCTTCGAGCAGAACACGACGATCGGCGAGCGGATGTTGCGCAGATCGATCGATGTGCCGTCGGATGTTCGAATTCCTCCCGCGGCGAGATTGTTGCCGACGAACAACTCGTCGACGATGAACTGCATCTCCTCGGCATTGAGGGTGACATGGCCGCCCCACCAGGTCTCGAAGCCGAGATAGCGGGGCGCCTCCGTGTCGATCTTGGAATAGAGATTATACTGCTTCGACCACAGCGTGTTGGACGGGTTCTGGTTCTCGAAATTCTGCACGAGCCAGGCGCCGTCGAACTTTCCATGGCCGAGGTCACCGGTCAGCGCCGTGAGCCAACTGCCGCCCAGGAGGCCGCCCGCGTAGCGCATCGGATATTTGCCGCGCACGCCGGCCCAGTAGGACAGAGGCGAACCTGCGAGAATGATCGGCCCGAACAGCTCCGGGCGGAGTGCGGCGAGCATCATGACCGCCCAGCCCGCCTGGCAATTGCCGATCACGCAGGGCTTGCCGTCCGCCTCGGGGTGAGAGGCGATGATCTTCTCGAGAAAGATCGCCTCGGCGCGCGTGATGTCCTCGATCGTCTGCCCCGGAACCGGGTCCGGGAGAAATCCGATGAAGTAGCAGGGATGACCGGCTTGGAAGGCGACGCCGATCTCGCTGTCTGCCTTGAAGCCCCCGATCCCCGGCCCATGGCCGGCGCGCGGGTCGACGACGACGAAGGGACGTCGAGTCGGATCGATCGTGATACCCTTGGGTGGAATGATCCGCGCCAGGACGTAATTGACGGGGTGGTCAAGGGTGCGGCCGTCGATGACGAGCTCGGCGTCGTAATCGAGGACGTGCGGAGCCTCCTTGGCCAGATGCTCGTGATACTGATTGCCTCGCTGCCGCAGCACGTCCCAGAAAAGGATGCTGCGTTGTCCAGAATCGACCAGGTATTCAATAGCGGCTTCGAACATGCCTCGTGGTGACACTGAACCTGTTTTTTCGTTCAGCTCCAAGGTCATGATGCCCTCGTTTTCATTAGTGCCGCTCGCGGGATTGGGAGATCCTCGATGGGGATCAATGCGACACGATACGAAGCTCCACGCTAGCGACTTTGATCTAAATCAATCAACGAGAGATAGCGGTGCATGGTGATAGGAGCTGAGCGAGAACACTTGCCAGAAACTGAGATTATTATCGCTAGGCATTGTCCTTTCGTACAATACACACGGTAGAAAGTCTCTGATACGCATACCCGAATGGCGGAGGGCAGCGTAGACAGGCAGTTATAATGTTTTAGTGGTACATTTCTGGGTACCGGCGTCCTTTGGAGTGGCCATTCTGCCCCCGCTCGAATGGCCATGGTCGTCGGCACAGCGCCGGAATCCCCTCCCGGTGCAAGCGCGAAAGCGCGAGGGTGCTCGGCCCCCCGACTGGGCACCCTACCTCCGTAAGCACAGAGGGCAATGAAGAGCTGTCTCGACCAGCTGTCGGCCACCGAGAACCTGATCTCCTCTGGCCGCGCACCCCGGGCTGCTTTTCCAAGGCGGGCACGAATGCGCTCGGCAGCAGCCCCAGCGGCGGCCTTTTCACCTGCTGTGGCGCCGCCCGCAAAGAGAGTTTCGATCTTGCGAAGTTTTTCTCGAAGGCTGTCTCCGGTGTTCATCGCATCCGTTCACAACCGCTTGGCCGCCCAGATGACGCGCCCGATGATATTCACTTCCTCTGCGTCGCGCTCATAGGTCTGAATCCCGGTTTTTCGCTGACGCAGCGCGGGCGTGTCCTGCCCTACAAGTCGGGGCGCGCTTACACTTGTTCGCGCAAATGAACTCAGTTAACCGCCCATCTGAATCAATCCCTCCAATTCAAACAAATTGGATGCCAAAACCTGCCGGTGAGACAAAAACGTGAATTGCCGCGGTGAGACCGCTTCCGCCAAGTCTCACATCCAAGGGACGTGACTCCTGGTCGCAAGAAAACGGCCGCGAACGAGCGAATAGCTCGAATCTTGTATTTGCGCCTGGACTGGTTGGTGGGCCCGGCAGGACTCGAACCTGCAACCAAGCGGTTATGAGCCGCCGGCTCTAACCAATTGAGCTACAGGCCCCACCGCGGAATCATATAGCCGAAGGGCTTAAGCCTCTCAACCGAGGGAGATCGTCCGCCCCGGCATTGTTGATCGCGATCCGGTTCGGTATATGGGACCCCTTGGAACAGTTCCTTCCCGAGCCGGGTGATTTTCCATGCGCATGTTGCTGGCCATTGTCCTCTTGTTGCCATTGGCGTCGCATGTCGCCGCCCCTGCGTGGGCCCAACAGGCGCAGCCGCCGATCCGGACCATGGCGATCGACGGCGTCGGAGAGGTGCGCGCTCGCCCCGATATGGCGACGATCATGGTCGGGGTGGTGCAGCAGGGCGGAACCGCGGGCGAGGCGCTCAAAGCCAATTCGCAGGCGATGAACCAGATCCTGGCGACGCTCAGGTCGATGAAGATCGCCGAGACCGACATCCAGACCTCGAACTTCCAGATTTCGCCGCGCTATGATTACGGGCCGAACAACCAGGGTCCGCCCAAAATCACCGGCTATGAGGTGTCCAACCAGCTCGCCGTGACGGTGCGCGACCTGCCGAAGCTCGGCGGGCTCCTCGACGACATCGTGCGGGTCGGCTCGAACCAGATCTCGTCGGTCGCCTTCTCCTTTGCCAATCCCGAGCAATATGAGGATGAGGCGCGGGTCAGGGCGGTGGCCGATGCCAGGCACAAGGCCGGTGTCTTCGCCGCCGCATCGGGCGTTCAGCTCGGGGCGATCCAGACGATCAGCGAGAGCGGGACGATCACGCCGCCGGTTCCGATCTATGCCAAGCAGATGCGCGCCGAGGCGGCGTCGCCGGTGCCGATCGCGGCGGGCGAGTCGGTCATCCAGTCACGGGTGACGATCGTCTGGGAGATCAAATAGGCGCGACGCGCTCGAGCGGCTCACCCACCAGCGCGCGTCGCCGCGGCGGTCACGGCATTCGGCCAGACCTATTTCGCCGCCTTGCGCACCCGCGCCCCGGTATCGGCGATGATCTTGTCATATTGCTTGAGCTGCTTCTTCGACAGGACGGTCTTCATCTGGGCTTTCTCGCGCCGCGCAACCGCCTGAAGCTCCTCGCCCGCCTTTTGAAGCTGGTCGAAATTCGGGCTGGCATCGGGATCGATGCCGTATTTCTTGAAGACGGCATTCATCTCGGACGCGGTCTGCTTGGTAATGGCCGAGACCTTTGCCTTCTGGTCGGGGTTGAGATCGGTGAGCTTCTGCTCCACCTTGGCGTCATAAATACTGTCGGCGCTGGCGGGCAGCGCACCCACGAACAAGGCGAGCAAGCCGAAGGCAACCACTTTTGCGCGCATTGAGATTAAGGCCATTGGCATTTCCGCTCCATTGATACGCTCAGGCAAACCGTCTTTCGGCCTGCCTAGCACATGACATGCAGGCTTCCAACCTTGGATGAAAACTGTTCCCCTGCTAACTGACTGCCGCCACAGTTGAGTGGCCAATTTGTGTAAAAGCGAAGGCAGTAGGCATTAGGCAGTAGGCAGTCGGGACGATCTCCACTCACTGCCTACTGCCTACTGACGACTGCCTTTAATTGTCCAGGAAGCTTCTGAGCTTGCGCGACCGCGAGGGATGCTTGAGCTTGCGCAGCGCCTTGGCCTCGATCTGGCGAATGCGCTCGCGAGTCACCGAGAATTGCTGGCCGACCTCTTCCAGCGTGTGATCGGTGTTCATGCCAATGCCGAAACGCATGCGCAGCACGCGCTCCTCGCGCGGCGTGAGGCTCGCCAGCACGCGGGTGGTGGTCTCGCGCAGATTGGCCTGGATGGCGGCCTCGATCGGCAGGACGGCGTTCTTGTCCTCGATGAAATCGCCGAGATGGGAGTCCTCCTCATCGCCCACCGGGGTCTCGAGGCTGATCGGCTCCTTGGCGATCTTCATCACCTTGCGCACCTTCTCGAGCGGCATCGAGAGCTTCTCGGCCAGCTCCTCCGGCGTCGGCTCGCGGCCGATCTCATGCATCATCTGGCGCGAGGTGCGCACGATCTTGTTGATCGTCTCGATCATATGCACCGGAATGCGGATGGTGCGTGCCTGGTCGGCGATCGAGCGGGTGATCGCCTGGCGAATCCACCAGGTGGCATAGGTCGAGAACTTGTAGCCGCGGCGATATTCGAACTTATCCACAGCTTTCATCAGGCCGATATTGCCTTCCTGGATCAGATCGAGGAATTGCAGGCCGCGATTGGTGTATTTCTTGGCGATCGAGATCACCAGGCGGAGATTGGCCTCGACCATCTCGCGCTTGGCCTGGCGGGCCTCGCGCTCGCCCTTCTGCACCATGTGCACGATGCGGCGGAACTCGGGGATCATCAGCCCGGTGTCGGAGGCGAGCGCGTGGATGTCGTCGCGCAGGCGCTTGATCAGATCGCGCTCGGAGGAAATGAACTCCTTCCAGCCATGCTTGGTCAGCCGGCCGACGCGGCGCGGCCAGTTGGGATCGAGCTCCTCGCCCTGATATTCGCGCAGGAACACGTCGCGCGGGATGCGGTAGCTCTCGGCAAGGCGCATCAGCTTGCCCTCGAGCGAGATCAGCTTCTTGTTGATGTCGTAGAGCTGCTCGACCAGCGCCTCGACACGGGCCTGGTTCAGCGACAGCGATTTGACGTCCTCGATGATCTCCTCGCGCAGCTTCTTGTAGCGACGCGACTGCGACTGCGACAGCTCGGTCTTTTCGCCGACCTCCTGGTCCTGCAGCTTGCGCAGCGACTTGTAGGTCTTGGCAATGCGATCGAAAGTCTCGAGCACCCGCGGCTTGAGCTCGGCCTCCATGGCGGACAGCGAGACGTTCGAATCCTCGTCGTCCTCCTCCGGCTCCTCCTCGATGCGGGGCGTGTCGAAATCCTCGGGGCTCAGCACGTCGCCATATTCGCCGCCCGGTCGCCGGCGCTGCGCCTCGGCCGCGCGGGCGCGGCGCTCGCGCGGATCGATGCGGCGATTCTCGACCGGCGGCGGCGGCGCCGGCAGCTCCTCCTCGACGATCCGCTCGGGCGCAGCCTTGGCATCGGGCCCGGCATAGGTCGCCTCGAGATCGATGATGTCGCGGAGCAAGATCTTTCCTTCATTGAGCTCGTCGCGCCAGATGATGATGGCCTGGAAGGTCAGGGGCGATTCGCAAAGGCCGGAGATCATCGCCTCGCGGCCCGCCTCTATGCGCTTGGCAATGGCGATCTCGCCCTCGCGCGACAGAAGCTCGACCGAGCCCATCTCGCGCAGATACATGCGGACCGGATCGTCGGTGCGGTCCACCGGCTCGGCGGAGCGCTCGACCTTCATCGGGAGATTTTCGGAGGAGCGCTCGGCTTCCTCCTGCGGCTCCTCGGTGGTCTCCTCGTTCTCGACCACATTGATGCCCATCTCGGTGAGCATCGCCATGGTGTCCTCGATCTGCTCGGAGGACACTTCCTCGGAGGGAAGCACCTCGTTCAGCTCGTCATAGGTGACATAGCCGCGCTGCTTGGCGAGCTTGATCATACGCTTGACGGCGGCATCGGTGAGGTCGAGGAGCGGACTGTCCGAGGATTCGGCTGCCGGTTCAGGCGTGTCCCGCTCGTCGGAAGTCTCCGGTGCGACCTGCTCTTCCGCTTCGGGCTCGCGCATCTGAACTCTTGCCATCGTGTTTCAAATCCTCATTCTCGACGTCCAACCGGTGGCGAAACACCACGATTCGGTCTTTTCCATGCCCCCGCACAGGGATAGAAGCGTCCCGTTAACCCCAGCCTAACGGTAAATGCGCGGACCGCCGATCACCTTCGGTGATCGCCGCCGCGATCAGTCAAACTATGTGACAGGCCTCTGAAACCGCCCGGAGGCTGCCCCGAAGCCTTCGACCGCGACCTCGGTCCCGATCGTCGAACGTAGCTCTTCGCGAATGTCATTGAGGCGGCGGAGATTCCCTTCCGTCGTGTCCTCTGCCAACACCCGCTCCGCGATCTTCAACTCCCGTTCCAGAGTGACCGTTTTGCGGTAGAGCGCCAGCATCTGGCTCAATCCCGTTTCGGCGTCAGCCAACGCTGCATCGGGAAGCACGAACCAGCTGTTCAGCCGGCTCGCTTGAGCCTCTATGCGGACGATTGCCGCCCCGTAACCCCTTGCGGAGAGGTGGTCACGGAGCCTCCGCCCGTCAAGCCCCTCATGCAAGGCGGCGATATCTATGATTTGCCGGCGCATCGAGTCAAGTTCGGGCACGTCAAGCTCCAGCTCGCAGAGCGTGTCGAGATGGCTCGAAATCAGCTCAGGGTGGTTGATCATTGCCAGGATGATGGTCCCTTCGCGGCGCTGACGGGCAGCATCCGACCCGGCGCCGACCATCGTCTTGAGCTCGCGCGACACCTCGCTTTGCACGGGAAAGCGCAGCCGGCGGCCCGTCCGGCGGTCAGGGGACGGGGCCTGATACCAGAGTTCCCTCAGCCGGCGACGCATGTCGGCAAGATAGTGGGTGCGCACCGTCTGATCGGCGATGCCGGCGCATTGGGCGAGCAGCTCGGTCTCGAAACGGGCCTTGCGCTCCGGGGTCAAACGGTCATTGGCATCAAGGGCGCGTCGCCACAGCACCTCGGACAGGGGTTCGGCAGCCTCGATGGCGGCGGCGAGAGCCTGCCCGCCGCCGGCACGCAGCAGGTCGTCGGGATCCTGTCCCTCGGGCAGCAGGGCGATTCTCAGCGACTGACCGGGGACAAGCAGCGGCAGTGCCAGGTCGACCGCGCGGTGGGCGGCGGCCATGCCGGCCTTGTCGCCGTCGAAGCAGAGAACCGGCTCGGGGGCGATCCTCCACAGGAGGGCGAGCTGCATGGCGGTCAGCGCGGTGCCGAGCGGCGCCACAGTCTCGGGGAAGCCGCCGCGGCACATGGCGATGACGTCCATATAGCCCTCGACGGCGATGATGCGGCTGCGGTCGGCGGCGAATTTGCGCGCCTTGTCGAGATTGTAGAGGACCTCGCCCTTGTGAAAGAGCGGAGTCTCGGGCGAGTTCAGATATTTCGGCTGGACATCGGCGGCGAGGGCACGGCCGCCAAAGGCGATCACCCGGCCGCGGCCGTCGCGAATGGGAAAGATCAGGCGATCGCGGAAGCGGTCGCGGGGCACGGCGATCTCATCGCCGGTGACGACCAGCCCGGCCTCGACCATCTGATCGAGCTCGATGCCGAGGCCGGCAAGATGGGTGCGGAGCTCGTAGCGCCCGGCAGGCGCATAGCCGAGGCCGAACTCCTGGCTCACTGCCATCGGCAGGCCGCGATCGGCGAGGTAGCCGCGGGCCTTGGCGCCGACCGTTGCCTGAAGCTGATCGGCAAAGAACCGGACGGCGTGGTCCATGACCTCGTAAAGGCTCGCGCGGCGGCGCTCGCGTGCCGCCTCCTCCGGCGTGATCTGGGGCATTTGGAGGCCGGCTTCGGCGGCCAGCCGCTCGACCGCCTCGGGAAACGACAGGCCCTCCTTCTCGACCAGGAAGGTGAAGATGTCGCCCGAAGCCTTGCAGCCGAAGCAATGGTAGCGGCCCTTGCGGTCGTCGGCGTGGAAGGACGCAGTCTTCTCGGAATGAAATGGACAGCAGGCCCAGAAGTCGCCGCGCGCGGGGAGGGATTTGCGGCGATCCCATTGGACGCTGCGCGACACGACGGCCGAGATATTGACCCGGGAGCGGATCGCGTCGAGGAAGGAGGGCGGAAATTTCATCGCGGTTTCAGCCCTGAAGCTTCGCCCTGACCGCCGGCCCGACGCTCGCGAAGTCCATGCGGCCGGTGTAGCGCTCCTTCAGATGCGCGATAACCTTGCCCATGTCCTTGATGCTTGCGGCCTTGGTCGCGGCAATCGCCTCGTCGATTGCGGCCTTGGTCTCCTCGGGCCTAAGCGGCTCGGGCATGTAGGAGCGGATGATCGCGATCTCGCCCCGCTCCTGCTCGGCCAGATCCTGACGGCCGGCCTGCTCATAGGCGGCGAGCGAATCCTGGCGCTGCTTGATCATCTTGTTCAGCACCTCGAGAATCTGGGGGTCGCCGACCCCCTTGTCCGGTCCCGCGGTGCGGCTCTCGATGTCGCGTTCCTTGATGGCGGCGTTGATGAGGCGCAGCGTTGAAACTTTCAACCTGTCGGCGGCCTTCATCGCCTGCTTCAGCTCGTCATTCAGCCTTTGACGGAGGGACATCGCACAACCTCATTCAGTGATTCGTCGCCAAAATTCAGGCCCGAAGATACCGGCGGCGGGAGAACGGCAATATCACGATCGAGCCGAAAAGCCAGCACACGAAAGCCGACAGCCCACCCCAGACGAGCCCCGGCGCGGTCACTGGTATCGCCGGCTCGAACTGCTTCCAAGCACCATCCATGATGGACGGGTCGGGCGAGCGCATGACCTCGAACGGCCGCATCAGCGGCGGCGCCTGCTCGATGGCCTCGCTCTGCTTCTGCAGCTTGTCGCGCCGCGTGAGGGTCGCGGTCACGGACTTGCCCTGGGCATTGAGGAACTCGTTGTTGGCCGTCGCATATTGGGCAAGGGCCTGGTCGCGCGACAAGCCGCTGCCTGTGGCGTCGCGATCGAACTCGGTCACGATGCGCTCGATCTCGCCGAGCGCCCCGCCGAGCCGCTGGCGATATTGTTGAGAGAATTCCGGCAGCTGGCTGCCGAGCGCACCGCCGATAAGCCCCAGCAACACCGGAAAGATCGAAACTATGCGCATGCTCGTCCTGACCTCCTTCGCCCCGCTCCTGGAGAACACCGCCCCGGGCTGTTGACGGCGGGTTGACGCTCCGCCGAGCCCATGCTTTACGTCGGCCTCGCCCGGGCCACCCACCCGGCTCGGCGAAGGAGCATCCCAGCCCCATGACCTCCACCAGCAATGCCCTGCCGCTACAACGCGCAGTGCGGCAGTCAGGTTCGCGCGAGCGTGTCCATGGCGGATGGACTAAGGAGCGCCCGACGGCGCTGCTCGTCCTCAACGATGGCACGGTCATCGAAGGCCGGGGATTTGGTGCCGAGGGCAGCGCCGTTGGCGAGGTCTGCTTCAACACCGCCATGACCGGCTATCAGGAGATATTGACCGACCCCTCCTATGCGGGCCAAATCATCACCTTCACCTTTCCACATATTGGTAACACCGGGACGAATGAGGAGGATATCGAGACCTCGAATCTCGCCTCGTCATCGGGTGTCAGAGGTTGCATCGTCCGGGCCTCGCCGTCCGAGCCGTCGAATTACCGGGCCACCCGCCACTTCAGCCAATGGCTCAAGGTGCGCGGCATCATCGGGCTCGGCGGGATCGATACGCGGGCGCTGACCGCGCATATCCGCAACAAGGGAATGCCGAACGGCGTCATCGCCCACAATCCGGCCGGCGTCTTCGATATCGGCAGGCTCAAGGCGGAGGCGCAAGGCTGGCCCGGCCTCGAGGGCATGGATCTCGCAATCGAAGTGTCATCGGCGCAACGCTATGAATGGGACGAAACCCGCTGGGACTGGCAGCAGGGCTACGGCCGGCAGCAGACGCCGCGCTACCATGTGGTCGCCGTCGACTATGGGCTCAAGCGCAACATTCTCCGGTGTCTCGCGGCCACCGGCTGCCGGGTCACCATCGTGCCGGCGACCACGGCGGCGGAGGACATTCTGGCAATGGACCCCGATGGCGTGTTCCTGTCGAACGGGCCCGGCGATCCGGCGGCAACCGGGGAGTATGCGGTGCCCGAGATCGTCAAGCTCGTCGAATCGGGCAAGCCGGTGTTCGGGATCTGCCTCGGCCACCAGATGCTGGCCATCGCGCTCGGCGGCAAGACGATGAAGATGCATCAGGGCCATCATGGCGCCAACCATCCGGTGAAGGACTTCACCACCGGCAAGGTCGAGATCACCTCGATGAATCATGGGTTTGCGGTGGATCGCGAGAGCCTGCCCGCCAATGTGGTCGAGACTCATGTGTCGCTGTTCGACGGCTCGAATTGCGGGCTTCAGCTCAAGGACCGGCCGGTGTTCTCGGTGCAATATCATCCCGAGGCATCACCGGGGCCGCAGGACAGCCACTATCTCTTCGAGCGCTTCATCGCCCAGATGGGGAAAGAGAAGAAAGAGTAGCTCGCGAGGCGTTCACGCCATCGCCTGATAATGCGCCACCGGCTCTTCGGCAGCGAGGCGGGCAAGCTGCTCGCAGGCCTGGACCAGGAGCGGCAGCGAGGGGGCGCCGCCAAAACAGAGCCGCATGCCATTGCACGGCACCGAGCGGTCGACAGCAAAGGCATCGCCGGGCGAGAGCTTGATTCCCATGGCAAGCGCCGCCGAGACGAACTCGATCGGCCGCCAGAAGTCGGGCAGGGTCACCCAGGCGAATGGCGATCCCGGCGTGCACTGCACCTGGAGCCCCTCCAGGGTGGGAAGGACGGCGGCGCGGCGCGATTCGAGCTCGGTGCGGATGTTGCCGAGGATGCGCTGGGCGACGCCGGTCTCGATCCAGCCTTGAGCGATATGGGCGGTGATCCCGACGGCCCTGCCGCCGGTTGCGAACATGGTGCGCAGCAGGTTCTCGACCTGTTTCGGCGGGGCGGCGACGAAGCCGATTCGCAGACCGGGTGCCACGGTCTTCGACAGGCTGCTGATGTACCAGCTGCGCTCCGGCGCCAGTGACTGCAGCGTCGGCGGTGCCTCGCTCAGAAGCAGGCGAAAGATGTCGTCCTCGACGATGGTGAGGTTCTGGGCCTGGGCAATGGCGGCGATGGCGCGCCGACGCGCGTCGCTCAGCACGATGCTGGTCGGATTGTGCAGAGTCGGGACGAGATAGAGGATCCGGCCGGGGCCATTGCGGACCGCATGGTCGAGCGAATCAGGGAGAATGCCCTCGTCATCGGCCCGAAGCGGCTCGAGCCGCAAGCCCAGCTGGCGGGCAATCGGTTGCACCGTCGGATAGGTCAGCGGCTCGACCAGGAGGGTCTCGCCGGCGCGGGCGACGGTGCCAAGGATGGCAAGGAGCCCATGCTGGGCGCCGGCGGTGAGCGCAACCTGGCTCGTCGCGACGTCCACTCCGGCCCGGCGCAGCCATGAGCGGGCCATGTCGCGATGCTCGGGCAGGCCGGCAACCGGCGGGTAATCGAGATGGTCGAGCCGCTGCGGATCGGCCATCAATCGCATCAATGCCTGGTCGAAATCGGCGAGATTACAGACCCTTGGCGGCACCGCGCCTTGGAGGTCGAGCGGACCGCGCTCGCCAGCGGTGACGGCGGCACGCCGCCCGGCCAGCGGATCGCGCAGGAAGCTGCCGCGGCCCACCTCGCCCGAAACGAGACCGCGCCTCTCAGCCTCCTGATAGGCGCGGGTGACGGTCCCAACCGTAACGTCAAGCTGCCATGCAAGCTCGCGATGTGTAGGTAACTTGTCACCCGGCGAGAGACGGCCGGATTCCAGATCTGCAGCAATGGCTTGCGCGATTGCGAGATAACGGGGGAGCTGGGGATCGAGATTTGGTGTCCAAGTTGTCATGGTGACAATGTTTCTGTTGACCGATACATTTGCCCACGATTATAGACATTGCACGCAACCAATACAATGGTCGCGCTAGGATAAATGGACATAATGGTACAGCGACAATTCCCCACATGACCGGCCCGCAGAGCGGCGCCGGGAGTCCCACGAAAGGAAACCCACCATGCGTGAATACGCTCTGCACGAATTCGAACATCGGGAGGCCGGCTGGCCTTTCGGTCTGCTTGGCCGGTTGGCCCGCAATTTATGGCGGCGTCGTACCCTTCATCGTCTGGCACTGCTCGAGGACCATGTCCTCGCCGATATCGGGCTGTCGCGGCATGACGTGATGATGGCCAGGCGGTTGCCGCTGTCGATCGACCCGATCTACGAGATCGAGCGGATGGCGCATCATCGGCGCACGCCCCGCGGCGTCCGCACCAGCTGAGTCGCGTACAATGGGGCCCGGCCGTGCCGGGCCTCAGACCTAATCACAACATGCTCTAGTCGACGGGCACGAGCTTGCCGGTCCACAGGACCGGCCCGGTCGGCTGGCCGGT
>Ga0075431_100004080_pt1 | contig 14244 bp, 11 predicted proteins | sample RhiMetdeltSRZDD5_FD_75297 | JGI IMG/M metagenome (GOLD analysis project Ga0075431, IMG submission 75297) | Populus rhizosphere microbial communities from Tennessee, USA - Rhizosphere MetaG P. deltoides SRZDD5 | ecosystem: Host-associated > Plants > Roots > Rhizosphere > Soil | place: USA... | reverse complement strand
GAGCACGAGCCACAGGAGAGGCAGCCATGTCACTTCGCCTGGGAGACACCGCTCCCGACTTCACCGCCGAGACCACCGAAGGGACGCTGAGCTTCTACGACTACCTCGGCGACAGCTGGGGGATGCTCTTCTCGCACCCCAAGGACTTCACGCCCGTGTGCACCACCGAGCTGGGTGCCTTCGCACGGCGGAGGTCTGAGTTCGACAAGCGCAACGTCAAGCTGATCGGGATCAGCGTCGACCCCCTCGACTCGCACAAGGGCTGGTCGAAGGACATCGAGGAGACGCAGGGCGCCGCGCCGAACTATCCGCTGATCGCCGACCCGGACCGCAAGGTGGCCGACCTCTACGACATGATCCACCCCAACGCCAGCGACACGGTGACCGTACGCTCGGTGTTCATCATCGGCCCGGACAAGAAGATCAAGCTGATCATCACGTACCCGCAGAGTGCCGGGCGCAACGTCGACGAGCTCCTGCGCGTGATCGACTCGCTCCAGCTGACCGCCGGCTACAGCGTCTCGACGCCGGTCGACTGGAAGGAAGGCGAGGACGTGATCATCGTCCCGGCCGTCTCGGACGAGGACGCGAAGCAGAAGTTCCCCAAGGGCTTCAAGACCATCAAGCCCTACCTGCGGGTCACCCCCCAGCCGAACAAGTAACTCCCACGTCGGGACGGAAACCCCGCGCCGAGCGGGGTTTCGACCCAACGGCGGGTGCGGCGGCTAGACCCAGCCCATCGGGTCGACGGGAGTGCCGTTGACGCGCACCTCCCAGTGGAGGTGCGGGCCGGTCGACGCGCCGGTGGAGCCGACGTTGCCGATGACCTCGCCGGTGCTCACGTGCTGGCCGACGCGGACGCCGATGCTCGACTGGTGGCCGTACCCCGTGGCGAGCCCGCCGCCGTGGTCGATCAGCGTGAAGTTGCCGTATCCGCCGTTCCAGCCGGCCATGATGACGACGCCGTCCCCGGCCGCCTTGATCGGCGTGCCCGAGGAGGCCCCGATGTCGACACCGGCGTGAAGGCGGTTCCCGCCCAGCACCGGGTCGTTTCGATAGCCGAACGGGCTTGTGATGGGACCGTTCACGGGCCAGCTGAAACGGTGGTTCCCCGGCGTCGGGTTGCCGCGGCTCACGCTGGCCGAGATCTGGGCCTGGACCGCGTCGTACTGCGCCTCGAAGTCGGCCTTGCGGGCACGGAGGCCCTCGATGGCCTGCTGCTCCTGCTGCTCGGCCGCCGCCACCTGGTCCCGCTCGCCGTCGGCCTGACTGCGGAGCTGCGTGACGTGGTCCCGCTCCTCGGCCGCGACGCGTTGGGCGTCCTCCGCCTTCGCCTGCTCCTTGCGGAGGTCGGTCTGGGCGTCGTCGAGCTGGACTTTGAGACTGCCCTGGCGCTGCAGCTCCCGCTCGAAGCGACGCGAGTTCTCGCCGAGGTACTTGCTCCCGGCGATCACCTCGTGGGCGCCGCCGCTCGTCGAGAGGAGCGTGAAGTTGGTCGTGCCGTTTCCGCCGCCCTTGTACAACGCGAGCGCCGACGCGTTGAACTTGCCCTTCGAGGCTTCGATCTCGGCCGCGATCCGGTCGATGTCGCGCTGCACGGTCTCGACCTGGGCCTGGATGTCGGCGATCTCGGCTTCTGCGGCCGCGACTCGCTGGCTGGCCTCGGCGATCTGCCGGTCGAGCGCCGCCACCTTCGCCTCGAGGTCCTGGCGGTGCGCGGTGATCCCCTGCAGCTCGTTGAGTGCCGTGACCTCCTCGGCCGAGATGCCCTCGATCGCGTTCGAGAGCTCGTCGCGACGGGTCTTGGGATCCGGGGAGTCCTGACCGGTGGCGACGCCGGGCATGACGAGACCGAGCAGGAGCGCGGCCGCGACGAGACAGAGCAGAAAACGATGGGATTTCAGGGTTCTGAGCGTACGCAACATGAGTCACACAAGCAACAAATCCGGCCCGAAATGCGCACTTGCCCCGAGAGCAACGGGCGCGACACACCGCCGGCAGGCCTCTCGGAAGTACCGCCCACTCCCCTCCCGGCGGATCCCGGGCGCGTGGCCGGCGGTCAGACGTTCAGGAAGCGGCGCAGGCCGACCCCGGCCCCGACTGCGCCGATGAGGGCGCCGCCGAGCAGGAGCCCGATGCTGATCGTCCCCGCGTTGCTCGTGGTCACGAAGAACCCCTGGAAGAAGCCCTTGGTGGTGTCGAGCTGACTGAGGAGGTACTGGAGCGCGAACACGCCGCTGACGGCCAACCCCGCGCCCACTGCTCCCTGCACCAGGCCCTCGGCCATGAACGGGATCCGCACGAACCAGTTCGACGCGCCGACGAGCTTCATGACCTCGATCTCGCGCCGGCGGGCGAACGTGGCGAGCCGGATCGTGTTCACGATCAGGAACAGCGACGACGCGATCAGGATCGTCGAGATGGCGATGAACATGTAGCGAAGGAAGTTCGTGATGTCGATGAGCTGCTTGATCGCCTTGTCGGCCGTGATCGCCTCGTCGACGCCGGGTCTCGTGTTGTATTTGTCGCGCAGCTCGGTCGTCTGCCGTACCTGCGTCGGCGCGACCCGGAAGGACGCGGGGAGCGCACTCGGATCGACCGAGCTGACGAGGTCGGGCTTGTCCTTGAAGATGCGCTTGAAGTCGCTGTACGCCTGCTCCTTCGAGATGTACTTGGCGCTCTTCACCTGCCGGTCGTCGTTGAGCTGGCTTCGCAACGCGTCGATCTGTTGCCGCGTGGCATCGGTCTTCATGTAGATCTCGAACTCGACGCCGTGCTTCCACTTGTTCGTGCCGTGGTCGACCCACTGCTGGAACAAGAGGATCCCGCCCAGCAGCAGCAGTGACACGGTGACCGTCAGGATCCCGGCCAGCGTCATCAGCAGGTTCCGTCGCAACGAGATCACCGTCTCGCGCGCGAAATAGGACAGCCGTCGCACGATCCGATCAGCTCCCGACGCCGTAGACGCCGCGAGCCTGGTCTCGCACCATGTGCCCGTGATCGAGCTCGATGACGCGCCGCCGCATCGCGTCGACGATGCGTTGGTCGTGCGTAGCCATCACGATGGTGGTGCCGGTGCGATTGATGCGGTCGAGCAGGCGCATGATCCCGACGGTCGTCGCCGGGTCGACGTTCCCGGTGGGCTCGTCGGCCAGCAGGATGAGCGGCCGGTTCACGAACGCCCTCGCGATCGACACGCGTTGCTGCTCGCCACCCGAGAGCTCGGTCGGGAACCGGGTGGTCTTCCGGCTCAGGCCGACGAGGTCGAGGATCTGCGGGACCTGCGCGTCGATGACGTGACGGGGCCGGCCGATGACCTCCTGCGCGAACGCGACGTTCTCGTAGACCGTCTTGTTGGGGAGGAGCTTGTAGTCCTGGAAGACGCATCCGACGTTGCGCCGCAGTTGCGGGATCTTCCAGGAGCTGAGGCGGGAGATGTCGCGCCCGGCGACGATGATGCGCCCGGAGCTCGAGTTCTCCTCCCGCAGCAGCAGGCGAAGCGCCGTCGACTTCCCCGAGCCCGACGGCCCGACGACGAAGACGAACTCACCTTTGCTGATGTCGAACGACACGTCGCGCAACGCGACGACATCGCCCTTGTAGATCTTGGTGACACCTTCGAATCGAATCATCGACGCCCAAGCAGCGAAGCGGACCGGGAGGGGGTTGAGCAACGTGCGGCGAGAGTGCTCCGGCGGAGGTTAGCAGCCCCGCTTCCGCCACAAGGGGACGGGCGCCCCCGGATCACAGCTACCTGTGAGGCTCCCCGCCGGGGTCCGAGGGCGCCGACGCCTCGCCGTCGTGCTGCCGGCGCCACTGGAGGTACGCCTCGATGAAGGGATCGAGCTCGCCGTCGAGGACCGACTGGACGTTGCCGGTCTCGTAGCGCGTGCGCTCGTCTTTCACGAGTTGATACGGCGCGAGCGTGTAACTGCGGATCTGACTGCCGAAGGCGACGTCCTTCTTCTCGCCCGACAGCAACTCGAGCTCCTGCTGTCGTTCGACGCGCTGACGTTCGGCAAGGCGCGCCGCGAGAATCTGCAGCGCCTTGGTCCGGTTCTGGATCTGCGACCGTTCGTTCTGAACTGACACGACGATGCCGGTCGGAAGGTGCGTGATGCGGACCGCGGAGTCCGTGACGTTCACGTGCTGTCCCCCCGCGCCCGAAGAGCGGTACGTGTCGATGCGCAGATCGCTGGGATCGATGTCGGGCTCTTCCGAGTGCTCGAGCGCGGGAACCGCGTCGAACGACGCGAACGCGGTCTGGCGTCGCGCGTTGGCGTCGAACGGTGAGATGCGAATGAGCCGGTGGACGCCCTTCTCGCCCTGGAGCAACCCGAACGCGTACCGACCCTTCACGATGAACGTCGCCGACGTGATGCCCGCTTCCGTCCCCTCTTGGACCTCGTCGAGCTCGACGTCGAACCCGCGCCGTTCCGCCCAGCGCGAGTACATGCGCAACAGCATCTCGGTCCAGTCCTGCGCGTCCGTGCCACCCGCACCCGAGTGGACCTCGCAGATCGCGTCGCGCTCGTCGTGCTCTCCGGTGAACAGGGCGCGGAGCTCCAGCTTGTCGAGATCGGCGGCCAACGACACGACACCGGCGTCCACCTCGGGCTCGACCGAATCGTCACCCTCCTCGCGCCCCAGCTGGAACAGCGTCTCGACCTCGGAGAGCCGCTCCTCGAGCCCGTCGAAGACCGCGAGGTCGTCGCGTACCCGAGCGAGCTCGGTCGTGACCTTGCGCGCCTGGTCCTGGTCCTCCCACAGGTCCGGCCGGCTCGCCTCCTGCTCGAGCTCCGCCAGACGGGCCCGCGCCGCGTCGATCTGGAGATACGCGCGCGCGTCGTCGACGCGGCGGCGGAGATCGGCCAGCAATTCGGTGAAGTCGCGCATCGCGAGGGCTGCGGGTGTGGATGCCGCGGTTCAGCGACCGTGGCAGTGCTTGAACTTCTTACCGCTCCCGCAGTAGCACGGCTCGTTGCGACCGGGCGTCTTCTCGACGTGCACGGGCTGTTGGACGACGTCTTCCGGTCGCTCGGCCACGGCAGTGGCGGTCGCAGCGCCCGTGCCGTCTCCCATGCCGTCTCCCACCGGCTCCTCGAGTGGTTGGCCGGCGGCGGCGGCCTGGAGCGCCTCCGAGCCCTGCACGGGCCCCTCGGACGCGGAGTACCGGACGTTGCTCGCCTCACGGCGCGGGCCGTCGTCGGCCACGACCTGGAGGTGCGAGACGTAGCGGACGAAGTTGTCCTGCACGCTCGCCATCATCGCCGAGAACATGTCGAAACCCTCGCGCTGCCACTCGGCGAGTGGGTCCTTCTGGCCCATCGCGCGCAGGTTGATGCCCTCGCGGAGGTAGTCCATCTCGTAGAGGTGCTCGCGCCAGTGCTGATCGATCACCGAGAGCATCACGCGCCGCTCGATCTCGCGCAGCGCGTCGCTCCCGATCGTCTGCTCCTTCTGCTCGTACAGCTCCACCGCGTCGTCGGTCAGCAGCTGCACGACCGACTCCCGATCCGGAAGGTCCAGCTGGTCGAGCGTGATCCGCGTCGGGAACGTGCTCTCGATCTGAGTGTGCAGCTCCTCGAGGTCCCACTCCTCGGGGAACTCGGTGGGGCACCACGTCTCGACGGCGTGGCGGACGGCGCCTTCGATCGCCTCGAACGCCTCGTCGCGCAGGTCGCCGCCGTCGAGGATCTGCTGACGGCGCTTGTAGATCACCTTGCGCTGCTCGTTCATCACCTCGTCGTACTTGAGGACGTCCTTGCGGATCTCGAAGTTGCGGTCTTCGACCGTGCGCTGCGCGCGCTCGATCGCCTTCGTCACCATCCGCGCCTCGAGCGGCACGTCGTCGGGGAACGCCTTCCCCATCACCCAGTTCATGGCCCCGGTCGCGAACAGGCGCATGAGCTCGTCCTCGAGCGAGAGGTAGAAGCGGCTCTCGCCCGGGTCGCCCTGGCGACCGGCGCGGCCCCGGAGCTGGTTGTCGATCCGGCGGCTCTCGTGCCGCTCGGTGCCGAGCACATAGAGCCCGCCGAGCTCGCGGACGTGGTCGCCGGCGGGGCGGCACTCGTCCCGGAACTTCGTGACCAGCTCCTCGAATCGCTCGGGCGACTCGTCGGCGGTCAAGCCCTCGGCGGAAAGCTCCTGGCGGGCGAGGCCCTCGGGGTTGCCGCCGAGCAGGATGTCGACGCCGCGCCCGGCCATGTTCGTGGCCACCGTCACCGTGTTCGGCCGGCCGGCCTGCGTGACGATGAGCGCTTCCTTCTCGTGCTGCTTCGCGTTCAGCACCGAGTGCGGGACGCCCCGCTTCTCGAGCAGCCGCGACAGCTTCTCGGACTTCTCGACCGAGATCGTGCCCACGAGCACGGGCTGACCGTCCTCGTGCCGCTCTTCGATGTCGTCGGCGACGGCGTTGAACTTGGCGTCCTCGGTCTTGTAGATGAGGTCGGGGTTGTCGTCCCGGACCATGGGCTCGTTGGTCGGGATCCCGACCACCTCGAGCGCGTACGTGTGCGCGAACTCGCCCGCCTCGGTCAGCGCCGTCCCCGTCATCCCGGAGAGCTTCTCGTACATGCGGAAGTAGTTCTGGAGGGTGACGGTCGCCAGCGTCTGGTTCTCCGCCTTGACGTTGACACCTTCCTTTGCCTCGACCGCCTGATGAAGGCCTTCGCTCCAGCGGCGGCCCTCGAGGATGCGGCCCGTGAACTCGTCGACGATCTTCGCCTCGCCGTTCTGGATGACGTAGTCGACGTCCCGCTTGAAGAGCTCCTTCGCGCGGAGCGCGGCTTGGAGCTGATGGACGAAGTTCTGGTTGACGTGCTCGTACAGGTTGTCGACGTCGAGTGCCTGCTCGACGCGGCCGATGCCCTCCTCGGTCGGCACGACCGTGCGCTTCGCCTCGTCGACCTCGTAGTCGCGGTCGCGCTGGAGACCCTTCACGACCCGGGCGAACCGGTAGTAGAGCTCCTGCGCGTCGTCGGCCCGGCCCGAGATGATCAGCGGGGTGCGCGCCTCGTCGACGAGGATCGAGTCGACCTCGTCGACGATCGCGAAGAAGTGGCCCCGCTGCGTCTGCTCGTCCTTGGAGAGGGCCATGTTGTCGCGGAGGTAGTCGAAGCCGAACTCGTTGTTGGTGCCGTAGGTGATGTCGGCTTGATACGCGGCCCGCTTCGACTCGGGGTCGTCGATCTGGGGGACGACGACACCGACCTCCATCCCGAGGAAGCGGTAGACCTGCCCCATCCAGTCGGCGTCGCGCCGGGCGAGATAGTCGTTCACGGTCACGAGGTGGCAGCCGTAGCCGGCCAGCGCGTTCAGGTAGAGAGGCAGGGTGGCGACGAGGGTCTTGCCCTCGCCGGTCTTCATCTCGGCGACCCAGCCGAAGTGGAGCGCGGCGCCGCCCATGATCTGGACGTCGAAGTGGCGCTGGCCGAGCGTGCGCTTGGCCGCCTCCCGCACCACCGCGAACGCCTCGGGGAGCATGTCGTCGAGCATCTCGACGCGCTCCTCCTTCGTGTCGCACTGGGCGAGCCGGCCCCGGAACTCGTCCGTCATCGCCCGGAGCGCCTCGTCGGAGCGCGCTTCCATCTCGGGCTCGAAGGCCGCGACCTCGGGCACGATCGTCTCGACGAGCTTGAGCTTCCGGCCTTCGCCCGCGTGAAGGAGCTTGTTGAAGAGGCCCATGTGGCCTCCGAGTGTACCGACGGCCGTCGTCACCACCCCCCGCGCGGGGCTTGGACGACAGGCGGGCGGCGACGGGCCGGTCTCGCAGAAGCCTGCATGCCAGCATTCCCGCCGTGGTGACGGCCGTCGGGCAGGACCCGGAGCTCCAGACCCTCACGGAAACGCGAAAGAGATGGTGGGAGCGCATCTCGCCGACGGTCGTGGGGTGCGTCGTCGCCGTGGGGCTTGCGCTGTGGTCAACCGGCGGGGCGTGGGGGGGCCGGCCGCCCCACGGCGAGGACGTCATGGCGTATCTCGTGCGGGCCGACTTCGCCCTTCCCCACCTCGTGGCCCACGGGCGGCTCGACGGATGGTTCCCGCGCTTCTATCTCGGCTACCAGGAGTTCCTGTTCAACGGCCCGGGCGTGGCCTGGGCGATGGGTGCCGCGCGGGGTGTGACGCTCGGCGCGCTGTCCAATGCCGGCGCTCTGAAGGTGATCGGGGTGGTGTCGTTCGCGACGCTGCCCGTTGCGATGGCGTTCCTCGCCCGGTCGCTCGGACTCGGGCGGCTGGCGGCGGGGATCGCCGCCGTGCTGTCGCTGCTGGTCTCGAGCGAGTTCGGGCCCGGCCTGCAAGGCCTCTATCTCATCGGCCTCGTGTCACACCAGCTCGGCGCGCCACTGTTCTGTCTCGCGCTCGGTGCCCTGCTGCGCGTGCCCAGCGACGCGCGACGGCGCTGGGTGCTGCTCGCGGCGGTCTCGCTCGCAGGGTTGGCGATCACGCACCTCATCTCCGTGATGATCCTCGCCGTCGTCTTCCCGCTGCTCGCGTTCGGCCTGCGGCGCGAGCGCCTCGCACGCGCCGCCGTTGCGCGGTTCGTGGCGACCGGAGTGTTGGCCGCGGGGCTGGCGGCGTGGTGGCTGATCCCCGTGCTCGCGCACCGCGACCTCCAAGGCGAAGTCGCGACCTGGGCGACGCCGTCCTTCGGGGACCGCATCGACGCCATCGTGAACGGCCACATCCTGTTCCGTCCGTACACGGTGTGGATCGTCGTCGCCGGCTGGGTCTACGGGCTGGCGCGGGTGCGCCGCCGCCCGTTCGCCTTCGTCCTCGTGGCCACGCCGCTGGTCTTCCTCGTGCTCGCGCACTGGGCTGCGTCCCGCTGGCCCCACAACGAGATCGCCATGCAGCTCGCCAACCGTGGGCTCGGCTACGCCGGGTTGCTCGCGATCCTGCCGCTGTCCGCCGCGATCGCCGCCGGCGCGCGGTTCGCGAGCGCGCGGCTGTCGAGATGGCGCTGGGCCGGCCCGGCGGTCGTGGCGGCCGCGATCGCAGTCGCGGTCGCCGTCGTCGTGTCACCGCTCGGACCCGACCGTCGGGCGGCGAGTGAGCTCGACCCGCCCGTCCCGCAGCTGCAACACGCCGCAACGGAGCTCCGTCGCGTCGTCCCCGACGGCGCCCGGTTCGCCGCCCAGCGCGACTATCCGGATGAAGTCCTCAGGACCGGTGTCATCCTGCCGCCGACCTGGCTCGCACAGGCATCCGGCCGCGACTCGCTGAACGGCTGGAACCTGGAGTCGTCGAGCACGCCCGGGCCCGACCTCGAGCCCGACCTGTACCTCGGAAAGCGACCCGCCGACGCTGAGGCGGACGTGCTCAGCAGGTTGGGCGTCTCGCACGTCGTCACCACGGCCGACCCCTTCGCCGACGCGCTCGCTGCGTCGGACCGGTTCGAGCTGGTCTGGCGGGAGTCACCGATCGCGATCTTCGCCCTCCGTGCCCGCGCCGGGCAGCCCGAGCCGGCCGCGCTCGTCGCCACCGGCGCACCCGCCGAGGCTCGGGTCACGCGCGCCGATCCGGAACGGCTGCGCATCCGCGTCGACGCCGCCGCCGCCACGCCCGCCACCGTGGCCGTCGCGTGGTCGCCGAAGTGGCACGGCCGCGTCGACGGACGACCGGTCGCGCTCGGTCACACGCGCGACGGCCTGATCGCGGTTCGGCTCCCGGCGGGCCGCAGCGCGCTCGAGCTCGACTATGGACCGGACGGTTGGGACCACCTCGGCGTCGGCGTCAGCGCGCTGACGGTCGTGCTCCTCGCCGCGTTCGGCGTGTACGTGCTCCGGCGCCGGCGTCAATCAACATCCAAAAGCTTCTCGCGCATCGCGTAGACGACTGCTTCCATGCGCGAGTGCAGATGCAGCTTCTCGAGGATGTTGCGGACGTGGTTCTTCACCGTGTTCTCCGAGATGTAGAGCTCCTCGGAGATCTCCCGGTTGCTCAGCCCCTTGGCGACCAGCTTCAGCACGTCGAGCTCGCGATCGGTGAGGCTGGGCAGGAGTGAGCGATGTCGCTCTTCGGCCTGCTGCACGAGCGCGTTGAACTCTGTCAACAGCTTCGAGGCCATCGACGGCGAGATCAGGCTGTGCCCGCGGGCGACGGCGCGCACCGCGTCGGCGAGCTCCTCGATGGAGATCTCCTTCAGGAGGTATCCGCTCGCACCGGCCTTCACGGCGGCGTAGAGGTCCTCCTCGCTGTCGGAGACCGTGAGCATGATCACCTTCGTGTCGGGGAGACGCTCGCGGATGCGTCGCGCGGCTTCGATGCCCGTCGACCGGGGCATGCGCACGTCCATGACGACCACGTCGGGCGCCATCTCCTCCGCTCGGTGGACGGCCTCGATCCCGTCGGCGGCCTCGCCGACGACCTTGATGTCGGGCTCCTCGGAGAGGACGAGGTCCAGGCCGCGCCGGAACAGCGCGTGGTCGTCGACGATGACGACGCGGATGGTCTCGCCCTCGTTCACCCCGTGGTCTCGATCACGCCGAGGTTGCCGTCGCGCCGGCGGTACAGGACGGCCGCGTGACCGTTCTCGGCGTTCGTGAACAGGAAGAAGTCGTGGCCGAGCAGCTCCATCTGGAGCGCCGCCTCCTCGGGACGCATCGGCTTCATCGTCAGCCGCTTCCTCTCGACGATGCGGTCGGGGGCGCCGAGGCCGTCGTCGTCGGCTCCGGTGTCACCGTCGGAGGGGGACGCCGCGTCGCTGTCAGCGGGGGCGGCTCGGCTCCGGCGGGCGGCGTGGGTGCGGGCGACGCGCTTCTCCTTGATCCGGGCGACCTGGTGCTCGACCTTGTCGACGACGAGGTCGAGGGCGGCGGCGGGCTCGGACGCGGCAGCGTGCGCTTTCACGAAGTTCCGTTTCAGATGCACGATCACGTCACAGACCTGGTTGTCGGCGACGCGGCGGTTCCGAAGCTCCGAGAAGTCGACTTCGACCCGGCCGGCGTCGTGTGTGAACCGTGCGATCTTCCGGATCTTCTCCCGAGCGAGCTTCCGCAACCGCGGCGAGACGTCGACGTTCTTTCCTCGCACGACGATGTCCATCACGGAATCCCAGCGGTGTCGCGCCGTGACCCGGCGGCCATCGGGCGAGTATATGCGGGTTGCTCCGACCGCACCCGGGGCGGAGCGCCGGGCCGTGGCGTGCGCGCAGCCGTCACGGCGACGACCGAGGTCACCCCGGCGCGTCGGAGCGCGTCGGCTGCGGCAGCGATGGTCGCGCCGGTGGTGGCGACGTCGTCGACGAGCAGCACTCGAGCCGGGAGCGCGCCGTGACGGGCGTCGAAATGCGGCCCGGCACGACGCGCGGCCGCGGGCCGGCCGGTCTGCGGCGGTCCCGGCCGCCGGCGCAGGGTCGGACGGGCGCGGAGCCCCAGCTCTCCTGCCACCGCACGCGCCAGGACCTCGGCGTGGTCGAAACCTCGGGCGTGCCGCCGCGAGCTCGTCGTCGGTGTCCACGTCGCCACGTCGACGCCGACGTCCGCGCCGGCGGCCACGAGCGAGGCCATGTGCGCCGCCAACCACGGCACCGTCGCGCGCGTACGCCAGTACTTGACGCGGGCAACGAGCTCACGCGCCACGCCCTCGTATGCGAACGGCGCGAACCAACGGTCGACACCTGCCGGTGGCGGCAGCGCCGGTGGGGCGCGCAGCGTGCGCGCGCAGGCGTCGCACACCGGTTCGGCCGGTCGGCCGCATCCCGGGCACGACGCCGGGAACGCCGCCTCGACCAGCGCACGCCACGGGTTCACACAGCCTCCTTTTGGTCGCCGTCGCAAGCTCCGGCTCTGGGACGACGGTCGGGAGAGGCGTCGTCGCCGCGGAAACGTACCGGTGGGGTACGACGCTTACGCCGAGGCAGCGGCGCGCAACGCGTCCTCGTACGGCGGTCGGAGGACACCCCGCTCGGTGACGAATGCAGTCACGAGCCGGGCGGGTGTCACGTCGAAGGCGCGGTTCGCAGCAGGAACGCCGTCCGGTGCGATGCGCTCGCCGGCGATGCGGACGACCTCGTCGTCGGGCCGTTCCCCGGCGCTCGTCCGCACTCGTCTGCGCGGCGGGCGCCACGCCGAACGCGCCCACGACGCCGAGAGCGGTGCCGTAGCCGACGGTCGCCAACGATCCCGCGTTGCAATGCGTGAGCACGCGCGCGCCGGCCGGTACGAGCTCGGCTCCGAAGGCGCGCGCTGGTCGATCAGCCGCACCCTCCCCCGCTGCCACTCGATCGTGGGCGGGATCGGGTCCACCGAGCCTCCGAGATCAGTACCGGTAGTGGTCGGGCTTGAACGGCCCTTCGACCGGCACGCCGAGGTAGGCGGACTGCTCCTCGGTCAACTGCGTGAGCTTCGCCCCGAGCTTGTCGAGGTGCAGCCGCGCGACCTCCTCGTCGAGGTGCTTCGGGAGCGTGTACACGCGTCGCTCGTAGAAGTCGGTGTGGCCGTACAGCTCCATCTGGGCGATCACCTGGTTCGTGAAGCTGTTGGACATCACGAAGCTCGGATGGCCGGTCGCGTTCCCCAGGTTCAGCAGGCGTCCCTCCGACAGCACGATGATCGAGTGCCCGTCGGGGAACACCCACTCGTCGACCTGCGGCTTGATGTTCACGCGCTTGACACCCGGCAGGGCGGCGAGGCCCGCCATGTCGATCTCGTCGTCGAAGTGGCCGATGTTGCCGACGATCGCGTCGTGCTTCATCCGCCCCATGTGCTCGACGGTGATGATGTTCGTGTTCCCTGTCGCCGTGACGAAGATGTCGGCGGTCTCGACGACGTCCTCGAGCCTCACGACCTCATGGCCCTCCATCGCCGCTTGCAGCGCGCAGATAGGGTCGATCTCGGTCACCACCACACGCGCGCCCTGACCTCGCAGCGCCTGGGAACAGCCCTTGCCGACGTCGCCGTACCCGCAGACCACCGCGAGCTTGCCCGCGAGCATGACGTCGGTCGCCCGGCAGATCCCGTCGACGAGCGAGTGGCGAACGCCGTAGAGGTTGTCGAACTTCGACTTCGTCACGGAGTCGTTCACGTTGATCGCCGGGAACAGCAACGTCCCCGCCTCCATCATCTGGTACAGGCGGTGGACACCGGTGGTCGTCTCCTCGGTCACGCCCTTGATCGACTCGGCAGTGCGGTGCCAGCGCCGCGTGTCTTCGCCCTGGATGCGTGCCAGCAGGCCGAGGACGACCTTCCACTCCTCCGAGTCGCCGTCGTCCGGCGCGGGCACCGCGCCGGCGCGCTCGAACTCGACGCCTTTGTGCACGAGCAGCGTGGCGTCACCGCCGTCGTCGAGGATCATGTTCGGCGTCTCGCCGTCCGGCCACCGCAGCGCCTGGTCGGTGCACCACCAATACTCCTCGAGCGTCTCGCCCTTCCACGCGAACACCGGCACCCCGCGCGCGGCGATGGCGGCGGCGGCGTGGTCCTGGGTCGAGAAGATGTTGCACGACGCCCAGCGGACGTGCGCGCCCAGATCGAGGAGCGTCTCGATGAGCACCGCAGTCTGGATCGTCATGTGCAACGAGCCCGTGATCTTGGCCCCGCGCAGCGGCTGCTCCGCGCCGTAGCGCCGGCGCAGCGCCATGAGACCGGGCATCTCGTGCTCGGCGAGCTCGATCTCCTTGCGACCGAAGTCGGCCAGCGAGAGATCGGCGACCTTGAAGTCGGGAGCGCCGGCGCCGGCCGGCGTCGCGGAATCGGTGGTCGTGGTCATCGGGACTCCTTGTGTCGTCGGGCGCGCTCGGGCGCGCACGGGATTTCAGGGAGTCGGCCCAGATCACTGGATGACAGCCGCAGACGGCCCGACCGGCAGTCATAGTACCCCGACCCGCCGCCGATGTCCTCGAACGGATCGCTTCCGACGCCCGCGTCAGACGTCCGAGCCGAGCGCGTCCTTCAGCTGGAAGATGGCGTCGATCGGACCGGGATCGACGTCATGGTCGAGCGCCAGGTAGCAGCTCGCCCAGTCCCCGACGTACATGAGGTCGAGCACCTGGGACAGCCTTCCGTCCCCCTCGGCACGCACCTCGAGCACCTGGGCGAGCGTCTCCTCGATCAGCGCGCGCGTGAGCGCGAACCGCCGCCCGACCTGCTCGTGCTCGAAATCGTGCCGCAGCTCCACGAGCGTGAAGAGCTGCCGCGTCACGTCGCCGTGCTGACCCCACCCGCAGATCTCGTTGTGGTCGAGCTCGGGATACGCGTTCCAGAACGCCGGCGCCTTGGCGTTCTCGTTCACGTCGCATTTCCA
>Ga0075431_100004075_pt1 | contig 14247 bp, 13 predicted proteins | sample RhiMetdeltSRZDD5_FD_75297 | JGI IMG/M metagenome (GOLD analysis project Ga0075431, IMG submission 75297) | Populus rhizosphere microbial communities from Tennessee, USA - Rhizosphere MetaG P. deltoides SRZDD5 | ecosystem: Host-associated > Plants > Roots > Rhizosphere > Soil | place: USA... | reverse complement strand
AGCGCCCGATCCCCGAGCGGCGGCACTTCGAGAAGCTTGGCCGTGTCGACCTTGGCTTGAGCCTGAGCCGCGCCGATCGTAGTTGAGGAGTCTGAGGCCGAAGGCCCAAGCCATCCCTGATGAGCGGCGAGAGCGACCGCACCACCCGCCGCCGCGACGGCGCTGCCCGTGAGGAAAGTTCTGCGACTGAGTTTCATGACCATCACCTGTCTTCGCGGCGACCATTCGGGTCGCGGTAAAGCTACTGACCTCGTTTCTGGATCCTAAGCCGATCTGCGCGACTTCACGCCCGCACCGAGCCGCGCCAGAGCCTCCTTTAGGCCCCCCTCGGCGATTCCCGCAAGTCGCTCGTTGAGCGCTGCATCCGCCTCGGGCACCGCCGGTTCCCCCCTCGGCGCTGGGACGTCTCGCCCTTGAGTCCCCGGCACGATCCGGATGGCGGAAATGGCCCCATAGCCGAAATAGCCGTTCAGCCGCTCGATGAGCCGGGGCGTTTCGTACTGAAGGTCCATGGCAAAGCCCGGTGCTGCCGCAACTGTCAAAATCCCCCCATATTTCTGCGGAGAACTGGCCTGCCGCGGCCATTTGAGCTTGAGTGGCCTCGTATGCCGGGCAAGCCTGTCACCGACGATCGCTTCCCATTGCATCAGCACTTCGCCATAGGCAAAGCCATGCTTCTCATAGGCCGCGCGCGCAAGTCGCTTGAAGTGTTTGTCGAGCCTTTCCATGCAAGACCCTAATATGGAGGTGAAATGCGGCTTTTGGAACGGGCAATGACGGAAAAAACCGGGGACCTCGCGAGCGCCCTTCTGGATTGGTATGACGCCAACCGCCGCAGCCTGCCCTGGCGGGCTGAACCCGGGGAGACGCCTGATCCTTATGCCGTCTGGCTGAGCGAGATCATGTTGCAGCAAACGACGATTCCGGCGGTCATCCCTTATTTTCACAAGTTTCTTGCACGCTGGCCAACGGTTGCATCCCTTGCGCAAGCGCCTCTGGAGGAAATTTTGAAGGAATGGGCCGGGCTCGGCTATTACGCAAGGGCAAGGAATCTTCATGCCTGCGCCAAGGAGATCATGGGCTCCCACGATGGTGGGTTCCCGCAATCCTCGGGCGATCTGAGGAAGCTTCCGGGCATTGGCCCCTATACGGCCGCAGCTATCGCCGCCATCGCCTTTGACGAAAGGGCCGCCGCTGTCGATGGCAATGCCGAGCGCGTCATCGCCCGTCTTTTCGCCATCGAGACGGAATTGCCGCACGCCAAGACCGAGATCGGGGCGGCAGCGATGAAGCTGGTGCCGGCACGGCGGCCGGGCGATTTCGCTCAGGCCCTCATGGATCTGGGCGCCACCATTTGCACGCCCAAATCGCCGAACTGTCTTTTATGTCCCTGGATGCATGCCTGTCAGGGGCGCAAACGCGCCATCGCCCAAAGCCTTCCCCGCAAGGCCCCGAGACCAGCAAGACCCCTGCGCCACGGGACCGCCTACTGGATCGAGCGCGCCGATGGCGCCGTCCTTCTGCGGCGGCGCAAGGCCAAGGGACTCCTGGGCGGCATGATGGAGATTCCATCATCGCCCTGGGAAGCCGAGAGGCCCGATGGCTTGCGCGCTGCACCCCTCAAAGCCGACTGGCGCAAGGATGTGACACGCATCGAGCACAGCTTCACCCATTTTCATCTGGTGCTCGACATTTGGCGCACCGCTGATGTCGAGTCAGGCGAGTTTCTCGAGGAGGGCGATTACCGGTGGGTGGCGTGCGACCGCTTGGGCGAGGAGGCCCTCCCCAGCCTCATGCGGAAGATCGTGGGCGCCGTTCTCCACTCCCCGCGTCATGGCCGGACTTGATCCGGCCATCTAGATTCGCGGGTCAAGCCCGCGAATGACGAATATTGATCAATTCACCCCGCCCATCTCCTGCCGGATCTGCTGGCGCAAAAGGTCGATGGGGATGTAGCTCTTGCCCTTGCGCACATGCCAGAAGGTCCAGCCGTTGCACGCTTCCGCCCTCATCACGATGGCGCCGATCTTGTGGATAGAGCCAGTCGCGTCCTTGCACACGAGCGATCCATCGGCGCGCACCTTGGCGGCAGTGCGCCGCGCCGGATCGTAAAGCATCTCGCCGGGCTTGATCAGCCCCCGCTCGATCAGGGCACCGAAGGGAATGCGCGGTTCCCCTCTCTTGCCGGTCGAAACCTTGATGAGCTCATCGTCGAGTCGTGTCGTCTGTTTCAACCGCTCGACCGCCGCTTGCGCATAGGCGGCCTCACGCTCGATGCCGATGAAATGCCGGCCGAGCCGTTTGGCCGCAACCCCCGTCGTACCCGTGCCGAAGAAGGGATCGAGCACCACATCGCCCGGATTGGAAGAGGCGATCAGCACGCGGTGGAGCAGGGCCTCGGGCTTCTGGGTGGGATGCACCTTCTCGCCCGCCGGCGTCTTCAATCGTTCGCTGCCGTTGCAGATGGAGATGAGCCAGTCAGAGCGCATCTGCAGTTCCTCGTTCAACGCCTTCATGGCCGCGTAGTTGAACGTATAGGTTTTCTGATCGGCACTCTTCGCCGCCCAGATCAGCGTTTCATGCGCATTTGTGAAACGCTTGCCGCGAAAATTCGGCATCGGATTCGTCTTGCGCCAGATCACATCGTTGAGCACCCAGAAACCCAGGTCCTGCAGGATCGTCCCGACACGGAAGATATTGTGATAGGAGCCGATTACCCAGATCGTTCCCGTGTCCTTCAGGACCCGGCGGCATTCCGCGAGCCAGTTTCGCGTGAAGGCGTCATAGCTTTGAAAATCGCTGAACCGGTCCCAGGCATCGTCCACCGCATCGACCTTGCTCTGGTCAGGCCGGTAGAGCTGCCGCTGTAGCTGCAGATTGTAGGGTGGATCGGCAAAGACGACGTCGACCGACTTCGTCGGCAACTTCTTCAGCTCCGCGATGCAATCGCCGACAAGAATGGAATCAAGCAGCGGACGAACGTCCGGCCGCGCGGCAAACCCCATGAAACACCCCAGCGCAACTCACTCGTTGGCGCTATGGTGAATCGCCGGCGTCGAAACGTGTAACCGATTCCAATTCTATGGTTAACGATTCCCAATTCGCCACGGGCGCGAAGCTGCGCCGGTGATGCGGCGTTGGGCCATGATCCTTGAGCGCGATCAGATGCGCTTCCGTGCTGTAGCCCTTGTGCTGCTCGAAGCCGTAGAGTGGATATTGCTCGCCGAGCTCCCGCATGATGCGGTCGCGCGTGACCTTGGCGATGATCGAGGCGGCGGCAATCGACACGCACAGCGCATCGCCGTCGACGATGGCTTCTCCCTGGCAGTCGAGCTCGGGCAGCATGTTGCCATCGACGAGGGCAAAGGCCGGCCTCGTGCCGAGCGCCCGCACCGCTTCCGTCATCGCCCACAGCGATGCTCTCAAGATGTTGTCGCGGTCGATGCGCTCGACATCCGCGATGCCGATGCCCACGGCAGCGCTCTTCACGATGCGCGGATAGAGATCCTCGCGCGCTTCGGGGGTCAGCATCTTCGAGTCGCGAATGCCCCGGGGCCGGCGTTTCTCGTCGAGAATCACCGCTGCCGCGACGACCGGGCCGGCGAGTGGCCCGCGTCCGGCCTCGTCAATGCCGCACACCGGCAGGCATTGACGCTGCGCCAAGCCTTTTTCTCTTGAGTAACTCGGTGGCCGCATGGCGGCACTTTGAATCAGAAGACAGGCGGAGGGCAACACTTGTTTCCCCATTTTCCCACCTCATCGTCATTCCGGCGAAGCGAGCTTGTCAATGATCGTCATGCGCGTCCCCGGACTTGATCCGGGGATCTACCCGCGCATCTGCCGGAAGGGAGATGGCCGGGTCTTCGCCCGGCCATGACGATGCGAGAGGCCCAAAGCTGGGCCTCCGACTTTCATCGGGATGACGTTTTCCTCCTTTATCTGCGCCTCATAGAATGTTGCAGCATGTTCTGACGCGGTCATTTTCTTCCTGCCGCGGCCTGGCGGGGGCGATGGTTCTGCCATCGTCCTGCGGAGCATTATTCGGATTAACATGTGCCGGAGCCTGGTCCTGGTCGCTGTTCAATAGGCCGCCCTGCGTAGGGAAGCCAACCATCACATCATCGTCGGAGTCCGGGTCGCCAGCGATGTTAGCCTCAGCGCCGGTCGCCGGCATTATTGGGCGAAGCTCGTCGTTTTCGTTCAGGACATCCGCTTTCTCATCGTCCGTCGCGTCCTCGTCTTCCTGCAAATTCATCAGCACGGAATTCATAATTGGTTCTTCGTACCTGTCGAACCATCTCTGCTGGAGAGCCTCGAAAGCTCGCTGCCAACGCTGACTATCCCGGTTGAAACTATGCCATTCCTCTCGAAGACCTCTGATGTGAGGGTGTCTCGCCACTCGAATCTGGGCGTCGAGATCCGACGTCCACGTCACTCCGGCATCCAGCATCTGTCTGTCGATCTCGACAGCGAGCCTGTCCATCAGCCTGTCTCCCGTGTCGCGGATCTGATCACGAAACACTCTAATTTCGTCTTGTACCCTCGTAAGCAAGTTATAGAGCATTTCGCTTTCAGCCCGGTTGATCGTCGCAGATTGGTTCGAGACGACAAGAGCGAGCAGTCTGTCTCGTTCTGGATCGATATTCTGAAGAATACTGGTAGGAGGCTGGAACATCCCTCCCGTCTCATCCGTGTAGTTGACGGGATTGGCGCCGAGCGCCGCATAGAGGGAATCGTCCCTGGGCACGGGATCGGTCTGGCTGAAGGCGGCGAGGCCTGCGGCATAGTCGCGCCAGGGGAAGTGATAGAGCTGGAGCTGATCGAGCCATTGGGCAAGCGCGCTGTCGCTGATGCCGAGCTTGGCGAGCGGGAAGGTCTCCTGCTCCTGGCCCTGGAAGCGGTAGAAGCTCGTCATGCTGTCATCGGTCGTGGCAGAGCTCTGCCCCTGGATGCGGGTGAGGCCATAATCGCCGTCATAGCCGAGGCTCTGCGTCACCGCGCCTTGATCATTCGTCACCATGTGCACCGAGCCTAGATGATCGCCATGGAGAAAAGAGCGGCTCTGCTGATCCCTCACCTGTTCGACGACGCCCTTGCCGATTAGGCGGTAGTTGATGCCGTCGCGGGTGACGACAAGGGGATGCAGCCCTCCGCCATACCAATAGATTGTGGTGGAACTGCCTACCCCTTCCGATCCAGCACGCACCGTGCGGCTTGCGTCCGCGGCAAGCCCGGACCAAAGTCCAAGACAAAGAAAAACCAGCCCCTTACGAAAAGCCATGCCGCTTAGCCTCCTAATCCCATGCTCCGATCCAATGCGGGCATATCAAGACAGCGCTCTATCTATGATTGTGATCCCTTTTTCAAGTGGCCCAGATCCGGAATGACAATGTGGACAGCACGTGCCCGCATCAGATGCGCGGATCAAGTTCGCGCATGACGCAGTGAGAGCTGTACGAGAGTTCGTCATGGCCGGGCACAGACCCGGCCATCTGCATGCGACGGGCAATCCCTTTTCGCGTCACCCCGACGAAAGTCTTAGGTCCAGCTTGGGCCGCCAACACATGAAGCCGGATTCATTCGCCGGAATGACGAAGTGAAAGACGCAGCGCTACATATTCGGATAATTCGGCCCGTCGCCGCCCTGCGGCACCACCCAATTGATGTTCTGCGGCGGGTCCTTGATGTCGCAGGTTTTGCAGTGGACGCAGTTCTGCGCATTGATCTGGAAGCGCGCCTGGCCGTTCTCCTGCACGATCTCATAGACGCCGGCTGGGCAATAGCGCTGCGCCGGCTCGTCATAGACGGGGAGCGTGTAGCGAATTGGGATCGTCGGGTCTTTGAGCTGCAGGTGAACCGGCTGGTCCTCCTCGTGATTGGTGCCGGAGAACGCGAGATTGGTGAGCCGGTCGAAGGAGATCACGCCATCCGGTTTCGGATAGGCGATCGGTTTGAACGCCTTGGCGGGTTTCGTGCTTTCCGCATCCGTCTTGCCATGCCTGAGGGTGCCGAAAGGTGAGAAGCCGAACAGTTCGTTCATCCACATGTCGAGCCCGCCGAGCGCCAGCCCGCCGGCAAGCCCGAGCTTCGACCACAGCGGCTTGACGTTGCGCACCTTGTAGAGGTCCTCGTGGACCCAGGACTTTCGGAAGGCTCGCTCATAGTCTTGAAGCTCATCACCCTGCCGCCCGGCCGTGATCGCAGCGAAGGCGGCCTCCGCCGCCAGCATCCCCGTCTTCATCGCATTATGGCTGCCCTTGATGCGCGGCACATTGACGAAGCCCGCCGCACAGCCGATCAGCACGCCGCCCGGAAAATAGAGTTTCGGCACCGACTGGAGTCCACCCTCGGTGATCGCTCGCGCCCCATAGGCGATGCGCCGCCCGCCTTCGAGCACCGGCTGGATCAAGGGATGATGCTTGAACCTCTGGAATTCGAGATAAGGATTGAGATAGGGGTTCTCATAATTGAGATGCACCACGAAGCCGAGCGACACGAGATTGTCCTCGAGGTGATACATGAAGCTGCCGCCGCCGACCCTCAGTCCCAAAGGCCAGCCCATCGTGTGGGTGACCTGGCCGGGCCGGTGATTTTCGGGCCTGACCTCCCACAGCTCCTTGAGCCCGATGCCGAATTTCTGCGGCGAGCGCCCCTCGCGCAGATTGAATCTCTCGATGAGCACCTTTGCGAGTGAACCCTTGGCACCTTCGGCGATGAAAACATATTTTCCGTTGAGCTCCATGCCGGGCTGATAATCCGGCTTCTTCTCGCCCGTTCGAGAGATGCCGGCGATCCCCGCCACCACGCCCCTGACCGAGCCATCGTCGCGGTAGAGGAGCTGTGCCGCGGCGAAACCCGGATAGACCTCGACGCCCAAGGCCTCCGCCTGCTGGGCAAGCCAGCGGCAGACGTTGCCGAGCGACACCGCATACTTCCCGTGATTGTCCATGAGCGGCGGCATCATCAGATTGGGAAGCCGGAAGGCCCCCGAGGGACCGAGCACGTAGAAGCGGTCCTGTGTCACCGCCGTGCGAATGGGCGGTTCCCTCTCGCGCCAGTCAGGGAGGAGCTCCGACAGCGCGATGGTGTCGATCACCGCGCCCGAGAGAATATGGGCACCCACTTCCGAGCCCTTCTCCAGCACGCAGACGGAGAGCTCCGTGCCGCGCTCCGCCGCGAGCTGCTTGAGCCGGATCGATGCGGCAAGGCCTGCCGGTCCTGCGCCGACGATGACCACGTCGAAATCCATGCTCTCCCGCTGCTCGGTCTCGCTCGTCAGGCTCAAAGGTCGTTCTCCATTGTCGTCGAACTGTGCCGTCTCTTATAAAGTAAGCGGAGAGCGCATTCTCCGCAAAAATCTTGAGGGTGCGAAATGACGGCAGGCCGAGACTTGGAACAGAAACGCCGCCTGGTCAGGCAGAGCCTCGAATGGCTGATCGAGATGGGGGCGGATGAGCTCATTGGCGAGCTCCCCGTCGATCTGCTGGCACCCAGGGAACAGAAACCGGCGCCTCCGCTGCGCGCAGCAGCGGCGCCATTCAATGAGCCTCGCGCTTCTTTGCCGCGCGCAGCCTCCTCGGAAGGCGTGATCAGCGATGCCGCCGGGCTTGCCGCCGCCTGCGCCAGTCTCGAGGAGATCAGCGGCGCGCTTCAGCGGTTCGACGCCTGTCCCCTGCAGCGCACCGCGACCAATCTCGTCTTCTGCGATGGCCATCCGAAGGCGCGCGTCATGTTCATCGGCGAGGCGCCGGGGCGCGAAGAGGATGAGCAGGGCAAGCCATTCGTCGGCCGCTCGGGCCAGCTGCTCGATCGCATGCTCTCGGCAATTGGCCTCTCCCGCCACGCCGAGGATCCCGCGACTTCGGCCTTCATCAGCAATGTGATTTATTGGCGTCCGCCCGGCAATCGCAAGCCGACTGAGGCTGAGACCCTCATGTGCATGCCCTTCGTTCTGCGAACCATCGAGCTCATGGCGCCCGAATTCATTGTCTGCCTTGGCGCCACGCCGGCGCAGCGCCTCCTGGGGATGACCGAAGGCATATTGAAGGCGCGCGGCGCCTGGCGAAATTTTCGCGGCACACCCGTCCTGCCCACGCTCCATCCGGCCTATCTGCTCCGCCAGCCGGCGCAGAAGCGTCTCGCCTGGCGCGACTTCCTGTCGTTGAAGCGGAGGCTCATGGCATGATCGGGGCAGGGGCAGGGGAGCGGCAATTCATTCCGGTGAACATCGCCGTCCTCACCATCTCCAACAGCCGCACGCTGGCCGATGACAGCTCCGGCGATACGCTGGTGGAGCGCATCGCACAGGCGGGCCACGTTCTGGCCGGGCGTGCTCTCGTCAAGGACAGCATCCCCGCAATCCGCCGCCAGATGCGCCAGTGGCTGAAGACTGCGAAGGTCGATGTGATCATCTCGACGGGCGGCACCGGCCTCACCGGTTTCGACGTCACCATCGAGGCCATGCGGCCGCTCTTCGAAAAGGAGATCGAAGGCTTCGCCATCGCTTTTCATCACCTCTCCTTTGGCAAGATCGGCACCTCGACCGTGCAGTCGCGGGCGACGGCAGGCGTGGCGAAAGGGAAATACATCTTCTGCCTGCCGGGCTCCCCCGGCGCCTGCCGCGACGGCTGGGACCTGATCCTGAAGGATCAGCTCGACTATCGCCATAAGCCCTGCAACTTCGTCGAGATCATGCCGAGGCTTAAGGAGCACATGAGGCGAAGAAAGACTTGAAAACGCATCGTCATTCCGGCGAAAGCCGGAATCCAGCTTCACTTGCAACCGTACGGAGCTGGACCCCGACTTTCGTTGGGGTGACGAGTGGTGCGGAGTAAAACGTTCTTGATTTGTTCTTCGGTCCGTTCTATCTTTGCCGCATGGTGACCCTGATCGACAGACGGGCGAACTACGCCCCGGAGCTGGCTCCAGCCCTCCCACCCGGCCACGAACGCGGCCGCGGCGCCAGGTCGAACATGTCCGGCCGTTATGAGAAGACCGAGCGCTATCTCTTCGACGATGGCTGGGAGTCCCTTGACGATCTCCCGCCGCTGCGCACCGAGGTCTTCCCCGAGATGGCGAAGAAAATCATCACGCGGAACGATTCCCCCGACATTTCGTTCGACCGCTCCATCAACCCCTATCGGGGCTGCGAGCATGGCTGCACCTATTGCTTCGCCAGGCCCGCCCATGCCTATGCCGGCCTCTCCCCCGGCATCGATTTCGAGAGCAAGCTCTTCGCCAAGCTCAATGCCGCCGAGCGCCTGCGAGAGGAGCTGGCTGATCCAAATTACGAGCCCGCCACCATCGCCCTCGGCGTCAACACCGACGCTTATCAGCCCATCGAGCGCACCTACCGCATCACCCGGCAGATTCTCGAGGTGCTGAATGAGTGCAACCACCCCACGGGCCTCATCACGAAATCGGCGCTGATCCTGCGCGATCTCGACATCTTGACCGAGATGGCCTCGAAAAATCTCGTGAAGGTGGCGATTTCCATCACCACCCTGGACCCGAAACTCGCCCGCGCCATGGAGCCGCGCGCCGCCACGCCGCCGAAGCGCCTGCACACGCTCGAAACCCTCGCCAAGGCCGGCATACCGACGACCGTCATGGTGGCGCCCGTCATTCCGGCGCTGAACGACAGCGAGATCGAATCGATCCTCAAAGCCGCCTCCGCCGCCGGAGCAGAAAGCGCAGGCTACGTTCTCCTGCGCCTGCCGCTCGAGGTCCGCGACATTTTTCGTGAATGGCTGATGAAGGAGATGCCCGACCGCGCTTCCCATGTCATGTCGCTGGTCAGATCCATGCGGCAGGGCAAGGATTACGACGCGGCCTGGGGGCGCCGCATGAAGGGCACGGGTCCCTATGCCTGGTCCATAGGCCGCCGCTTCGAACTGGCCTGCACGAAGCTTAAGCTCAATCAGCAGAAGACGAGGCTCGAGCCTGCCAAGTTCCGGCCGCCGGTGATGAAGGGCCAGCAATTGCCTCTATTTTGAGCCTTGGGCGGCAGCCCGGCGCGTGCCGCCCATTGATCCTTGCCTTTGTCCCGCAAAACCATCATCTTGCGCCCCCGTGGGGAGTCGCAACTGCCATGGACCCTGGAGGTCAGGGGTTGGTCGATAAGGCTCCATTGGCGAAGACGGATCGCCGCCGGACAACCAGGAAAGCCAAAATGAGATCGAGTTTGAAATATTGCATGCCCTTGCTTTTTCTTGCGATGGCCTTGCCCGCGACCGCTGCCCAGAACCCGTCGGCTCTCGACTCCTCCTCCCTTTCGGGAAGCTATTTGGCCGGCCGCTATGCCAGCAAGCTGCGCGACCTCGATCTTGCTGCCGAGTATTTCGCTCAGGCCCTGCGCGATGATCCGGGCAACTCCGTTCTCGCCGAGCGCACCTTTGTTCTCGCCTTCTCTGCGGGCGATGTGAAACGGGCCGAGGAACTCGCCCCCGGCGTGCTCGCCCTGGATCCCACTCATCGCCTCGCCCGCACCTTGTTGGGCATCAAGGAATTCAATGCGCGCCGCTATGCCAAGGCGCTCGAGCATTTCAAAACCATCGACGCGACACCCCTCGATGAATTGACCTCGAACCTTCTGATTGCCTGGACTCACACGGCCGAGAAGAACCCCAAGGCTGCAATGGCCGCCCTCGATCAACTCGGCAAGACCGAATACTTCACGATCTTCCGTGACTTCCACGGCGCCCTCATCGCCGATCTCCTGGCGCAACCCACCCGTGCCGAGGCCTTCTACAAGAAGGCCTTTGAGCAGGCCGGCACCTCCAATCGCGTCATTCAGGCCTATGGCAACTTCCTCGAGCGCAACGGCAAGAAGGAACAGGCGAGAACCCTTTACAAAGATTATCTCGCCACGCGCGAGGACCAGCCTCTGATCAGGGAGGTCCTGAACAACCTCGAGGCTGGCCGAAAGCCCGCGCGCTTCATTCCCGATGCACGCACGGGTCTCGCCGAGACGATGTTTTCCATCGCCGGCTGGCTCAACGACGAGCAGACGATCGACGCGGCTCTCGTCTATGCCCAGCTCGCCATCCATCTGAAGAAGGACTTTCCCTCCGCCCAGATGCTGCTGGGCGACATCTACGAGGCGACGGCCCGCTACGACAAGGCCATCGAGGCCTACGACCAGATCCCCAAGGACAGTGTTCTCTATGAGAAGGCTGCCATCGAGATCGCCGTGAACCTGCACCAGCTCGATCGCGCCGAGGAATCTCTGGAGAAGATTTCTTCCGTGCTCGCAATCAATCCCAAGAGCTACGACGCCTGGATCACCAAGGCCGACTTCCTGCGCGATGCCAAGCACTTCGTTGAGGCGGCCGATGCCTATAGCCATGCGCTCGCACTCGTGCCCCAGCCCGATCGCAATCATGCGATGCTCTTCTATTTCCGTGGCATCGCCTATGAGCGCGCCGGCATATGGGACAAGGCGGAAGCCGATTTCCGCAAATCCTTGGCGCTCTCTCCCGACCAGGCCAATGTCCTCAACTATCTGGGCTACTCGATGATCGAGAAGCGCATCAACATTCCCGAGGCCATGGACATGATCCGCAAGGCCGTCGAGCTCAAGCCCAATGATGGCTATATCGTCGACAGCCTGGGCTGGGCCCATTACCACATGGGCGAATATGAAGAGGCGACCAAGCATATGGAGCGCGCCGTCGAGCTGCGCCCGGAGGATCCGATCATCAACGATCATTTGGGCGATGCCTATTGGCGCGCGGGCCGCCGGCTCGAAGCCAAGTTTCAGTGGCAGCACGCCAGGGACAACAAGCCCGAGCCCGCCGATCTCGCCAAGATCGAGAAGAAGCTGAAGGAAGGCTTGCCCGATATTGTGCCCACACCCACTGCCACCCAGACGGACCCCGCCAAGACTCTCAATTAAGGCTGTCGTTGGCGACGGCACGCGCGATCGAGGAGACCGCCAGGGCCAAGGTCAATCTGGCGCTCCATGTTCTGGGCCGTCGTCCTGACGGCTATCATCTCCTCGATTCGTTCGTCGTCTTCGCCGATCTCTGCGATCGCCTGACCATCGCCGTGGCCTCCTCCAATGCCCTCTCGGTTTCGGGCCCCTGTGCGAAAGGCCTGGGTCAGGCCGATGATCTGATCTTGAAGGCACAGGAGGCCATGGCCCGGGCCTTTGGCCGCCTCATCCCCAACATCGCCGTCAAACTGGAGAAGAATATTCCATTGGCCTCGGGCCTTGGCGGCGGTTCCGCCGATGCCGCGGCGACCTTGCGCGCCCTCTGCCGCATCGCCAACCTCGACCCCATGAGCCGCGCCGTGGAGAAGATCGCCCTGTCGCTCGGCGCCGATGTGCCGGTCTGTCTCGCCTCGCGCCCCTCCCGCATGCGCGGCATTGGCGAGCTCATCGAGCCGATGCCGGATGTCCCGCCGCTTGCCGTTGTGCTGGCCAACGCAGGCCTGGCGCTCGCGACCGCCGAAGTCTTTTCAGGCCTGGGCCTCGAACCCGGCGAGACGGGCTATCCGCCGCTCGTCTTCCCCTTCGCGTTCCAAACTTCGCGAAATGATTTGACGCCCCCGGCGATCAGGCGCCTCCCGGTCATCGCTGCCGTGCTCGACGCATTGAAGGCCATGGCTGGTGTGCGCTTCGCGCGCATGTCGGGCTCGGGCGGCACCTGCTTTGCCGTCTTCGACAGCATGGCCGAGGCCCGCGCCGCCGCTGGCGAACTCGCCGCTCGTCATCGAGATTGGTGGATCATCCCGGCACGTCTCTCCTGAGCGGACGTCGCTCAATGCCCGCGGGCGATGCAGAAATCGATCGCTTCGAGGAGCGCGCCCTTGTGCGGGCTCTCCGGGAAGATGGCGAGCGCATCATGTGCGATGGCGCCGTAATGCCGGGCGCGTTCGACCGTGTCGATCGTCGCGCCATGGCGTTCGATGAGCTTCTGGGCTGCCGCCAGATCTTCCTCTTCTTGTTCCCGCTGCTCCAGCGTTCGCTTCCAGAAGCTGCGTTCTTGCTTGTTGCCGCGCCGGTAGGCGAGCACGACGGGCAGCGTGATCTTGCCCTCCCGGAAATCATCGCCGATGGACTTGCCGAGCAGCGCCTGCTTGCCGGAATAGTCGAGCGCATCGTCGATGAGCTGGAAGGCGATACCGAGGTTGCGCCCGAAGGACTCAAGTGCTGCCTGTTCTTCCTTGGGCCGCAAGGCGATCGCCGCGCCGACTTCCGCTGCCGCGGCGAAGAGGGCCGCGGTCTTGGCGCCGATCACCTGCAGATAGGCGTCCTCCGTCGTCGCCGTGTCATGCGCGGTGGCGAGCTGCATGACCTCGCCTTCGGCGATCACGGCTGCCGAATGAGACAGAATGCGCAACGCTTCGAGCGACTGCGTCTCGACCATCAGCTTGAAGGCCTGGCCGAGAAGATAGTCGCCCACGAGCACGCTTGCCTGGTTGCCCCAGATCTTGCGCGCCGCCGCCCGCCCGCGGCGCAAGTCGCTTTCATCGACCACATCGTCGTGGAGCAGGGTGGCCGTGTGCATGAACTCGACCGCGGTCGCGAGCTTCACGTGATTGTCGCCCCGGTAGCCGCACATCTCGGCCGTGGCGATGGTCAGCATCGGCCTAAGCCTTTTGCCGCCCGACTTGATCAAATGCAGCGCGATCTCGGGGATCGCCTCGACATTTGACTGGGCGCGGCGCAAGATGGCCTCGTTCACCCGTTCCATGCCGCGCGCCGTGAGCCGCACGAGACCATCGAGGCTCGATGGACCTTCGCTGCCGGCTTCGAATGGTACGACGACTCCCAAACCCAAGGACCTCTGCTCGACCTCGTGGCGCGACCATAAGGTTGCGCCGGCACCGGCGCAAGCGCGACCCTTTACCGCCTGCGCGACTCCCTGTCCAAGCGTCATGGCCGGGCTTGACCCGGCCATCTCCTTTGCGAGCGGCAGATGCGCGGATCAAGTCCGCGCATGACGAGCTAAGAACGGCCTTGGCCGGCATGACAATCGTGAAAGCACCCTCGCTCAGGGCCGCCGTTTGTGGCACCTTGCCCCCATGACCGAGCTGCTCAAAACCAACGATCTCGTCTTTATCTCCTATGTCGTTCATCTTTTGGCCGAGCACGGCATAGACGCCATCATCTTCGATGAACACATGAGCGCCGTCGAAGGCTCGATCGGGGCCTTGCCGCGCCGTATCATGGTGGGCGAGGAAGATCTTGAACGAGCACGAAAATTGCTCGGTAAGGATGTGCTAACCAAGGACGGCTAG
>Ga0075431_100004074_pt1 | contig 14248 bp, 9 predicted proteins | sample RhiMetdeltSRZDD5_FD_75297 | JGI IMG/M metagenome (GOLD analysis project Ga0075431, IMG submission 75297) | Populus rhizosphere microbial communities from Tennessee, USA - Rhizosphere MetaG P. deltoides SRZDD5 | ecosystem: Host-associated > Plants > Roots > Rhizosphere > Soil | place: USA... | reverse complement strand
CGGGTCCCCGGTCACCCGGACGAGCCGCGTGCCGAAGTCCGGCTCGGTCACCGCCTGGAGGTAGCCCGGCTTCGCCAGCGCCGTCGTCGGCCGCGCCGTCCAGTCGCGCACCAGCGCGCACGAGCCGCCCGGCACCGGGGGCGTGACCGTCAGTGCAGCTACGCCGCTCTTGCCATCCGCCGTGGCCGTAATCGTTGCGCTTCCAGCCGCCAGCGCCGTGACGAGGCCGCTCGGCGAGATCGTTGCGACCGCGGAGTCGGAGATCGCCCACGTGATCACGCGGCCCGTGAGTGGGGCGCCTTTCGCATCGCGCGGGGTCGCCGTGAGCGTGGTCGTATCACCAACGGCCGTTACGGCGGACGACGGTGTGATATCGACCGAGGCGACCTTATCGCCCCTCGGCGCAGTGGCTTGGATGGCGGTCGCGGCGGGAGTGACCGGCGCGAGCGGAGTGTAGTCGTCGGAACAGGCGGCGAGCGCGAGTGCCGTGCAAAACGCGCGGAGGCACGGCGCAATAAGTGCCCGCCCGCGTCCGTGAGTCGAGACGCGAGGCATGGTGGACCCCTTATGAAATGCAATGTGATGTCGATGAGGAGGGTTGCACGGCGCGAGCGACGATCACTCGGCGGCAACTGTGTGTGTTACGGAATTTCGGCAACCCGCAGGACCACCGCATTGAGCCGTGGACCGAACTCTGCCCCCACGATGGTGGGCGCGCGGACCCGACTCTGGCGCGGGGTATACCTGACGAAAGTCAGTCGGCTGGTAGCACAGCCGACACCGGCATGCGGGAGGCTCGGCGCGCCGGCGCGTAGCCCGCGACCAGCGCGACACCGACAATGGCGACGACGACTACCATCGTCGTCGCGGGATCGGTTGGCTTCACGTCGTAGAGCGACGTAGTCAGCACGCGCGTCACCGCGAACGCGCCTAACAGGCCGATCGTTGCACCCGAGAGTGCAAGCGCGCCCGTCCGCCGCATCACCATCCCGATCACATCCGATGGCTGCGCGCCGAGGGCCATGCGCAGCGCGATCTCTCGTGAGCGCTCCGTCACATCGTACGCCAGCACCCCGTACGTGCCGATCGCCGCGAGCAGGATCGCGAGCGCAGCGAACACCGCAAGGACGCGCGTCTGAAACACCGGCTCGGCCGCGACGTCCAGCAGCGCGTCGTCCATGCTCATGACGCTCTGCGCCGGGACGCTCGCATCCACGGAACGCAGCGCCGCACGGAGGGCCGGTGCAACGCTCGCATTTGCATCGGCGCGCAGCACGTACGTCATGTGGCCGAGGATGAACGACCAACGGCTCTGCTGGTACGGGAAGTACATCGTGGAGCGCTTCGTCATCGAACGGTCCTGCACCACGTCGTTCACGACGCCCACGACGGTGAGCCAGCTCGAAGGCGGGGGATTCTCGGTGTCCATCGAAACGCGCTTACCCACGGGGTCCTCGCCCGGCCAGATCTTGCGGCCGACACTCTCGCTCACGATCACCGCACCGGGTGCGCTGGCATCGTCGCCGGAAGCGAAGTCGCGCCCTTCGAGGAGTCGAATGCCCATCGTCGCGAAGTAGCCTGGGCTCACGAGCACCTTGTCGACGGAGTAGCCCTTGGGAAGCGGTGTCACACCCTCCACCGCGAAGTCGCCCATCATCCCCACGCTCCCCATTGGTCGAAACGTCACGGCGGCGGCCCGCCTAACGCCGGGAATCCGCGACAGCTCGCCGAGCATCCGATCGTGAAAGGCGCGCTGCCGCGGTGCATCGGGATAGCGGGCGGTGGGCAGGTCCACCATCATCGTCATCACGCTTCTCGCGTCGTAGCCCTTGTCGGCGCCGCGGAGGCGGAGGAAGCTCTTGATCATCAGCCCGGCGCCGGCCAGCAGCACCAGCGCGAAGGCGATCTCGCCGACGACGAGCAGGCTGCGCAGGCGTGCTTGCGCACCACCGACCATCCGCGTCGTGTGGGCCATTGCTTCCGCCGGCGCACGGCGTGCGCTCTGAAGCGCCGGGACGATCCCGAAAAACAGCGCGGTGACGAGCGATACGGCGATCGTGAAGGCCAACACGAAGAGGTCGACGTGGACCTCCTCTAGTCGCGGGATGCGATCCGGCGGCGCGACAGCGATCAGCATCCGGACACCGACGTGCGCGAGGACGATGCCGAGCGCACCCCCCAACACTCCCACGAGGAGGCTCTCAGTGAGCAGCTGCCGCGCGATCCGAGCGCGGCTCGCGCCGAGGGCGACGCGTACAGCCATCTCGCGCCGGCGCGTCGCGGCACGAATCAGGAGCAGGTTGGCGACGTTCACACAGGCGATCAGCAGCACGAACGCGACTGCGCCCGAAAAGACCGCGAGCGAGGTAACGGCCCTGCCGGTCACGACATCCTTGAGCGGCAGGATGTTGGCGACCATGCGTTCCTCCCTGCCCGGACCGCGCGGCAGGCGCCGCATGATCGCCTCGAGCTCCGCACGCGCCTGTTCTGGCGTCACTCCGGCGCGCAGCCGCCCGAGCACGTTGAGGAGAAACCAGTTTCCGCCCTCGACGCGGACGTCGAGCGGCTTCCATAACGCGGCGCGCGCTGGAAAGGAGAACCCGGCCGGCATGACGCCGATCACCGTGTGTGGATTGCCATCGAGGAGAACCGAACGGCCGAGGATGCGTGGATCGCTCGAGAAGCGCTCTCGCCAGAGCTGCTCGCCGAGCACTACCACGTTGCCGGCTCGCACCTCGGCTCCAGCGAAGGCCCGACCGATCATTGGCGCGACGCGCAGGACGGCGAAGAAGCTGCCATCCACGCTTGCCCCAACGATGCGCGTCGCCTCCCCAACGCCACTCATCGTGAACGCCGCACGGTTGTAGGCCGTGACGTGCTCGAAGCTCCGTTGCACGGGGCGGTACGGCAGCCAGGAGCGGTCGGCGATCGTCGGCGACATCTCGTACGGCAGTTGTTCCGGAAGGTAGGACGCGAGAAAGAGCCGGTCTGACTCCGGAAATGGAAGCGGACGGAGTAACACACTGTTCACCACGGTGAACACCGCGCTGTTCGCGCCGATCGCCAGGGCGAGCGTGACGACGGCGACCGTCGTGAACGCCGGCGTGCGACGCAACGCGCGAACGCCGTATCGAACGTCCTGCGCCAGCCGCTCTACCCAGACGCGGGCGCGCCCCTGCCGCTGCTCGCGCGCGACTTCCTTGATGTGAGCGAGGTTTCCAAACTCACGCCGTGCTGCCGCCTCGGCCGCATCACGTGTCTCACCGCGCGCCATTCTGTCGGCCACCGCCAGCCGCAGGTGAGCGGCGAGCTCGTCATCGAGATCTCCGTCTCGAGCATCTCGGCGCGTCATGATTCACTCTCCGCCGGCGGCGCATTGAAGATCGCGGCGATGGCGGCGGACATCTGCTCCCACCGCGAGCGCTCGACTGCCAGGTGACGCGTTCCGCGCGCGGTCAACTTGTAGACGCGCACGCGCTGGCCGTTCTCGGAGACATCCCATTCCGCGGCGACCAGCCGCTGTCGCTCGAGCCGGTGCAGCGCCGGGTAGAGTGAGCCTGTTTCGACCTGGAGCGTATTGCCTGAGTGCGCGCGGATGATCTGCGCGATCCCGTACCCGTGGCGCGGTCCCCAGCGCAGAGTCTGGAGGATGATCATGTCGAGCGTGCCCTGGAGCAGCTCGATGCGAGAGAGGCCGCGGTCGTTCGGCATAGGCTGTAGACGCTCTACATGATACATGTAGAGTGTCTACAGCCTGCGGTCCTGTCAAGCGTGTGGGGCGATCGGGTGCGACGCCGGCTATCTCACGTGGTGCGTCTCATGGGAAGACGCGACGAGGATCGGCAGGTGAGTCTTGCGAAGCAGCGCGTCGGTCGCGCTGCCGAGGACTGCGCGCTCGACGCCTGCGGTTCCGCGCGTCGTCATGGCGACCAGACTCACCGGGTGAGTCGCACAATACTCCAGAATCCCCTCGGCCAGATCGGGATGGCGAACGGTCGCGGTCGTCCACGGTACGTGGCCGTCGCGAAGGCGCTCGGCCTGACTCGCCAGGTACGCCTCGGCCATGCGCTCGTCATCGGCGGCGACGCGTGGCGCCATGGCCGCGGGGACGGCGACGCCCGTTAGCAGCAGCTCCGGTGTGACAACATGCAGGAGCGTACATCCGGCGCCCGTCAGTCGACAGAGCTCGGCGGCGTGATCGAGAATCAGCTCGCTCGCCGGGGAGCCGTCCAGCAGCACGAGAACCTCCGAGACCGCGGCCGGCTCGCGTTCCTCGGGCGGGTGTCGGTCGGGTCGGACCAGGAGCACCGGAGACCTGGACTGCCTAACGACCGTGTCGGAGACGCTCCCGATAAACGCGCGCGCGAACCCGGTCCGGCCATGTGTCGTCATGACGATCAGATCTATGGCGTGCGCCGCCGCATACTCGACGAGCGCGTCGGCCGGCGAGCCCTCGACCATCGCCGCTTCGAACACTACGTCGGTGCCAAGGCGTAACCGCTCGGCGAGGTCAATCAGCGTCTCCTCGGCGGATGCTCGCTGGGTTTCTGCGACCTCGGCGGCGACGAGCATCTCATCGACGGCTCCCATGCCGTACGGAGGCATCGGCACGTGGACGAGGTGCACGTGGGCGTTTGCCGGTTGCGCGATGGCAAGCGCCCAGGGGATCGCGTACCGCCCGAACTCCGAGCCGTCGAGCGGCACCATCAAGGCGTTGTACATGTGCCCTTCCTGGTCGCTGTGCCAACAGCGCCTGCACGTCTTCTGCCGTTGTCACCGTCCAGCTCGCCTGCGCTGGGCCCTAGCCCGGCTTTCCGTCCACCAGCCGGCGCTGGTTGCGCACGCTGTCCACCCGCCACATGAGCCACCGGCCCCCTTCCCTGACCCACGTCTCTCGCTGAGTCGCCCACGTTTCCACGCGGTGCACCTGTCCATCGGGCCGCAAGGCCATGCGGTCCAGGTGCTGCGAGACGATCGCGATCGCGGTGTCACCCATCACCGTTAGGCTGTCGATCTTGAGCTCCTGAGTTTTCCATTCCTTGATGCCGTTCATCAGGCCTTCTGTCCTCGCTTCCATCGCCGCGCGATCGTGCCTGACCCCGTCCGGCGTGATGGCGTGAAACTCCGGGGAGCGAAGTGCCATCACCGCTTTGAGGTCCCAGCGGAGAAATGCATCAGTGTTCGCGGCATACAACCGTTCCAGCTCGGCCCGCACGCGAGCGACCTCGGGAGCGCCCTGCGCTCCGGCCGTCGATGGCCCGCATGCAGTCGCGAGAAGCGCGAGCCATGCAGTTGCCGCACACATCATCCGCAGTCCTTCTCTGCGCATAATCCCTCCCGCCGCCGAATGTCACGTCGGCAGGTTCGACACGAGGTTCGCGGCTACGGTTGCGTCGCGCGAGCGCACGATGGAGACGCCCGAGACTTCGCCCGGTGAGACAGCCACGCCGGTCGAACTGTGAGCGATCGACGACCCCTGACCCCTTCACGCGAGATCACCATTAGCGCACATTCGTGCGCCAAGCCGGTGCCGACGGCGACGCCGGGTAGCCCAGCGAGCCACGAAGATGCGACTGTCACTCTTCCGCTCCGCCGCCGCGATCATCGCCGCTCTGGGCGTCACCGCTTTCCTCGCCCTGCCTGGGCACGCGCAGCGGTCGACGCTCCACGTCGAGGGCCTGCGAACCGAGTATCGATCGAACCCCGTCGGGATCGACGTTCCCGTCCCGCGGCTTAGCTGGAAGCTCCACGCGCCGCGCCGCGGCACGCTCCAGAGCGCCTACCAGATCCGCGTGGCGACGGACTCCGCCGCGCTCGCGCGACGTCCGCTCTGGGACTCCGGGAGGGTTCCCTCGGACACGTCGATCTTCCGCGATTACCGCGGTCCCGCGGTCGAGTCCGGGCGCCGCTACTGGTGGCAGGTGCGCGTGTGGGATGAGCGAGGGACCGCCTCTTCCTGGTCAATGCCCGCCTACTGGGAGATGGGACTCCTCTCGTCCGCGGACTGGACCGCACGATGGATCGCCCCCGACCTCGGCGAGGACACGACGAAATCCAACCCGAGTCCGATGCTGCGCCGCGAGTTCACGCTCGCGGGTCCTGTCTCCAGCGCGCGGCTCTACGTGACGAGCCTCGGCCTGCACGAAGTGGAGCTCAACGGTCGCCGCGTCGGCGACCGCCTCTTCACGCCAGGGTGGACGAGCTACGACGCCCGCCTGCAATACGAGACCTACGACGTCACGCCGATGTTGCAGCCCGGCGCCAACGCCATCGGCGCGACGCTCGGCGACGGATGGTATCGCGGCCGTCTCGGCTGGGACGGCAACCGCAACACGTACGGGTCCCACCTCGCGGTCCTCGCGCAGCTCGTCGTGCGCTACGCCGACGGCCGCACCGAGACCATCGGAACCGACGAGAGGTGGACGGCGTCGACCGGGCCGATCCTCGCCTCCGATATCTACGACGGCGAGACGTACGACGCCCGCCTCGAGAAGGTCGGCTGGAGCCGCCCCGGATACGACGACGCGTCGTGGCGCCGCGTGCGAACGCTCGCATCGGTGAAGCCGACGCTGGTCGCGCCGCAAGGTCCGCCCGTGCGGCGCATCCAGGAACTGAAGCCCGCGCGCGTCCTGCGCACGCCGAAGGGCGCGACGGTCTTCGACCTCGGGCAGAACATGGTGGGTTGGGTGCGCCTCCGGGTGCGCGGGCCCGCCGGCACGACGGTACGACTCCGCCACGCGGAGGTGCTCGACAAGGAAGGCAACTTCTACACGGAGAACCTGCGCGCGGCAAAAGCCACCCTCGAGTACACGCTCAGGGGCGGCAGCGAGGAGACATACGAGCCGCGCTTCACCTTCATGGGCTTCCGCTACGTCGCGGTCGAGGGCTATCCCGGTACACCGACATCCGACGCGATCACCGGCGTCGTGATCCACTCCGACATGCCGGTGACCGGAAGCTTCGAGAGCTCGCACCCGCTGGTGAACCAACTTCAGCGCAACATCCAGTGGGGACAGAAGGGCAACTTCCTCGACGTGCCCACCGACTGCCCGCAGCGCGACGAGCGAATGGGGTGGACGGGCGACGCGCAGGTGTTCGGGCGCACGGCGGCGTTCAACATGGACGTGAACGGCTTCTTCGCGAAGTGGCTCGCCGACGTCGCGGCCGACCAGAAGCCTAACGGCTCGGTGCCTTTCGTCGTCCCGGACGTGCTCACGCGCAATCAGCCCACGGGCGGCGGCTCAGCCGGCTGGGGCGACGCAGCCACGGTCGCGCCGTGGACCATGTACGTCGCGTACGGTGATACGCGGCTCCTCGAGCGGCAGTACCCGAGCATGAGGGGGTGGGCCGACTTCCAGCGCGAGCAGGCGGGCGAGGACCTGCTCTGGAACAGTGGCTTCCACTTTGGCGACTGGCTCGCCTTCGCGAGCACGCGCAGCGACTATCCCGGCGCGACGACCGACAAGGATCTCATCGCGACCGCGTACCTCGCGCACTCGACGGACCTCGTCGCGCGCGCGGCCGCCGTGCTCGGAAAGGCGGACGACGCGCGGCGGTACCGCGCGCGCTTCGACAGCGTGAAGGCGGCGTTCAACCGGGAGTATGTGACGTCGACCGGGCGACTGACCTCGAACACGCAGACGGCGTACGCGCTGGCACTCGACTTCGGGCTGCTCCCCGAGGCGATGCGGCCCGAGGCAGCGCGGCGGCTCGCCGGCGACGTGAAGGCGATGCGCCATCTCACCACCGGCTTCCTCGGCACGCCGCCGCTCTCGCGCGCACTGAGCGACAACGGCTACCTCGACGAGGCGTACGCGCTGCTGCTGAACGAGGAGTACCCGTCGTGGCTGTACCCGGTGAAGCGAGGTGCGACGACGATCTGGGAGCGGTGGGACGGCCAGAAGCCCGACGGGTCGTTCCAGGACGTCGGGATGAACTCGTTCAACCACTACGCCTACGGCGCGATCGGTGACTGGATGTACCGCGTGGTCGCGGGGCTCGATACCGACCCGGCCCAGCCCGGCTACCGGCACATGCTCGTTAGGCCGCGTCCCGGCGGGAGCTTCACACACGCGCGCGCGACGCTCGAGACGCCCTACGGCGCATCGGCGTCAGGGTGGCGGCTCGATGCCGACAATCTACAGGTGACGGTCCGCGTGCCAGCCAACGCTCGCGCGACGGTGCGACTTCCGGAGGCGAAACTCGAACAGGTGATCGAGAGCGGGCGCGCCGTCGCGTCGGCTCCGGGCGTGACGCGTGCGGCGCAGGACGGCGGCGCGGTGGTCGTCGAGGTTGGCAGTGGCGACTACGCCTTTACGTACCCGTCGCCGGCGCTCGCCGCGCGGCTGCGCCTGGGCGACCTGAAGAACGTGCGCCGGTAACAGCGGCCCCGCGCGTCACTCGCCTAACGCGCTGGACTGGCGATGGGCCTGGCGTCGGTTGGAATGTTCGTCGTCGGCTGCGCGAAGCCGGTCCCCGACGTGTCCACGATCGACACGACCTGCAGCAGCACCTCCTCACGCACGGTCGCGAACTCTCCGCCGTCGGCCGTGAGCACGTACACGGAGAGCTCGAGCTTCACCGCCCGTACGGATCAGCCGGCTGTTGTGCGGCTGGGGGCGGGGCCTTCTCGAGCCCCGGAATCTGAGCGGCTGCCGTACCCGCGAGTACGCTCACGAAGAGGACGTGCGCCGGATGGCGAAAGCCGAACACGGTCGAATCCGGTGATGAGTTTCCGGACGATGCGACACGTGAGACGTGGCGGGCCATTGCCCGAAGGTCAGGGGCTGCGACCGGCGCTGGTGGTCACCCGTTCGTCACCATGCCCTAAGCCCAGCGGGGAGCAAATCTCATTACCGACGTCCTGTGATCACATGCGCGCCGTGCATCTCGCCTAACGAGCTCGCCGTGACGGCAGTCTCCCCGTCACTCGCAGCATCAGCCTTCGGCCTCGGCAGCCAAGGCGTGAACACGAGCGGGCGTCATCAGGGACCTGACAACGCGCCGCGAACACGCTAGCATCTACGCACCAAGGCAGCTCGGCCAGCACGAAGGTCCTCGGAGCAGAGCCAATGAGCCTTGTGCGCGAGGTCGTGGTTCATCCGGCGCGGGACTCGCACCCCCAGCGAGTGACGCGGGCTGGCGCGCTGGCATCGGCGGTGTTGCTGATGTGTACGGGCTACTACGCCGGCGGGATCATCGGTATCGCGCTCAGGTTTCCGCCCTCCGGCATCGCCACTATCTGGCCGTCTACAGCGATTCTTCTCGGGGCACTGCTTCTCACGCCCGCACGCACGTGGTGGGTGTACCTGCTCGCTACTGTCCCCACGCACCTGCATCTCGTCGCGCACTTCCAGCCAGAGGTGCCGACCGTTGTGATGTTCTGTCAGGTCGGTAGCAATTGCGTCCACGCCGTCGTCGCTGCCCTCGCCGTCCGAGGTGCGTCCGGGGCTCCGCCGCGGTTCGACACGCTCAGGAGCATGGCAGCCTACATCCTACGTGCGGCCATCGCGGCGACCGCGGTTGCCTGCGCTCTGGCCGCCCTCCTTTTCGTGCTCACGCATTGGGCCACCGATTTCTGGCTCGCGTTTCGGCAGCGCGTCCTGGCGAACGTGTTCGCGATCATCACGATCCCCCCGCTGATTGTCCTGACGGCCTCGGGAGAACTCGTCGGCGCGCGTACCGCGCGCCGATCCCGCTACGCCGAGCTCGGTATCCTGTCGATAGGGCTGCTCGCGGTGGGCATCGTCGTCTTCGGCCGAGAGACTCCGGCGTCGCCGAATATGGCGGCGCTCGTCCTGGCGCCGGTGCCGTTTCTGCTATGGGCCGCAGTCCGCCTGGGGCCTGGCGGGTTGTGTTTTTGTCTTCTGGTGTTTGCGGCAGTGTCCCTGTCGAACGCCTTCGCCGGACGCGGTCCGTTCGTGACCAGGTCGCCGGCCCAAAACACTCTCTCCCTGCAGATCTTTTTGCTCGCGATCTCGGTCCCGCTGATGATCCTGACGGCAATCGTGGAAGAGCGGCGGCGGGCCGAGGAGGAAGCGTTGCGGGAGCGAGAGGAGTTGGCGCATGTGCTGCGTGTCGCGACGCTCGGGGAACTGACCGCCTCCCTCGCCCACGAGATCAACCAACCGCTCGCGGCCATCATGGCGAACGCGCAGGCCGCGCGTCGGCTCATGGGCGACACGCCCGTCGGGGCTGCACCGGTGAACGACGCTCTGGCCGACATTGCCGAAGACGCCAGACGTGCGTCGGAAGTCATCCAACGATTGCGCACCCTGGTTCGCAAGCGGCACCAGGAGCCCGTCGCGGTAGATACCAACCGGCTGATTGAGGATGTGGTCGGCCTGCTCCACGGCGAAATTGACCGGAGACACATCGCGATTCGCTTCGCTCGGGGCGAGGCGCTGCCGTGCATCGTCGGGGACCCTGTCCTGCTTCAGCAGGTGGTGCTGAACGTGGTCGTCAACGCGTGTGAGGCGATTGATGCCACGAAGGCCGGCCCGCGCACCATCCTGATCGAAACCATCCCGCCAGACCACGGGCTCATCGCCATCACTGTCCGTGACACTGGGGTCGGCGTAAGACCACCGGAACTGGAGCGGATCTTCGATCACTTCGTCAGCAGCAAGCCGCAGGGGCTGGGGATGGGCCTGGCGATCAGTCGCTCGATCGTCGAGGCTCATCAGGGGCGCATCTGGGCAAGCGCCAACGCCGATGTGGGGATCACCATGCACATCGAACTCCCGGTGCGCGCCGACCGAGTCTAGGAAACGCCGCCGCGCGCTTTTTGATAGACCCGGAGGGTCGGCGGATTCCTCCAGACCATTACCTAACGATCAGGGCCAATCCTCCGATGAGGGTCCAGCGCCGCGTCCCGAGCTCGTTCTTGGCGTTGTACTGCGGGTTGAAGAACAGACGGATGGGCTGCGCGCCCATGGCCGCGATGTAGTTCGCCTGAACGCTGAGTGGCAGGTTGACGAACCGCTCCTTCTTCCAGTCGTAGGTGATCTGCATGTCGCCGAGGGAGAAACTCACCTTCGCGTTCATGGTGTAGGCGAGGATGGGCTGGAGCTGCGAGCTCGCGATGTCGCCGAAGCTGAAGAGGTTCTGGCTGAAGACGCCGTAGGTCCACTTCGGGCTCTTGAGGATCGCCCCGATGGCCGGACCGATGGCGAACATGTCCGTGTCCGTCCCCTTGTCCGGCGCGAAGGTGCTCACGGCGCCGACGGCGAGCGTCCCCCAGCCCTGGCGGAAGAGCACGATGTCGAAGACGGCGACATCGGTCAGTCCCGGGTTGCCGACGGGCGTGCTGGTCAGGTAAGGGACGGTGACGCGCAGGATGTTGGCCTTGCCGAACGCACGATGCGGAATGCCCATCTGGAGATCGACTTCCTCCCCGTGGTCGTCGATGCCCCAGTGCGATGGAGCCGCGATCGTCCGCGTCTCATTTCGTACCTCCAGTGCGCCCACACTGGCAGTCGCGTTAGAGCCTGACACCGGCCGGCCCGACGTCCTCCAGGGCGCCTGGCTCGACGCCTAACGATGCAGGGTCAGGGCGCGATCCACGAACTGTCGGGATCGAACGCCGCGATGGCCGGCGCGAGCGTCTTCGTGTCGGGACCAAGATCCTTCTGATAGAGCACGCCGGCCGGTCCGATGATGAACGTCATGACGCCGCTCTCGCCGTAGTCGGCGGGCCACGCGACCAACGCGAATCCGCCGCGCATCGCTCCGTTCTCGACGTACGAACGCGCGCCGCCCGGTGCACTGGCTCCCTGCGCCGTGAGGATCTTGACGTAGTAGCCGTGATACGGATTGCGGCCAGCATCCGAGCGCTGATAGCCCTCCGCGGCGGCCTCCGCCGCCAACGCCCCCATGGGACTCTGCGGCCTCGTCGAATCCGCGACGGGCCAGTACAGGCCGTCGTGTCGTCCGGGCGTGCTCAGGAATCGCTGCGCGTAGATCCCTTTTGGCTTTCCATCGCGTCCCGCGGACGCATACTCACGCTGCGCATCGACGAACCCGTAGGCCACTCCCATGACCGCCGTCTCGTTCCCCCCGATGCGGCGATAGAGCACCTCGTCTCGCCCTGCCGCCGTGTCGAACCGCCAGACGCCGTTTGTGCGGACGATGGGGATCGGGAACGGCCACGACTCGTTGCCCATCACGAGTGTGCGCGACGAGCTGTCGCTCCCCTCGAGCCACCAACGCTCCGCCATGGCCGCGGCGACGACTTGTCCGTCGTGCGCGGCCTGCACGCGATCCGACTGCATGATGAGCGCGCGCGAATCCGGCCCCATGATGGCGAGGAGCGCTGTCGTGTCGTTGCCGGATACGGCCCGCGCCAGAGCCTCGGCCGCCGCGTCAGGCGTCGCGAACGTGCGCTGCGCGGATGGATCGACAGTGGTCCGCGAACAGCTCGACAAGGTGAACGGGACGCCAATCACCGTGGTCAGATACCACACCGTGGCTCGCATGGGAGACTCCTTGGCTTTCGCGCGTGGTGAGTTGGAACCGGTCACCGCCTCCGCCCCTTGCTCGCCCCCACAGAGGCTTTGCCGCGGCTGCTGGCAGCGCGTGTCTGCGATCCGTTCCCGTACCCACCCATGGCGCTCGCGCCGGATTTCGCGGTCCGCGTAGGGGCGGTGCTGGAGGCGTGGCCGCGGTCCGTACCGCCGATCTTCTGTGCGCCGCCGACGGTCGGTGCGCGGTTACCGGCGTTAGGCGCTGGGCGACCGACGGTCCCCGGCCGAGTGCCGGTGTTCGGGGTCCGATCGCCGATGCTTCCCTTGCTGACGTTCGTGGTCCGATTGTTCACGTCGACGCGGTTGCCGACATCTACACGGTTGCCGACGTTCACGCGGTTGTTGTTGACGTTGACCGTCACGTTCGTACGACGCGGCGCGATGACGGTTCTGCTCGGGCGGTAGACCGGCACCGGCCGCACGTACGGATATCGTGGTCGCACCGGGACGACCCAGACGGAGCGGCGATAGTAGATCCCGCCCCCATGCCATCCCATGCCCCACGCCCCCCAGCCCCATGGCGGGTCGTTGTCGATGGCCGCGGCGATGGCGACGCCGACGCTGAACCCGATGAGTGCCGCCACCGCTGCGTCCCCGGAGCTCGACGGAGGCGGCGCCGCATACACCTCCTGCGGATCGTATTGCGGGACGTACACGACCTGCGGGTTCGTCGGCTGAATGACGACGACTTGCGTGCTGCCCTGGCCCTCGACGGTCACCGTCTGCTGCGCGTTCGTCTTGAGCGTCCCGGCTGCCTGCGCTTTCGCGCGCAGGCGCTGCACCGACGCTGTGACCGCCGCGCCATCACTGAGGTATGCGGTGCCAAGCTCCTTGGTCCAGTCGACGTTGACCGCCAGGGTGCTCACGACCTGCGGAAACAGTGCGAGTGATGCGAAGCTCGCCTCGAAACCCGCATCCATCGCGGCCTGCTGCAGCTCGCTCCCCGTGAGCGACTGCTGGTCGAGCCACGTATGGAACTTCGTGACCTGTTCAGGGCTCGTGGAGCACGTGAGCACCTGCGCGAGCAGCGGATCGGGATAGAGCGCGATCGGACCAAGCAGCTGATCCATCGCCGCGGCATCCGTCTGGGCGGCGAGGGCGTGCGGTGACGCCAGACACCAGGTGCTGACGGCGAGGCAGCTGGCGAGCCGCGACAGGACCTTTCGAAACGCAGCCATCGTGGTTCTCCCCGTGAAGCGAATCCGCGCCTGGCGCGAATCCGCGTGATGCTTCGAGTGTCGAGCGCGCTGACGGGCCTGGCAATTGGCCTATCGTTTTACGAGCCGCGAGGCGGCGGTAGAACGCTACAGGTCGCCTGGTCATCACGGGACGCCCGTCGTTAGGCATCGCGGATCGATGGCTGGGTGTGCTATGACCATCGGCCTCTAGCAGCGACTGGAGAAGACGCGCCACGCCGGCTCGTGAGCCGGCGTGGCGCGGGGATGCATCGAGCGCTCAGTGCAGCGCGCCGCTGGTTGCGCTCTCCATCTTCTCCATCGCCTGGTCGATGGTAAACGACGCCGCCTTCTGGCGTGGCGGGAACTCCTTGAACGTCTCCAGGAAAGGAGCCACGATCGCCGAGGCTGCCAGCACCAGGTAGCCCTTGTGGAAGACCCAGTCCCAGTACGTGTTCGAGGTGATGTCCGCCCGTTCGTATGGATCCGTACGAAGGTTGAACAGCTTGGGAAGCCGCAGCGGCACGAACGGCTCGGCCCAGACGCCCA
>Ga0075431_100004072_pt1 | contig 14251 bp, 15 predicted proteins | sample RhiMetdeltSRZDD5_FD_75297 | JGI IMG/M metagenome (GOLD analysis project Ga0075431, IMG submission 75297) | Populus rhizosphere microbial communities from Tennessee, USA - Rhizosphere MetaG P. deltoides SRZDD5 | ecosystem: Host-associated > Plants > Roots > Rhizosphere > Soil | place: USA... | reverse complement strand
ATTAACTTTGGTTAAACCAAACTTAATGTGAGTCAATGTTTCTGCGCTGACGAGAGCTGCCTCGCCTAGGGATTGTAGGCGCGCTCGCCATGGTCGCTTAGGTCGAGGCCCTCGCGTTCCTCGTCCGCATCGCGCCGCAACGGGACGGCGAAGCGGGTCAGGCCGAAGCAAATCGCCGAACCGGCCGCCGACCAGCCGATGGCAAGCAGTACCGCGCCAAGCTGTCGAATGAGCTGCGCGCCAAGGGCATAATCCCCACCGCCATGGCCGCCGAGTGCGGGCAGGGCGACGATTGCTGTTCCCATCGAGCCGACGATCCCACCAAGGCCGTGGATGCCGAACACGTCAAGGCTGTCATCGAGCCGCAGCCGATGCTTGGCCAGGGCGATGAAACAGTAGCATGCCGCGCTTGCGCCAATTCCGAGCAACATCGCCCCGAACGGCCCGCTCACCCCGGCGGCCGGGGTCACCGCGACCAGCCCGGCGACCGCTCCCGATGCCCCGCCCAGGAGCGACGGCTTGCCCGAGCGCCTGGCTTCGATCCCCATCCACGCGAGCAGCCCAGCTGCGGGCGCGACAAAGGTGTTGAGCATGGCAATGGCGGCGAGGCCATTGGCTTCCAGCGCCGATCCCGCATTGAAGCCGAACCAGCCGACCCACAGCAGCCCGGCGCCGACTAGCACCAGCGCCAAGCTATGCGGCGGCATCGCTTCCTTCAGGAAGCCGATGCGCGGACCCGCGAACGCCACGCCGACCAGGCCCGCGATGCCGGCGTTGATATGCACCACCGTCCCGCCGGCGAAGTCGATCGCCCCGGTCTGATAGATCAAACCGTCCGCCGCCCAGACCATATGCGCAATCGGCGCATAGACGATGGTGATATAGAGTAGGGCGAACAGCAGCATGGCCGAAAATCGCACCCGCTCGACCAGCGCGCCGACCACCAGCGCGATGGTGATCGCGGCGAAGCTCATCTGGAAGCAGGCGAACAGCAGCTCGGGGATTGCCTTGCCCGGCGTCGCCAGGGGCCATGCGGTACCGCCGTCGATCCCATCCAGCCCGAACTTAGCCAGGTCGCCGACGATCGCGCCGCTGTCGGAAAAGGCGAGGCTATAGCCCCAGCCGACCCACACCAGGATCGCGACCGCGGCGACGCCCATCACCTGGCTCATCACCGACAGCAAATTCTTGGCTCGGACCAGCCCGCCGTAAAACAGCGCCAGGCCCGGCAGCAGCATCATCATCACCAGCAGCGTAGCGGTCAGCATCCACGCCGTGTCGCCACTGTCGAAACGCATGTTGCCGCCCCCTTGCTGCAGCGCACAAGCTGCAGTCACGGGCGCAGGCGATCAAGCCGACGGTGAACTATTCAACGCTGCTCGAAACCGGCCAGGCACTCCGCCACCCAGCGCGCCGCGGTTAGAGCGCTCAAGTCGGTGGGATCGAGCGGCGGGTCCCATTCGGTGAGATCGATGAGCCGCACCCTGGGCTCGGCTGCAAGGCTGCGCGCCGCAATGAAGAAGTCGTGCGCCGCCATCCCGCCCGACCGCGCGCCCGGCGCTCCCGGCATCTGGCTCCGGTCGATCACATCGATATCGCAATCGACCGCAATGATCTCGCAATGGCGAAGATGATCGAGCGCTCGGCCGACCGCCCGATCAATGCCCTCGGCCCGCACATCGCCGATGGTCACGATCAAATGCTCTCCGTTCGCCGCATCGCGATGCATCTCCGCCGAATTGGCAAAGGGGGCTAGGCCGATCTGGGCGATGTTCCTTCCCGGTAGGCCGTCTTCGCGCAATGCCCGCACCGGATTGCCGTTGCCGAGGCCTTGGGCGGTGTCGCGCATGTCGAAATGGGCGTCGAGGGTGATCAGCCCGACTTTGTCCAGCGGCAGCCCGAGGGCGTGGATCCCCGGCCGCGTCACGGCATTGTTGCCGCCGACCAGTAGGGTCAGCGCGTGCCGTTCGACGCTGGCTTTGCAGGCCGCGACGATCGACGGCGTCGCTTCCTCGATGCTGAGGCCCGCGATCGGCACATCGCCATGATCGGCGATCCGGGTCGAAAGCTCCTTGCCGGTCTCTACGTCGTAGCGGCCGATCCGCCTTAAGGTCGCGCGCAGCAGGCCCGGCGCCAGGTCGCAGCGCCCGGGCGTGACCGATCCGGCATCCAACGGTGCGCCGACTATCCCGACCGGCGCGTCCGCCACCTTGTCTACAATCAAATCGGAAAGATTGGGCCACCCGCTGCTCATGCGCTTGACCTAGCAGCTTCGTCCCGCGATTCCACAGCTCATGTGGGACCGCCTGATCACCGACTGCCATGTTGCGACGATGGTCGCCTCGTCCGGCAACCCGCTCGGCCTGTTCCCCAATGCCGCGATCGGCATCGTCGACGGCAAGATCGTCCGGGTCGGCAAGCGCACCGAGCTAGCCGGCTTCCGCGCCAAGGAAATCACCGCCTGTGGCGGCGCCTGGATCACGCCCGGGCTGGTCGACTGCCACACGCATTTGGTGTTCGGCGGCACGCGCGCCAACGAACATGCCATGCGCCGTGCCGGCGCCAGCTATGAGGAAATCGCGAAGGCCGGCGGCGGCATCGCTTCGACGGTCGCCGCCACCAAGGCGGCCAGCGCCGACGAGCTTCAGCAATCCGCACAGCGCCGCCTCAACGCGCTGATGGCCGGCGGGGTCACCACCATCGAGATCAAGTCGGGCTATGGCCTCGACACCGCGTCGGAGATGCGCCTCCTCAACGCTGCCCGGGCCATCGGCCGCGACGAGCCGGTGCGAATCGTCACCACGCTGCTCGCCGCCCACGCGCTGCCACCCGAGGCGAAGGAAGGTCCGGCGCGCGATGCCTATATCAGGATGATCGCCGAGGAGATGATCCCCGCCGTCGCCAAGGCGGGGCTCGCCACCAGCGTCGATGCCTTCTGCGAAACCATCGCCTTCACGCCGCAAGAGGTCGAGCGCGTGTTCACCGCCGCCCGCGCCAACGGCTTGCCCGTCCGCCTCCACGCCGAGCAGCTTTCGAACCAGAATGGCGCCGCGCTTGCCGCCAAGTACAAGGCGTTGTCGGCCGACCATCTCGAACATCTTGACGCCGCCGGGGCGAAGGCGATGGCCGCGGCGGGGACGGTCGCGGTGCTGCTGCCCGGCGCCTTCTATGCGCTCAATGAGAAGAAGAAGCCGCCGGTCGAGCTGCTGCGCGACGCGGGCGTCCCGATCGCCATTGCCAGCGACTGCAACCCCGGCACCTCGCCGCTCTTGAACCCGCAGCTGGTGATGAACATGGCCTGCACCCTGTTCGGCCTGACGCCGGAAGAAGCCATCGCCGGCATGACCATCAACGCCGCCCGCGCCCTCGGCCTCGCCCATGAAGTCGGCTCGATCGAAGCCGGCAAGGCGGCGGACTTGTGCGTCTGGCGGGTAAATGAACTGTCGGAGCTTGGCTACTGGATTGGGATGCCGGGTCCGGAACGGCGGATTTTTGCGGGGCAGGATAGTTAGCGCTTCATCCTACTCGCCCAGCCGCGCCAGGCGCCGGGTCATTGCCACAGTCTGGACCACGAACAATAGCATCAGCACCAATCCGACGCCGCCGACGACCAGGTCGAACGGCCCCAGCCCCATAAGTCGCGGACCGGAATTGCCAAAGACGTACATCGCGACGGTTAGGCCAATCAGAATGAGGCGCAGCTCGGTCGGGCCCGCGGCAATATAGGACAGCTTCAACTCGCCGACGACGCGCGCTGAAATGAAGGCGTGGGCCGCCAGCATATAATATCCGGCCAGGGCGACGAGTGCGACGTCGAGGCGAACGAACGGGCTGAGGCCCAACCCGCCCAATATGAACAGGACGCCCAATACGTCGGCGCTATGATCGACGAAATAGCCGTAGCGGGGCCGCTCGATCGAACGGAAGCGGGCGAGGCTGCCATCCAGCGAGTCGCCAAACCAGTGCACCAAATATCCGGCTACCGAGAGCCAAAGCCAGCCGCGGTCGATCGCGCTCGCAGCATATCCGGCAAGAATGATCGTTGCGCCGATCAGGCCCAAAATCGTCAGCTTGTCGGGCGTAACGCAGCTCGGCAGTCGCGGACAAATCCAGTTGAGCAGGCGCCGCTCCTGCCGCGCGAGCAGATTTTCCTGGATGCGTGCAAGCGGCTTGATCGGGGTCAAACGGGGTTCCAATTATTAAAGCTTGCCGCGCCCATGGCGTAAACAAACCGTCATATCAAATCCGGCGTCGATAATTCGCCGCTTGGGTCGCGCCGCATCTGCGACTAGGGAGCGCGGCCATGACCGATAATCGACGCGACAACAGCCGCCATATCCGCGCGCGGCGGGGCAGCGACATCAAGGCGAAGCATTGGACCACCGAGGCCGCCGTCCGCATGCTGATGAACAACCTCGACGATGAGGTCGCCGAGGACCCGCAGAGCCTGGTCGTCTATGGCGGCATCGGCCGCGCCGCGCGCAATTGGACCTGCTACGACAAGATTGTGGAGACATTGGAGCGGCTGGAGGAGGACCAGACCCTGCTCATCCAGTCGGGCAAACCAGCAGGCGTGTTCCGCACCCACAAGGATGCGCCGCGCGTGCTCCTCGCCAACTCCAACCTGGTGCCCAAATGGGCAACCTGGGAGAAGTTCAACGAACTCGATCGCAAGGGCCTCATGATGTACGGCCAGATGACGGCCGGCAGCTGGATCTACATCGGCAGCCAGGGCATCGTCCAAGGCACCTACGAGACCTTCGCCGAAATGGGCCGCCAGCATTTTGGCGGCGACCTCAGGGGCAAGTGGATATTGACCGGCGGGCTCGGCGGCATGGGCGGTGCGCAGCCGCTCGCCGCGGTGATGGCCGGGGCGCACTGCATCGCGGTCGAGGTCCAGGACAGCAGGATCGAGAAGCGTCTCGAAACCCGCTACGTCGACCGTCGCGCAACCAGCATCGACGAGGCGCTCGACATTATCGGCAGGGCGACCGAACCCACCTCCGTCGGCCTACTCGGCAACTGCGCCGAAATCCTGCCCGAAATGGTCCGCCGCGGCATCCGCCCCGACGCTGTTACCGACCAGACCTCGGCGCATGATCCCGCCAACGGCTATTGTCCGGCCGGCTGGAGCGTCGCAAAGTGGATCGAGATGCGCGAGCGTGATCCCGCTGCGGTCGCCGCTGCGGCGCGCCAGTCTATGGTTGTGCACGTCCAGGCGATGCTCGACTTCCAGCAGATGGGTATCCCGACCTTCGACTATGGCAACAACATCCGGCAGGAAGCTTTCAATGAGGGCCTCACTAACGCCTTCGCCTTTCCCGGCTTCGTCCCCGCCTATGTTCGCCCGCTGTTCTGCCGCGGCATCGGCCCGTTCCGCTGGGCGGCGCTGTCGGGCGATCCGGAGGATATCGCTAAGACCGATGCCAAGGTGAAGGAGTTGATCCCCGACGATCCGCACCTCCACCGCTGGCTCGACATGGCTGCGACAAGGATCGCCTTCCAGGGGCTGCCGGCGCGGATCTGCTGGGTCGGCTTGGGGCAGCGCCACCGCCTCGGCCTCGCCTTCAATGAGATGGTAAGAAGCGGCGAGCTCAGCGCGCCCGTGGTGATCGGCCGCGATCATCTCGACAGCGGCAGCGTCGCCTCACCCAACCGCGAGACCGAGGCGATGCAGGACGGCTCGGACGCGGTCAGCGACTGGCCCCTGCTCAACGCGCTGCTCAACACCGCGTCGGGCGCGACCTGGGTCTCGCTCCACCATGGCGGCGGGGTCGGCATGGGCTATTCGCAGCATGCCGGCGTGGTGATCGTCGCCGACGGCACCGACGATGCCGCCCGCCGCCTCGAACGCGTCCTGTGGAACGACCCGGCCACCGGAGTGATGCGCCACGCCGACGCGGGCTATGACATCGCGGTTGAATGCGCCCGCGAACAAGGCCTCGACCTACCCATGATCGGCTGAGCCAGCAGAGCTGCGGCCCCGCCTAATCCTCTTCGGAAATCAGGACTCCGAGCAGGCTTCCGAGGCCAATTACCAATAGGCCGGCGACAACCGCGATCAGCCAGTCGGCTTCCAAAAATGGGTCGAGCATGGCGTCCAACAGATCGTAAATGATGAGCAAGGTCACGACCGCCAGCGACGCCAGCCACATCAGCGATCTTCCCAAGCTCTCCCGCTTGAAAGCGGCGATGGTCGCGGCGGCACCGGCTACCACCAGGCCCGCCACGGTCCAGGCCCGCAAATCATGGGGGAAAAGGTCGCGCAGGAAGGCCGCGACCGCAACCAGCGCCACAATGATGCCAAGGACGCACCAGGCCGACGATCGCGCGAAAGTGATGGCTCGGTCCATGGTCAGTTTCTAACCTCGCCCAGGAAAGGCCGGAAGGGGCAACCAGCGACGGTCATTACACGCTCGCCGCCAGCTAGGGCGCCGAGTTCGCCGGCGGCGGCGGCGCCTTCTGCTCCTCATCGTCGCCGATCTCGACCGTCAGCGGGCCGAACGTTTTCGCCCGGTCCGGCGGCTGCACCCGGCTGCACCGCTGCGCGTTGCAGGCGATCATCTCGCCGCTGTCGGTATCCATCCGGACGACGCCATCCCCGGACGAGGCCAGCTGGTAGCGCGGTTCGTCGCCCGACACGCCCCACGACAGAATGAACGCCGCCGCGACGATTGCCGCGGCAATGATGGTGCTGCCGCGATCGCGGCGGTCGTCATTGGACTCACTCATGGCGTTCCCCTTGCTTCCATCGCCTCTCTATAGCCTTCCGCGGCTATTCCTGCTCGCGCAAATCTCCTAGATGCGCGGACCATGATCTCGTTGAACCCCGAAGCCATCGACCTCGCCACCCTCCGCCAGCTGTGGCAGGGCGCGCCCTGCAAGCTCGACGACGCCAGCATGCACCGCATCCGCGCCTCGGCTGCCTCCGTCGAACGCATCGTTGCCGGCGGCGAGACAGTCTACGGCGTCAACACCGGCTTCGGCCTGCTCGCCAACACCCGCATCCCGCCCGAGCGGCTGGCCGAGCTGCAGAAGAACCTGATCCTGTCCCATTCATGCGGGCTTGGCGACATGCTGCCGCGCCACGTCGTGCGGTTGATGATCGTACTGAAGCTCTTGGGCCTCGGTCGCGGCTATTCCGGTGTGCGGCCGCTGGTGATCGACGCGCTGCAGGCGCTGCTCGACAAGGACGCCATGCCGCTGATCCCGGCGCAGGGCAGCGTCGGCGCCAGCGGCGACCTCGCCCCGCTCGCCCACCTCATCGCCGCGATGATGGGCGAGGGTCGGATCGATGTCGCCGGCGAAATTCTCCCGGCCAGCGACGCGCTCGACAGGCTCGGCATGCTTCCGCTCGAGCTGGGCCCCAAGGAGGGCCTCGCCCTCATCAACGGCACCCAGGCCTCGACCGCCATCGCCCTCGATGCGCTGTTCATGGCCGAGCGGGTGTTCGGCGCGGCGCTCGGTGCGGGCGCGCTGTCGGTCGATGCGCTTAAAGGTTCGGTCAAGCCGTTCGATCCGCGCATCAGCACCGTCCGCGGCCAGCCCGGCCAGATCAAAGTCGCCGCCGAGATCCGCGGCCTGCTGGAAGGCAGCGAAATCCTCGCCAGCCACGGCCGGTGCGGAAAGGTGCAGGACCCCTACAGCTTCCGCTGCCAACCGCAGGTGATGGGGGCATCCCTCGACCTCCTCACCAACGCCGCTCGCACCCTGACGATCGAGGCGGGAGCCGTTACTGACAATCCGATCGTGTTTGAGGATGAGGATACGGCGATCAGCGGTGGAAATTTCCATGCCCAGCCGGTCGCCTTCGCCGCCGACACCATCGCCATGGCGATGTGCGAGGTCGGCTCGCTGTCGGAGCGGCGCACCGCTGTACTGATCGATCCCAAGATGAGCGGCCTCCCTGCATTCCTGACCGATGACGGCGGGGTCAATTCGGGCCTGATGATCCCGCAGGTGACGCAGGCCGCACTGGTCGCCGAAAACCGCAGTCTTGCATTCCCGGCCAGCGTCGACAGCGTGCCCACGTCTGCGGGCCAGGAGGATCATGTCTCGATGGCGCCCATCGCTGCGCGCAAGGCGGCGCAGATCGCGCGCAATGTCGCCGGGATCGTCGCGGTCGAGCTGATCGCCGCCGCCCAGGGCGTCGACTATCACGCGCCGTTGAAGACCAGCGCCAAGCTCCAGCCGCTCCGCGCCAAGGTCCGTGCCATCAGCCCTCGGCTCGAATCCGACCGCTACTGGGCCGACGAAATGGCGGCGCTGCAGGCGGCGGTGTTGGCCGGCGGCCTTGGCCCGGAGTTCAGCCTCTAGCCCTTATTTCTCGCCGACCCAGGCGAGATAGTCGGCCGCGCTGGTCGGCCCACGCGCCAGCGTGTCGGTGTGGCTGGTGATGTATTTCCTGAGGTCGAGACCGCCATGCCTCGGGTTCATCCCCATTTTACTGGCGACCGCGTCGACGGCATCGTCTTGCGCCTGCGTGGTCTGTGGCGAAACCACGAGATAGTCCCAGCTGTCGCCGTCGGTGTGGACATAGAGCTGGCTTTTGGGGATGCCCGCCGTCGCCGCCATCTCGTCCTGGTGGGCAAGCCATTTGAGGAACGCCACCTGCTGCCCGGGCGCGACGTGATAGATCGACACGATCGATCCCGGTGCATCCTGCGCGGCAGCGCCGGCCGGAATGGCCAAGGCAAGCGCGGCGGCTGCCGCGAAGGCGAGTTTCAGTTTCATGTTTATGCCCCTTGCTCGGCGCCCGTGCGCCGGTGCAGCCTGTCAATTGGCAGGCTGGCCAGGTCTCCCATTGGGACGCCACAGATGGCGGGATCAGCGAGAAGCCATTAACCCATGTTAAGGGGCAACGGCAAGCGATGGGGTTTCGCGCCTAGCTCGTCACCCGGGTCCAGCGCTGTTCCTTGCAGAACAGGCCGAGCACGGCGCAGCCCTTAACCACCATCGTGTTGGCGCCGACCTGCGTAATGGTCGCGGATCCGCGAATATTGCGCTTGGGTTCCAGCGCCTGGCCCTTGTAGATGTTGGCGCCGGCAGGTCGGAGTCCGCTCAAAATCCGCATGCCGACTAGGCTCCGGCCGTTCTCGGCGACCTTGTCGCGATTGTGCTGGCTGGCCCAGCTGACCGTGCCGCAATAGGCATCGCCGCAACGTTCGACCTTGACGATCACGCTGCGCTTGGGGTTGGCCCATTCGCCATCCAGTACCTGCGCCGAAGCCGCCGCCGGAGCAGCCAGCAGCAACGCGGTGGTCGCGATTAGCTTCATTTTCATCCGCCCGCACTTGGCAGTCCAATGTGACGAAAATCGTACCTTCAGCTGGACTCAGGATGAACGGACTCGACCTGCCCCACCCAAACAATCGGTCACCGTCCCTATTGATAATGATTCGCAGCTTGGCTAGGCCAACCGCTTGTTCCAGCCCCACGCGAGTTTTCATGAAAGCGCTGTCCATCCTTCACCGCTGGTCGGGCGGCTTCATCGGCCTGCTGCTCGCCATCCTCGGCCTCAGCGGCACAATTTTGGTGTGGGAAGGCCAATGGGTCTCATTGCCCGGCGCCGGAGATCCGCTGGCCGAGCAGGTCCAGGTTATCGGAATGATCGCTGAGCGTGAGGCAGCCGCGGGCGCGACCCGCATCACCTTCGCCAGCGAAGAGATCGGCCTCCACCATGTCGTCAGGGCAGGCGGGGAGGGCTCCTATGTAAAGCAGGACGGTACCGTCGTCGCCTCTTGGTCGAGCCAGTGGGAGCGGCCGGAACTGTGGATCTTCGATCTCCATCACCATCTCTTCGCCGGCGAGACGGGCGAGACTGTGAGCGGCATCGCCGGTATTGCCGGCCTTCTCTTCGTCGTCACCGGCACGACCCTCTGGTGGCGCAGCCGCCGTTCGTTCAAATTCCGCCTGCTCCCGCGCGCGTTCCAGCCCGGCCCCATCGTCAGCTATCATCGCGACATCGGCATCATGGTCGCTCCGCTATTGCTGGTGACCTTCCTCACCGGCACCGGAATGATCTTCGAAGATGCGGCCAAATTGGCGCTGAGCCCCTTCGGCAAGCTGGAAAGACTGGCCAAACTGCCCGTGGCCGCACCAGCCCAGGGTAGCGTGCCGCTTGCTGCCATGTTGGCGGATGCCAAGGCCCGCTTTCCCCAGGCGGAGCTACGTCGCGTGACGATGCCGATGAATCCCAGGCAGCCTTGGGGCGTTCGCATGCGTCAGCCGTTCGAATGGACGCCAAACGGCCGGACCAACCTCTATTTCGATGGGAACGGCAAGCTGCTTCGCGTTGACGATCCGGCGGGCGGCAGCCGCGCCAATTGGATCAATGAAAAGCTGTATCCCATCCATAGCGGCAAGGCCGGGGGCCTCCCCTGGAAGCTCACGATGACGCTGTCGGGGCTTGGACTGACCCTGCTCGGTTCTCTTGGGGCCTGGTCCTTCTGGTTCCGCAGGGTAAGGAAGCGCAAGCGGCCGGAAATCGCGTCGGCGGGGCTTGAGGTCGCCGCCGCCTAATCGAGATCCGCAGCGTTGTGCCGTTCGCGGATGAAGCTCGGATCGTTTTCGATCTTGCGATTCACCCGCCGCCCGCGCTGCACAGCCGGTCTCGACGCCACTTCCTCGACCCAGCGATTGAAGTGCTTGTAATCCTTGGTGGAGAGGAAGCTGGCGGCATCGCCATAGGCTTGTCCTAGTGCGACCGCGCCGTACCAGGGGAAGATCGCCATGTCGGCGATGCTATATTCGTCACCGGCGGCGAATCGATGCTCGGCGAAGTGCCGGTCGAGCACGTCATATTGGCGCTTGGCCTCCATCGCATAGCGATCGATCGCATATTGGATCTTGACAGGGGCATAGACGTAGAAATGGCCGAAGCCGCCGCCGAGAAAGGGCGCCGATCCCATCTGCCAGAATAGCCAGCTCAGTGCTTCGGTGCGCGCTGCCGGATCCTTGGGCAGGAAGGCACCGAACTTCTCGGCCAGATAGACCAGGATCGACCCGCTCTCGAACACGCGTTGCGGCTTGTCCGGATTGGTCCGGTCGAGAAGGGCGGGAATCTTCGAATTGGGGTTGAGTTCAACGAATCCCGACCCAAACTGGTCGCCCTCGCCGATGTCGATGTACCAGGCGTCATATTCGGCGCCCGTATGCCCGGCCGCGAGCAGCTCCTCGAGCATGATCGTGACCTTTTGCCCATTGGGCGTGCCGAGCGAATAGAGCTGCAGCGGATGCGCGCCGACCGGCAGTATCCTATCATGGGTTGGGCCGGCGATCGGCCGGTTGATGCTGGCGAACTGGCCGCCGTTCGGCTGCTCCCATGTCCAGACGCTGGGAACGATGTAGTCGGCGGGGAGGGCAGGGATTTCGGTCGTGGGGGCGTCGGCCATGGGGGCTCCTTCACATCGGTCCGCGGCGGGAAATGGGTATGCGAAGTGCAACTGGCAAGGGTCAGGCCCAGCGTGTCAGCATCAAGCCCAATGCGGCCGCGAGCAGCGAAAGGATGACGCTGGCCAGAACATATAGTCCGGCCTGCAGCTCGGCACCTCGTTCCCAGAGGGTCAGCGCATCGAGGCTGAAAGCGGAGAAGGTGGTGAAGCCGCCAAGAAAGCCGGTGGTGAGGAACAGGCGGGCATTGTGTCCGGTCTCCCATGCGCCAAACAGTCCGGCGAGTAGGCCGATCACGAAGCTGCCGAGGATATTCACTGCCAAGGTCCACCAGGGAAAGCCGGGACCAAGCAAGGCTAGACCGGCGCGGTTCATGCCGTGGCGCGCCATCGCCCCCAGCCCGCCGCCGACAAAGACCAGCAACCAATGCATAAACCGCTCCCTAATCGACGATCAGCTCTTCGGGATGCTTCGTGAATTGCCGGACAATCACGACGATGAGCCCGCCGATCAGGACGCCGACGATCGCCGCGGCGATCGCGCTCGACAACCAATGGACGATTGGGTGCAGCGGCCCGAAATTCTCGGCAATCGCCGTGGCTGTCTCATGCACCACGTGCGGCAGGGTCTCGAAGCCAAGCTCCTCGATACCGTGCAACAAAATGCCGCCACCGACCCACAGCATGGCTGCGGTCCCGATAGCCGACAGTGAGGTCAGGATTTTCGGGACGATGCGGACCAGGGCATTGCCGACGGCGCGAGTGGCGGGGTTGCTCCGCTCCGCCATGTGCAGGCCGATGTCGTCCAGCTTTACGATCAGGGCGACGACGCCATAGACGCCGACCGTAATGGCGATCGCCACGACGATCAGTGCGAAAGCCGTCTGCCACACCGTCAAATGTTCCAGGTTGGCGAGCGCGATCGCCATGATTTCGGCGGACAGGATGAGGTCGGTGCGGATCGCGCCTTTGACCTGCAACTTTTCGAGTTCCAGCGGGTCGACCATCGAATCGACCAGCTGCTCCTCATGCTCATGCTCCCCGAGCAACTTCTCGAGGATCTTCTCGGTCGCCTCGAAGGCGAGGTAGGCGCCGCCGATCATCAGCAGCGGCGTGGTCAGGAACGGCGCGAAGGCTGTCAGCAGCAGTGCCGCCGGAAGCAGGAACAACAGCTTGTTCTTGATGCTGCCCCAGGCGATCTTGCCGATGATCGGCAGCTCGCGCTCTGGCGCCAGTCCGATGACGTAGCGCGGCGTGACGGCGGTATCGTCGATCACCACGCCCGCCGCCTTGGTGCTCGCCTTGCCGGCGGCGCCGGCGACATCGTCAAGCGATGAAGCGGCGAGCTTGGCAATGGTCGCCACATCGTCGAGCAGCGCGATCAATCCGGACGGCATCTACTTCCCCTGTTGAGGGACCACATCGATGTACGACTTCGATGGGACCCATGGCTGGGCGTTCGTTAGCCGGGCCCGCGGCCCCTTGCCAGCGGCTATGTTTTTGCCCCATCGCGCTGAACCATGCTTGCCATGGATTTCATCAAGGCCAACCGCGACACGGTCGATCGCGCAATCCGCGACAAGGGTGTCGACCTCGATTTGGGCGCACTGCTGGCGCTTGAGGCCGAAGCGCGGGCCTTGAAGACCGAGATCGACAATCTCCGCGCCGAGCGGAACGCGATCAGCAACTGCTTCAAGGATGCCGCGCCCGAGGAACGGGCCGAGCTTGGCGCCAACGCCAAGGCGATCGGCGCCCGCATTTCCGAGCTTGAGCCGCAGCAGGCCGATAAGGACGCGGCACTGAGAGTTCTAATGCTGAAGCTCCCCGGCATCCCCTTCGACGGTGCGCCGGTCGGCCCCGACGAGACGTTCAATGCTGTCGTCCGCCAGGAAGGAGCGGTCCCCAGCTTCACCTTCGAGCCCTTGGACCATGTCGCGCTGATCGAGCGCAACGACTGGGCCGACCTGTCGCGCATCACTCCGGTTTCGGGCAGCCGCACCTATTGCCTCAAGGGCCGCCTCGCCTTGCTTGAGACCAAGCTCATGGGCTGGGCGCTCGACCAAGTCGCCGCGGCCGGCTTCACGCCGATCACGGTCCCCGCCATCGCCCGCGAGCAGGCGTTCCTCAACCAGGGGCAATTCCCCGGCCATGTTGAGGAGACCTATGCGCTGCCCAACGACGACGTCTATCTCGCCGGCACCGCCGAGGTCGCGCTGACCTCGCTTCATTCGGGCGAGATCATCGAAGGCAAGCAGCTTCCCATCCTCTATGCCGGCTTCTCGCCCTGCTTCCGCCGCGAGGCGGGCAGCGCCGGCAAGGACGTCCGCGGGCTTTTGCGCGTCCACCAGTTCGTCAAAGTGGAATCCTATGTCATCTGCGAGGCGGACGAGGCGCAGTCGGCGGAGTGGCATGCAAAGCTGCTGGCGCTGGCCGAGCAGCTGCTGGCCGCGCTCGAAATCCCCTACCAGGTGATCGAGACGTCGACCGGTGACATGGGCCTTGGCAAATATCGCATGAACGACATCGAAAGCTGGGTGCCGTCCTTAAGCAAGTACCGCGAGACCCACAGCTGCTCGACCCTGCACGACTGGCAGGCTCGCCGCGCCAACCTGCGCTACCGCGACGCGGACGGCAAAGTCCGCTTCGCCCACACCTTGAACAACACCGCGCTCGCCTCCCCCCGCATCCTCGTGCCGCTGCTTGAGAATCACCAGACCGCCGACGGCCGCGTCCGCCTGCCGCAGGCGATCCGCCACCTGATGGGCGGAGACGAATATCTCTAACTCCGACGAGAAGGTACCGCCCGGCTGGCGCCGCCTGCACGAGGCCGCCTGGCTCGGCTCGCGGGTTTGGCGCAGCAT
>Ga0075431_100004070_pt1 | contig 14258 bp, 9 predicted proteins | sample RhiMetdeltSRZDD5_FD_75297 | JGI IMG/M metagenome (GOLD analysis project Ga0075431, IMG submission 75297) | Populus rhizosphere microbial communities from Tennessee, USA - Rhizosphere MetaG P. deltoides SRZDD5 | ecosystem: Host-associated > Plants > Roots > Rhizosphere > Soil | place: USA... | reverse complement strand
GGGCGGGCGCGCCTCGGGTGCGATCTCGACCAGGTCGAGGTCGCGCTCGCGCGCGTAGTTGAGGGCGTCGTCCACCTTCATGACGCCGATCTGCTCGCCCTTCTCGTCAACCAGCCGCACTTCGGGGACACGGATGCGCTCGTTGATCCGGGTCGTGTCCCGCTCCGGCGGGCGCCGGTCGAACCTGCGCGGGATCGGCACTAGCTAGTCACTGAGAAAAAAACCGCCCGTCCGTAAGCGGACGGCCGGGTCAGGAGAGGGATGGGCACGCGCAGGAGCGCTACCGCTGCGGTTTGAAAGTGCCAATCAATGGATGCGAGTATAGCGGCGGCAGGACCGTCAAAGTGATTCACCGCGGATTCGATCGGCAGCGGCGGAAAGCGGCATTAGCCCCAGATCTCCCTCCCCATGGCGGCGTACGGACGCGCCCGCCTGCTCCAGCTCCTTGTCGCCCACCACCAGCATGTACGGGACCTTCGCGAGCTCCGCGTCGCGAATCTTCCGCCCGACCGACTCCGAGCGGTCGTCGAGCTCCACGCGGACACCGGCGTCGTGCAGCTCGCGCTCGACCCGCTGCGCGTACTCGACGTGGCGATCGGCGATCGGGAGCACCTTCGCCTGGACCGGTGCAAGCCACACCGGGAACTCGCCGCCGTGGTGCTCGATCAGGATGCCGAGGAAGCGCTCCATCGACCCGAGCAGCGCGCGGTGGATCATCACCGGGGTGCGCTGCGTGTCCTCCGCGTCCGTGTAGGTGAGGCCGAACCGCTCCGGCATGAAGAAGTCCACCTGGCAGGTTCCGCACTGCCAGCTGCGGCCGAGCGCGTCGGTGATGTGGAAGTCGACCTTGGGGCCGTAGAACGCGCCGTCGCCGGGGTTGACCTGATACTCGCGGCCCATCTCATCGAGTGCCTGCGCGAGCGCGCGCTCCGCCGCATCCCACTGCTCGGCCGTGCCGATTGACTTCTCCGGCCGCGTCGACAGCTCGACGCGCACGTCCTCGAACCCGAACAGCGCGTACAGCTCGTCGATCGCCTCGGTGATCGCGCGCGTCTCGGGGACGATCTGCTCCTCGGTGCAGAACACGTGCCCGTCGTCCTGCGTGAACGCGCGCACGCGCAGCAGCCCGTGCAGCACGCCCTCGCGCTCGTTGCGGGTGCAGAGCCCGAACTCCGCCAGCCGCATGGGCAGCTCGCGGTACGAGTGGCGGCCGGCCGAGTAGACCAGGCAGGCGCCCGGGCAGTTCATCGGCTTGAGGGCGAACTCGCGCGCGTCTTCGTCGCCCGAGCGCGTGAAGAACATGTTCTCGCGGTAGTTGTCGAAGTGGCCCGAGCGCTTCCACAGGTCGACGTCGAGCACGTGCGGCGTGCGGATCTCGCCGTAGCCGCCACGACCGACGTGCTCACGCAGCACGCGCTGGATCTCGTTCACGAGGACCGTCCCGTTGGGCAGGTAGAACGGCATGCCCGGCGCCTCGTCGCGCAGCAGGAACAGCCCCAGCTGCGGGCCCAGCCGGCGGTGGTCGCGGGCCCTTGCCTGTTCCAGCATCTCGAGGTGCCGTTCCAGGTCCTGCTTGGACAGGAACGCGGTGCCGTAGATGCGGGTGAGCATCTTGTTGCGCTCGTCGCCGCGCCAGTACGCGCCGGCCACCGACAGCAGCTTGAAGGCCTTGATGCGACCGGTCGAGGGCGCATGAGGGCCGCGGCACAGGTCGGTGAAGGGCCCGTTGCGGTACAGCGAGACCGTCTCGACGCCCTCGTTCGCGACCAGGTCCCGGATCAGCTCCACCTTGTAGTCCTGACCCTCGGCCTCGAACCGCTGCAGCGCCTCGTCCGCGGGCACGTCGGTGCGCTCGAACGCCTCGTCCGCGGCCACGTGCTCGCGCATGCGCTCCTCGATCCCCGCGAGGTCCTCGTCGGAGACCTTCACCCCCTCCGGGAACTCGAAGTCGTAGTAGAAGCCGTTCTCGATCGGCGGTCCGATCGAGATCTTGGTGCCCGGATAGAGCTCCATCACGGCGGTCGCCATCACGTGGGCCGCGTCGTGGCGGATCAGCTCGAGGGCGTCGGGGCTGCGATCCGTCACGACCTCGACCTGCTCGCCGTCGGGGAGCGGCGCCGTGAGGTCCGCGACGTGACCGTCCACCCTCACCGCGAGCGCGGCCTTGGCCAGTCCGGGGCCGATCTCACGGGCGAGATCCGCGCCGGTGGCGCCGTCCGGCAGCTCCTTCGAGGTGTTGTCGGGGAGGGTGACCTTCATCTCGCGTGATGCTAACGGGAGGTCTCCGCGTCACCGGAGGGGGCCGCGGGGACCGACTTCCGGCGCCGGGGCCCGAACTTCCCGCGCCGGGTGCGAGGGGTGCACGCGACGGCACATCGTTCGCACGCGCGCCTGCTCCGGCCGCCCGCCAACCACCGTTTTCGCCCAGATCCACCCCCGCGGCGTGGTGTGTCAGGGATCAGTGACCAATGTCACGGAGCGGTCCCGCCGTCGCAACTTCCCCGGACTGAGAGGGTTCCTGGCCCCGGTGCGCCGCGCTCCGGCGCCAACCGGCCCGGTCAATTTCGTGACAACCCGCACGAGCAACTGACGGATCGTCAAGGAATGCTGCTACGGTCTCGATTGACTTATCAGTCAACCGGGTAGCAAGCACCGGGAAACCGAAAAAGGAGACCGGCCTGCCTCGGTCGGACCGCCATGGTGGCGGCCGCCGCGGGCCGGAATGAGAACCAACGACGCGGCAACGCCCTTGGGCGAGCGTCGATCGCGGGCCGGCAGTTCGCCCGCGCGGTCCCGACAGCGGCCTCGGACAGGCCGCGGGCGGGACTGGACGCAGCGTCCATCAGCACGCCGCAATGAAGGAGGTGGCTGCCGGGACGAACGCTGCGTGTGAGGGAGAGAGGCCGACCACTGACCACGACATGAGGAGGACCATTGAGGGCCCCCCTGATTGCCGTTCTCAGCGTCGGCGTCGCAGCAGCGGTACCAGCAGTTGCGATCTCGGCGGCTACGCCGAATGACGTGAAGGCAATTGACAAGACAGTGACTACGACCACCAAGACAACGACACCCGATGCGAACGAGCTGCTGCACCAGCGCAGGCTGGCGAAGCGGTTCCTGAAGCTCCGGAAGCGGCTCAACCGCCTCGTCGCAGAGCGCGACGGACGCAAGGTCCGCAAGGTGCGCGCCCCGGTCCAGCTGCGCTGGTCCGACCGCGCCCTCGTGCGCGCGAACCGGAAGCTCGGCAAGCGCATCCGGAGCGTTCGCGCGGACCTGCGCGACAAGCGCGCCGGCCTGACGCCGGGCGTGCGCGCCACGCTGGAGCGCATCGCCGCCTGCGAGTCGCACGGCAACCCGCGCGCGATCGGCGGCGGCGGCGCCTACCGCGGCAAGTACCAGTTCTCGTTCGGGACCTGGGCAAGCGTCGGCGGCAAGGGCGACCCGGCCCGCGCCTCGGAGGCCGAGCAGGACCGGCGCGCCGCGATGCTGCTGAAGCACGGCGGCCGCGGCCACTGGCCCGTCTGCGGCTAGCGCCGGAGTAGGCGCGAACGTGAGGGCCGTGCCTGGAGGCGCGGCCCTTTCTCGTTCAGGACTCCTGGCCGCGGGCGCCCGCCGGATCCGTGACGCCGGTGATGTCGCTGATGTAGGAAGCCGCGATCTCGGGGCGCGACACCGCACCGTCCTCGACCAGGTGCACGTGCGCCTCGGGGAGCAACTCGGCGGTGCGGCGCGTCGTCTCCAGGAACCACGGGTTGCTGCCGTCCTCGAGGATCCACAGGCGATCGCCGAGCGACCGCGTGCGCTCCAGCGCATCGTCCTCGATCCATGAGCGCATCCGGGGCGCCGCCGCCTCCTGCGGGCACCGCTCGACGCCCGAGTTGACGCGGCTGCGGACGGACTCCTCGTCCAAGTCCGGGTTGGCGGTCGAGATCATCGTCCGCAGGGCGCCGCGGTAGTCCGTGTCCATCATCGAAAGCAGCGCCTCGATCACCGAGTCGGAAGCGGCCAGCCCCTCCCCACCCTCGATCGCCGTGCGGCTGACCGGGTTCCCGGCCACGCACACGATCGCGCGCACCAGCCCGGGCCGCTCGGCCGCCGTCCGCACGGCGCGATTGGAGCCGTCGGCCATGCTCACGACGACGGCCGGCTCATCGCAAGCCGACTCGATCAGGACGGCCAGGTCGGCGGCATCCGTGGCGAGGTCGTAGGGGCCCTGCCGCGTGGAGAGCCCGATGCCCCGCGGGTCATAGGTGATCACGCGGTGGTGCTCCGCGAGCAGATCGATCAGCCCGCCGAACACGTCCGGGGACGAGAAGAACTGGTTCGCGATCACGACGGTCGGGCCGTCGCCGCGGGCCTCCCAGTGCAGGTCGACGCCGTCCGGGGTGCGTGCTGAAGGCATGCCCAAAAGTCTGGCAGAGGGCCTGAGGGCGCTTCAGACCACGGACTTCGCGTACTCGGCCAGGTGCGCGACGCCGAGGCGCTCGAACTCGGCCGCCGCGCGCTCGAGCGCCTCGCGCCCGTCCCCGTTGCCGCAGTCGGCCAGCACGTGGCCCAGCAGGAGGTCCGCGATCGCGGCGTCGAGCGGGCGGCCGATGCTGTCCCACAGGTCCTTCGCCTCGCCCATCATGCGCGTGGCCTGCTCCGGGTCGCACTCCGTCGTCCCCATCGCCATCAGGGCGGCGGCGCTGCCCACCGGGTAGTGCAGGCGGTCGGCAAGGTGGCTCGCCTCCTCGGCGGTCTCGCGGCCCTGCTCCTTCTTGCCCGCGATCACGAGCGTCACGGCGCGCGCGGACATCGCCTCGATCGACTGGGCGATCAGGCCCGCGCGCTCGCACACGTCGAGGGCGCGGTCGAGCTCCGTGATGGCGCCGGTGTAGTCGCCGCTGTCGCGCAGCGCGCGCGCCAGCCAGTAGAGCGCGGCGAAGGAGACCTCGGACCAGCCCACCTGCTCGGCCAGCTCGTGCGCGCGGCGGCACCATTGCTCCGCGTCGTCCCAGCGGCCCTCGCGCCACGCCAGCACGCCGCGCAGCACGCACGGGTAGCAGAGCTTGCCGACCAGGCCCTCGCGCTCGGCCAGGTCCGCGCTCGCCTCGGCTGCCACCTCGACCTCGTCCCACGCGGCGCGGTAGGCGGCCACCTGGGCGATCGAGGACTGGAGCTCGACCTGGGCCGGCAGGTCGCCGACCTGCTGCGCCAGCGCCAGCGCCTCGCCGTACGCCTGGCCGGCACCGTCGTAGTCGGCCTCCGAGACCTCGAGGTGGTGCCCGAGCGTGAGCAGCGCGCGGATCGTCTCGCCGTCGTCGGAGTCGCGGGCGAGCTCGACGGAGCGCTCGAGGTTCTCGCGCGCCTTCGCCGTGTCGCCGATGCGGCCGAACACGCGGCCGAAGATCCCGTGCGCGCGGCTCGCGACGCGCGTCTCCTGCAGCTTCTCCGCAAGTCGCAGCGCCTTCTCCGAAGCGTAGATCGCAAGCATGTTGTCGCCCGCGTGCATGTAGAGCGATGCGGCCTCCTCGTACAGGTGCACGAGCTCGAGGCACGGCGGGCCGTCCTTCAGCAGGTTGATGCCCTTCTGGTAGCGCTCGATCGCCAGCTTGCGCTCACCCCGGTTCCAGAGCCCCGCGCCGATCTTGCGGTGCAGGTCAGCGACGCGCGTGAGGTCCTCCTGCTGGCGGTGGTACTCGAGCGCCTCCTCCCACAGGTCGACCGCGTTCGTCACCCGGCCCATGCGGAAGGCGACGTCGCCCTGCTTCTCGATCACCCGCGCCATCGCGCCCGGGTCGTGCGGGCACTCGATCTTCTGCGCGGCCTCGTAGTGCTCGAACGCCTCCGGGTTGGAGTACAGCGCCGCGGCGGCGTCGCCGGCCGCCTCGAGGTAGAACAGCGCCTTGCGGTGGATCGCTTCGACGTCGGCGCCCTCCATGCCGCCCTCGTTGGTCAGCTGCGCGGCGCGGCCGAAGTGCTCGGCGAGCAGCGGGACGACCTCGTCCGTCCGCTCGCCCGCGCGGTCCTCGAGGAAGCGGCCGATGTCGAAGTGCTTGCGGGCCCGGACCGCCTTCGGCAGCATGCCGTACGCGACGTCACGGATCAGGACGTGCTTGAACGAGTACTCCTTCTCGCCCGCCAGCCGCACGCCGACGTCGGGCACGATGATGTCCTTCTCCTGCAGGCCCTGGAGCGCCTCGCGGATCGCACCCTCGCCCTGGCCCGCGATCCCCAGCGATCCCTCCCAGAACGTGCGGCCCACGACCGCCGCGTGCTGGACGAGCTGGCGCTCGCCGGGGTCGAGCGAGTCGAGGCGCGCGGCGAGTAGCCCCTGCACGGTGTCGGGAAGCTCGAACAGCTCGCCGGCCGCCTCGTCGGCGAGGCGGCGGGCCATCTCCTCGGCGAAGAAGGGGTTGCCGCCGGCGCGCTCGGCCACCGCGGCGACGGCGCCGCTCTCGCCGTTCTCGGCGCCCACGAGCGACGCGACCAGCTCGCGGGTCTGGTCGACCGTGAGCGGGTCGAGCACGATCGAGGTGGCCTCGTGGCGGCCTCCGCCCCAGCGCTGGCGGCGGTCGATCAGCTCGTCACGCGCCAGGCACAGCAGGATCAGCGGGCCGCGCACCCACTGGGTCAGGTACTCGATCAGGTCCAGCATCCCGTGGTCGGCCCAGTGGATGTCCTCGAACACGAGCACCAGCGGGTTGCGCCGCGCCATCGCCTCGATCACGGACCGCACGGCGGAGAAGAACACCTCGCGCATGCGCTGCGGGTCCTCGCCCTCGGATTGCGGGATGTCGAGCGGCGCCTCGATGCCGAGCAGCCGGCCCACGACGGCGGCCCGCCGCTCGGGGGGCTCGGCCAGCTCGCCCGAGATCTTCATCAGGCCATCGACCGAGGCCAGCAGCTTGGCCCACGCCTCCTCCGTGCTGTCGCCGTCGAGGATGCCGGCCTCGGCGCGGATCACCTCGCCCAGCGCCCAGTACACGATTCCCGAGCCGTAGGGCAAACAACGACCTTCGCGGAAGGTCGGCGGCGGATGGCGCTGGCCGAGGAGGCGCTCCAGCTCCTGGCGCAGGCGGGACTTGCCGACGCCGGCCTGGCCGATCACGGTCACGAGGTGGGCGCGGCGCTCGCGCTCGACCCGGTCGTAGATGGAGCGCAGCAGCTCGAGCTTGTCGTCGCGCCCGACCAGCGGCGTCTCGCCGAAGCTGGTGCGGCGCGCGCGCTGACGGGCGATCACGTCGAGTGCCTCCCAGGCGGGCACGGGCTCGGCCTTGCCCTTCAGCGTGAGCGGCTCCAGGGGCCGGTACTCGATCGCCAGCCCGGTGGCGCGGAAGGTGCGCTCGCCGACGGTCACGCTGCCCGGCTGGGCGGCCGACTGGAGTCGCGCCGCGACGTTGACCGTGTCGCCGATCACCGTGTATCCGTCGCCCACCGCGCCGGCGACGACCTCGCCGGTGTTGACGCCCACGCGCAGCGCGAGGTTGACGCCGTGGGTGGCGCCGAGGCTCTCGTTGATCTCCGTCATCGCCTCCTGCATGCCGAGCGCGGCCCGCACGGCCCGTTCGGCGTCGTCCTCGTGCGCGATCGGGGCGCCGAACACGGCCATCACGTTGTCGCCGATGTACTTGTCGACGCGGCCGCCGTACCGGTCCACCTCTTCACCGAGGCGGCGCAGGGCGCGGTCGACGAGGCTCTTGACCGCCTCGGGGTCCATCCGCTCGGCGACCGCCGTGTAGCCCGAGAGGTCGGCGAAGACGACGGTCACCTGGCGCCGCTCCTCTGGCAGCGCGGACGCGAGCGTCGGCGCGGCGGGCGCCGCGGGCTGAGGGGCCGGGGGAGCGGCGTCTCCCGCGAGGTTGAACCCGCAGTTCATGCAGAACTTGGCCGCGGGCGGCGCGGGGTTCCCGCAGTTGGGGCAGTTCCGGGCGAGAGCGTTCCCGCACGCCATGCAGAAGCGTGCGCCCTCGGGATTCTCCGTTCCGCAATTACCGCAAGCCTGCATCCCCATGCGCTTCAAGATACGGCATGGAAACCCCTGCTACCTGTGCTTGTCGGCACAGACCGTCCGCAGCTTCGGTACATCCGCCGCGCCACGGTTCACACGGTGGAGGGCATCCTGGCCTCCATGGCCGAACTTCCGCAAACCGGGTGCACCCCCCGCACCCGACTCGCGAGAGTTCGGATCGCCGCCATGGCGGGACGGCAATGGGGGGTCGTCACCCGTGCCCAGCTGGAGGAAAGCGGCCTGGAGAAGGCCGGCGTCTCGCGCTGGCTGCGCGAGCGGCGCCTGCACCGGGTTCACCCCGGTGTGTATGCGGTCGGACACCCTGCGCTCGGCTGGGAGGGGAAGTTGGCAGCCGCCCTGCTCTACGCGGGACCCGGGGCTGCACTGTGCGGAGTGACAGCCGCCGCCTGGCTGCGGCTGCTCGAAGCCGCGCCCGGTTGCCTGCACGTCTGCACGCCCCGACGAATGAAGTCACTGCCTGACGTGAACGTGCATGGCGACCGCCGCGTCGACCGTGTCTGGCACAACCGCCTCCCGGTCACCACCCCCGCCCAGACGCTGCTCGACATCGCGGGCGCGGTGCGGCTCTCGCAGCTCCGCCGGGCGCTGGCCGAGGCCGAGTTCCTCAAGCTCGTCACCTTGGACGAGGTCGCAGCGGTGCTCGGGCGCGGCAAGCCGGGCAGCGCGAGGTTGCGCGCCGCCCTCGAATGCCACCGCCCGCAACTCGCACACACCAAGAGCATGCTCGAGGAGAAGTTCGTCCTCCTCTGCGAGAGATGCTCCTTCACCCCACCGGCAGTGAACGTCGAGATAGCCGGGCGGCTGGTGGATGCGGTCTGGTCCGAGCACAAGATCGTGGTCGAGCTCGACAGCCACCTTGCGCACGGCACACCGGCGCGGCTCGAGTCCGACCATCGGCGCGACCTCGCACTCCGCGCCGCCGGTTACACCGTCCTGCGCTACACCTGGCACCAGGTCACACGGACACCGGACCGCGTGATGGCGGACCTAGAAGGAGCTGCGCAGCTCGCGCGTGAGCGCGGCGATCGACACGGAGAACAGCACCGTGAAGAGGATGATCGCCCAGGCAGGCCCGCTGCCGCCGCCCTCGCCGAGGTCGAACAACGGTGAGGCGGAGCGGGACACGATCCCGCGCGCCTGTGCGAACGGGTCGGACGCGCCGGACGCGAGCGAGACGGCGCCGCCGTTGACCGGGACCGCGCCGGCGAAGAGGAGCTGCGGCATCAGGTTGCCGATGCCCGCCACGTCGAACGGGCCGACCAGGTTGCCGGCGCAGCCGGTGTTGGCGGCCGCGTATTGAAGTCTGTTGAAGGCGCGGCGCTCGGTGCTGCGCACCTGCTGCCGCGACATGCCCAGGCGCTGACCGACCTGAGGCCGCGACAGCGGGGCGCCGTTCAGGCCGGCGCGCATCGAGATCACGCGGCGGTCGAGCGCGGGCAGCGAGGGCAGGCAGCCCTCGAGGTGCGAGAGGACGTTGCGCAGCTGCTTCGGGCTCGCGCCCGCGAGCATCATGGCGAGCGATCCGCCGCCGCCGGCCAGGGCACCGGGGAGCCCGCCGCCGCCCGCGCCGCCGCCGCCGAACATGTCACCGGGCCCGCCCGGGCCACTGCCGCCCGGCACGGCCAGGAAGGTCCTCCCGTCCGCGGTGCGCACGAGCGTCAGCGAGCCGGCGCCCGCGGAGGATCCGCCGAGAGCCCTGGACCCCGAGCCGGCGAGGCCTGTCGCAGAACCGCCGAGAGTGCCGGTGAGCGAGTTGACAAGGCCCGACGTGCCTCCGCCGGACGACCCGCCGCCGTCACGGATCACGCCCGTGGTGCTGTCCAGGCTGCCCTTGACGGTCGTGACGACCTTCGTGACGGGCCCGGCGGGCCCGGAAGGCGCGCCGCCGGAACCTCCGCCGCCGGTCACCTTGGAGCCGACGCTGCCGACGGTCTTCTTCACCGTGCCGGTCGTCTTCTTGACGGGAGCGGTTGCCTTCGGAACCGTGCCCGTGACCTTGGGCGTCGTCTTCTGCACGACGTTGTTCACGGGCTTCGTGACGTTGTTCACGGGCTTCGTGACCTGCTTCACGACCGGGGCCACCTTCACCGGCGGCTTGGGGGCGGGAGCCGTGACCTTCGGCGCCGGTGGGGGCGTCGGCGCCGTCGAAGGCACGCGCACGGTGGGGGTCGTGACGGTCACCTTGGTGCTGGGCACCGTGACGGTCGTCCCCGGCAGCGTCACCTGGGCGGGCGCTGCCAGAGCGCCCAGGCCGAGGACCGCGACCGTGGCCAAGATCGTGTGTGCTGCAATCCGCTTGAGGCTTCCCGTCCCCACGGCCGCCTGTGTACCTCGGCCCGGGATGGCCTAAACGTCCACCCGACCCGCTCCGGCCCGGTTTCACGGCGGTTTCCGGCCCACAGGGCCAAGGGGCTTGTAAGCGAAGTGACCTAGGCGGCGCGGGACGTGGTGCCGGCTGGGGCCGGATCCGTGTCCTTGTCCGTGCTGGAGGGGCCCGCCTCGTCGCGGAGGGCAGCCAGGCCCTCCGGGAAGTGCTCGCGCAGCGCCACCCGCAGCGATGCCTCGGGCGGCAGGGCGAACGCGATCCGGCGTACGAGGAAGATGCCCTTCGCCACCAGGGCCTCCTCGTCGTCCGAGTTCAGCGGCCCCAGCCCCGCGACCGACTCCCGCACGTAGGTCTCGACGTCGGGCACGTCACGTTCCGCGTATCGCTTGGCGAGGACTCGTGGCACGAGATACAAGATAGGAACAGGGGGAGACGGAAAGAGTTTCTGCCAGGGCTCCGATACCCCTGCCCCGGCCGACCGCAAACTCAGGCCTGGTGCGCGGCGCCCACCGAATACCCGAATAGCGCGATCGCGTCGCCGAGGCGGCGCTCGCACTCCTCCCGCAGGGCGGGGTCCAGGTCGCGCTCGAACCGCCCGATCGAGGCCTGCGGATCCGGTGTAGTCCGGTGCTCCGACATCGCCGGGAGCGACTCCTGCGCCGCGGCCAGCATCCCTCGCGCCGCCTCCTCCCCGGCATCGAGGCCGAGGTAGCCGAGCAGGCCGCACAGGGTCGGCACCGGGTCGAGCATCAGGTCCTCGTAGCGCACGAGGTGAGCGCGGTCACTGCGCCGCTCCCAGCTCTGCGCGACGGCGGCGATCCGGCCTTCGAACTCGTCGCCGATCCAGCGCATCGGGTCCGCCGGAGGGGGTTGCTGCCCGCGCTTGACGTTCGCGGCCAGCACCGAACACAGCACGTCACGGGGGTCGCGTACGAGCACCACTTCACGCGCCTGCGGATAGAGCTCCCACGCGAGGTCCGACACGATGTCGTTGCGGAGCTTCTCCGCGAAGAACGCGACGCGGTCCCGGCCGTCGCGGGCCGCGAGGCGGCGGTAGAGCGACTCGACTCGCGACTGTGCGAACGCCGCCAGCTCCTCGACCGCTTCTCCGGCCAGCCAAGCCTGGACGTCCTCGTCGCCGAGCGCGCGGGGCCGGGGGTCGCGCCCCCCCAGCCACCAGTCGCCGTTGAGGTTCCCGGCCGGCGCGACCTGCCTCATGAAGCTGTCGGGCCGCGCGAGCGCGCGCAGGACCTCGATCCAGTAGGTCATCACGCGCGGCTCCTGCTCGAACGGAGGCCACGCCAGGATCTGCGGGTGCCCGGCGAGCATCTGCATGAAGATCGTGGAGCCGCTGCGGCCGGGACCCGTCACGAGCAGCGGCTGCATGCCCGGCTCGAACGACGTCTCGAGCCGCGCCCGGCGGCCCGTGATCGTCCCGAACGGAATGCGCCCACCGCCTGCCGCGACCGCGCGCAGGTGGAGCTCGAACTCGGGGTGCAGGTCGAGGCCGCCGAGAGTCGCGTAGAAGCCGCTGTCCTCGGCTCCCGCCAGGTCGGGCCGCTCCTCGGCCAGCCGCGGGCGCGGGACGTCGCAGGCAGCCGTGTGGATCACCTCGCCGGCAGGCGCCGTGACGAACTCGACGTGGGTGACCGGGCCTGCGTCGCCCAGGGCGGTCCCGCGCACGTCCAGCGACCAGCCTCCGCCGGCGACCGGGCCCACGCGGGGCTTGTCGATCGCGGCGTGGCGCAGGCCCGGGGCGGCTCCGGGAACGGTGACCTGCAGCACCTCGATCTGGCCCGGCATTTCGCCAACCACTGTATTGGCCTTAACCGCTGCTTCCAGAGATCTTCAGGAAAGCTTCAGGTTCGCTTCCTAGTCTTTCGCTCACTCCTCCCCTCCCCCAAAGAGGCAGAACCCCATAAGCGGCCGCCCCAAAAGGGCGGCCGCCTTGGTTTCGGGGGCCGGGCGGGCCCGGCGCAGGCTTAGGGCGCGAAGGCGTTGCCGACAGCCGCCGCGCGGGTGCGGGCGACGGTCCAGCCGTCGTGGTAGATCACGGACGTGCCGGAGACGTCCGGGTCGCGGTAGATCCCGATCCGCGCGTGCGAGCAGACGTCGTCGGCCGGGCAGGCGGGTTCCGGGTGCCCGGTGGGCGCCTTCTGGGTGTGCGTGTAGATCCGGTTGCCCACCACGCGGTGGCCGAAGTCCAGCGTCGGCGGGATCGGCCGCAGCCCCAGCCCGTCCGGGTCGTACCAGGTCGCGATGAACCCGACGCGCGGATCGGTGCTGAAGCGGATGTGCTGCACCCACTTGACCCAGCGGCCGAGCACCATCGGGACCTGCCACAGGGACCGCATCGAGCCCGACTCGCAGTGCGCGGCCGAGCTGTTGCGCAGCGCGAAGACGGTGCGGCTCGAGACGATGCCGAGCGCCGGAGTGCCGCACGAGCCGAGCTGCTTGATCTGCGTGATCAGGCCCCCGTCGTTCTTGAACGACACCGGCGCGCCGTCCACCGCGAACGAGAAGTCCAGCGGCAGGAAGGTCTGGAAGGCGATCCACGCCTCCTGGCCATCGTGGAACAGCATCTGGTGGTGCAGGCGGCTCGCGGACGTGTTGCCGTTGTCGAGCTCGCAGCGCTCGCCGTAGGAGTCGTCGCCGTCATGGACCTCGATGCGGTAGGCGCGCCTGCCCTGCGCCGCACCGGCCTCGACCTGGCTGAACCGGGAGCGGTTCTCGCAGCTGAAGCTGACCCACTCGTTGTTGTCGGGCCAGCGCCTGTTCTCGAGCGAGTCGTCCCACGGCTTCTCGGCATCGCCGGTCCAGAGGATGTCGTCCTGGTTCGCCGGCGGAGGCGGCGGGGACGGCGACGGCGCGGGCGGAGGCGTGGGCCCGGGCGGGGGCTGCGGTGAAGGCGTCGGCGGAGGCGTCGGGGTCGGCGTCGGCGCAGGCGGCGGGTTCGGATTCGGGTTCGGGTTCGGCGGCGGTGCCGGCCCCGGCTCGGTGTTCTCGTCCGCGAACAGGCCGACCGCGTCGAAGTGCAGGTTGCGATCGCACGTGAGCGGCTTGGCGGGGTCGACCGCGTAGGCGTCGACAGGCTCGTAGTGGTCGTTGTCGTAGATCACGGCCACGGTGTGGTTGCCCGGGCGCACGTTCACGGGCGCCGCGGTGTAGCCGTTCTCCTGCACGGACGTCGAGAGCACCGGCACGTCGTCGACCTCGACCACCATGTGCGGCCACTGGTCGCCGCACTTCGGCCCCGAGTCCGCCTTCACGACGAGCTTGGTCGCCGTGCGGGTGAGGTGGATGGACTTCTCGACCCGCCCGTTCGTGTAGAAGACGGTCACGGGCTCGACGCGCTTGCCGCTCACCTTGACGGCGTCCTCGGCCTGGATGATGTCGACTACGGTCTCGGCGCCGAACGCGGGCACGGCGGCGATCGCCAGCACCAGCGCGGTGCGCCAGGCAACGCGGAAAACTCTGGAGGTACGCAACGCGGCTCCCTGCTTGTCCATGCCCATCCGTGCCGGCTTTCCTGCCAGCTAGAACTGAGCGCTTTGCTGTGCGGCGCCTCCCTGGCCCGCGGCGAACGGCGTCACCTTAGCCCATTTTGCGGGAGATGTGCCGGCGCGCTTCGCGCCCCGCCGGAGCGCGGCGCGCTCGGATCATGCCCCTTGGACGCTGAGCGGGACGTCCTCGACCAGGGGCAGCCACATGTCTGCGCCGGTCACGCGGAGTATCCGCTGCACCGGCTCGCCGCCCGCCACGACCGAGAGCGGCATGTGCCTGCGCTCGCACCACCCACACGCCCGAAACAGCGACCGCAGCCCGAGCGAGTCGATGAAGGTCACTCCCCGCAGGTCGACCACGATCTCCTTGGGACGCCGGCTGAGCGCGGTCAGAAGCTCGTGCTCGAAATCGGCC
>Ga0075431_100004065_pt1 | contig 14265 bp, 17 predicted proteins | sample RhiMetdeltSRZDD5_FD_75297 | JGI IMG/M metagenome (GOLD analysis project Ga0075431, IMG submission 75297) | Populus rhizosphere microbial communities from Tennessee, USA - Rhizosphere MetaG P. deltoides SRZDD5 | ecosystem: Host-associated > Plants > Roots > Rhizosphere > Soil | place: USA... | reverse complement strand
CGCTCTCATGGCGTCAGCCAGGGACTCAGGCGAGAGCCCAGTCGCGAGCGAGCCGCTGAAGTTCTTCATAGGCCGGGATTCTATCCGCGCACTGGAACGGGACTCAAGTTATTCCCTGTCAGGATTCGACCGGCTTCGGGTCCGCCCACGACGGGAGGTGTCGAGGCGCGCGCGTCCACCACCCCTCGGGCCGGCCCTTCCTGGGCCTACTTCAGTCCGGCCGGGGTGGCGGTGGCGGGGGCTCGGCGCGAGGGAGGACGCCGAACCGGGGCCCGCCGTCGGGGTGCGGGAGGGGCCTCCTCGAGGCCGGTCTCGACGAACCCATAGCGCAGCAGCCGCTTGGCGTCAACGAACGACATGGAGCGCGAGCGGGCGCCCAGCACGATCATGAGGAACTGCTGCCCGTTCCGCCAGGCGGAGACCGCCAGGTTGTAGCCGGCCTCGTTGGTGAACCCGGTCTTGAGCGCCTGCACGCCGCCCGGATCGTTGAAGAGCGGGATGTGCCGGGCGTAGACGCGGCCGTTGTAGACGAACGTCTGTCCCCCGAGCAACGGCCGCGACGCCGGGTAGTCGGCCAACAGCCGCGCCGTGAGCTGCGCGAGGTCTCGGGCCGTCGAGCGCTGCGCAGGGTCGGGGAGCCCGTGCGGATTCGCGAAGCGGGTCTCGGTCAGTCCCATCTGCTGGGCGCGTTCGTTCATCGCTGCGACGAAGGTGGCCTCGTCGCCCGCCAGCCGCTCGGCGAGCGCGGTCGCCGCGTCGTTCGCGGAGGCGATCGCCACACCTTCCAGGAGCACGTGCAGCGGGACCTGGTCGCCGGCCCGCAGGCCCATCCGGTAGCGGGGCGTGTGGGCGGCGTGCGCGCTGATCGTGACGAGCTCGTCGGTATCGACCTGGTGGGCCTCGATGGCCTCGCAGGCCAGATAGAGCGTCATCAGCTTCACGAGGCTGGCCGGCGCGCGTTCGACCCCGGCGTTCTTGGCGTAGATCGTCCGGCCCTCGGGATCGAGCAGCAGGACCGCCTCGGCGCTGAGCGCCGGCGGGCGACCGTTGGTCTGGGCCACGGCGGCGGGGACGAACGCGACGATCGCCATCGACACGAGGAGCCACAGGCGCGTCGCGTACACTGCGGCCATTCTAGCCAGCGGCCGCAGGAGCCGGCAAGAGCAAAAGGCTCAGCGAACCGCCTGCTTGAGCTCCTTGGACGGTTTGAATCGCGGCGTCCGACCACCGACGACCGCGGGTTGGCCGGTGCGTGGATTGCGGATCGTGCGCGGGCGTCGCCGGGCGACCGAAAACGTGCCGAAGCCGACGAGTGTCACGGTCTCACCGCGCTTGAGGGCGGACTGCACGCCGCCCAGCATCGCTCGCAGCGCGCGGTCGGTCGTCGCCCGCGGCCAGCCGGACGCCGCGGCCATGCGGGCGACGAGCTGGGCGCGCGTCACGCTACATCCCGAAGACGGTGCGCGCCTCGTCCATCACGGTCTCCGTGATGGACGTGTAGCCCTTGTCCTCGGCGAAGCGCTCGATCGAGCGGCGGGCCATCGGACGGATGAAGGACGGGATGCGCTCGAGTCGGGCCTCGGCCTCCGGCGTCCAGGCCACACCCGTCGAGGGCGTGGCCGCCATCGTCTCGCCGAGGGCGGCCGCGAACGGACAGCCGGAGGTCGATGCGTCACTCGCGCCCCCGACGCCCTCGAACGCATCGGGACGGGCGCCGGCCATCGTCGAGCGCAGGTGCTCGAACGGCTCGGGCGGCACGGTGCGTCCGCCGACCTTCACGCCGAGGCTCCGGACCATCTGCGTCTCGAACGGGTTGGTGAGCATCGCGACCCGGAAGCCGCACTCGGGACAGCGGAACGTGACGGTGAGCGACCCTTCGTCCGGCCCCTCGGTGCCGTGCAGCTTCATGGGCTGATCGCAGTCGAGACAGAGGAACTTCATGACCGGCGCATTCTATCACCGCGAACGCGGCCGAGGCCGGGCGTCAGCCGCGGCCAGGCGGCGAGCGCGGGCGGCGTCTGCATCAGCAGCACGACGGCGACGGCGAAGGCCAGCGTCGGCCACCGGGCCAGCAGGCCGGCGCGTATCGCCACCACCGTGAAGTACACGTAGGCAGCGAAGCGCGCACGCCGGTGCCGGCGCCATAGGAGCCACGCGATCAGGATCGCCGCGGCCGCGGAGAGCCAGGCGCCGCGCGTCGCAATCGCGACCACCGCGTACCCGAGGCAGGCCAGTGGCAGCAGGAGGACGACGACGCGGCCGACCATCGACCGGATGGTACAATGACGCGTCGTTCGGCCTGCCGTGGACCGCCGGGGTAGCTCAGAGGCAGAGCAACTGATTCGTAATCAGTAGGTCGCGGGTTCAACTCCCGCCCCCGGCTCCAGCTCTTCGACCTTCTTCCGCAAGCAGTTCCGCAGCCCCTCCTCCTCGCGGCGGCATCAATGCCGCGGGGGATCCGTTCGCTATGGGTTGGAGGCCGAGCAAGCACACGCCAGCGCCTGGCCCTCGGGACGGCGCTCGGCGTGTCTGAGGACGGTGGAGCGCTACGGCCTATCCGCCCCGCCACCTGCCGACGTGCGCGGAATGGCCATGAAGTTCCAGACACGGCTCTCGCTGAACTTTTCGTGCGAGAGAGGCGTGGGCTCCGAACCGCGACGGAGCGGCAGGCGGCAGACTTGGTAGTCCATTTCTTTCCAGAATGCAGCCATGGGAGAGCGATGTGCGTGCGACGGATAGCATTCGAAGATCACCCACGGGCGCGCCGAGCGGAGCGTCTGCTTCGCGCCACGAACCACGCTGAGTTCAACACCCTCCACATCGATCTTGATCAGGTCCGGCTGGATCCCTGTGCGCGCCACGAAACCGTCCAGAGTGATCTGCGGAACACGCAACGTCTGATACTCGGTGCCGCTATTCTGCAATGCATTCAATGCCTGAGCTCTGATGGAACCGTAGGAGGTTTGCTTGGGATCGAAGGCGAGCTGCACTTCTGCTTCAATCTCGCCGACGGCGCTCGCTTCCACCTCCGGCGTCACGCCGTTCACGTGCGCAATGCTTTGGAAGTGCTCAACGGTATGAGGATTTGGCTCGAACGAGATCGTCCGAATACCCTGCGTGAGAAAGAGCAGCGAGTGTAGCCCGTAATTCGCCCCTACATCGAAGACGGTCCGCGGCCGATTGTTGCCAGCGAGGATGGCGGCGTAGGTCTCCTTGACCTCCCAATCCGCACCGAGCAGCGAGACAGCACAGTTCCAGTCCCGCCAGAGGGACGCCCCGGATAGCGGCACGCTCACTCTCTTATCCAGGAACCGCGTCGACCACTGCCCCTGGCAACGCGGCGGGGAGCCATCCTCGAACACGTAGCAGGTGCGCGCAAAGAAGCGGCCCTTCATGGCGAAACTCGAGTGATCGTAAGCCGTTCGGAATAGGCGTCGGATGAGGCCGTCTTCGATCAACCGTAGACAAAAGCGCTTGCGGGCACGCCGCAGGGATTGGCGAATCACTGCGGGCCTATTTGTCCGGAGCGCGCCCGCACAACAGGCTACAACCCCGAAGCCGCGCGATGCAATGCGCTGAGTCGGAGTCCGGGTCGAGCTCAGCTCGCCTCGGGGGACGGATATCCAGGCGAGCTCCACTGCTGTCATGTCGGTTAGAAGTTGCTTGGCGCGGGATGCCTGGACCGCGGGTAGGCAACGTATAGCACTCCTTCTCGGGACGTATAACTTCCACCAAACTCGACCCCAGGGAAGCGGGTAGGCAGTCGCGCGATTCGGAGCGTAAGTCAGGCCGGACTTCTCGTCAAATCGCCCTTGCGCTCCGCTGTTGGCACAAGAAAGTCGCGGCCATCCAGTCTGCGGATCGCGCCGGCAGCTGACCGAGCTGTTCCTGTGCAGGATGGTCGGCGCGCTCACCGGCCTGCCTGTCTTGGGCCAGTTCAGACCACCGCGACCGGCCGAAGGTGGACTGCCGGGTTTGGAACCTGCGGCCGGCCACGCGCGCGCAGACTAGATCAACCGCGTCCGGAGGCCAGTGGTGCCGCGGCGTCGTGTGCACCGGCAGGCGGCGGTCGGCACGATGTTACGTCGGCATCTTCACGACCGAGGCCGACGCCGCACGCGCGCCGCTGCTGTGCTGGCCCGCTACGGTGCGTTCGCAGGGCTGTTCCCCGCCGCGAGGCTGGCATGAGAGGTGGTGTTAGCGCGCTTGCCTTCTCTGCGACCGTTGCCCACATTGAGCCGCCTGCCCGATCCGTCCTCCCCGTCCTCTCCTGTTCCCGAGAGATGTTCCGCATCGGCGGCCGCTTGACGCGAGCACGCCTGTTGGCCGGGCACTTGCCGAGTGCACCTCGGCTGATTCGTAATCAGTAGGTCGCGGGTTCAACTCCCGCCCCCGGCTCCAGTCTCCGTACTCGCGCGTACGGGGTTTCCCCGACAACGCCTACGCGCTGACTACAGTAGAATCCCCGCCATGAAACGTGTGCTCATCGTGGACGACGAGCCGGAGCTCACCGAGGTCGTGCGCGAGTATCTCCAGGATCGCTACGAGGTGGCGGTCGTCCACTCGGGGCCGGCCGCGATGCAGGCCGTCGCGGGGCGGCGACCCGACGTCGTGTTCCTCGACATCAACATGCCGGGAGCCAGCGGACTCGACGTGCTCAAGGCGCTCCGGCGCGTCGACGCTTCGATTCCCGTCATCATGGTGACGGTGAACACCGAAGTCGCCGTCGTGCAGGAGTGCCTGCGCGAGGGAGCCTTCGCGTACGTGCCGAAGCCGTTCGACCTGAAGTACGTCGAGCACATGGCGGCGCTCGCGACCCAGCCGGCTCGGTCGGACGCCTGAGCGGGCGGAAGCACCCCGCCCCGCGCGGCCGTCAGGGGTCGCGGCCCGGCTCCGGCGTTTCCCGCTCCCCCTCGTCCGGGAACGACACCACGGGGTTACCGAGCGGGCCGTTGTCGCCGATGCGCTGACTCTCGCTCGCCCCCAGACTGTCGTGTAAAGCCTGATTGGGGCTGAGCTGATCGGATAGGTCGGGTGGCCGCTCGGGGGGCCGCCCCTGCCGGGTCCCGGGGTCTTCCATCGGCCGTCCTCCCAGAAAGAGCAGGCCGCAATCGGGAGGCCAGCGAGTCCGCCGAAACGGTTTCGGAAGATCTTCGTCGATTCGCTAGGATCGAAAGCAGACATGCCACTCTCGACCGAGACCGCCCCGACGCCGTCCCGGCGGCGCCGCGTCATGGCGATCGCGCGCAACACCTTCCGCGAGGCCGTCCGGGATCGCGTCCTCTACAACCTCGTGCTGTTCGTGCTGCTGCTATCGGTCAGCGCGATCTTCCTCGGCGCCGCCTCCGCCTCGCAGGACGCCAAGATCATCGTCGACCTCGGCCTCAGCGCCATCCTCATGTTCGGGGCCTTCATCGCGATCTTCGTGGGGGTCGGCCTGGTCTGGAAGGAGATCGAGCGGCGTACGGTCTTCGCCATCTTCGCGAAGCCGGTCGGGCGGGGCGAGTTCCTGGTGGGCAAGTACCTGGGGCTGTGCGTCACGCTCGCCGTCAACGTGGCGGTGATGGGAGCCGGTGTCACGCTCGTGCTCCTCTACGTCGTGCGCGGCACGACACCACTCCTCGTCGCCCTGTGGCCGACCGTGACCCTCATCTACCTCGAGCTGACCGTGCTCACCGCGGTCGCGCTCCTGTTCTCGGCGTTCTCGTCGCCGATCTTTGCCGTCTTCGGGACGCTGGCCGTGTTCCTGATCGGGCACTTCAGCACCGACCTCAAGGGCCTCGCCGAGCTCTTCGACGCCGCCGCGGTCCGCGCCGGGCTCATCACGCTCTACTACGCGCTGCCGAACCTGTCGACGTTCAGCCAGATCACGCCGGCCGCCCACGGCATCGCCCCGACGCCCATCGACCTGGTCACCGCGCTCGGCTACGCGGCCGCCTGGAACATCACGCTGCTGGCGGCGGCGACGATGCTCTTCGCGCGGCGGGACTTCAAGTGACCCGGACGCTCGGCCTCGCGCTGCTGCTCGTGCTCGGCTTCGGAGCGAGCGTGGCGATGGCGCGCGTGCTCGACGCCGGCCGGCCCGCGGCGCAGGCCAGGCTCGCCGACGAGGCGCCGTACCTGACCCCTGAGACCGCGCGGCGCCTGGCGCTCGGCTTCGGCGGTCTGGCGGCCGACTGGTACTGGCTCAGCGCGCTGCAGTACATCGGGCGCAAGATCCAGGACGAGGCGCGTACGAAGCATCTGGACCTCGAGCAGGCGATCGAGCTCGATCGGATCAAGGCCGTCGATCCCCGCGTGCTCGTCCGCCTGTTCGACATGATCACGACGCTCGACCCGCGCTTCATGGCCGTCTACGAGTTCGGCGCCGTGGTGCTGCCGGCGGTCGACGTCAAGGCCGCGGTGGCGCTGCTCGAGCGGGGCATCCAGGCGAATCCGGACCAGTGGTACCTCCACCAGCAGCTGGCCTACATCTACTGGCAGCGCGGCGACTACCTCGCCGCGGCCGACGCCTTCCGGCGCGGCGCGCGCATGACCTCCGCCCGCTGGATGGAGCACATGGCGGAGCGGATGGAGCAGAAGGGCGACGATCCGCACGTGGCCCAGGCGATGTACACGCGCATGTACGAGCAGGCGCAGGACGAGCAGGTGAAGCACTGGGCGTTGAATCGCCTCATGGAGCTCCGCTCGCTGCGGGAGCGCGAGACGATCCGGAAGGTGCTGAGCGGCTTCGTCGGCGCCAAGGGGCGCTGCCCGCTCGCGTGGACGGACCTCACGTCGGCGCTGCGGGAGGCCGGGCTCACCCTCCACCCGCAGGGGCCACCGCTCGATCCGTCGGGGACGCCCTACGTGCTGGTGATCAGCCCACTCGGCTGCGACGTGACCCTCCATCGGGTGTCGACGGTGCCGCGCGGATGAAGGCCATCGAGATCGAGGAGCTCAGCAAGGACTACCCGACCGGCTTCCTGCACCTGCGCCGGGCGCGGGCGCTGGACGGCCTGTCGCTCACCGTCGAGCGCGGGGAGATCTTCGGCTTCCTCGGCGGCAACGGGGCCGGCAAGACGACGACGATCAAGATCCTCATGCGGCTGATGGCGCCGACATCCGGCCGTGCCCGCATCCTCGGCCGGGACGTCGCCGACGACGCCGTCCGCGCTCGCGTCGGCTATCTGCCCGAGGCGCCCTACTTCTACGACTATCTGACCGCCCGCGAGCTCGTGGAGTACGGCGCGGAGCTGTTCGGCTACGCCTCCGCGGCCCGGCGGGACCGCGCCGCGGACCTGCTCCAGCGCGTCCACCTCGACGAGGCCGCGTGGGATCGCCAGCTGCGGAAGTTCTCCAAGGGCATGCTGCAGCGGGTAGGGCTCGCGCAGGCCCTCGTGAACGACCCGGAGCTCGTGGTGCTCGACGAGCCGATGAGCGGCCTCGATCCGATCGGGCGGCGTCAGGTCCGCGACCTCATCGGCGCGCTGCGGGCGAGCGGCACGACCGTGTTCTTCTCGTCCCACATCATCGCGGACATCGAGGTGCTCTGCGACCGCGTAGCCATCCTCAACCGCGGCCGGCTGAGCCACCTGGGCCGGCTCGAGGACCTCCGGGAGCGCGACGACGCCGCCGGCCACCTGGAGATCACCGTCGTCGGCGCCAGCGTCATCGAGCTGGAGGACGCGCTCCGCAAGGTCGACGGCGCCATCGTCAGCGCCTCGCCGGCCGGGGCGCGCATCGACGTCCCCTCCGAGCAGTACGTGGACGCCGCGCTGGCGGCGGCCCGCACCTGTGGCGCCCGCCTCGTGAGCGTCCAGCCGGTGCGGCAATCGCTGGAGGACCTGTTCGTGCAGGGTCGACGGGCGCTCCACGCCGACTGACGGCGGGCTTGACCTCCGCCGGGACCCTCTCCTAAGGTCGTAGGATGGTCGACACCGCTCGCCGGCGACTCCTGATCGTGGACGACGAGCCGTTGATCCTCGAGGTCCTCTCGGAGCACTTCAAGACCGAGTACGACGTCGAGACCGCCCTGAACGGCGCCGACGCGCTCGGCGCCATCCTACGAGCCCGGCCCGACGTCGTCATGCTCGACATCAATATGCCGCGGATGAACGGCGTCGAGGTCCTGAAGGACATCAAGCAGATCGACGAATCGATCGCGGTCATCATGGTGACGGCGAACGAGCAGGTGGCGATGGCCGCGGAGGCCCTCCGCAACGGCGCGTTCGGGTACGTCCCCAAGCCGTTCGACTTCCGCTACCTCGACCACATGCTGGCCACCCTCCTCGATCGGTTCCGCCCGCGTCCCAAGCCGTAGCCCCGCCGCGCAAGGTAGATTTTTCAAGACCAGAGGGTTAGTGGCACCCGCCTTGCTGCCCTCCTCGGCCGGGAGGAGAAGCCTATGGGACCGATGGCGACCGTGCTCGTCCTGCTGATCGGGCTCCTCGTGCTCGTGGGCGTCGGCGTGAAGCTCTACGACCTCAAACGCAAGCGCGAGGCCGAGGGCGTGCACCTGCAGGCGCAGGTCTCCGACGCGCTGCTGCGCGAGCCGAGCCTTTTCGGCCTGCCGGTGACTCCGACGGCCCACGTGCCGTGGTGGTCGGGCACGCCGGTCCGCCTCGAGGTCATCGGTCGCGTGCCGACCGCGGAGTCCCGTGATCGGGTACTTCGGCTCGTCGAGCAGGAGGCGCGACAGATCCGCTCCGACGTGGACGTGGTCGATCGTCTCCAGGTCGACGCGGCGGCGGGGATCCGGGTGGCGTGAGCGTCTTCCGAGGGCGCGCGTCCGCTTGCTAGGATAGCGTCCGCGTCGGCGAGCTCACGGCTTCGGCCACGAGCGCGCCGCCGCGGACGCCATGGACGACTTCTCACGCTGGTGCGATCGGGCCCGAGCGTGCGCGATCGGCGGCCGGTTCGCCGAGGCCGAGGCCGCGTTCCGCGAGGCCCTGCGCCAGCGACCCCACGACGCGCGGGTGACGGCCGAGCTGGCCGTCGTCCTCCGCAGGCTTCGACGCCCGGATGAGGCGGAGGCGCTCCTGCGCGAGGCGGTGGCCGGCGCCCCCGGCGTCGCCTCCACCCACGCCGAGCTCGGCGCCGTGCTCCTCGAACAAGACCGCTTCCCTGAGGCCGCCTCCGCGTATCACGAGGCCGTCCGGCTCCGTCCCGACTTCGCCCGCGCTCACCTCGGTCTCGGGCTCGCACTCGAGCGCGCCGGCGACTTCGTGCGATCCGAAGCCGCGCTCGCCGACGCGCTCCGGCTGAGACCGGACGACGCCGTGGTGGGCGAGAACCTCGCGCGGGTGCTCCGCCGCCTGCGACGCCCGGCCGAGGCCGAGGCGGTGGTGCGGCCGCTGCTCGCGCGGCGCGAGCTCCCGGCGCTCCGGCTCGAGCTCGGCAGCGCGCTGCTCGAGCAGCGCCGCCACGTCGCGGCGGCCGCGGCGTTCCGCGCCGTCATCGAGGTCCGGCCCCAGGAGGTGCGCGCGCACCTCGGCCTGGGGCTGGCGCTCGAGCGTCAGGGGCGTGCCGGGCAGGCGACGCCGGCCTGGCGAGGCGCGCTCCGTCGCCGTCCCCACGATCCCGCGCTGCGGCACGCGCTCGCGCTGAACCTCAAGCGCCGGCACCGCTACGTCGAGGCGGCGGCCGCCTTCCGCGAGGCGCTGCGCCTGGCGCCGGGAGAGGCGCGCGTCTACTACCACCTCGGTGTCGTGCAAGAGCGCCAGGGCCGCTACGACGATGCGGCCGCCTCGCTCGGTGAGGCGGTCCGTCTGCGACCACGGTTCTTCGCCGCGCGCGCGGCCCTCGCGATGATCCACCGGCGGCAGGGGCGGTGGGCCGCGGCCGCCGCCGCCTACGCCGAGGCGATCCGGCTGGAGCCCGACGACCCCGACATGCACGCCGGCCGGGGCCTGGCCCTCGGCGCACTCGGCGAGTACGCGGACGCCGAGGCGGCCTTTCGCCAGGCGGTGCGCCTGCGCCCGGACGACGGCGATCTGCACTACGAGCTCGGTGTCGCACTGGGCCGTCAGGGCCGCCACGCCGAGGCGGAGCGCGCGCTCCGCGAGGCGATCCGCGTGGAGCCGGATCACATCCGCGCGCGCGCCAACGTCGCGCTCGGCCTCGGGCGCCAGGGGCGTCACGGCGAGGCGGAGGCCGCGTACCGCGAGGCCCTGACCTTGGCGGCCGAGCACCCGGCGCTGCACCGTGGTCTCGGCGTGGCGCTCTACTGGCAGGGCCGGCACGTCGAGGCGGAGCAGGCGTTCCGGACCGCCATCGGGTACAAGCCGGACTACGTCCGCGCCCACTGTGACCTCGGTGAGGTGCTGTTCGAGAACGCGCGCGTCGGGGAGGCGGAGCAGGCCTACCGGGCCGCCCTCGGCATCAAACCCGATTCGCTCTCGGCCCGCTTCGGCCTCACCCGGGTGCTCGTCGGGCAGGCACGCTGGGCGGAGGCCGAGGAGGCCGCCCGGGCGGTGATCGCGCTCAGCTTCGACGCGGCCCAGGCGCACTTCGATCTGTGGCAGGCGCTCGCGGAGCAAGACAAGTGGGCGGAGCTCGAGCAGGCCGCTCGCGCGGTCGTCGCGGCCAAGCCCGAGCACGCCGACGCGCACGCGCGCCTGGGCCAGGCGCTGCACGAGCAGGGGCGTCACGACGAGGCGGAGGCGGCCTACGCGGAGGCGGTGCGGCTTGGCCCCGACATGCCCCGATTCCACGAGGGGCTGGCCCGGGCCCGGCGGGCGCGGGCGCTCAGCGGGCGGCGGAGCCGGACGCGGCCGGCGTCCGCCCGGCGGCGGGGAGGCTGAGGAGGCGACGGAACTCCTCCAGCTCACGGGCCGGCACGTTGGGGTGCTGCCGGACCTTGTCGAAGACGCCGGCGGGGTCGGCGTCAATGGCGCTCGTCGTTTTCGCGAAGAGCTTGACCAGGCGCCGCGCCTCCTTCTCGCCCTTCGCCGTGGCCACCGAGGTGGCGAGCTTGCTGGCGATCGCCAGGATCCGACTGTCGAGCTTCACGAACCCGCTGACCGCCGCGCTGATCAAGCTCCGACCGTTCGCTGCCGGCTGCGCGTCGTAGTCGATCACGACCACCGCCTGGCCATGGATGTCGGGCAGGAGCCGCTGCTGGTACGTGCCGCGTGCGTGCATCAGTCGCATGCCGTCGCCGACGTGGACGAGCTCGAACGTGCCGACTGTTCCCCAGCCGTCGTCGATGCCCAGGCCGCCCGGGGTCTTCCAGATCTTGTACCGCGCGAATTTGAGGGCGCTGGTGACGTGCGTGGCGAACTCGGGATGATCGAGCAGGTACTCGAACACCTCGCGTCGGGCGACGAACGGCTCGGCGTCGACCTTGACTGCCAGGGAGGGGTTGTCCGTGACGGGCCTCACGCGCGAGCGCGCCGTCTCCGGGATCTCACGGGGGAGCTCGCCGGGGCGGTCGGCAGCCCCGACGGCGACGCTCCCCCCGAGGACGGCGCCGAGGAGCAGCAGGGCGTGCACGATACGGCGGAACTTCACGACGGTCCGATTATGGCACGCCGTTGGGCCTTGACGCCGGGCTCGACGCGCAAGTAGTCTGCGAGCGGCCGATCGCCACGGTCGTTCCCGAACCGTCCGGGCCCCTCGCGGGCGTGTGGAGCAGCGATGACGCGAGCCTCCGTCCTGGCCGGTCCTCTGCTGTGAGGCACCACCTCTATGCGATCGTCGATCGACTGCCGGGACGCTGGCGTCCTCCCACCGCGGGCATCGGCGGCGCGGCGGTCGTCCCGCGACGGCTCGACGACCTCGTCGTCGTATCGAGCCTGATCGATGCGGTGCCGCCGGCCAACCCGCGGACCCTCGCCCTTCATCAAGACATCGTCGCCACCGTCATCGATGCCCGCGCCACCCTGCCCTTCCGCTACGGCGCCGCCGTCCCGGCGATGGAGTTGCCGGCCTGGCTGGCCCGCCACCGCGCGGCCGTGACGGGTGCCCTCAAAACCGTTCGTGGCTGTGTGGAGATGACGGTGAAGCTCCTGCGACTGGAGGGCGCGATCACGCCCGGGCTGGCGCAGCCGGTCCGACCCGGTCCCGGCGAGCGGGAGCTCCGGGCGCTGGCCGAGGCGCTCGTCGAGCGGGCTGGACTACCTCAGTGGCGCTACCAGCCGGCGGGGAGCGCCGGGAACGTCGCGGCCGCGGTCGCCTTTCTCGTGCCCCGTGCGGACCTGGCCGGCTTCCTGTCCCGTATCGCTCCGGTCGCCTCCCACGCCACCGGGGTTGCGGTCGTCCCGACCGGCCCTTGGCCGCCCTACTCCTTCGTGCCGGAGTTGGGGCGTCCGCCCCTGTCGGGCGTGTCGGCGGCCGGGCCGGCCGACCTCGTCGGTCGGCCCGCCAGCTGACCGCGCCGGGGGCCTTTTTCTCGCGAGCGTTCATGGTAGTCTTGGCCACTTCGCGGAGGGGTAGATGACGAGACTGGCGCGCACCGCGGTCGAGGCGCTCGTGAACGAGCGTCCAGACGGGAGCCTGGAGGGCGCGCTCGAGGTGTTCGAGGTCTTCGCCAGCGGATCGCTCACAGACGAGGTCTACATCCTCGAGGACGTCGCCGGAAAGCGCATCGCGATCGCGCCGACGTCGCTCAAGGAAAAGTATCGGCGGGGGTGAGCCATGGCCATCATCGTGCTCTCGCACCAGCTCGGCGCCGGCGGTCCTGAGATCGGCCTGGCGCTCTCACAGCGCCTCGGCTATCGCTACGTCGACCAGGAGCTGCTCCAGGACGCGGGGCTCCGCTATGGGCTCGCCGAGGACAAGTTATCGCACCTCGACGACTCCAAGCCGTCGTTCTTCGAGCGCTTCGACACCGAGACGCGCCACCACATCACGGTGCTTCAGACCACGCTGCTCGAGCTCGCCGAGCTCGACAACGCCGTGCTGATGCGGGGCGGCGGCCAGTGGCTGCTGCGGGGCGTGCCGCACGTGCTGCGCGTGCGCGTCATCGCGCCCTTCGAGTACCGCGTCAAGCAGTGGATCAAGCGCCAGGCCGCCACCACCCGCGAGACGTACAACCAGCGGGCGGCCGCCCAGCTCGTCCGCAACGACGACAACGAGAAGGCCGGACGGATGCGCTACCTCTACGAGGTGGAGCTCTCCGACCCGATGCTCTACGAGCTGATCGTCAACACCGAGATGCTGCGGTACGACGCGGTGGTCCAGATGATCGAGGGCCTCACGAAGCGTCCCGAGATGGCGACCACGGACGGAGGTCGCCAGATGATCGCCTCGCGCGCGCTCGCCTCGCGCGTGCAGGTGGCGCTGGCGACGCACCCGGAGACGCGGCGCTATCGCATCACGGTCGAGGCGCAGGGCGGCGTCGTCACGCTGGAGGGCACGACCGCGCTCGACCGCGCCGTCGACGTCGCCCGCACCGTCCCCGGCGTGCGCGACGTCCGGACTCAGCAGGTCGAGATTCCGCCGATCCCGCCGTTCGTCGCCTAGATCCTTCACGCGAGCCCGGCGCCCGCACGGCGGGCGCCGGGCCGTCGTCTGAATCCCTCGTTCTGTGGAAACGCGCGCTCAGCGCGACGGCGCGGGGGCAGGCGCCGGCGGCGGAGTGGTGTCCGGGGACTCGGCGATCTTGAGCGTGACCGTCTTCCGGTCGCGCTTGCGGACGATGTCGAGGGGCACGGTCGTGCCGGGCTCGGCGTCGGAGGACAGGCGCTGCAGGTGATGGTAGTCGTCGACCGCGGTCCCGCCGAACTTCACGATGACGTCGTTGGGCTGGAGGCCAGCGGCGGCGGCCGGGCTGCCGGGGTGGATCCGCGCAACGACCGCGCCCCGTGTGCCGTCCAGCCCCAGGGCCTCCGCCAGCTCGGGCGTGATCGGCTGGAGTGAGACGCCGATCCAGCCGCGCGTCACCTTTCCCCGGTCGATGAGCTGGGAGGTCACCCGCTTGACCATGTTGGCCGGGATGGCAAAACCGATGCCCTGACCGGTCGCCACGATGGCCGTGTTGATCCCGATGACCTCTCCCTTCAGGTTGACCAGGGGCCCGCCCGAGTTGCCCGGGTTGATCGAGGCGTCGGTCTGGATGAAGTTCTCGTAGGTTGCGATGCCCACCTCCGAGCGGCCCGTCGCGCTCACCACGCCCACCGTCACGGTCTGGTCGAGCCCGAAGGGGTTGCCGATGGCGATGGCCCACTCGCCGACCCGCAGGGTGTCCGAGTCGCCCAGCGCGGCGACGCGCACGTCGCCCTCGGGCTGGAAGCGAACGATCGCCAGGTCGGTCTTCGAGTCGGTCCCCACGATCCGCCCCTG
>Ga0075431_100004061_pt1 | contig 14266 bp, 26 predicted proteins | sample RhiMetdeltSRZDD5_FD_75297 | JGI IMG/M metagenome (GOLD analysis project Ga0075431, IMG submission 75297) | Populus rhizosphere microbial communities from Tennessee, USA - Rhizosphere MetaG P. deltoides SRZDD5 | ecosystem: Host-associated > Plants > Roots > Rhizosphere > Soil | place: USA... | reverse complement strand
CCGGCGGTGACGTTTCGGAGGCCCTCAGTCACCATCGCCTGGGCCAGAATGGTCGCGGTGGTCGTGCCGTCGCCGGCGACGTCGTTCGTCTTCGTGGCCGCCTGCTTCAGCATCTGGGCGCCCATGTTCTGGAACGGGTTCTCGAGCTCGATCTCTTTGGCGACCGTGACACCGTCATGGGTGACGGTGGGCGGACCCCACTTCTTGTCGATCGCGACGTTCCGGCCTCTAGGACCAAGGGTCACTCGCACGGCTTGTGCGAGCGCGTCGATGCCGTTCTTGAGCTGTCGGCGGGCCGACTCTTCGAAGATCAGATCCTTCGCGGGCATGGTGCTCGTCTCCTCATGACTGGTGTTTCATGCTTCGGTATTGAGTCAGACTGGGATTCAGAACCAGGAGCCTGAAGCTATCTCTCGCCGCTCTCGATGACGGCCAGGACGTCACGCTCGCTCAGGATCAGCAGATCGTCGTCCTCGTCCTTGAACTCGGTGCCGCTGTACTTCGCGAACAGGACGGTGTCTCCGACCTTCAGGTCCAGCTCGGCGCGTGTGCCACTCTCCAGATGCCGGCCTGGCCCAACCGAGAGTACCTGTCCCTGCTGCGGTCTCTCGGTCGCCGTGTCCGGCAGGACGATGCCGCTCTTCGTCGTCTCGTCGCGATCCTTTGGCTTGACGACCAACCGGTCGCCCAGTGGCTTCAGTGACAAGGCCATTGCAGTCTCCTCCTCGCGCCTTGCGCGACCTTCCTTGGCGTTCAACGCGCCCTCTCGGACCCAACAATTCCACCCCTGGTCATCCGGCACCGCTTGTTCAGCTCTGGCCGCTTCAGGCGTCGATCAGTCCGCCCTCACGTCACCGGGCCTGACTGACCGGCTCGATCAACCTGCTTCCCAGGCCTACTGACCCAGGTTCAGTATTACACCCTAGGGTCCGCCTGTCATGAGCATCTCCTCATCACCTCGTGGTGTCGGGAGACGGCAGATCTCCCCGCCTCGGACCCGCGCCGGGGTGCGTAGCATCTGGTCGTCCCGGCCTGATGAGCGAACGCTCATGACAGGCGCACGCCCGAGTGCGACACTGATGGCAGCCATGAGCGTGTAGACCTCACGCGGCTCTCAATGGATCGCCGCGGGACACGCCGCCAGATCATCGTGGAGACGCCGGCTCCTGGCGTCTTGAGAGGATGCTCACGGAGGCCGGGATGTCGTGTCCGATGTGCGGGGGCGGGGATCGGAAGCTGTACCGCGTCCCCGTGGTAAAGCAGCTCGGCTCGGTTCCGATCGAGACTGCCTGCTTCTTCTGCTATCTCAAGATCACCGGGGACCGCCCACCTTCAGCGGAGCTCGTGCCCGGGTCGGGCGCCGGCGTGAATGCGTAACCACCGACCGCGGCTCGGCGCGGTGTTCGGATGAGCATCAGGATGGTGCAGGCTGGCGCCAGAGCGCCCTTCGAGCCGAAGTCTCGTGCTGACGTTCGTACCGGGTGCGAGGTGCCAACACTCAAGGCCACCTACCAGCGCGTAGGAGACGCCCGGGCGACAGGGAGGCTGGACATGGCAACCCACCGGGAGCGTCTTCACGAGCTGCTCGACGTGCTGCCGGAAGATCGCCTCGCTCTGGCTGAGACGGCCTTGACCGTGCTCGCGATGCCGGACGACGAATCAGTCATCAACTCGGACAGGGCGGCACTCGCGGCGGCAGAGCAGGATCCTGAGAAGATCGGGCACGCGCTGGCTGGCTATCGGAAGCGGCGGGGCTGGACGCACGAGGACCTCGCCGCGTTTCTAGGGCTCGCCCTGAATCAGCTCGCCACGCTGTCGGTCGAGCGTCGGCCGCGCTTCCGAACCAAGCAGGGAACCTGGTCTCCGGGAGGCGGAATCTACGCTCTGGCAGAAGCGCATGGGGCAGACAATCACCGCCTGTTCGAAGCGATCGAGGATCGTCCCGCCGACGAGTAATCGCGGTCAGCGTACTCGCTGCCGGCATGCCCTCTTGACGGCGATGAAATCGGCTCGGCCAGCTCTCGGCGACTGGGCCAGCGAATATGAGTATGCGCCGGGAGATGCTGACTGGAAGCGCCCGGGTCGTCGCGAATCGCTGGAGCGCCCCAGACCTGTGACGTGTCTCACAGCCGGCGCGAAGGACCGTCGCGTACACTCCATTTAAGTGGAGCGCCTTTGATGCCATCATCGCCGCTCCCGTCAGACCGCCCGAGCACGCCCTCAACCGGGCACGTGAACGGGAATCCCCCAGGTGCCGCGCTCAGCTTTCGAGCTGGATGCTGAGCCGGGTCTCTCGCTCGGTCTTGACGGTCACCCAGCGGGCGCGGGCGAGTCCATCGAGGCAGTGCAGGAAGTCGTCTGGCTCGACACCGAACTGTCGCGCCAGATCGTTGAGAGGTCCAGCAAGCACATGGTTGCTGGCGATGACTTCGAAGACACGCGACTGAACAAGGAGATGTGCGGAGAACCGCGTCTCGAGCGTGCTGCTGTCCATGCCGCGATTCCTATCCAAGATCGCACGAGCGCCTACCATGCACGTCGAAGTCGATCGCCCGACTGTCCCGCCGGACGACCGACTCATGCGGCGTGGCGGTAGGGCGAGCCCGGCGCCGCGAGCGGGTGGAAGAGGCCCTTTTCCACCACGCTCTATGGTCACGATCTCACAGCGACGGGACCCTGTCATGAGGATTACGTCATCCCCACGTCGGTGTGCTGATTCGACCACTCCGGCCGCCGCTGACGCCCATGGTGCTTGCGAGATCGCTCCTATCAGGCGCGGAACGGGGAGTGGGCGCCAGCTTGTGCGGCGACTCGCAGCACCTATCGCCATCGAACGGCTTCGGGAGAGCCGACGAGAATCCAGTGGCCTGGCTGTCGAACGCGGCGTCGCGAGGACGTCAGGGCTGCTGCATCAACTCGGGACGGCCACTCGTGGTGGAGTGAATGCTGGATCGGTTCTCCCGGTCATGAGTCCCCAACGTCGTGAGGCGGGTGCCACGATCTTGAAACCGTGTCGAGGCGCCTGGATGCCTCTGATGAGACCCGGCCGCCAGGCCTCGAAGATGACGTAATCCTCATGCCAGATCCCCGGCTGCGTGCGATGCTTGGGACCAAAGATGGGGAGCTGCTCAGCATGACCGGCATGACGGCACTTTCGGATACTGCCGATTTCAGGGGGCTGGTGCTCGTCGTCGAAGACGATGCCGACATCGCCGAGCTCGTCGACGAGCTCCTGACCTCCGAAGGGTACGCCGTGGAGCGGCTCCGCGATCGGAGGATCGGGAGCGTCCAGGCCGCCATCGCACGCCTTCGACGCTTCCTCTCCGTTCCGCGAAGGCCGACGCCCTGCCGTCCATGCCCCTCTGTTTCGCTGACGATTCCTGGCCCCGGACGATGCTGAACGGCGGGTGCTAGTGTCATGGAAGCACAGGCGCTGAAACGACTCGCCCGCGAGCTTCGCGAAGCCCTTGACCGCGGAGCCCTCGCCCATCACGGTCGAGTGCCGGGGGTGCTTCCGCCCACACCACGCGCGGGGGCTACATGACGTGATCCTCATGACAGATCCCCAGTGACGGAGTAGCGTGGGACAACCGCGGTAGCAACTGCAGAGGGAGGCTCGATATGTTCGGCATGATTAGAGAACGAGCGTCAGACTCCGTCGGAGATGAGCAAGCACAGGAGTTTCGCCGGTTCAGGGCGAAGCAGCCGGGCTACTCCGGCGCCATCGAGGTTCAGACCGACGATGGACGCACGATGATCATCGCGCTCTGGCAGACCGAGGAGCAGCAACAGGCCGCCACTTCGACCCTCAGTGCCGAAGCAAAGCGGTTAAACGGGCCACAGTGGTCCGGCCCACCACGTGTCGTCAGTCAGGGGCACGTGGTCTATAACGACCTCGCCGCCAAGTCCTGATCGCGGCGCGGAAAAGAGGGTAGCGCAGAGCGCCCCGGCCACTGGCCGGGGCGCTGATGGTGTCGACAGCGAGCGGTCACTCGATGGGGCCCTCGCCCAGTGACTCTGGATCGAAGGCGAACAGTGCGTAAGTCTCCCCGTCCTCGACGATGTCTCCATCGGATGTGACCTCGAGCAGCGTGCGCATGGTCTGCACCCCCTCCGAGACTAGCGCCCACTCGGCGCCAAGAGGCGGGCTACTCCGACACGCGCTACCCCGCGAGGTCTCTCCGGAGTGTACGCGCCGGACCATCGGGTCGGCTGTGAGCAGCGTCACAGGGTCGGGCTGCTTCGCCGCTACGCGCGTACCCGAGGTCTTCCTGGCTGCCTATCGTTTGCCGCGGAGACGATCGATCTCGCGTGCGGCGTTCTGACGGACCCGGCCGAGGCGGAGCACGTCGCTCATGTCATCAGCCTGCCGCCGTTGCTCGCGCTCTAGCGCGGCGACGATTGTCCTGAGGATGGTGAGCTCCGAGCAGCCCAGGTCACACGCCAGGACATCGGTGAATGCGCGGAGGTGCTCGACATCGGCGAGCAGGTCAATGGTGGTGACCTTCACGAGGGCTCCAAAGTCTGAGGGCTGCAGAGTAGTAGTACCGTCAAGGGCCGGGCGCTTCGATGTGGGAGTCGGGCGCCCGGCGGGGTAGTCGGACGCCCGACTCGTGCGGCGTAGCGGCAGGGCGAGCCCGGCGCGCCGCGAGCGGGTGGAAGAGGCCCTTTCCCACCACACCCGATGATCAGGATCTCACGTTGACGAGACACTGTCATGAGGATTACGTCATCCTCACGTTGGCGTGCTGATTCGCCCACTCCGGCCCCCGCTGACGCTCGTGGTGATTGAGAGATCGCTCGAATCAGGCGCGGAACGGGGAGTAGGAGACAGCCTGGGCGATGACTCATTCGTCGAGCACCGCGGTTGCCTCGGCGACATCCTGGGCCTCGCGTGTCACGTAGATCCCGTGGTTGAGCGTGAGTTTGATGACGTCGATGATAAGGGGCTGGTCAACCATCATCAGGACGCGCGCCGGACCGCTCAGTGACATGGTCGCCCCTCGGATTCTCTCTGCGTATGTGCGCCTGCTCCGACCTGACGAGAGGCCCGTAGCGGATCGTGCCCCGTCCTGGAATGGATCTGACCGCGGCGTATCCTGGTGTCTCGGATTGTAGTGGATGTGCGGCTGGCGAACGTGTCCACGCGCTTTCCCCCTCGCCCGGAGAGGCGTCTCCCGGGCAAGCGTCGCCTGGCTGCTCTGCCAGCGTGACGAAACGCTCATGCCGGGTCCCCAAAGCGATGCGATAGTAGAACGTGGGAGGCCGTATCGCCGGCGGCCCGGATTCCAGACATGAAAAGACCGACCCACGACCCCGCCTTTCCTCATCAGATTGCTCCAGCGTCCTTGAGCACCCAGAGCCTTCGTCTTGGCCCCAAGCGCCGGGCGGGCCAGAGTCAGCCTGTAAGCAGGGGACAAAGCTGCGTACACCCATTTATCAGGCGAGTTCAAGCTGTCCTAAAACGAACAGGAAGCTTGAGAGCATCATTCAATGAGGTGCCGGCTTATCAAGCTCGAGCTAGAAGGATTTACCGCGTAGATGTCTACTGTATCCACGCAGTAGCGGTAAGCACACTCAGCCTTGATGCCTTCGTGATGTATGAATACTTGCGCTACCGAGGCTTGCCATTACCCGATTCGAGATGGCTCATCAGATCCATCATGCCGGCTAAGAACTGTTCTGATCGGATGGTCACGAGGAAGCCGACAGATGACAAGAGACACGAAGCCATGGGCGAGGAGATGTGACGTACACCCGAGGATGTCGTGACTTCAACTGGCCAACCGCTCGCCTCACAGGGAAGGACTGAAATGACCATAAATGACATTGCCACGTTGACTCTGATGCGTGACAGCCACCTGACCGTGGCGGATGCCGCCGAAGACATCCGCGGGCGGACCGTCAAAGCCAGGGACGGCACGGAGATTGGGAAGGTCGACGACCTGCTGATCGACCACGACGAACGGAGGGTCCGCCTCATGAGAGTGGAGTCCGGGGGGTTCCTCGGCGTGGGCGAGACGCAGGTGTTCATCCCGATCGACGCCATCACCATGATCACCGACGTCGACGTCTGGATCAATCAGTCTCACGTGCATGTGGCCCGCGAACCCCGTTATGAGCCGCACCTCGTCACCGAGCAGAAGTATCTCGGCGATATGTCCTATTGAAGGTCTGACGTCTTCGACTCATCCTGTCCCACTCGATGGCTGGGGCGAGGTGGCGAAAGCCGCGCTCAGGTCAGAGCTCGTTCCGCCTGCTCGGGCACCGGCTCCATCAGTCGATCCACGTCGGTGATCCTCAGCAGCCGCACCCGTGAGTCGCGATGGTCGCGGTGCGTGGGCAGGTCTGCTCGGCGAACGAGCCGGTGAAACGTCACCTTGCTGATGCCGAGGCGTTCCTGGGCCTGTGCCATCGTCAGGTACCCCTCGGGCGGACGGTATTTGGCTACCGGCATTCCTCCGCTCCTTGACAACGGGTCTACATACGTTCATACTATGGATAGTTGAGTATACAAAGCTAAAGTTGGGTATACAAACGGCTACGAGAGGGAGGTCGCCACGCGGGGCTGAGGCCACAGGAGACGGAGGCCGCGGCGCCAGTTGGAGTAGACGCTCATCCGCACGCTGCCCAGCGCTCTGGCGCGGCGAAATCCAAAGTAGAGAAGGCAAACATGCGATACACACTCGGAGACACCCTGTTTGGCGGCAACGAGTCGTTGCCGCCGTCGCTGAGCCTGCGCCAGATCATGGACCGCCTGGTGGGGTATGCGTTCGTGCCACCCCCTGGTGGGATAGGTCAGGAGGGCGGCGGCGGCGGACCGGCCCTGAATGCATACGATGAGGGCGATCATGTCTTCGTCGAGGCGCAGTTGCCGGGCATGCATCCCGAGGACATCGACGTCAGCGTCAAGCAGGGCGTGCTCACCATCCAAGGCGAGATGAAGGCCGACCAGGAACGTGAGGAGCGCAATTACCTCTTTCGCGAGCACCGGACGGGCCGCTTCAGCCGGAGCGTGCGCCTGCCCGAGACCATCGACTCCGACGGCGTCAAGGCGACCTACGAGCATGGCGTGCTCCGCCTGACACTGCCGAAGGCGGTGCATACCAAGACCCATCGCATCCGAGTCGAAGACGGTAACGGGAAATCGGTCAATGGGGTTCAGGGCGCCGAGCAGGAGCCTGAGCGGTCCGGTGAGTCGGTCGCTTCGGGTCGAACCTAGTAGGCGGATGGTGCCCGCCCGGCCTACGTGAGCGGAGCCCGATCGTCCGGGAACGCGTCAGCCCCCGCCGGGCTTACCCGGCGGGGGCTGCCCATGGCTCCATTGGCCGGCCGCCTGGTACCGTGGCTGGCCTCGGAACACGCGAATCGGGTCGCAGGTTCAGCGACAGCCAGCAGTATCTGACGTTCCAGGAGACCGCGTGTTCCTCCGACGTCAAAGGCGCTGCACGGGGGATGGAGAATCAGAGTGGAGGTGTTGCATGCAGCCCCTCAACCCCCAGTGGTCACCTAGCGTCGGCGGGAGGTGCTCGACGACTTCAAGCGGCTCCGGGAACTGGTCGGCTGATCGGCCCGATCAGGGCGAGCCGACCAGCCGCTCGACCGCCTCGAGCACCTGCCCGACCTGGAACGGCTTTGCGATGTAGGCATCGGCCCCGTAGCGCGCCACGGTCTCCGAATCGACCTGCGCCGCCGTCACCAGGAAGATCGGCGCATCGCCGCCGTGCTCGCGGTACTTGTCGCAGAAACCGTCGCCGCGCAGCCTCGGCATGCGCAGATCGATCACGATCAGGCCGACCCGGCGGACCGGTGCCAGCTCGAGCGCGGTGGCACCGTCGCCGGCCGTGATGACCTCGTAGCCGTTGTGGGATAGTAGGATACTGAGGATCGTGCGGACATCAGGGTCGTCATCGACGACTAGAATGGCGGGGCGGTCACGGGGTGGTCTGCTCGCCATCGCACCTCCAGCGTCGTACGGTGGATCAACACGCGGCGAGCCGTCGCTCCTGCTACCCGCGGGAGCGCCGGCCCACCAGCCTGGCGACGTTGCCAGGTCTCCAGGGTGCATCTCCCTCAGGCATCGCTCCGGAACGGCGACTGGCTGACCGCCAGGGCAACGACCCCGAGCAGCTCGTCGAGCTCGAACGGCTTCGGAAGGACCGAGGAGAACCCGGCGGCCCGGCTGCGCTCGCTCAGGTTCACATTCGCCTCCGCTGTCGCCCCCTGTTCGGCGCTGAACATGATCACCGGCACGGGCGTTATCTGCGCACGCATCCAGGCGGCCTCGGCCCAGGACCCGCCGTAGCTGCCCGGGACGTAGCCATCGAGGAGCACACAATCGGGGCGGAGCCGCTCGACCGCGTCCTGGACAGTCTCCCCCGTCCGGGCGCTGAGCAGCGACACGGCGTATCCTTCGCCCGTCAGAAGGTCCTCGAGCAGATCCCGATGTCCGGGTCGTCTTCCACGACGAGCACGACAGCGGCAGCCACGGCAGGCTGATGATCCGTCGCCAGGTCAGCCACGATGCACTCCACCCCATGTCTTGCGCCCAGCATCATTGACGGAAGATGCGCTGTCATGAGGATTTCGTCATCGACGAGGGCCATCCAGCCCGGACGCCAGGGCGGAACAGTCGAGTGAAGATCGTCAGCCCGACCGTTCGGCCCTCGCGCGCTTCGAGAACAAGGGTCAACGAGCTCCAATGGGAGCCAGAGTGGGCGCTCTCGCGCCGGCGGGAAGATCCGAGTACACGCGTAACGCCGGGAAAGTGAGGAATCCCTGATGACAAGGTTTTGCCGACGTGCGACGATGACCCTGGATCAGTGCGCCGACCTTTCAGCGTTGGGAGGACGGCCGTCGCCTGGCTCCGGGCCATGTCCTGACCGGAGCGCCGGCTGGACCGGCGAGGGACCATTCTCATGACGAGTGGTACCGGAGCCAGACAGACGGGGCGCCCGCGATGGCGGAGTGAGCGGTCAGGCGTATGAAGAAACGCTCATGACAGCACCCTGCACCCAGCCATACAATCGAGATGCGTGCCGCGCGACCGCACCGTAGGCCTGGTGTCCGCTGCGGAAACCCGAGCCGTAGCAGAAACGCCCCGATCAGACGGTCCGGGCGTTTCTGTGTCTTCTGGGGATCTCCCGTCAGTGTTTAGCCCGAGCCGATCAACTCAAGTTCATGAGCCCAATAGGTTCGCGTGGAGATGAGTGGGTCGTCCGCGGGTTCTGTGCTGTGCCAGTTCCGCTGAACGATGGCCGGGCTGACATAGTACAGCGGTAGATCTCCTGTCGGCTGAATCCCAGTAACTGTGCCCCGCTTGCCGGTCACGCGTATGGCCACCTGATCATGCTCTTTGAACGTCACGCGCACGGTAGGCTCCTCGCTGCCCGACATGGGTGGACCTGCCACGCCAGTCTCCCCTGCCACCATCTCACCTCAATGGAACCCTGTCATGAGCATTCCGTCACGCCAGCGGGCAGATCAGCCCACGCTGGCCCCCTCACGACGGTGGCTCCGCGGACGCGAACCCTCAAGGTACCGCGGTCAGTACTGGAGCTGGATGCTGAGCGCGACCACGGTGCATGCTCAGATGACGTATGGCCGTGGTGGAAGCGCTGGTTGCTCGCGGTCTACGGGTACGACCACCAGGATTGAACTCTGCCGCGGTGCTCCAGGAAGTTGACGGCCCTCCAGGGGGCCTGGGGTCAGCCTGCCGCTGGCAGCCGCCTTGCTCGTCTCTGGGGTGCTGGCGGCACTGGCTTGACCACTGCCGGCGGCACCGATTCTGGCCCGAGCTCTCTGAGCGTGTAGCTCCGGCAAGGCGCCGTGGTCACCGTACGCAATTCATGCGAGTAGATGGCCACCAGGAACCGATGGGTCTCGCTGCTTTCCACCACCATGCCCGACGATCCGGTTGCGACGATCTGGACGTGATCGCCGACACGCGGCGGCCACTGGGCCTTTGACTCGCTCATGCAACACCTCTGTCCGCCGGCGATTTCGCTCTCTACCCAGCATCACACCGGATCAGGTTTCTGTCATGAGCGTTTGCTCACCAGCCCGCGGACCTCGAATGACTATCCCGAGCGGCTCGCTCAGGAGGGTGCGCGCACGGAGTCCGAGAACACGGGTAGAAACCGATACCCCTTCCCCGGCACCGTCGCGATGAATCGTGGCTTGCGCCAGTCGTTCTGGAGCTTTGCCCGAAGGTTGCGGACGTGCCGGTCGACGACGTTGCTCTCGGACACGTAATCGACGCCCCAGAGCGCGTCCAGGATCTCGTCGCGTGTCACCACCTGGCCGGCTCTGGCCGCCAGGAGATAGAGCAGACTCTGCTCCAGCCCGGTCAGGTGCAGCTCCGACGTCCCGGCCCGTACCAGCCGTTGCAGGATATCGATCTCGAGCTCCCCGAGCCGCTGCACCGGGTTGAACGGCGCGGCTTCGCCGAGGGCTCGTCGCGTGATGACCAGCACCCGGGCAAGCAGCTCTTCGGGCGAGAACGGGATCGTCATGATGTCGTCGACGCCCTGCTCGAAGGCTGCCAGCTTGGTCTTCAGATCCCCCCGCCGCGTCAACGCGAGGACCGGGGTCCGGAGCCCGTCGCCATCGCCTGACCCGGCCATCTGCTCCAGGAGCCGGCCACCGCCGATATCCATGTCGATGACAGCCAGGTGGGGCTCCCATTCCCCGAGCACCGCTGTTGCCTCGGCGACATCGTACGTCTCACGTGTGACGTAGATTCCGTGGTTGAGCGTGAGCTTGATCACCTCGACGATCAGCGGCTGCTCCACCATCACCAGGACGCGCGCCGAGCCGCTCAACGGCATGATCGGTTCCCGTGCACTGCCCGCAGACCCCACCTTGCTCCCCTGTACCGGGCGCTTCCATCAGATCGCGGCCCGGGCTCGAGCGGATCTGGCCGCGGCTCGCACGTGCGCACGGATTATAGCAAGATAGCAAGCGTGTGGCCGCTGCCTGGCCTGCCTGCTCCTGGAGCCGATCACGTGGCCGCCCGCTACTGCATGGCTGCTGATGAGGGAACGCTCATGACAGGCTCCTATCGAGATGCCATAGTAGCCAGGACGGCGTGTTCGTCATGCGAGTATGGCACGTACGCCCGCTGGATCGGTATCTCGCCAGGCGAAGTCAAGGTCCGCGGGACGATTTCTTCACACCAGGATCGACGACATCGTATCGTCCCTCAGCCGCCGTCGATCCGGACGCGACGAAGAGGCGGCCTGAAGCGTGTCGCTGAAACTCTCCATCAAGGCGGCTCGGTGTGCGCGTGAGCTGCGTAGGCTGCTGCACGACGGTGTGCTGGCTCAGCATGGGAGTGTCGAGCTGGGTGGCGGAATACTGATGCCACTTGACATCGCTTGCAGGATCGTGCTCACCGACCTGGATGACCTGATTGACCGTGCGTCGAACAATGGATCGGTCGCGCGCGACCGCCTGCAGCAGCTCGGCGACGAACTCGAGCAGTTGTACGCTTTGGCCATACCGGCGTCGAGTGCGTAGGCAGCCTGGCAGAGCAGGACTCCCTGACCAGATAGGCCGCCAGCGTCCGGCCTACCCAGCGGACACGCTACCCGATGCCAGCGTCATTGGCGCCCCGAGAGGTCATGCCCTCCGAGGTGTGCTCAGGCAGTTCGATCAGGCTCGCCCGCATAGCTATGACTACATGGTGAATCGCGAAGTGTGATCTCCAAATCCATAGTGAAAGCTCCGCTTATGTCGTGAGTCTGCATAACTTCCCACGTACCAGAGGCGGATGTCATGAGCATTTCTTCATCGTCACGCTTGCCTGATATCACGTGTGGGCTACGACCGTGCGGAGATGGTGCTCCACGAGAGACACGAGGAGCCTGGCAGTTCGCCTGTCGTTCGCTGATGAGGGAACACTCATGACAGGCACCTTTCCTGGTGCGACGATATGGCGGGGATGCTGTTGGTCTGTCGACGATGATGTGCCGGGGAACCGCTACCTACCTGGTGTCACGGATCCCCCAGGCTGTGGGAGAACCACCATGCCGGACAGGACTCTTCCGCGCAGCGGCTGGGAAGTCCGCGCCAACCTCGTATGCACGCTCTGCGCCCGGACGGTCGGCACCGCCCGGGGTCCGAATGCCCAGCCCGTGACGATGACCTCGGTTCGGCTAGTGGATGCCAGCCACGCCGAAGCGGTGCAGCGACTGCGCTGCCCCTACTGCTCGGGACGGCTGTGGCTTCAGGATCTTGAGGAGATCTACGTTGACCGGCTTGCGCTGACTGGCGAGGATCTTCGTCCGCGCCGTGGCCGTCCGCGAAAGGCACTCAGGGCATCGTGAGCGAGGGGTGCACCGGGGGTGTCCGACTCGACCTCCCGATCCGTGAGCGCCTGCTCACGATAGAGATCGATTGAGGAGGTCGCTGATGGCTCGGGTCGGCATGCTGTACTCGGACGTGTCCGCCTTCGTCCAGGAGCTGCTCCTGGGGATTGGCGTGCTGAAGGTGATGCTCGGGGAGGTTCTCGCGGCCCGTCAGTGCAGACTGCTCCTTCGGCGCCAGAGGCTGCGCCATCGGCTATGTCGGCGCCACGGGTAGTCCCAAGCAGGGTGTGGACCCCCACATTCGGCGACACGCGCCTGGTGACCCGGAGCCACATCCGCCTGGATGGTCCTGGTCACCCCCGCGCTCTGAGTGCCTACCACGAGGCGGCCCACGCGGTCGTGGCCTGGAGGCTGGGATGTACGGTGAAGCGTATCGACATCACGGCCACCAGCGCTCAGGGCGGGGTGTGTGTTCACGTTACCCCGGACGCTTACCGGGTCTTGGGCTCTCGGCGTATCCTCGGGACGCCGTTTTGGCAGGAGACCACGGAGCAGGAGCGGGTGGCGATGGCGCTCCGGCAACGTGACGTCAGCACCGCCACGGCTGCCCTGGCCGGGGTCGCCCTGGAGGACATCGCGCGGGCCGTGCCGGCGCTCGACCTGCTGCCGGCCAGTGAGACACTGAACGGGACCACGATCGAGGGCCAACAGCTCCGATCGAGATCGGACATTCTGAGGGCCGCCGAGGCAGCCAGGCGCCAGCACCGAACCGATGCCGGGCGAGATCAGTTCATCCGACGCGCTCGTGCTCGGGCCGCCAGAATCTTGATCGACAACTGGCCGGCGATGACAGTCGTGGCCGACGCTCTCCTGGAACAAGGAACGCTCGATGGCCACGAAGTCGATCGTCTGATGCAGGCCGCGACGCATCGACGGACCGTCCCTCCGGGTTGACCTGCTGGCCAGGTCTCGTCGGCCTAGGGGTGCACGAGATTCGTCCAGGGCCAGCACGCTTTGGCGCTCCACCAGCGTGACGAAACGCTCATGACAAGCTCATAACCAGAAGGCATACTGATGCAGGGTCCGTATGCTCCGAGTGATGGTGAATCCCCTCGTGCCCTGCCGGTCGTCGCGTGGGGGGACGAGCACGGCAGGCCGAGCACCGGCTGCGACAGATGGGATCGACATGACAACTCATCGAGAGCGACGTTCTGTGGTGCGCGACTCGCTACCGGACGATCGTCTCGCCCGGGCCGAGACGGCGCTCGACGCCGAGTCTGTTGTCGACTCGGATCGGGAAGTGCTCACCGCTGCAGAGCAGGATTCGGAGCGGATCGGCCACGCCCTGGCCGGTTACCGGAAGCAGCAGGGCTGGACCCACGACGATCTTGCCGAGTTTCTGGGGCTCACGCTGCGGCAGCTCGCAGCCCTGTCAGTCGAGCGCCGATCGCTCGTCAGAAGTAAGCAGGGCGTCTGGTCTCCGGGGAGCGAGACCTACGCCCTGGCCGAAGCGCACGGGGCAGACGGCCACCGTCTCTTCGAGGCGGTCGCGGACCGGCCCGCTGACATGTGATCACGGGCAACTCGCTCGTCCACGGCGCCGCCGACCGGCGGGCGGATGCTCCTCAGTCGATCCCAGCGGACCCGGTCGGCGGGAGGCCGGGAGGCCAGCTTCAGGCGCCAGCCTGCTTCGGCTCGGACGCGCGCTCAGGGTCATAAAATGTGGGGATGAACCGATACCCTCGTCCCGGCACCGTCGCGATAAACCGGGGCTTGCGCCAGTCATTCTGGAGCTTCGCGCGTAGGTTGCGCACATGCCGATCGACGACATTGCTCTCGGACACGTAGTCGACGCCCCAGAGCGCATCCAGGATTTCGTCGCGCGTCACCACCTGGCCGGCCCTGGCCGCCAGCAGATAGAGCAAGCTCTGCTCGAGCCCGGTCAGGTGCAGCTC
>Ga0075431_100004060_pt1 | contig 14266 bp, 16 predicted proteins | sample RhiMetdeltSRZDD5_FD_75297 | JGI IMG/M metagenome (GOLD analysis project Ga0075431, IMG submission 75297) | Populus rhizosphere microbial communities from Tennessee, USA - Rhizosphere MetaG P. deltoides SRZDD5 | ecosystem: Host-associated > Plants > Roots > Rhizosphere > Soil | place: USA... | reverse complement strand
CCAGGATGCGGGCCTGCTCCACCCAGTTCTCGCGCTCGATGCGGCCCTTGAAGTCGAGCGACTGGCTGACCCGGTCGATGTCCTGGGCGGACCAGTTGGCGATCTGCTCGTAGGAGACAACGCCCATCGAGTTGAGCTTTTTCTCGATCAGAACGCCGATACCGCGGATGCGTTTCAGGTCCTCGAGTGTGGCGGAGCGCACCACCTTGGTGAGGCTGGCCGCGCGCCGCGCCGCCTCGGGTCCGGGCTCAGCCGTCTGATAGGCCTCCGAGCGGACCGATCGCAGCGAGCCGAGATCCGGACGGGCGGTGGTGCGGGTCCCTTCGGTGGGTTTGGCCTCGGCCGGTTTGGCCTCGACGGGCTTGACCTCGACGGGTCGAGCCTCACTGGACTTGGCGGCGGAATGCTCGCGGATGGCGTCCGACAGCTTGGCCGGGCGCAACTGCGCCGCCGCCTCCGCCTCGCGCCGGTTAAACTCGCGCGAGAAGGCCGTGTCGCCGCCGCGGCTCAGAATTTGCGCCTGCTCGATCCAGTTCTCGCGGGCGATGCGGCGGCTGGTGCCGAGCAGGCGTTCGAAGCGTTCGACGTCGGAGGGCGACCAGTGCGCGATCTGCGAATAGCGTGTGACCGCTTGGGCGGCGAGGCGCTGTTCGGTCTGAGCATCGATGCCGCTGATGCGTTGCAGATTGTCGCGTGCGGTTGGCGCCGAGGGACGGATCGGCACCGCTGGCGCCTCGGGTGCACGGGCGGCAACTGTGGCAGCCGCCACCGGTTCAGATTTCGCTACTTCCGTCGCGGTGGCGGCAGTCTGCGCGAAGGCGGCGCGGCTTGCCACGTCGGGAGGCGTTGCCGGCACTTCGGGCCGCGGTGGCGTGGCAGGTTCCGGCAACCGCTGCGATGGCGGCACTGGCTTCGGCGCGACGATCTCGGCGGCTACTGCGGCGGCGCCGCCGGTGGCGGGACGCGCGGTGACGACAATCGGTGCACGCAGCGGCGTCGTGCTGGTCGCGGCGGCTGCCTGCACGATCGGGCGGCGCTCACCCTCGTCCGGGGTGGGCTCAGCATTGGCGGTTTCACCGCGGGCGCGGCGGCCAGCGTAACGCGTCTCGCCGCCGTTGGCCAAAATCTGCGCCTGCTCGATCCAGTTCTGCCGGTTTGCGCGGCCGGGCTGTCCGAGCGCTTGTTCGACGCGCCCGATGTCGCTGCGCATCCATGTGGCAATCTGTTCGTAGCGCGTGATGCCGAGCTTGCCGAGAGAGCTGGCGAGCACGGCGTCGATGCCTTGGATACGGGTCAGATCCTGCGCGGGCTGCGCTGGCTTCACCGCTGATTGGACGGGCGTGACGGTTGCAGTCGCCGGCTTGACTGGAGCCGTTTCGGGGATCGGCGGGCGGGTCTCGGTTGCCGGCTGGGCTGGCCGCACCGACCCGGCTTGGACCATTTCCGGCAGGGGATCGACCCGTCGCTCGGCGGTCGCAGCCGGCTGGACAAGTGCGCGACTGAACGCGCGACGAGCGGCGCAGGCGACGATCGCACCCAGCAGGTAGGCCACTCCCATCAGCAGCAGAGTCTGCAGCGACAACGCGACCATTACAACTCCCCCCGAAGCAGCGTGATACGGCTGGCCATTCAGGGCCGTTTGTTCTCTGCCCGGCTGCAGGACAGCCAGCCGACCATCAGGCCAAGCACGAACGACGCCAGCAGCCACCAGATGAGCTTAGAGACCAAAAACTCCATCGCCGTGTCCTCGACCTGTCGAGCTCGCCCTTTATCTCACCCAGGTATTGCAGTTTGGTATTCTACTTCGGCCGGACGACAAACTCGATGCGCCTGTTCTTGGCCCGGGCTTCGTCTGACTTGTTCGCCACCATCGGGCGGGTCTTGCCGAAGCCGACCGGCTCCAGCTGCTCAGCATTGACACCCGCCTTGACCAAATAGTCCAGCACGGATCGGGCTCGTTGGAGCGACAAAGTCTGGTTGTTTCGCTGCGTGCCTTCGTCGTCAGTATGTCCCTCGATCTGGACGATGACGTCAGGGCAGGATTTGATGGCGGCGGCGACCTTGGCGAGCGTGGTCGCGCTGGCATTGTCCAGCTCCGCGCTCGCGCTTTCAAACAGGATGTGACCGGACTGGATCACCTCCGTAAGGGTAGCCTGACAACCTCTGGCCACGATCTGCGCCTTGGTTTCGACCAGTGGCGTCGCCGGCTCGGCGGATTTCGGCGCCGACGGAGCCTCTACCTTCGGCTCGGGCTGCACCGGTGTTTCACTCTTGGCTGGTACTTCGGCCTTGGCCGGCGTCTCCGGTCTGGGGGGAGTCTCGGACTTGGCCGGCGTCTCGGCCTTGGCAGGCGCCTCGACCTTGGCCGGCGTCTCGGCCTTGGCAGGCGCCTCGACCTTGGCCGGCGTCTCGGCCTTGGCAGGCGCCTCGACCTTGGCCGGCGTCTCGGCCTTGGCAGGCGCCTCAACTTTGGCCGGCGTCTCGGCCGTGGCCACCGCCTCGGGCTTGGCAGGGGCTTCAGCGGGCACCTCGGCCTTGGCCAGCGGCTTGGCAGGCTCGGACGGCCGCGGCGACTCCTCGACCGCGGGCTTGCGCGGCTCGCGCAGACGGATCTGCTCGGTCAGCTTGATTGAGGCTGGTACATCGCTGCGCAGCAGGCTGCGGGCGGCCTCGGCTCCGGCCTCGTCCGCCGACACGCCGGACACCAGCAGTGTCGCATCGCGCAACTCGGCCGCGCCGCTCTCGAGCTTGGCCAACGCGCGCACAGCTGCCTGCGTGGCGCGGGACCAGTCGGCGGGCGCGCCGCTGCCACGCTGCATCTGGTCGGCGACTGCGCCGTCACGGGCAACCGTCTTGGCCGCGGCCACCAACTGTTCTTGCATGGTCTCGTCGGGGAAATAGCCGGCCAGGTCGAACTTGCCGTCGGCAACCTGTGCCGTCCAGACGTAGGGGCTGATCGCCGGGCCTCCGAGCTGGTTGAGGTTGATCTTGATGTCCTTGGGTGGATTGTTGGCAGCTTGGCGGATGGCGCGCAGGGCGGCGTGGTCGTCCGCCTCGCCGACGATGGAAAGAGTGAGGTTGTCCAGCCGCACTTCGCCCCGCCGCATACCGGCAAGCTGGGTCAAGCCGAAGCTGATGCCGCCGAGCCAGGCGTCGGCAGGAGGAACGCCGCGCGCCAGAGCCATACGGTCCACCACCTCGAAGCCCGGGAAGGTGGCTTTCGCAACGCCGAGAATGTCGCGGCGCATAGCGGCGGTCGGGACGAAGCCCGACAGACGGATGCGCTGCTGGCGACGGCTTGCCGACCACACGTAAGTCTCGGGCTTCTCGACCAGGGCCGCCTTGTTGTCGACGACGCGCACGCCGTGCTGCTTGCGCAGCAGGTCCAGCGCGGCCTCGGTATCGGCCTCGTCCCAGGCCTTGCCCGACAGGACTGCGTCACGGCCCTGAAATGTCACCTGAGCCCAACTGGCGCCACTGCGCACCATCTGTGCGCCGGCCGCCTCGGTCAGCGCCTGCTCGATGCGTGGGCGCTCGGCCTGTATGGCGACCCAGCTCAGTATTGCGACCGGAATGATCCCCCACAGCCATCGCAGCCAATTGCATTTCATACGTGAATGGCTCCCCGATTGTGCGGATTCCTGCGCGTCCCCGTGGTGTTAGCGGTCCAAACGGCGCACCGCGCATGGCCGCTGGAGGATGCCTGCATGTGGCGCCAGCGAGGATGGCATGCTCATGCGTGGCGGCACTATAGACAACAGGGTGTGCCATTCCAAGACGCAAGCGGTCACTTGCCGATGCCGTCAGGGTGGCGGATTACGGTTCCCGCTGCCCGTTCCGGGCGTAGCTCGATTGGAGTACAAGTCGGGCGCGTGGGGAGCCAACAAAAGGAACGATCATGGGCCGGGACGGGGCTGAAATTGCCCGCCTTAGCGCGGAGGCGATGTGGAGGGAGGACAAGGCCAGTCGCAGCTTTGGCATGACACTGGACAGCATAGAGCCTGGTCATGCAGTGGTTTCGATGGCCGTACGTGCCGACATGGTCAATGGTCATGGCACCTGCCACGGCGGGTTCATCTTCATGTTGGCCGACAGCGCGTTCGGGTTTGCATGCAGCGCGCGGGGACAGCGACAGGTCGCCCAGAATTGCCAGATCACCTATCTGTCGCCGGCGCGCTTGGGCATGCGCCTGAAGGCCGAGGCACGCGAACGCTACCGGGAAGATCGGGCCAGCATCTTCGACGTGACAGTGCGAGGCGAAGCCGACGAGGTGATCGCCGAGTTTCGCGGCTACAGCCGTGCGGTGCCAGGTGCGCTCGTTTCGCAAGACTGACGGGCCGCTCTTGCGCCGCGCTCCGATCTGCGGACAATGGTCGTGCCAAGTCCGGCTGCATATCGCCTTGCCGGACGAAGGCAAGAGTGGGCCGCCAAGGCGCTTGGAAGGACGCTGACATGGACCCTGCAGCCTTGCTGATTTTCGCAGCGACCTTGTTCGTTGCCGCGGCGTCGCCGGGGCCCGGCATCGCCGCCATTGTTGCACGCGTGCTTGGCCGCGGCCTGAACGGGGCGGTGGCTTTCACGGTGGGCCTGGCGATCGGCGACGTGGTGTGGTTGACAGTGGCCGTGCTGGGCTTGGCCGCCATTGCCAACACGTTTCACGTCGTATTCCTGATCATCAAGTACGCTGGTGTGGTCTACCTTCTATACCTCGCCTATCGGCTGTGGACCCAGGCGGTCGAGGCGCGCGAGGTGGTCGCCCAGCCGTCAACTGACAAGTCCGTTCGCCTGTTCCTGGCCGGCCTGGCGGTGACGATGGGCAATCCCAAGGTGATGGTCTTCTACCTGGCGCTGCTGCCGAGTCTGATCGATCTGCAGGTCGTCACCTTGCTCGGGTGGCTCGAGTTGTCGCTGGTGACGCTCAGCGTTCTGGCGGTGGTGTTCGGCAGCTATGTGCTGCTGGCGGCGCGCACGCGAGCGCTGTTCACCAGCCCGCGCGCCATCCGCATGGTCAATCGCGGCACCGGCGCAATGATGGCGTCGGCCGCCGTCGCTATGGCCGCCAAGTAGCCCACACATGGCAGCAAATTGACGCCGGGTGCGTTCAGCCGGCGGCCTTGGCTTTGGCGGCACGGGCCTTGCCGGACATCTTCTTCAGGCGACGGCGCACCGCGGCAGTGTTGCCCTGGATGCGTGTCACCTTGGCGCGCGGGGCAGCGCGGCGAGCTTTCTTTTTTTGCTTCTCGACGTTGCGTGCAGACCGAATGGCCATGATCGTCTCCTGGTGATGGGTGGCGGCCCATGTACGAGCTTTCGGCATCCCGCACAAGCGCGCTGCGAAGGGGCCGGTCGTCTTTTAACCGACCCTCCCGAGTGGGCCCGGCAGCTAGCTCGCGGCGATGGGCAAATGGCGAGCGTTCAAACGCACCGGTGCTTGCCCGCGGGCAACTGAGCAAATCCGAGCAACGGCTCATGGGCAACGCGCGCGATGCGGAGCGCCCTGGACTTACGGCATCCGCCGCGACCCCGATCGGTGTCGCGGCGGTAATGCCGATCAGGACGAATGTTCCTGAAACCAGGGCATGAATAGCAAACGCATGAATTCGGTCTCCGCAAAGGGAGCGGCTGCTCACGCTGTATGCCGGATGCCAGGCTCCCCGCTGTCCGGGGCTCATCCCGAGGAGGACAGGACTAGTCGGCCGGCAGACGTCGCGCCTCATCCGTTTGAAGGAGGAGAGGATGGAAACAATCGGAGCTAAATCGCGGGGTCGCCAATGCTGGGGCAGCGCCAAGCCGAGATGGCCAATACGCTATGACAGAAAGCGCGATCCTCTCTGCTCTCATCGGCGACATCTACGATGCGGCACTGGACCCGGCACTGTGGCCAAAGGTGGTCGAAGACGCCTGCCGCTTTGTCGAAGGGCGCGGGGCAAGCCTGTATGTCGAGGATGTAGCAAACCGCAAAGCCACGCTCTTCCACGACTTCGGTCACGACTCCCCATACCTCCGGAGCTACATGGATTCATACGTCAAGATGAATCCGCTTCTGCTGCTTGCCAGGTCGCTCCCCGTGGAACAGGTCGTCTGTATCGGCGACCTCATGCCCCGTCACGAATTTGCGGCCACGCGCTTCTACAAGGAGTGGGTGCAGGCGCAAGGGCTCGTCGACACGCTGGTCGTCAACCTGGACAAGTCGGCAACCAGTCTGGCCGTGCTCGCCGTCCGGCGATCGGAGCGGCAAGGTGAGGTAGATACCGCCGCACGCCGGCGCATGGCGTTGATCGCGCCGCATGTCCGCCGTTCGGTGTTGATCGGCAAGACGATGGATGTTCACAAGGCGGAAGCGGCCAATCTGGCCAACATGGCCTCCAGCCTGATCACCGCCGTGTTCCTGATCGATCGGAGCGGTCGGATCGTCTTTGCCAACGAGCCGGGTAAGGCGATGGTTGCGGACGGCAATGTACTGCGTGGCAGGCAAGGCGTGCTCACGGCCCTCAATGCGGAGGCGAACCGGTCGCTGCATGACGCATTGGCGGCGGCGTGCTGCGGCGGAGCAGACCTCGAGGCCCCGGGGGCGGCGATTGCCTTGTCTGCGTTGTCCGAGGCGCGCTGGCTGGCCCATGTGCTGCCGCTAACGTCGGGCTTGCACCGACCAACCGGCAACAGATCCACGGCCGCGGCCGCTGTATTCGTGCGCAAGGCAGCGCTCGACATTCCCACATCGGTGGAAACGCTTGCTCGCATCTACAAGTTGACGGGGAGTGAGGCGCGAGTGCTGCACGGCGTGGTAGAGATTGGCGGCGCGCGCGAGATCGCCAAGGCGCTCGGTATCGCCGAGACAACCGTTAGGACACACCTGCAAAGCCTTTTCGCCAAAAGCGGTGCGCGCCGGCAGGCCGATCTCGTCAAGCTGGTCGCGGAGCACGCCTCGCCCTTGGGGCGTAGCCATGTTTAGGTGGCAAGCGCGTGCGGCCACACGGCGAGCGGCATGCCACCCTTCGGGCGTAGGGTCACGCGGCTGATCGGCTCTGGCGCATGGCGTCCGTCCCAGCCGAAGCGCGCGTGTGCCACGAGGGTCGCCAGGATGGCAACGCCCTCAAGCATGGCAAACGACATGCCGATGCACGACCTCGCGCCGAAGCCGAACGGCATGAATTGCGTCCGCATGTATTTGGCTTCGCGCTCAGGGGTGAACCGCTCGGGGTCAAACCGATCGGGGTCGGTCCAAAGCTGCCGGTGCCGATGCAGGGCGAAGATCGGCATGAAGATCAGCGAACGGGCGGGAATTCTCAGTCCGGCGAGTTCGGTATCCTGGGCCGCGATCCGCGTCATGATCGGCGCCGGCGGATAGAGCCGCATGGCCTCCTTCAGCACGCTGCGCGTCACAACGAGGCGATCGATATGACTTGCCCCGATCGGCTCACCTGCTGTGACCGAGCGCACTTCGGCACGGATGCGCTCCTGCCAAGTTGGCGCGCGGGCAAGAAGGTAGAGTGCCCAGGTCAGCGCCTTCGCGGTGGTCTCGTGGCCGGCCGCGAGAAAGGTCACGAGGTTGTCGATCAATCGCGCGTCCGACATCGGCGCACCGCTGTCCGGGTCAGTGGCGGCGGCAAGACGTGCGAGCAGATCGCTGCCCTCAAGGCCTTCCCTACGGCGGCGTTCGAGAATGGTGGCGACGGCCAGGCGCAGGCGGCGGCCGCCCCGACGCCGGCGCAGCCTGCCCGGTACCCAGACCCAGTTCGGCAAACCCAGCAGCGCCGCGGCGACGTCCCACGAGATGGTGGAGAGCGTGGTGTCAGCGGCCTCCAGGATGGCCGCTGCCTCCCGGTCGGCGCTGCCCGCAAACATGGTGGCGGAGATGACGTGGAAGGTCGTCTCGGTCATGTCGCGGTCTATCGCATGCACAGTTCCTACGGGTGCGCGTCGCCAGCGCGCGAGCTGGTCCTGTGCCGCCGATGTCATGGCCGGCACGAGCCCGGCAAGCTCGGTGGGACGGAATAACGGCGCGGCCGTGCGTCGCTGCCAGCGCCAGCTCGCTCCCTCCGAAGTGAGGATGCCGTCGCCGAGTGTGTCGCCCAGGACCTGCTTCTCCAGCGGCGACTTGGGGAAGCGCTGGGCATCCTGGAGAAGCACGCGCTCGATGAGTTCGGGATCGGTGACGTAGGCCACGCAATTGACGCGCCCCTCGTGCACGAGGATCGGCTGCTCGTAGGCCGATTGCGGCACGCTGCGCAGAGGATTGCGCACGAACGTGAGCAGGAAGCGGCGCAGCGGCAATGGTCGCGGCGGTGCCGGCACCGTCGGCGGATAGAGCACCTCGCTAGCATAAGGCTGTGCGACTTGTGTGGTCATCGAGCGCACTCCGAGTTCGGCCTCGAACACGTGCTGCTCGTGAAGTTCAGGAGAGGTGGTTAAGCCACCACTTCATGCCGTAGGTGCCCGGCGACAGCAGCACGAACGCCCATAGGAACGCCGAGCCCCAGTTGGCGATCTGGAACTTGATCTGCGGCATCTGTGTGACGCTGGCCACGATCGGGACACTGGCACGCAGCGGACCCGAGAAGCGTCCGATTACGATCGCCCACACGCCCCACTTATGAAAGAACTCGTGGCCCTTGGGTAGAAGATTGGGATAGCGGCTGAGCGGCCACATGCGTCCAATCCGCTCATGGTAGTGATAGCCGAGCCAATAGGACAGCCAGTCACCGAGTGCGGCGCCAACGGCGGCGCAGGACAGCACGGTCCAGTAGTTCAACGTGTCGCTGGCACCGATGATTGTGCCAATGCCGACCAGAATGATCCAAAACGGAAGAACCAGGGAGATGAAGGCCAGCGACTCGCCGAAGGCGAGCAGCAGCACGATTGGCCCCGCCCATTCTTTGTGGGCGCGCACGAAGCCGAGGATGATTTCCGAGTATTCCGCCATGGACATTGATTACGCCTCCCCCGGCTCCAGCCGGAGAGCAAGGCCCGACCGCTTCCGATTTGTCAACGCGCGTCCCATCCTTAAGCATATGCTGGTTCGGCATGCTTTGTGCTTGTTTCATATTGAGCTTATGCTTTGTATGGGCTTAAGCACGTGGATTGCGAGTGGGGGCGAATTTTGCGTAGGCCGTCCTGGAACTTGGGCCGCACAACGGCGGGCCGGTACATGGCGCTGGGCGTGCTGGCCTTGGCCAACGTCGGGCTGGTGGCGGTGGTCGGCGGCAGCGTCGGCTCGTTGGCCGACGTGATCGCGCCATTCACCGGACATCTGATGGGCTTCGGCCTCGCCGCCGGCGTCGCGCTGCTGGTGCACGGCAGGATCCTGACCCTGTTGGCTGCCGGCATTGCCGCGACCCTGGCGGTTCACGCCGGACTTGGGTTGGCGCGCTGCTGCCAAGCGCCGAAAGACCTGTATGGGCCAGCCAACCTTACGGCGGAGATGCCACTTCACAGTTTGACCGTGCTCAACTTGAACACCTGGCATGCTCGCGGTGATCTCGGCCGCATCGAGCAGTACTTGGCAACCGCGCCTGCCGACGTGGTGGTGCTGTCTGAGCTCGACACCGCCAGGTCGCCGCTGATCGCCAGTCTGCGTGATGTCTATCCCCATCATGTCGAGTGCACGAATGAGCCGCCCTGTGCGCTCGCCATGCTGTCGCGTCTGCCGCTGGAGGCATCCGGATCGGCGCGCATCGCGGAGGGTGAGCCGTCGTTCGTCTGGGCCAGGATCAATCCGGGTCACCAGGGCTCAACCACCATCATCGGCACACAGCTCAACCGACCGAGCGGCAATCCGTGGAAGCACGAGGTCGAGATGCGCGAGCTGGCACAATTCGTCCGTCACATTGACGGGCCGCTGGTGTTGGCCGGCAATCTCAACACCTCACCGTGGTCGCGATCGTTCCGCGCGCTGCGCCTAGCTACTGGCCTGAGCCCTGCTGGTACCCTGATGCCGAGTTGGCCGGCTTGGCCGATCGCGCTGCCACAAGTGGCCCTCGACCATATCTTCGTGTCGCCGGAGTTTACCGTGGCAGCCTCGGGCACTGGACCCGCTGTAGGTTCAGATCACCTGCCGGTGTGGGCGCAGCTCGAGCGCCGCCCGTTGGCAGCCTATCCGGGACGCGCGCCGCGCTCACGCCTTGCAGCGGCGAGCGCGCATCTCGGTGCTGAGTTCCCGGGAGACCTCGGCGGCGAACATGGTGGCGCGCGCGATTTGAGCCGGTGAGAGCCCCTGACCTTCGGCTCCGCGCAGGCTCCTGCCGGCGCCGTCGGCTTCGCGCCGGCCATGGGCCAATTCCTCACAGGAGAGTTCCTTCTTGCGCGCGCGGAACGCAAACAGCCTGACGCCGGAGGCATGCGCGTGTGCGGTGGCCGGATCCTTGACCCAGGCACGATCCTTGTCCGCCAACATTGATTTCAAAGTCATCTGACGCTGGGCGACGCATTCGGGCGAGTCGTCAAGGCAGGAGTAGGCGGTCTTGGCATCGCCGCCGACCTCGAACATGCCGCTGCACGCCGTCAGCAACAGACCGAGGCCGCAGATGGCCGCGAGCGTTGCGTTTTGCAGTTCCCTGGCGCGCATCGTTTCCTCTTGAGGTTCGGGCGGCGAGCCCATAGAAGGCGGTCATGGCGCACGTGTGGCAGGTGTTCAGCTCACGGTGCCGACCACTTTCCTTATGCGGATTCGGCGGAGTTTCCGAATTGTTCCGCCCCGCCCAAACCAATGTGTAACAGGGAGTGTCGATCATGGTCCACGCCATCCGCATCCATCAAAACGGCGGCCCCGAAGTGATGCAGTGGGAGAACGTGGAGGTCGGCGACCCGGGCCCTGGGCAGGTGCGCCTTAAGCAGCATGCGATCGGCGTCAACTACATCGACACCTATCAGCGGTCCGGTCTTTACAAGATGCCGATGCCCTTCATCCCCGGCAACGAGGGTGCCGGCGAGGTGGCGGCGGTTGGTCCTGGTGTTACGGAATTCAAGGTCGGCGACCGCGCCGCCTACGCAAGCCCGGTCGGGAGCTACGCGCAGGAGCGGCTGATGCCGGTCGACCGCCTCGTCAAGCTGCCGAGCAGCATCGACTACAAGACCGGCGCAGCCATGATGCTGCAGGGCATGACGGTGCGCTACCTGCTGCGCCAGACCTACAAGGTCGGCAAGGGCACGACCATGCTGCTGCACGCGGCGGCGGGCGGCATTGGCCTGATCGCCAGCCAGTGGGCGAGGCATCTGGGCGCCACCATCATCGGCACCGTCAGCACGCCCGACAAGGCGGAACTTGCCAAGGCGGCGGGCTGCACGCATGTCATCAACTACAAGAGCGAAGACTTCGTGAAGCGCACCCGGGAGCTCACCAACGGGCACGGCGTCGATGTCGTGTACGACGCGGTGGGCAAGGATACCTATCCGGCTTCTCTCGACTGCCTGAAGCCGCTCGGGCTGTTCGTAAGTTTCGGCAATGCCTCCGGCCCGATCACCAACTTCGACATCCTGGCGCTGTCGGCCAAGGGCTCGCTCTATGCGACACGGCCAACCCTCGTAACCTATACGGCCAAGCGCGAGGACCTGCTCGCCAACGCCAACGAGCTGTTCGACGTGGTCTCAAAGGGCATCGTGAAGATCAACGTGAACCAGACCTATCCGCTGCAGGACGCAGCGCAGGCGCATCGCGACCTAGAAGGCCGCAAGACCACAGGCTCGATTGTGCTGCTGCCTTGACGCAGCGTCGACTAGCCTCGCAGGAACGACAGGCCACGTCACCGAGAGTTGCGTTGCAGGCACGGCTTGGGGGGCTAACGTGCCTGCCGAACGAGTGTCGCGGAGTTCGCATATCATGGCGCAGGGACCGATTGAGCTGCACTACTGGCCCACACCCAACGGGCACAAGATCACTATCATGCTGGAGGAGTGCGGGCTTGCCTACGAGATCAAGCCCGTCAATATCGGCCGCGGTGACCAGTTCAAGCCGGAGTTCCTGGCCATTGCGCCCAACAACCGCATGCCGGCGATCGTCGATCCAAACGGTCCGGGCGGCAAACCGATTTCGGTGTTCGAGTCGGGTGCGATCCTGCAATATCTCGGACGCAAGACTGGCAAGTTTTATCCCACCGATGAGCGCCATCGGGTGGATGTCGAACAGTGGCTGTTCTGGCAGATGGGCGGCCTTGGGCCGATGGCCGGCCAGGCGCACCACTTCCGCAACTACGCGCCGGAGAAGATCACCTACGGGATCGATCGCTACACCAACGAGGTGAACCGCCTGTACGGCGTCATGGACACGCAGCTGAGGGACCGGCCGTATCTGGCCGGCGAGTATTCGATCGCCGACATGGCGAGCTACCCGTGGGTACGGCCCTACAAGAACCAGGGCCAGGACATCGCCGAGTTCCCCAACCTCGAGAAGTGGTACCAGCGCATGCACGATCGCCCGGCCGTGGCCAAGGCGGTCAAGATCGGCGAGGAGCTGCGCGCCAACTACAATCTGGCGACAGACAAGGACGCGCAGAAAGTGCTGTTTGGCCAGCGCGCCCGCAAGTAGCGGGCTAGCCGACATGACAAGTCGGCCTCAAGGCGTGGCCATCGTGCTGCCGCTCCGGGCCGCCAAGTTGCGGCATGTGCAACGCTCTCACATTGGCGATCTATGACCGGGCGGCACTGACGGCGGCCATCGCGCAAGGCTGGCGGCCGGAGTTCCTGCTCTTCTGGGGTCACACAGCGCGCAGTTCCGGCATCGGCAAGCACGTGCTGAGCCAATGGTGGCCAGCGGCCTTCAGCTTGGGCGGCGTCAGCTACGCCAGCGCCGAGCACTTCATGATGGCGGAGAAGGCGCGGCTGTTCGATGATGCGACCACGCGTGATGCTGTCCTCGCGGCCAGTAAGCCAGGTGCAGCTAAAGCGCTGGGTCGAACGGTCGCCGGCTTCGACGGTCGGCGCTGGATGGAACACCGCTTCGACATCGTCGTAAGGGCAAGCCTCGCCAAATTCGGCCAGAACGCCGACCTGCGAGGTTATCTGCTGGAGACGGGTAACAAGGTGCTCGTGGAGGCCAGCCCCGTGGATCGCGTCTGGGGGATCGGCCTAGCGGCCGATGATGCGCGCGCGCAGGTTCCTGCGGAATGGAAGGGGCTCAACCTGCTCGGTTTCGCTCTTATGCGGGCACGCGCGACACTGGCGGATGCGAGTGCACGCTGACGGAGTGGGACCATGCGAGCCAACCTTGGTCGCGTCCTTCGTGCGCTGTTGGTCTGCCTCTGCGTCTGGCCGGCAGGCGCACAGCAGCCGGCCACGACCATTGAGAAGCTTCTGTCGGATGGTTGGGAAGTGGCCGGCTATGTCTCCGCCTGGGAAAACCGTTCGCTGATCCTGTTCAAGCACAAGGAGCACAAACATCTGGTGCAATGTTCCGTGCTGATCGATGTCATGCGCAATCCGCGCGTGGTCACCTATTGCTACGAGATCAGGTAGCCAGGCGCGCAGGACCACAGCTCGCGCTACTCATCTGAAGACGGGCTGCGCCGGCCCGCTGGTCGTCCCGTCAGCACACCAAATTCGCTCGACTTGGCCCCGGCCTTGGCCGAAGCGCCAGCGACACCCAAGCCGCGACGAAGGATCTCGCGAATGGCTGACGCTCGGCTCGGCATGCGGTGCTTGAAGCGAAAATCATCGAGCGCCGCCAGCTCCTCGCCCGAAAGCATGATCTGCAGACGCTCTCCACGTTCCCTGCCGGCGGCGGACATGCCTATCCCTCCTCTCAATGTCAGCCATGTGCAAATGTACCACCGACATAGTCAATTACTAACTTTATGGCAAGATCACCTATGGCTGTTTAACCTACCTGTGTGCTTCTGGGTACAGACAAGGCAAGGGCGTCACTGGCATCTTGTTAGGTAACAAATTGTTTTTGCTCAGCATTATTGCGTTCACGCGAGCTGGACCTTAGGATGCCTGCTTGCCGGTCACAGCAGCTGGAGCGCGTCTTGGAAGCCAAGCGGTTGATTGCCCGCGCGACCTATGGGCCGGAGACCTTGAGCGTGCTCTTCCAAGCCTTTGACGAGGCATGGAGAGATTTGGCGCCCAGCTGCGGCGAAAATCCCTTGGCCATTCATGCCGGCCGTCTGAAGCTAGCCAACGCGATCCTGAGCCTCGCCCGCAACGAGGTCAGGGATGTCGGCACCATGAAGGACGCTGCTCTGAAGATGCTGGCCGGCACCTAGGCAATTTGGCGCCCAGGCCGCACGCTGTTGTCATCTCTCTTGCACATTGACGTCCCGCCTTGTGCCAATGG
>Ga0075431_100004058_pt1 | contig 14269 bp, 13 predicted proteins | sample RhiMetdeltSRZDD5_FD_75297 | JGI IMG/M metagenome (GOLD analysis project Ga0075431, IMG submission 75297) | Populus rhizosphere microbial communities from Tennessee, USA - Rhizosphere MetaG P. deltoides SRZDD5 | ecosystem: Host-associated > Plants > Roots > Rhizosphere > Soil | place: USA... | reverse complement strand
GTGCTGTCGGGCGGCCGGACTTCCCGGCTCTACCAGCGGCTGGTGATCCGCGACCGGGTGGCCGCGTCGATCTTCTCCGGGATGGGCCCGGGGCAGCTCTACCCGCGGCTGCTGCAGTTCAGCGCCGTCCCGATCGCGCCGCACACCACGCAGGAAATCGAAACCGCCGTTTATGAGGAGCTCGAGCGCTTGCAGCGCGAGCCACCCACCGATTACGAGCTGCAGCGGGTGCGCAACCAGGTTCAGGCCGGCGCCATCCAGCGGCTGCAGGACAATTTCGGTCTCGCCTTCCAGCTCTCGAACAGCGAAGCCCTGTGGTACGACTGGAAACAGACGTTCCGTTTCCAGGCGGCCCAGGCGCGCGTCAGCGCCGCCGACGTCCAGCGCGTGGCGCAGACCTATTTTGCGAAGAGCAATCGCACGGTCGCCACTCTGATCCGGCCGGCCCCCCCTCAAGCCAGCGGAGGGAACCACTAATGCGCGCGCCTCTCGCCTCCGGTGCCCTGCTGCTCGCCGCGCTGGCACCCGTCGCCGCCCAGCAGGGGGCTGGCGATGCGAAGACCCAGATTCAGTCGATGCAGTTCGCCCCGCTGCGATTCAATCCGCCGACGCCCAAACGCGTCGTCCTCTCGAACGGGGTCGCCGTGTATCTGCTGCAGGATCACAGCCTGCCCCTGCTCGACGTCGAATTCGTCTCCAAGGCGGGGGTCGCCAACCTGCCGGACTCGTTGTGGGGCGTCGGGTGGCAGGCCGACAATCTGATGCGGACGGGCGGTACGACGCGGCTGTCGCCCGATTCCGTCGACAAGCTGATCGAGTATTACGCGCTGAACGTCGGCATTTCGACCGGCAACGAGCAGAGCACCGCCTCGTTCTCCGGACTGTCCCGGTATCGGGATCAGATGCTCGAGCTGGGGTTCGATCTGCTGCGCAACCCGCGCAATGACTCCGCGCGCGTCCGGATCATCGCCGACCAGCAGATGGAAAACTGGCGCCGGCGCAACGATCAACCGGGCTCGATCCTGGGACGCGCCTGGAGCCAGGTGATGATCGGCGACAATCCCCTGGGCCGCTCCCTCGTCACGCCCGATGAGGTGCGCGGGTTCAGCTCGGCCCGCTTTCGATGGACACAGGAGCGGATCTACTGTCCCCAGAATCTCGTGCTCGGCGTCTCCGGGGATTTCGATGAGCGCGGCCTGATCGCGAAGCTCGAGAGTCTGTTCCGGGGCTGGCCGGCCTGCCTGCCCGGCCTGCGCCCGGTGCCGCCTCTGCAAATCCGCGAGGGTCCGCGGACCGTGCTGGTCGAGAAGGACGTCAACCAGACCAACATCCGGATGGGGCACGCCGGCGCCATCAAGATCGCGAACACCCCCGACTACTTCGCCGCTCAGGTCGCCGACTTCCTGCTGGGCGGAGGGGGCGGCTTCAATTCGCGGCTGCTGCAACGCGTGCGCTCGGACTCGGGGTTCGCGTACTCGGTGTTCTCCAACTGGGGCGCCGATACCCGGCGCGAGGATCTCTTTTTCGCCGGCGCGCAGATTCGCGCCGAAAAGACCGTCGCGGGCGTGTCCTTGATGCGGCAGATCATCGCGTCCATGGCGACCGAGCCCGTGACGGCCAGCGACGTGAAGCTGGCCCAGGACAACGAAGTCAACAGCTTCGTGTTCCAGTTCGAGAACGCGGACCAGATCGTGGCCACGCAGCTGGGCTACGCGCTGGACGGGCTGCCGCCCAACTGGTTCGATCTGTACCTGAAGGGGATTCAGGCCGTGACACCGGCTCAGGTGACGGACGTCGCGCGCCGCTACCTCCACGCCGACCGCCTGGTGACGATCGTGGTCGGGAACCCCGCGTCGTTCGACAAGCCGCTCGACTCGCTAGGCCCGGTCATCAGGCTGCCGGTGGATTCGATTCACCGCTAGACCGGCGCGGATACGCAAAGGGAGGCCAGGAACCCCTGGCCTCCCTTTGTTTTCGGGAAAGGTTCTTGATGCGGACTTGACTGGCTCGCACGAGTATTGGGCCGTCATCTCGAAGGAGCCTGACATGCCGCCGTCCCGTGGACGCGTGCTCGCCGTCCTCGTTGCCTTGTCCGCGTGCACGGTCTACAACACACCCAGGGTGAGCGAGATTCCGCACCCGGCGCCGACCGATTCGGTCCTCGTGTCGACGCCCGTGAAGGCTCACCTCTTGAGCGGCGAAACAGTCGTGTACCGCGCCGGGATCAAGGTCGCGAACGGTTTCGTCTTCAACCCGTCCGCCACCGTGCCCGGTTACCGCTACGGGCTGACGTTGAAGGATTCCGCGACGGCAGGTCCGATTCCCCTCGACAGCGTCATGGGTTTTGAGACGTTCCAGAACTCCGTCAACACCCCGGCCAGTATCGGCCTGACGCTGGTAGGGACCGCGGGCACGGCCCTCGCCGCCGGGTTGCTCGCCATCGCGATCTTTGGCTCCTGTCCCACCGTGTACACCGACAGCGCCGGTACGCCCGCCCTCGAAGCCGAGGCGTTTTCCTACAGCATCGCCCCACTGTTCGAAGCCCGCGACGTCGACCCGCTGCGCGGCGTCGCCGACTCGACCGGCGTTTTCCGCCTCGAGATCCGCAACGAGGCGATGGAAACCCACTACATCAACCAGCTGGGGGTGTTGCAGGTGACCCGCGCTCCATCCGAGGCGATCGTGGCGTCCCCCCTCGGCCGGCCGCTCGCGGTGCAGCATCTCATGGCGCCGGCCTCCGCGCATGATCGCACCGGCCGGGACGTAGCCCCTGAGCTTGCGGCATCCGATGGCCGGGTGTTCAGCACTGCCCCGGCCGTGCTGGACGCCGTCGCCGCGGAGGACGTGACCGATGCGATCGACATCACGTTCCCGCGCCCCGCTGGCCAGGACTCCGCCGTGATCGTTCTCACCATGCGGAACAGCCTGCTCAACACGGTCCTGCTCTACGAGCTCATGCTGGGACGCCCGGGCCTGCGCTCACTCGAGTGGATCGGCAACGACCTGCACCGCGTGGGGACCTCCGCACGGCTGGGGCAATGGTACGCGCGCCATTTCGGGTTGCGGGTCGCCGTGCGCGACGGCGCCGACCTGCGCGAGGCCGGCCGCATCGCCGATACCGGACCGATCGCCTGGAAGGACGCGGCGATCGTCGTCCCGGTCCCGGATCATGGGGACAGCTTGCGGGTTCGCCTTTCGTTTGTCGCCGACGATTGGCGCATCGATCGCGTCGCCCTGGCAGGCGGATGGCGCCATCTGCGCCCCCGCCCGCTTGCTCCTGTTGCCGTCACCGATTCGGCCGGTCAGGCCGACACGGCGGCGCTGGCGGGACTCCGGGACGCCGACAAGCGCTACGTCGTCACGCAGCCGGGGACGCGGTTCTTCGCGCGCTTCGTTGCCGATCGCGCTCCGGCCGACTCTGCGTCCTCGTTCCTGCTCGTCTCTCAGGGCTACTACATCGAATGGCTGAGAAGCAGCTGGGTCACGCCGCATTTGACCGGGCCCGTGTTCCAGCCCACCGACGACGCCCTCGTGGAAGCCCTGCGGCGCTGGCGGCGGGAAGCGCCCGACCTCGAGCAACGGTTCTACGCCACACGCTTCGCGGTGAGGTGAGCCATGCGACCCTTGCTTCCATCCCTGCTGCTCGTCTCGGCGTGCTCGTTGGGACCGCGCGTCAAGAGCTTCCCGCCGGCCCGTCATGCACAAGGCATCATGGCTGAAGTACGCCGCGGCCGGGACGGGTTTCCAGGCGAGTTGTTGGCGGTCACCGACACGGCGCTCCTGATGGTCAACGCCCTTTCGGCGCACGTCATCCTGGTCCCCTACGGCGCCACAACCATGGTGCGATTCCTCAACCTGGAGACGGTCACGGTGAGCGGCGGGCGCACTCCTGAGCCCGCAGTCCGTGAGCGCCTTCGGCTGTGGAGCCGCTATCCAACCGGCGTGAGTGCTGACCTGCTGTCTCGTCTGCTGGCCGCCTACGGCCAGAGCACCCTCGACGTGTTCTCCCCCCCTCCATGCGCGCGGCGCGGCTGCTGATTCTCCTCGCCGCGCTCGGGTGGCCGACACCCGTCGTGGCTCAGGATACGGTGACCCGCGCGTTTCTGGCCCGCGCGACGATCGCGGCAGACCGCTATCGCGATCTGGACTCCGCGATCGCCGCTGGGTATCGCGCCGTCGGCCCCGAGCTTCCCGCCATGGGACAACACTGGATCCAGCTGGCGTTCCTGAGCGGCGACCGCGTCGACCCGGACCAGCCTTCGGTGCTCGAATACATCACGATTGGAGAGCGAACTGTGCTGGTCGGAGTGGCGTACGCGATCCTTCTCGCACCAGGAGCATCACCGCCCGACGCCCCCGTCCCATCCCGTTGGTGGCATACGCACGGCGGCGATCTGGACGAGGAGAGCTTGAGCGACAGCCATGCCGGTGCTGGGGAGATGGATGGTGACGGAGTGGCCGTGCTCCATGCCTGGGTTCCAGTCGCGAACCCCGCCGGCCCATTCGTGGCGGAGAACTGGGCGCTGCCATTCCTGCGGGCGGGCCTCGTCGTGCCCGCCGAATTCTCGATCCCCAGTGCCCGCGCGCTCGCTCTCGGTACCGGAACGGAGGGGCTCACGCATTTCATCGCCCAGTTCAGACGTCACGCGCATCCGGACGCTGCGACCGATACCGCGGTGGTAAACGCGTTTACGGTCGCCCACGATGCCATTGCCGGATGGCTCGCCGGCCGCGATGGGTCGAGCCTTTCAGCCGGGGAGTTGCGCTGGCTCGATGGTGTGTGGCTACACGTCGAAGCCCAGGTTTTGGCCTCTCACATCACTTCACGGAGAGATTGACCAGCCTGGCCCGCGGCGGGATCCCCGACTCGAGCTCCAAAATCCCCACGCTCACGGGCAGATCGAACCGCCGTGGACCGGCGCTTCCCGGATTCATCACGGTCACGGTCCGATCCACGAGCTCGAGCAGCGGCTTGTGGGTGTGACCGTACACGATGATGTCCGCTTCGGGAAACGCCGAGTGCAGGGCGTCGGGAGTGGCGTGCTCCAGCTGGTCGCCGTGCGTCACGACGATATCGAAGCCGTCCAGGCGAAGCGTGGCCACCCGCGGCAACAGCTGCTTCAGCTCGAGGTTGTCGGTGTTCCCGTAGACGGCCGTCACAGGAGCGAGAGCCTGGAGGTCGATGAGGATCTCCCGCTTTCCGACATCGCCGCCATGCAGGATGTGATCGACCGCCTGAAACGCGTCGAACACCTCCGGCCGCAGCAATCCATGCGTATCCGAGATCACACCGAGCCGCATGCCTGGAACCCGGGGAGGCTAGCCGCCGGCCCAGCGTTTGACGAGGGCGATATCCAGCTCCAGATGATCCAACACGCGTTGCACGATGAAGTCGACGAGCTCATCGATCTTGGTGGGACGATGATAGAAGCCCGGCGCGGCCGGGAGCACGATCGCGCCGGCCTCCGTGACCAGCGTGAGGTTGCGCAGATGCACGAGAGAAAGCGGTGTCTCGCGCGGCACGAGGATCAGCCGGCGCCGCTCCTTCAGGGTCACGTCCGCCGCGCGCTCGATCAGGCTGCGGCTCGTGCCGTGCGCGATCGCGGCCACGGTGCCCATCGAACAGGGACACACCACCATGCCGGCGGTCCGCGCCGAGCCTGAGGCCGGCCGGGCGCCGCGGTCCTTGTCGTCGAACATGGTCACACTGGCCCACTCGCCACCCGTCGCTTTGCGCAGCGCGGGCTCGCCTTCGATGCCGCACTCCTCCTCGAGCAACCGCCAGCCGTGCGAGGATACGAGCAGCCAGGTCGGCACCTGGTGCTTGGCGAGTGTTTCCAGGAGTCGCACACCGTACGGGGCGCCCGACGCACCAGTAATGGCGAGGACGACGGGGAGCCGACCCGTCATCGTGCACGCCCCCCCTGCAGGACGAGCACGATGACGCGGTCCGGCTCGCCCGCCACCATGGGCGGTAAAGCGAGCGTCACACCCGCGGTCGAGTTTTCAAACCGCACCGGCGCCCCACCGCGCAGGACGGAAGCGGTTCGGACTCGGGCTCCGAGGGCCGGCAGGGCGAGCAGCTGGTCGGGCCAGTCGAGCACGTGGACGAATACCGTGTCCCCGCGGCGCGTCGTCGCGCCCCAGCCGCGAGGCGGGACCGGCCCGCCGCGCGTGCCGTAGATCGCCGTCCCGTACACGCCGAGCCATAGGCCGAGGGAATCGAGCCGCGCCGCGAACTCGGGGCTGATCGTGCCGTCCGGCCGCGGGCCCACGTTCAAGAGGAGATTGCCGCCGTTGCCGGCGGCGCGCACCAGGTAGCCCACCAGCGTGCGCACCGACTTGAACCCCTTGTCGGTGATGTTGAAGCCCCAGGAGTCGTTCATGGTGAGCGACGTCTCGAGCGGCAGGTCCCCGCTCACGAAGCTCGTGTTGAACCCCGCCGTGTTGGCACCGGGCAGGTCCTGCTCGAAGGTCTGCACGTCCTCACCCGGGCGCGGTTGCTGGTGATGGTTGGGGATGACGAGCGCCGCGGGCTGCAGCCCGTGAATCAGCGCATAGGTCGAGTCGAGCTGCCACGGCGCGTCCGGCTTGTCCCACATGCCGTCGAACCAGATCCCGCCGACCGGCCCGTAGTGTGTGAGCAGCTCAGTGAGCTGCGCGTTCATGAAGGCGAGGTAGCGGCTCCAGTCGCCGTGCAGCGGGCGGCCGTTGTCCCACGCCGTCTCGCCACGGGGCCAGTAGTCGGCGTGATGCCAGTCGAGCTGGGAGTAATAGAAGAACAGCCGCAATCCGCCGGCGCGGCACGCGTCGGCAAGCTCCTTCAAGGGATCCCGCTGAAACGGCGTCCAGTCGACGATGTTGTAGGGCGTTTCCGTCGTCTTGAACATCGAGAAGCCGTCATGGTGGCGCGCGGTGATCGTGACGTAGCGGGCCCCGGCGCGCCGGGCGAGGGCGACCCACGCCGCGGCGTCGAACTTCACCGGATTGAACGTCGCGGCGAGGGACTCGTAGTCCGCCACGGAGATCTTGCGGTTGTGCATCACCCACTCGCCCGCGCCAAGCTGGCTGTAGACGCCCCAGTGGATGAACAGCCCGAGCTTGGCATCGGCGAACCAGCGGCGGGCCGCGAGGCGCTCGGCCGCTACGGCGTCGCCCGTCTGCGCCCCCGCCGCACGGCCTCCCAGCACGAGCAGCACGAGCGCTCCCGGCAGCACCCTCATTAACGGCCGCGACGGTTTGGGGTAGGGGAACGTTTGGGATGCGCCGGGGGACGCGGTGGGAAGGGGGAAGAGGGAGGTGGGAAGGGGTGTTTCCCATCTCGCCGCGTCTTACCCTTCCCCCGTCCCCCTTCCCTCTTCCCCGGGTTCATAGCAGGCGATCCCCCAGCGCCCCGAGAAACACAACCACACTGACGATCCCGTTCGCGGTGAAAAACGCCGCGTCCAGGCGCGAGAGGTCATCGGGCCGGACGAGCTGGTGCTCCCACGCGAGGATCGCCGCGCCGATCGCGACGCCGGCATAGTAGGGCCAGCCGAGTCCCAGGGCCCACCCGAGCCACACGAGCGCCACGATCGTGATCCCGTGCAGCAGCTTGGCGAAGAAAATGCTGCGCGCCCGGCCGAACCGGACCACCGCCGAGTGCAGGCCCGCACGGCGGTCGAAGGCTTCGTCCTGGAGCGCGTAGAACACGTCGAACCCGGCGATCCAGCACGTCACGGCGCCGGCCAGGACCCAGAGCAGCCACCACGGGGTGCTCCACTGTCCCGTAACGGCGAGGTATCCGGCGGGACCGGCGATGGCGTCGCCAAACCCGAGCCACACGTGCGACCACCAGGTGAAGCGTTTCGCGTAGCTGTAGATCATGACGATGGCGAGCGCCGGCGGCGACAGGGCGAAGCACAACGGATTGAGCGCGCGTGCCGCCCAGACGAAGGCGCCCGCCGCGAGCGCCACCGCGACCCAGGCCTGGGTCAGGGTCAACCGTCCCGACGGCAGCTCGCGCGCGCGCGTGCGCGGGTTCCGGGCATCGAGCTCGCGGTCGGCGATGCGATTGAACCCCATCGCGACGAAGCGGGCGGCGGTGAACGCGAGCGCCACGAGGCCGACCACCCGCCAGGTCACCGGCGCTTCACGAGAGGCGATCACGACGCCCAGCAGCGCGAACGGGAGCGCGAACACGGTGTGCGGGAGCTTGACGAAGTTCACGTACCGGACCAGCAGGCTGCCGCCACCGAACGTCTGCCCCTCTCGAACCTGAGCCACCTCGGTGCTCACAGTCCCAGCTCCCGCCACATCGCGTCGACTCTCGTCTTCGTGGCCTGATCCATGACGATCTTGTCGGGCCAGTCGCGCGTGAATCCTTCTTCTTTCCACTTGCGGGTCGCATCGATCCCCATCTTCGAGCCGTAGGTAAAGCCGCGGCTCGAGTGATCCAGTACATCGATCGGCCCCATGGTGAAGCGCACGTCGCGCTCGGGATCGATGTGGTTCAACGCCACCCACCAGGCCTCCTTGGGATCGCGCACGTTGACGTCCTGGTCGACCACGACGATCACCTTGGCGAGCGACATGAGACCCTGCCCCCACAGCCCGTTCATCACCTTGAACGCCTGTCCCGGATATTGCTTGTCGATGCTCACGAACACGAGGTTGTGAAAAATTCCTTCGGCCGGCATGTGGTAGTCGACGACTTCCGGCAGCGTCAGCTTGAGCAGCGGCAGGAAGATCCGTTCCGTCGCGTGACCGAGGTAGAAGTCTTCCATCGGCGGCCGGCCTACGATCGTGTGGGGCCACACGGGGTCGGCGCGCATGGTCACCGCAGTGACGTGGACCGCCGGATAGTAATCGGCCAGCGAATAGAATCCCGTGTGATCGCCGAACGGCCCTTCGAGCACGAGCGGCTCGCGCGGATCGATGAATCCCTCGAGCACCAGCTCGGCCTCCGCGGGCACTTCGAGGTCCGAGGTCAGGCTCTTGGCGAGGCGCACCGGCTCCTTGCGCAGGAATCCCGCGAACAGATACTCGTCGATCGACGGCGGCAGCGGCGCGGAGGCGGCATACATCGAGGCGGGATCACCGCCCAGGGCGATCGCCACCGGCATTGTCTCGCCCCGCTCCGCCATGCGGCGCCAGTGCGCGGCCCCGACTTTGTGGCGTTGCCAGTGCATGGCCAGCGTCCGTGGCCCGATCACCTGGACGCGGTACATCCCGACATTCCGGGTCCCGGTTTCCGGATCACGGGTGATCACCCCACCGAGGGTGATGTACGGCCCGCCGTCCTGCGGCCAGCACACGGGGATCGGCAGGCGCGTCAGGTCCACGTCATCGGCCCGCCAGACGGTCTCCTGGCAGGCCGGTCGTCCGCTCACGGTGCGCGGAGGAAATTTTGCGATCTCGGCGAGCCGCGGCAGCATCGCGAGCTTGCCCAGCAGCCCTTCGGGGACTTTCAGATTGAGCAGCTCCGCGATGCGGTCCCCGATGTCGTCCAGCCGCTCGACCTCGAGGGCCATCGCCATGCGCCGCTCCGAGCCGAATAGGTTGACGGCGACGGGCATCGGCGACGCGGCGCCGGACTCGAGGGCCGGCTGCTCGAACAGCAGCGCCGGACCGCCGCCCGGGGATTTCATCATGCGATCGGCGATCTCGGTCATCTCGAGCCGAGTGGAGACGGAACGGCTGACCCGCCGCAGGTCACCCGCGGCGTCGATCGCGCCGATGAAGGCGCGGAGGTTATCGAGTGCCATGATGCAGCGCCGCGGTCCCGCCGCTGAGCCGCTGGTACCGCACGTCCCGGAATCCGGCCGCCGCGAGTCGTTCGGCGAACGCGTCCGGCTCGGGAAACGCGAGCACGGACTCTGGCAGGTAGGAGTAGGCGTCCGTATGTTTCGACACCACGCGACCGATGGCCGGCAGGACGCGGCGAAAATACAGGAGGTACGCGGCTCGGAGCGGGGCGAAGCGCGGGGTGGCGCATTCCAGCACCACGAAGCGGGCTCCGGGCTTCAGCACGCGCGCCGCCTCGGTCAATCCGGCGTCCAGATCCGCCAGGTTGCGGACGCCGAACCCGACCATTGCGCCGTCGAACGCCGCATCGGGGAACGGCAGCGACAACGCGTCCGCGGCGACCGGGATCGCGCGGGCGGCTTTGCCCCGGCCGTGGGCGAGCATCGGCACGACGAAGTCCGCGCCGATCACGGTGCCGTGAAAATCGGACCGGCGGGCCAGTTCGGCGGCGAGATCCAGCGTGCCGGCGCAGAGATCGAGAAACGTCCCGGCGGGAGTCGCCTCCCAGCCGAGGCGGTTCACCGCGGCTTTGCGCCAGTGGCGGTCGATGTTGAAACTGAGCAGGTGATTGAGGAAGTCGTAGCGCGGCGCGATCGCGGTGAACATGTCGCGCACGTAGGATCGTTTGGCGGAGCCGCCGGCCGGCGAAAGCACCTCGGAATCAGGGAGCGGCGCCATAGGCGCGAAAGATAGGCCGGGCAACCTCGCCGGCGCCAGCGACCAGCAGATCGTGGAGTGGGCGAAAGACGGACACGAGCCCGCGTTCCGCGAATTGGTGCGTCGCTACGAACGTCCGGTGTTTTCGCTGATCTACCGCATGGTGCGCGATCGCGCGCTCGCCGAAGATCTGGCGCAGGAAACGTTCATCAAAGTATTGAACGCGATCCGGTCCTACCGCCCCGAGTTCAAGTTTTCGTCGTGGATTTTCAAGATCGCGAACAACGCGGCGATCGATCACCTGCGACGGCGCGAGCTGGACACGCTGTCGCTCGACGGATCCCCGCACGCGCAGACACCCGACGAAATGCATTCGACGGCCCTGCAGCTCGGCTCGCGCCAGGAGTCTCCGCTGGACGAAGTCGCGGCGCGCGAGCTGGGCAGTCAGATTGAGCTGGCGATCGCGAAGCTGCGCCCCGAATACCGCTCCTGCATCCTGCTGCGGCACGTCGAGGGTCACAGCTACGAGGAAATCGCCCAGATGCTGGACCTTCCCCTGGGCACGGTGAAGACGTACATCCACCGGGCCCGCAACGAGTTACGAAACTACCTCGAGCATGCCCGGGAATGAAACCGCATTCCGCGGCGCCCCGTAGGGCCGCCAATGACTGACGCAATGTTGACTCCGCATCTCACCCCCGAAGAAGTCGAGCTGTGGGCCCAGGGCCTCCTGGGCGCGGCGCGCACCATGCACCTCGCCGATTGCGCGAGCTGCCTTGAGGGCGCCGAGCGGGAGCGCAAGTTGCTCCGCGAGCTGGTGCAGCTCCCGCGGTTCGGCCCCGAGTTCGGCTTCGTCGAACGGGTGATGGCTCGAGTGCGGATCCCGACTCCGTCGGGCGACTTCGGGCCCTAAGCCTTCCGGCTGATTTCGAAGGGCGGTGGAGTGGTCGCACGCGACCCTCCACCGCCCTTTCGTGCTTTCAACGGTGGTCCAGCACTTCGCGCACCTTCCGCGCCAGGTCTTCGGGCGTGTACGGCTTCGATAGATACGCGACGGTGGCCTCCAATTCCTGCGGATGTCCCGCGGCATCCGGATAGCCGGACGTGTACAGCACCCGCATCGACGGCCGCTCGGCGGAGAGCCGTTGGGCCAGCTCGCGGCCGCTCATCCCCGGCATCACGATGTCGGTGAGCAGCAACGCGATCGGATCACGCGCGTCGCGGGACATCCCGATGGCGGCATCCCCGTTGCCGGCCTCCAGCACCCGGTACCCAAATCGCTGCAGCGCGCGACGCGCCAGATTGCGCACCGCCGGCTCGTCCTCGACCAGCAGCACGGTTTCGGTTCCGCCGCTCGGCAAGACAGGCGCCGCCGGCGCGGCGGCCGTCTCGACGCTCGGCGCCGGCACCTGCGGCAAGTACACGGTAAATGTGCTGCCCCGGGTCGGCACGCTCGTGACCGCGATGTAGCCGCCGCTCTGCTTCACGATGCCGTACACCGTCGCGAGACCGAGCCCACTGCCCTTGCCGACCGGCTTGGTCGTGAAGAACGGCTCGAACACCCGCGCCCGCGTGTCGGCGTCCATGCCGATGCCCGTGTCGCTCACTTTGAGGGCCACGTGCGCGCCGTTCTGCGAGCCCGGATGAGAGGCGACGAAGCCCGCGTCGAGGTCCTTGACGATGCTGCCGATGGTCAGGGTTCCGCCCTCGGGCATGGCATCGCGAGCGTTGACGCACAGGTTGATGATGACCTGCTGCAGCTGACCGCGATCGGCGCGCACGAACAACCCGGCGGGCTCGAGCCGCGTCTCGAGCACGATGTGCTCGCCGATGAGCCGCCGCAGCAGCGCCTGCATCTCGGTCACGACTTCGTTGAGATCGAGCACCGTCGGCTGCAGCACCTGCTTGCGGCTGAACGCCAGCAGCTGCTGGGTGAGGGACGCGGCCCGTTGGGCGGCCTTCTGGATCTCCTGCACGTCCTGGCGCTGCGGCACCGGGAGGCCGGGATCCTTGAGCAACAGCAGCGCGTACCCCAGGATCGCCGTCAGCACATTGTTGAAGTCGTGCGCGATGCCTCCGGCCAGCTGGCCCACGGCCTCCATTTTCTGAGCCTGGCGCAGCTGGCCCTCGAGCTCCTTGCGGTGCGTGATCTCGGTCGCCACGCCGAGCACCTGCGGCGCGCCATCGGCCGTGCGTAACGGCACCTTGATCACCTGAAACCAGCGCGGCTCCCCCGTCCGTGCGTCCGTGTTCTGCTCTTCCAGAATGAACTTCGGCCGCCCGCTCGACATCGCTTCCCGGTCGTCCTGCAGGTAGCGGTCGACCTGAACGGGGTGCGGGTTGAAGTCCGCGTCCTTCCGACCGATCAAGTCTTCGGAGCGCGCCCCGTACAGGTCGGCCAGCGCGCGGTTGACCAGCCTGAAGCGCCCGTCCCAATCCTTGACGAAGATCAGGTTGGGGTTGAGATCGATGACCTGGCGCAGGAAATCCTGTTGTCGGCGCTGCTCGCCTTCGACCCGCTTGCGGTCGATGGCCATGGCCACCTGGGTCGAGACGAACTGGAGGATGTGCTTCTCGTGATCCCCGTAGCGGACTCCGGACGTGTAGCTCTGCACCGCCAGCACGCCGATGGTGCGCTCGCCCACCTTCAGCGGCACGCCCAACCAGTCGAGCGAAGGCGTCCCCACCAGCTCCACCAGTCCGTCACGCTCCACTTCGGGGTGCTCGGGTGTGACCAGCAGCGGCTGGCCGGTGCGCAGCACGAATTCGGTGAGTCCGCGACCGGGGCGCTTGGGCGCCATGGCGGCATCGTGCTCGTCCACGAAATAGGGGAAGCTGATGATGTCGGTGGCGGGATCGTAGAGCGCGATGTACAGGTTCTTGGCGGGCATCAGCTCGCCCACGACGTCGTGAATGGCGCGGAACAACTCTTCCAGGTTTTCAGTGGCGCTGGCGGCTTCGGAAATGAGAAAGGCGGCGCTCCGGATCCGCTCGGCGCGACGTTGCGCCGTCACGTCGCGGTTGACCGACACGCGGCCGATGGTGCGTCCGTTCCCGTCCGTCAGGGCGACGACGATCGCCTCGACGTCGCGCGACGAGCCGTCCTTGGCGACCAGCGACAGCTCACCCGTCCAGCGCCCCTGGGACTTGAGGCCGGCCCGGATCGCACGGGTCAGGGCCGCGCCTTCCCCCGATCGATTGAGGATCTCCGCGCTCTTGCCGAGGACCTCGGCCCGCGCATACCCGAACATGCGTTCGGCCGCGGGATTCCAGTCGATGATCACCCCGTCGGGATCGGTGACGATGACCCCGTCGTACAGGTGCTCGACGATGAGCGCCTGGCGATGCAGCTCCTGCGCGACGGCATCGCTGGCGGCCGACCGATCGGACGGGTGTTGGAGGGGGTCCATGCCGGAGTCTACAATGGAATGCGCCGCGCGGCCGCGCCAGCCTCAGCGGGTTGCGGCACGGACCGGAGCGCCGACGGTGAAGCCCAGGCGTTGGGCAGCGCTGCCATCGCGCACGGCGATCTCCACCGTCCCACCGCTGCCGACAAACGCGACCACTTCACCCGATGCGACGTCGGCAAAGGTGCGCCGCAGCGAGCCCACGGCGGTCTCCGCGATCATGATGGTGGCGATCCGGCGGACTTGAGTTCCCGGGATATTTGTGATCAGGGTGCCGAAGCGGTCGACGTACACCACCTCGCCGGCGATCCAACCTTCCAACAGGAGTGGAGTCGGGAGCGGTGAGCGGATTGGGTCGGCGATGGCTGAGCCCAGGTCTTCCAATCGTGCCCCCCCCGCCCCCCCTCCTCCCCCGCCTG
>Ga0075431_100004051_pt1 | contig 14281 bp, 14 predicted proteins | sample RhiMetdeltSRZDD5_FD_75297 | JGI IMG/M metagenome (GOLD analysis project Ga0075431, IMG submission 75297) | Populus rhizosphere microbial communities from Tennessee, USA - Rhizosphere MetaG P. deltoides SRZDD5 | ecosystem: Host-associated > Plants > Roots > Rhizosphere > Soil | place: USA... | reverse complement strand
CCGTCTGTGAAAAATGCGGTTCTGATGATCAGATCGAGGTTGTTCGCGAAGGCACCTACTTCTGCAATACGTGCGCGCACGAATGGACCGTCCCGCTCGCGCCTGCCGGCCGGTTTGCCTCGATCGACGACCTCGTCCGCCGCACCGGCCTCCGCCGCGACGAGCTGACGACGCTGGCCGATATCGGCGCGCTGAACGCCTTCACGAACGAGCGCCGCAGTGCCCTGTGGCAGGTGGAGCGCGCCGTCAGGCCTGCCGGCGAACTGTTCGAGAACGACGAACGATCCGAACGAGAACGAAACGAACGGTCCGAACGATCCGAACGATCCGAACGATCCGAACGATCCGAACGGTCGCCGTTAACCCCCATGGACGAGCACGATCGATTGCGAGCAGACTATGCAGGCATGGGATTGACGATCGGGCCACATCCGATGGCGCTGCGCCGCGACGAGATGGCGCTGCGCGGCGTGCTGCGCGCATCCGATCTGCCGCAGGCGCGCGATGGCCGCCGGGTGCGTGTGGCCGGCATGGTGATCACGCGCCAGCGGCCAGGCACGGCGAAAGGGTTCGTGTTCCTCACGCTCGAGGACGAGACCGGCGTGTCCAACGTCATCGTGCGGCCAGACCTCTTCGATCGCGAGCGGATGACCGTCATCCGCCAGCCGTTCCTGCTCGTCGAAGGCGTGCTGCAGCACCAGGATGGTGTACTGTCCGTACGGGCCGAGCGCCTGCAGGGCATCGAAGGCAGCGCGTCGGTCGACGCCCACGATTTCTACTGAGATAATTCCCGGGAGGTACAAACCGCATGCGTAACCTGCTCAAAGGCGCGATGTTCGCGTGGTTGCTGCTCCTGCCGGCGATGGCCTTCGCGCAGGCCGAGGTCAGGATCTTCACCGGCGGCGCCATGTCGGAACCCGTACGCGAGGTCGGGAACGCCTTTGCGAAAAGCTCGGGTCACCGGCTGATCTACGTGACCGACACGACCGGGGCGCTCTCGAAGCGGCTGCTCTCCGGCGAGCGCGCCGACGTCATCGTGGTCACGGCGGCGGCGATCCAGGCGCTGGAGAAGGACGGCAAGATCGCGGCTGGCAGCCGCGTGGATCTTGCGCGCGCGCTGATCGGCGTCGGCGTCAAGGCCGGCGCTCCATCGCCCGATCTCTCCACGACCGAGACTTTCAAGGCGGCGCTGCTGCAGGCGAAGACAGTGTCGTACGTGAATCCGGCGTCGGGTGGTACCTCCGGCACCTACTTCGAGGGACTTCTGCAGAAAATGGGAATCGCGGCTGCAATGAAGCCGAAGACGGTGTACCGCACGCAGGGGTCGGAAGTGGCCGCGGCGGTTGCGGCCGGTGAGGCGGAGCTCGGGATCACGTTCACCAGTGAGCTGGCGCCGACGCCAGGAGTCAAGGTGGCGGGCACGCTGCCAGCGGACATTCAGTTGCCGACCATCTATGCTGGCGCCGTCGTGGCCACCGCAGGCAATGCCGACGCGGCGCGCGGGTTCATTCGAGCGCTTGCTGGCGCCGAAGGGCGCGCGGCGCTGAAAAAAGCGGGTCTCGAGCCGGTCGCAGCGGCAGGACGTTAGGCGTTCCGATTCAGGCGGACGACGGCGCCGGTGAGGTTCTCGGCGCCGATCGACACATACATCTCGCGATCGGTCACCGACACGCTCATGGCCACGCGGCGGTCGAGCCGCGCGACCAGCGCGTCCACCAGCGCCCGGTCGATCGCATACAGCTCCAGCGCCTCGGAGTTGTGAATCCGTTCGCCGGCCAGTTGTCGTAGAAACTGCGCCGGGTCCTTGTGCGTGTAAACGGCGACCCGCGCGGCGGCTTTCGACGCCTTGTGCAGCCGCGCGGCATCGGGGGTGCCGACCTCGACCCACGCGGTGATCGCGCCGGTGAGATCGCGGACGACGATCGCGGGTTCATCGGGCTCCGATACACCGCGCGAGAACGCGATGCCGGCTGCATATTCCAGCAGGTAAGCGAGTATCCGCGTCACCAGATATTCTCCGGATTCCGACGGATGGCGCGGCACCCGCAGCGCGAGTGACTCGTAGACGCCGCGATCGGCGTCTGCGAGATCGATGTCGAAGTTGTAGATGGTCGCGCCGAGGGCCATGCCGGAAATCATGATATCTCCCGGACACGAACCCCGTGAGATCATGGCATTCACATGCCACGCGATCAGATATACCGGGCGGGCGCGTCAATCGAAGACGATTGCCGCGCGTGTAAGACCGACCGCATTCATACCGTCATCGCGGTGGACGAACACGGTGGCCCCGTGCGGGTCGCGTGCGATTACTGCCGCAGCGAACACAACTACCGCGGCGGGCCCAGGGTGGCGGCCTTCGGCGCGTCAACGGCCGCTGCAGCCGCTCCGCGGGCGCGCCGCACCGGGGCCGAGCCGTTTCCGATCGTGAGCGACCGAGAGAGGATTGCGCCTGCCATGACTGCCACGTCCGACGATCTCGAGCTGTTGCTGCGGCGCATCATCCGCGAAGAAGCGGGCATCACTGCGGCCGTGCCCGCGCAGAAGTGGCGCGGGGGCACTTTAGTGCTGCGCCCGGGTGCGGAAGGGCAGCAGGAGAAGAGCTGGCCGATCGAGACGTTCTTTCACAAGATCGTGATGGTCCGGAATCGTCTCCGGACGCTCGAGCAGCAGGTGAACGCCTCCGAGCTCGCCGACGATGTGAAGGTGAAGCTGCAAAGCTATGTCAGCGGATGCTACGGTTCGCTCACCAGCTTCAACGTCCTGTTTGCGGACGAGGCGGACCAGTTCAAGGGAAGCGGCGGCCAGGACAAGTAATGGGCAAACTCCCATGAAACGTTCGAACCACGACGGTCACGACGGTCGAATATTGCTTACGTCGTGTTTGTCGTGTCGTCGTGGTTGCTCGTCCCTAACGGCCGTCGGGCTCGAGCGACGAGCTACGGCAGTGCGAACACGTAGATCGCGTTGTGGTTCCCGACCGGCGGCGGCATGACGTCGGTCGTCAGCCCGAGCGGCCCGGCGGTCACCGACTGGCCGGCGCCGGTGTGTACCATCACGTACTGCTTGCCGTTCACCGAATAGGTGATGGTGCTGTTGATGATCATGCCGCCGACGACGGCCTCCCACAGCACCTTGCCCGAATCGGCGTCGAGCGCGCGCAGACGCCGGTTCAGATCGCCGAAGAAGATCAAGTCGCCGGCTGTCACGAGCGCCGAGCCGTTGGTCCCCTGCGGCTGCGAGTAGATCACCTTCATCTCACCCGTCGCCGCGTCGATCTTCGCAATGCCCATGTACTTCATCGGATCGGAGCCGGGGCGGATGACGCCGGTGCGGCGGCCGTAGCCGGTCGTGTTCGACTCGACCGCTTCCATCGACAGGCACTGATCGTGGAACGGCACGTAGATCGAGTTTCTGCCCGGGTGATACGCGATCTGCCAGAGGCCGCGGGTGTTGTGATAGCAGCCGATGATTGAGTCGCGATCCTTCTTGAAGAGTTTGTCGATGTTCGCGCTGGTCTTGCCGGTCTTCACATCGACGACGTGCATGTTGACATTGGGATCGTCGTAGGGGAATGGCCTCGCCCACAGGAACTGGCCCGTCTGCCGCGCTACGGCGAACATCCCGCCGCCTTCGGCGACGGTAATGACGACGTCCTGCTCCGCGCCCGGGGTGATCGCCGGGTTGATCCATTTGACGAACCGCGGGTCGGGGCGGACGCGCGTGCGAATCAGGAGGCGTTCCTGGTTGTGGTCGGCGTCCCAGTCGTCGCCCGGGAGCTCCTGGAAATACCACACCAGCTTGCCGGTTTCGACGTCGAGCGCGACCGTCGAGTTGCTGTACAACTCGCTTGGCGACGTCGGCGCGGACGTATCGTAGCGGCCGTACCGCTTGAACCGCGTATACGGGTTCGGGTTCGCGACGCCCCAGTACACCACCCGGCGCTCGGAATCGTACGAGCCCGGGAGTCCCCACGGCCCGGCGGCGCGCTGATCGACCGGCACGCTGCCCCACGTGTCGCCCGGCGCGCCGGAATCAGCCGTCACGTAAAACTTCCAGACTTCCTTCCCGGTCCGAGCATCGTGGGCGGCGATGAAGCAGAACTCACGCTTGCCCTGCTGGCACGTGCGGTTCGAGATCACCTTGCCGTCGGCGACGAGCAGCCCGCCCGCCGTAATCTGCCCATCGTCCACCTTGGTTTCCCACCGCAGCTTGCCGGTCTGCGCATCGAGCGCCAGCAGGAACCCGTCAGGCGCGCCGAAGTAGATCATGTCCTCGTAGATCCCGAGGTTCTTGCTCCGCGCCGCCGCCGACGCTACGCCGGATGGATAGCTGCGCCGGTATTCCCAGATCAGATCGCCGTTGGTGGCGTCGAGCGCCTGGATGGCGGCGCCGGGCGCGATCACATACATCACGCCGCGGTAGACCAGAGGCGTCGACTCCTGGGTGCCGGCGGGGAGGCCGCGCGACCACGCCATCCGCAGCTGTCCGACGTTGCTCCTGGTGATCTGCTTGAGCGGGCTGAAACGGTGCTGATCGTAGGTCCGGCTGATGTGCAGCCAGTCCGCGGGGTCAGGATCGGCAAGCGTCGCCTTCGTGACAGGGACGAACGCACCCTCCTGCGCAAAGACAGCCGGGATCGCCACGCTCGTGCACGCGACGGCGGCGACCCAGGCTACGGCCGCGAGGTAAGAGCTCTTCACCATACTGGCCTCCGGCCGCATTCTACGGCATCATGGTTTCGCCTCGATGCCCCAGCCGGTACACCTCGCCTTCCTCGGGTGCGGCTTCATTACGCGCGTACACAGCCGCTATCTCCCCGCACTGCGCGGTGACGTGATCTGGAGCTACGCCAGCCGTGACGCCAAAAAGGCGGTCGATTTCTGCGGCCGCTACGGCGGCGCCGGCAGCTATGGTGACTACCGGACGGCTATCGCCGATCCCGGGGTCGATGCGGTGGTCATTGCCGTCCCGCCCCGGTTTCATCTGGAGCTGGCGCTTGCCGCGCTCGACGCCGGCAAGCATGTGCTGGTCGAGAAGCCGGCGTTCCCGACCACCGCCGACTACCGTACCGTGCTCGACGCGCGCAACCGCGCCGGCCGCGTCGTCCTGGTTGGTGAAAACGATCATTACAAGCCATTGGTCCACGCACTTCGCCGCCTGCTGGCCCGCGGCGCGATCGGAGAAATGGTGTTCGCTCAGTTCGTTACCGTGGCGAAAAAGCTGAAGACGGCGGAGGATTGGCGCAACGACGAGTCGATGGCCGGCGGCGATGCCTTCTTCGAGGAGGGGATTCACTGGCTGCACCTGGCCGGCTGCCTCGGCCCGGCGATTACGACGGCTCATGGCTACAGGCCGTCAGTCTCGCGTCATGGAGCGGACAGGCGCGTCAAGAGCATGATGGTGGCACTTCGGTACGACAACGGTGCGGTAGGCTCGCTGTTCTATTCGAGAGAGGTGCCGTCGCTGCTGCGCGGACTTCGTCTGTCGAAGCTGTACGGCCGCCGCGGCATCATCACCTTCGAATCGAACGGCCTGTTCGTTTTTGCCCGGGGAAAAGGGCTGCCGCGGCTGCTCTTCCCGGGGTTTCGCGACATCCGCGGCTACCGCGCCATGTATCGTGACTTTCTGCACGCGATCCGGACCGGCCAGGCGCCGCAGATGAACATCGAGCGGGCGCTCGATGACCAGCGGCTCATGGACCAGATTTACGCGGCCGCTCGTACCGATACTGGCGTGGCGCGCGGCTCGATCGCGGTCGGAGAGTGACGTCCTTCGGGATGCAGACAGAGCGCTTCGACATCATCATCATCGGCAGCGGTGCGGGCGGCGGCACGATCGCCCATGCGCTGGCGCCGTCCTCGGCGCGCATCCTCGTCCTCGAGCGAGGCGACTTCGTGCCCCAGGAAGAGGAGAACTGGAACCCGGAGGCGGTGTGGAAACACCTTCGCTACCGTGTCCGCGAGCGATGGCTCGACCGGCGCGGGCGCGAATTCCAGCCGTATACGCACTACTGTGTCGGCGGCAACACGAAGTTCTGGGGCAGCGTGCTGTATCGCCTGCGGCGCGAGGACTTTCAGGCGGTCCAGCACGTCGACGGCGTGTCCCCGGCGTGGCCGATTACCTACGACACGCTGGAGCCGTACTACGAGCGGGCCGAATGCCTCTACCAGGTCCGCGGGCAGCATGGCCTCGACCCGACCGAGCCGTCGCGGCGTCCCTACTGGCACGAGGCCGTTCCTCATGCGGCGGGAATGGCGACGATCGTCGAGCAGCTTCGCGGCCTCGGCCTGCATCCGTCGCCGCTTCCGCTCGGGCTGCTCAGGCCGGGCGCGCAGGACGGGTGCCAGTTGTGCAACACCTGCAACTCGTTTCCGTGCAAGGTGCACGCGAAAAGCGACGCCGACGTCTGCTGCATCCGGCCGCTTCTGCACCACCCCACGGTCACGCTCTGGACCAACGCGCTCGCCCGGCGCCTGCTGACCAACGGTTCCGGCCGCACGGTGGAAGCGGTCGAGGTGGAGCGCAACGGGGAACTTCAGCGGGTCGAGGCGCCGATCGTCATCGTCGCGTGCGGCGCCGTCAATTCGGCGGCGCTGCTGCTGCGCTCGGCGACGGAGAAACATCCGAACGGGCTCGCGAATTCGTCGGGGCTGGTGGGCCGCCGCTACATGGCGCACCTCGCAACGATGATGCAGGGATTCCATCCGTTCCGGCTGAACGACACGGTGTTCCAGAAGACCGTCGGGATCAACGATTTCTATCTTCACGGGCCCAACGGCGGCTATCCGCTCGGCCAGATTCAATCGCAGGGGCGAACGCACGGCGTGATGGCGCAGACCGTCGCACCCTGGATCCCGCTGTGGGCGTACGACGCATGGGTGGCGCGGGGAGTGGACTGGCTCGTGATGTCAGAGGACCTGCCGCGCGACGACAACCGCGTCACAGTGGACAGGGACGGCCGCATCCGACTGGCGTACCGGCCGAACAATCTCGACGCGCACCATCAGCTGGTCCGTGAAACCAAGCGCATCCTCCGCCGTCTGGGGTTCTGGGTCGTCGTGGCGCATTCGCATCGCGGGCGGAACACGACGCACCAGTGCGGCACCCTCGTCTTTGGCAACGACCCGCGGTCGTCGGTGCTCGACGGGTATTGCCGCGCGCACGATGTCGAGAACCTGTTCGTCGTGGATGCCTCATTCTTCCCCTCCTCGGCGGCGGTCAATCCCGGCCTGACGATCGCGGCGCAGGCGCTGCGTGTGGCCGACCACATTCGCGACACCCACCTTGGCCATTGACGATGATGAAAGCTCGATCTTTCAGCCACTGCGGCATCACGGTCTCCAGCTTCAACCGGGCCGTGCAGTTCTACTGGGACGTCTTTGGCTGTCCGCTGGTCGGCGTGGCGGATACTCCGCCCGACCGCGTACGGGCGTTCTTCGGCATCTCTCCTCCGATTCCGCTCGCGGCGGGGCAGCCGGCGGTGGAGCCGCGGTGCAAGATCGGGTGGATTCGCGTCCCCGGCGGCGCCGTCCTCGAGATCTTCGAGTTTCAGCCTCAGCTGTCTCCCGATCGGGTGCTCTGGAACCGCGTCGGGCTGACCCACATCTCGTTCAATGTCCGCAACACGCACCGGTGGTACGACTACTTGCAGAAGAAAGGCGTCGAGTGCGTCAGCAGGCCTGAGCGCTCTCCGCGCGGCCACATGTTTTTCTTCGCCCGCGATTTCGACGGCAACCTGATCGAGATGATGGACCTCGGCTACATGCACTACGTGCTGCAGTGGCTCGGGCCGCTCGGCGGCTGGATATTCCGTAAGGGTATGTATCGAAAGTACTACCGTGAATAACCACGACGCTCACGACGAACACGACTGTTCTTTCGAAAGAAGTCAACGCCCAACTCCCAAGCTGCCAACTCCCAACGTTTGGGAATTGGGAATTGGGAGTTGGGTGTTGGGAGTTTGATTCGTGACCGTCGTGTCGTCGTGGTTGACAGCATGCGTATAGGGATTGATCTGGGTGGTACGAAGATCGAGGGCATCGCGATCCGCGGCAGCGATGAAGCCGCGCGCATGCGGGTGAAGACGCCGCGAGGCGACTATGCGGCGACGGTCGAAGCCGTGGCCGCCACAGTCGAGGCGCTCGAGCAGCGCGCCGGCTCGCGCGCGTCGGTGGGCGTCGGCATCCCGGGAACGATTTTCTCCTCGACCGGCCTGGTCAAGAACGCCAACTCAGTCTGGCTGATCGGCAAACCCCTTCAGAGGGATCTCGAGCAGCGCCTGGGGCACGAGGTGAGAATCGCCAACGACGCGAATTGCTTTGCGGTTTCCGAGGCTGCCGACGGCGCGGCCATGGGCGCCGCCACCGTCTTTGGCGTCATCGTCGGCACCGGCACCGGCGCCGGCATTGTGGTCAACGGGCAGCTCCTGACAGGCCCCAATGGGATTGCGGGAGAGTGGGGCCACAACCCGCTGCCGTGGCCGTCCGACGACGAGCGACCCGGACCGGCGTGTTATTGCGGCCGATTCGGGTGTATCGAGACCTTTCTCTCGGGTCCAGGTCTACAGGCGGACTACGAACGACACTCGGGACGTTCGCTCACTCCAGCCGCTATCGCGCAGGACGCCGCCGGCGGGGATCAGGCGGCGCGGGATGCGCTGGGCCGGTATACGGGCCGGATGGCGCGCGCCCTCGCCAGCATCATCAACGTGCTCGATCCCGACGTGATCGTGCTGGGCGGCGGCATGTCGAACATGTCGCAGTTGTACGTAGAGGTGCCGCGCTTGTGGGGCCCTTTCGTTTTTTCCGACACGGTTGCGACACGACTCGTGTGCGCGCGGCACGGCGACGCCAGCGGCGTCAGAGGCGCTGCGTGGCTCTGGCCTGACGAAGTAGTTGGGTAGCTAGGTAGCTGGGTAGCTCGGTAGCTGCCGATAAGATTGGCATAGTGCGTTCCCAGGGTGGCTTCCGGCGTCAGTCGTCGCGCTGGCCGGGCTTCCGGTCGAGACGATCGGCAGCCGCTTCGGCGGGCTTCCCTCGGGGCTGCCGGCGCTCAGGGTGCCGCAGTTCCGTCCAGACCTGATGCTGACGCTGCTGTCCCCGACGCTGACCGTCGCGATGCTGGGCGCGATCGAATCGCTGATGTCGGCCGTCGTCGCCGATCGCATGATCGGCGGGCGGCACAACTCGAACGTGGAGCTGTTCGCGCAAGGGATCGCCAATATCGCATCGCCCATGTCGGCGGGCTCCCGGCCACCGGCGCGATTGCGCGCACCGCCACCAACATCCGATCGGCGGCCGGACGCCCGTGGCCGGAATGATTCACGCCTCCGTGCTGCTGGTCATTCTGCTCGTCGCGGCGCCGCTGGCCGCGTCGATCCCATGGCTGTGCTGGCGGCCATTCTGCTGGTCGTCGCCTACAACATGGGCGAATGGAGCGAGATCCCGGAACTGTGGCGACAGGGGTGGACCGATCGCCTGGTCTGGATGGTCACATTCGCGCTGACGGTGCTTGCCGACCTGACGGTGGCGGTCGAGGCCGGGATGATTCTCGCCGCGCTCCTTTTCATACGTCGCGTGTCGTCAACGACGACGGTGTCGAGGGTGACCAGGGAGTATGTGGAGAAGGGGCGCGCCCACATGCTCCAGGACAAGCGCATTCCCGACTACGTCACCATCTTCCGCATCCATGGGCCCTTTCTCTTCGGCGCCACCGACAAGCTGACCAGTCTCATCAGCCACGCCAATGAGCTGACGCCGGTCGTCGTGCTAGGCTCCGGAACATGACGGCCATCGACGCCACAGGCCTCAAGGCTATCCAGGACTTCGCCGACGCCCTCCACCAGTCCGGTCGCACCCTGCTCCTGTGCGGCGCGCTGCCGCAACCCGCCTATCTAATGTCGCAGGCCGAATTTCATCGCCACGTCGGCGCCGAAAACATCCTGCCGAACGTCATGGCAGCCCTGGCGCGCGCCGAAACGGTCTGGCAGGCGTCCACCAGTCAAGGCGGAAGCGGCCGATTTATTGCTGGTAAGTGAGCAGTAAGTCCCGACTCGAGAGCCGCGCGCGGCACGGTTGAGCTGGGGCAGAGGCCTTATGGAACTGATTGTGTTGCCGGACGACGGCATTAAACCCTTGTTGAATGCCATCAACGCCGCGAAAAAGACGCTCGACCTCATCATTTTCCGGCTCGACCTCAAGGAGGTCGAAAAGGCCCTCGAGGCGGCCGTTCCCCGCGGCGTCAACGTCAGCGCCCTGATTGCGCACACACACAAGGGAAGCGACAAGCGCTTACGACAGCTCGAACTGCGCATGCTCGCCAAAGGCGTCACGGTGAGTCGTACCGGCGACGACCTCGTCCGCTACCACGGCAAGATGATGATCGTGGACCGGGAAGAGCTCCACCTCTATGGCTTCAACTACACCATCGCCGACCTGAACAGCCGGAGCTTCGGCCTCGTGACGCGTGAACCGAAGATGGTGAAGGAAGCGATCCGCCTCTTCGAAGCCGATTCTGCCCGCCAGGAATTCGAGCCCCTGCAGGATGGATTCGTCGTCAGCCCCGAAAACGCGCGCGAGCAGCTCGCCACGTTCATCAAGCGTGCAAAAAAGTCGCTGGCCATCTACGACCCCGATCTGTCGGATACGCAGATGCTGCGGCTGCTCAACCAGAGAGTGAAAAAAGGCGTGGACGTGCGCGTCATCGGCAAGGTGGGCCGCCGGGCCGGCAGCCTCCGCGTCCAGAAGCTCGTGGACGGGCGCCTCCACGTCCGGGCCATGATCCGGGACGGAGATGCGGTGTTCGTCGGCAGCCAGAGCCTCCGGGGGCTGGAACTGGACGGACGGCGCGAAGTGGGGCTGATCGCTCGCGATCCGAAGGTGGTGAAGCGGATGCAGGAGGTGTTCGAGGCCGATTGGGCGAAGACGGACTTAGGAAGGAAGGAACAGAAGCAGTATCAGAAAGAGCTGAAGCAGGCAGAATCCGAAGAAATCGTCTTCGAGATTCCGCATACGTAAATGGGGTGTGACCCCATTTTCTGACGCTTACGCCGACGACCGGAGCCGCGCGACCGTGCGGCCGATCCGGGTAGACGCGTAGAAGATCCGGCCCACCGGGATGTGGCCACCGAGACGGTGGCGTCCGACCGCTTCGAGCCCCGCTGACGCCATACACCCACAATTATTGCAATCGGGGTCCCCGCCAAACTGACACGGCGTAATCCGCCGCTCCAGGTCAGCAGAGAAACACTCCGTGGTCTGCGCGAAGATGCATTCAGCCGGCGTTTTCGGCGGCTGCGCGTACACGGCGAGGAGCCCGTCGGGCAGCTGGAGCTTCGAGAATTGCGGCCGGAGCCGCCGCAGGTCGGCGATGACGCGTGTCCGGTCGGCCGCCGTGAGCCGCTCAGCCGACAGCTCGCCTTTCTGCGGTGTATAAAGGCTGAACCAGATCAGCCGCGTGTCGGCATTCGCCTGCCAGATCCGCAGGAACTCTTCGATGTAACCCTCGCGCCGGGCCTGTTGCCGCGTAATCGTGCAGTGGACCGTGATCTGGTGTCCGGCAATGTGCTTCAGGATCCGGTCGTAGGTCGCGGGCGTACGCCGCACGTCGTGTTCGGGCGGCAGGCCGTCAATCGACACCGCAATCTGCAGGCGATGCAGACCTTTCCATTCCTCCGGAATCGGCCTGACCGCGCTCGTCACCAGCTGTGTATAGATTCCACGTTCTGCGAGCCGGGGCAGGATCGTATTGAGCTCACGATACCGGACCAGCGGCTCGCCGCCCACGATTGACAGGTGCATCGGCCGACGCTCGTCGACGAGCGCCATGAACCGCTTGACGAGTTCGTCGCCCTTGTAGTCGGACAACCCGCGCAGGGTAACCCCGCCGCCGAGATGGTCGTCGCCGTAGGCGTAGCAGCCGGGGCAGCGCAGCGGACACTCTCGAGTGATCTCGATCGAAAGGTTAGGCCGATAGCCCGCAAGAATGCGTCCCCAGGCCCGGATCACTGCGCGCGCGTTAACACCGTGGTCGCTCATGCGGCCTCTATTATGGGGCCATTTGCTATCCTGTCTCTCACATGCCAGGGGAAGCACGGGCGCCGCGCATCGCGCGGCGCCGATCGAAGCTGCATGGCTGGGGCGTGTTCGCGCTCGAGCCAATCAACAAGAACACGCGCATCATCGATTACGCCGGCGAGCTGATCGACTACAAGGAAAGCCTGAAGCGCGAAACCCGGTACCTGAAGCGCGGCGAGATCTGGTGCTTCACCGTCAACACCCGGTGGGTGCGCGACGCCAACGTCGGCGGCAACAACGCCCGCTTCATCAACCACGCCTGCAAGCCGAACTGTTACACGCAGATCATCGGCCGCACGATCTGGATCCGCGCCGCGCGCAACATCAAGCCGGGCGAGGAGCTGACCTACGACTACCACACGGACGGCGAGCAGGTGATCCAGTGCCGATGCCGTCCTGGATGTAAACGCAAGTTATGAATCAGCGATGAAACAGCAAACACGAAGCTCGCGAAGACCTCGAAGGACACGAAAACCATTAGCAGTCGTGACCTTCGTAGCCTTCGCGGCCGTCGTGTATGTAGTTTCGGCGCAGGAAGTCACCGAGGCGCAACTCGCGGTGGCGAGCGGCGGCCGCACGGTCCGCCTTGGCCCGGCATCCGGCGCCGGGCCGGTGGCGGACGTGCCTCTCGAAGTCTACGTCGCGCGCGTGCTGGCTGGAGAGGCGGAACCCAAGGCGCCGGACGGCGAATTCCAGGCGCTCGCGATCGCGATTCGCACCTACGCGCTGGTCAATGCCAGCCGCCACGCGCGCAACGGCTTCGACGTCTGCGACAGCACCCACTGCCAGGTACCGCGGACAGCGAATGCGGTGACGCGCGCTGCGGCGTTGGCGACTGCGGGCCAAATCCTCACGTGGAAGGGTGTACCTGCGGAGGTGTTCTACTCCGCATCGTGCGGCGGCTACTCGGAGAGCCCGGCGCTCGTCTGGCCTGGTGCCGATTACCCCTACATGCGATCGGCCCCGGATGACGTGCACGACGAGGACGTGCCGTGGACACTCGACCTGACGCTCCAGGATGCGCAGCGGATCCTTACGGGCATCGGCTTCGAAGGGCGCCTGCGCGACGTGGACGTGGATGAGCGAAGCGCGTCGGGCCGGGCGACGCGGCTGCGCCTTGCGGGAATGCAGCCGAACGTCATCGCCGGCGATCAGTTCCGCCTGGCCGTTGGCGCCGCCCGGGTGCGCAGCACGGCGTTTTCCGTGGAACAGCGCGGATCGACGCTGCGGTTTGAGGGGCGCGGCTACGGCCACGGCGTGGGCATGTGCGTGATCGGCGCGGGCCGCCGCGCCGCTCGCGGCGAGGGTGTCCGCGCGATCCTCGCCCACTACTATCCCGGCCTGGAGGTCACGCCGCTTGGGGGCGCCGCCGCTGAGACCGCGCGTGTTCCCGCCGCACCAGCCGTAGTGGCGCCCGCGCCTCGCGGCGGAATCGTGGCCGTTGTCCCGGCGGCATCATCGACGACGAATGCCGAAGTCGTCCGACTGGCCGCGCGGGCACATGACGCTCTGGCCGGCGTGCTGGGCACGTCAATGGCGCCGCTGACGGTCCGCGTGCACGAATCGCTGGAAAGCTTTCGGCTGGCAACCGGCCGCCCGTGGTGGGTGAGCAGCGTGTCGGAAGGGACGTCGATTGACCTGGTTCCTGCCGCACTGCTCGCCCAGAGGGACGGCTTCGAGGCAGCACTGCGCATCGCCGTCGCGGAACTACTGGTCGCAGATGCGCTGAAGGACCGCCCCGCGTGGGTCCGCGTTGGCGCCGCGCGTTACTTTGCTCGTACGGTCTCGGGTGGGACGCCCCGCACGTCAGGCCGCGATCGGTGTCCCGCCGATGCCGAGTTGACGCTGGCGATCTCGGCGCCGGCGCAGCGCGACGCCGAAGCGCGCGCCGAAGGCTGCTTTGCGAGGGAGTACGCCCGGACGAAGGACTGGCGCGCAGTACGCTAGCGCTTCTCGTTTCACGGAAGAGTCGTAGTGTCCGCCTTCAGGCGGACCGATCGTTTACGCTGCGCTGAGCGAGCGTGTCTGGGTATTCCGCCAGAAGACGACGGTGGAGACGATCGTTCCCACCACGGCGACGACGATGAACGTGATCACGATCATCCGGAACTGATCTGATTCCAGGACCCGGAGGATGCCGCGGCCGTAGATGCGCGCCAGCACGGCGCCGATGCTGAAGCGGATCAGCCGCATCGCGGCGAAGG
>Ga0075431_100004050_pt1 | contig 14282 bp, 16 predicted proteins | sample RhiMetdeltSRZDD5_FD_75297 | JGI IMG/M metagenome (GOLD analysis project Ga0075431, IMG submission 75297) | Populus rhizosphere microbial communities from Tennessee, USA - Rhizosphere MetaG P. deltoides SRZDD5 | ecosystem: Host-associated > Plants > Roots > Rhizosphere > Soil | place: USA... | reverse complement strand
CAGCGCCACGAGATCGAGCTCGGCCGCCGTGGCCTCTGGGCCTCGCAACGCGGTCGCCAGCTTGTAGGCGACGCCGGTGGCGCAGAGGTCGGCGAACGGGTAGCCCGACACCTGCGGGTGCAGGATCGGGCACGGGGGCAGGCGCTCGCCCGGCTGGTGGTGGTCGGTGATGATCACCTCGAGGCCAGCCGCGAGGGCCGCCTCCACCTCGGCCACCGACCCGATGCCGCAGTCGGTCGTGATGAGCAGCGAGGTCCCCCGCGCGGCGAGCTTCTCGACCGTAGCCTCCGTGAGGCCGTAGCCGTCCTCGAGCCTGCCCGGGATCAGCCAGTCACACTCGGCACCGTGCTCCCTCAGGGCGCGGACCAGGATGGCTGTGGAGCAGACGCCATCGACGTCGTAGTCACCATGGACCGTGATCCGGCGCCCGGCGGCGATCGTCGAGCGAATTCGCTCGGTGATCTCCGCCATCGCGTCGAACAGGAACGGGTCGTGGTCGTCGGCGGCCTCGAGGAACGCCCGCGCCTGCTCCGCGGTGCGATAGCCGCGGCGGACCAGCGTGACCGCGACCGGCTCGGCGAGCTCGAGGGACTCCATGAGCGCCCGCGCCTCGCCGTAGTCGTACGGCTCGAGCGTGAACGCGGTGGCGGCGGTTTGCGGCACGGTCCGAGGCTAAGAAGCGCGATGGACGGAATCCGCCCCACCCCATTTCCGCCGAACGTCCGGCGCTGCACGCTATGGCGTGCACTCCGGGACGTTCGATGTGTGGTCGGCGCTCAGGCCTCGGCTGGGATCTGTTGCTCCTGGCGGGCGCCGATCCCGTATACGATCGCGAGCCCGAGCAGCGTGCCCGGAATGGCGAATAGCACGGTCTCGATCCCGGTTTCGCCGATCCCGGCGCCGGTTGCGATCTGCCCCAGGGCGCCGGTGACCATCGCCCCGGCCGCCGCGCCGAGGAGAGCGCCGACGATCCCGGCCCAGAAGCGGTCCGGGATGAACACCGTGAAGTGCCAGATCGCGACTCCGGTCGTGAACCAGACGAGCGCTGCCATCTAGCGGCGCCTCCCGTGCTTGCGACGGCGCCGCGACTGCTTCTTTCGCGAGGGCTCCTGCGGCGTGCGCTTGGCGCTCGTCTCGGGGCGCCCGGCGACGGTTGCCGGTTCCTCCTCCTCGGGCGTCGGCTCGGGCTCCGCGTCGCGCTCGACCGGCGGGTCGGCGACCGCGACGGGCGCCTCGCTGGGCTCGGGTGGCGCCTGTGGCCGCGGCGGCTCCGCAACGCCGTCACCCGCGGCCGCGCTGGGCACGTGGCGCTCGGCCTCGTCGATGCGCGCGACGACGTTCTGCTCGGGGAACGTCGGCACGTAGCCCATCGCCTCCTCGATCCGGGCACGGCGCGACCGGTAGGCGGGCTCGCGCTCCTTCCACTCGGTGAGCACCGGGGAGGCGATGAAGATCGACGAGTACGTACCCGAGAGGATCCCGATCATCATCGCGAGCGCGAAGTCGCCCAAAGTCTCGCCGCCGAAGACGAGCAGCATCCCGACGAGGAACACGGTCGAGAGGCCCGTGATCAGCGAGCGCGTCAAGACCTCGGCCATCGAGCGGTTGACGATCTGCGAGAAGGCCGCGCGCGGCATCCGCGGCACGTTCTCGCGGATGCGGTCGAAGACGATGATCGTGTCGTACATGGAGTAACCGAGGATGGTTAAGAAGGCGGCGACGGTCGCGCTCGAGACCTCGGCGCCGATCAGCGCATAGACGCCACCCGTGATCAGGATGTCGTGAACGAGTGCGATCAGCACCGGGACGGCGTACTTGGCCTCGAACCGAATCGCCACGTATGCGGAGATCACCAGCAGGCTGAAGACGATCGCGATCACGGCCGAGCGGGCGATCTGCTCGCCGAAGGTCGGTCCGATCGAGGTCGAGTCGATGGGCTCCTCGAGCCCGAAGGCATCCTCGAGCACCGGCTGGACGTCGGCGGTCTGCCCCGGCGGGATCTTGGCCTGGATCTGGACCACGTTCTCGCCGAAGTCGGGATTCTCGGTCTCCTGGATCTTGGCCGAGTCGGCGCCCTCGATGCCGCCGTCGGCCAGGGCCTCGCGAATGTCCTCGACGCTTGCCGGCTCGCTCAGCGCAGCCTGGATGCGGGTCCCGGACTCGAAGTCGATCCCGAGATTGAGCTGCTTGGTCGCGAACGCGATCGCGCCGATCGCGAGGATCACGCCGGAGAAGGAGAAGAACCACCTCGAGGCTCCGGTGAAGTCGAAGTTCCACTGGCGCCCCTCGCCGCTGGCGCCGAGGAAGCTCGGCGAGCGCAGCATGCGCGAGCGCCCGAGCACCCCGAGCACCGCCTGCGTGAACAGCACCGCGGTGAACAGGGAGACGATCGTGCCGATGCCGAGGGTGAAGGCGAACCCCTTCACCCCCGCGCTTGCCATCACGAAGAGGATGAACGCCGTGATCAGCGTGATCACGTTCGCGTCGATGATCGTCGCGATCCCCTTCTTGTAGCCCTCCGCGATCGCCGAGAGCATCGATCTGCCGGCCCTGACCTCCTCCTTTATTCGTTCGAAGATGACGATGTTGGAGTCGGCTGCAACGCCGATCGTGAGGATGAGACCGGCGATCCCCGGCAGCGTCAGGGTGATCGGGATCAGCTTGATCAGGGCGAGGAAGAAGACCGCGTATACGAGCAGCCCGAGCCCGGCGACGAGTCCGAGGAAGCGGTAGTACGCAATGAGGAAGAGCAGCACCACGGCGAGCCCGGCGAGCCCCGCCTTGAGCCCCTCGTCCAGGGCCTGCTCGCCGAGCGTCGCCGAGACCTGGCTCTGGCTGATCAGGGCCAGCTTGATCGGCAGGGCGCCGATCCTCAGCACTTCAGCGAGGTCCTGCGCCTCGGTGGTGGTGAAGTTGCCCGAGATCTGGGCCCCGGTGCGGCCGTCGATCCCGTCCGGGTTCTCCTTGAAGTTGATGATCGGCCGCGACTGCAGCTCGCCGTCGAGCACGATCGCGAAGCTGTCGCTGAACTGCGCGGCCGTGGCGTCGTCCGCGGTCGATGCCGGCTGACCGGTGGCCGCAAAGTAGGCGTCCTGGCCTCGCAGCGAGATGTCGCGGGTCACCTGTTGGAACGCCTGCTGGCCCTCGTCGGTGAAGTCGAAGGTGACGTTGGGCTGGTTGGTGACGGGGTCGAGGTTCTGCTCGGGGCTCTCGATCTCGTCTCCGGAGAGCGACGGGCGGTCCTTGAGCACGAAGAACTGCGAGTCGCCGAGCGTGGACTCGTCGACGTCCTGCGTCGAGGCGTCGTCGGTGGGCGGCTCCTCGAGGACGACCGTGCCCTGCGGAACGTCGATCACCCGCGAGTTCGGCGGCTTCGAGCCGCCGAACGGGAGGTAGAGGTCCTTGAGGTTCTCGGACGGCTCGCCGAGCGGCTCGAGCGTGTCCTTGTCGAAGAGGTAGTGCGTCGGGCCGTTGGTGGTGCAGGTGTTCTTGAAGCACTCGGGCTTGCGCTTGGACGCCGCCTCGACCGCGTCGATCAGCCGGTTGTACGGCCGCTCCTCGGGATCGGAGATGTCCGGGTTCGGCGGGATGACGTTGGGCTCGAAGTCATAGAAGTACAGCTGGGCGGTGGTCCCGATCCGGTCGATCGCCCGATCGGAGTCCTGGACGTCCGGCAGGCCGACCTCGATCTGGTCGGCGCCGATGCGGGTGATCTCGGGCTCGGCGACGCCCAGCGTGTCGACCCGCTCGCGGATGATCTCGATCGCGCGATCGATGTCCTCCGGGGTGACCTCGGGGACCTGAGGGGTCGCGCGGCCCTGGTAGACGAGCTCGGTGCCCCCGCGTAGGTCGAGGCCGAGGACGGTCCGCTTGTCGCTGATCACCCACGACGAGGCGGCCAACATGGCGAGCACGACCACCAGGATGAAAAGGTTGCGACGGCGATTCGCCATTGCGTTACTGCGGGGTCAGCACGAGCAGCATCCCCCCGTCGTCGTCGTACGCGGGGAAGACGTCGGCGACCGCCTCAGCCGGCAGATCTCCCTCGGCGTTGACGGCGACCCGCTTGCCCAGGGAGCGGACCCCCCACTCGAGCGTCGTTTCGATCGGATCGGTGGTGCCATCGTCGTTGGTATCGGCCGTCTCACCGCCGTCGCCGGGATCGATCCACTCGAGCCCGAGCACCTCGCGCACGGGACGGCCGATCACCTGCTCGTCCTTGAGGCCGGTCAGCTCGAAGCCGTTGCGCCCCACATCGAGCAACCTGCCCTCCTGGTCGCAGACGAAGAACGCCGCGTCGGGTGCCGGGTAGTAGTCATCGAGCAGCTCGAACAGGAACGGCGCACCACAGTTTGAGCACGATTTCGGCCGGGAGATCAGCCCGCCGCGCTCCCCGGACAACTCGCGGTTGCCGCAGTTCGGGCAGATGAAAAAGGGCACGGGGCAGAAGCCTAGCGATGGCCTGGCCGCCGCTCCTTAAAAGAGCGTCGCCGCGCCCTCGGGCACGGGGAGCCCGAGGTGATCGAAGCCGCGCGCAGTGATCACGCGGCCCCGGGGGGTGCGCTTGAGCAGGCCCTGCTGGAGCAGGTACGGCTCGTAGACGTCCTCGATCGTCTCCTGCTCCTCGTCGACCGCCGCGGCCAGGGTCGACAGCCCCACCGGGCCGCCCGAGAACTTGACCGCGATCGTCTCGAGGATCGTGCGATCGTGGCGGTCGAGGCCCGCCTCGTCGACCTCGAGCAGCCCCAGCGCCTCGGAGGCGACCGCCTGCGTGATCACGCCCGCGCCGCGAACCTGGGCGAAGTCGCGAACCCGCTTCAGCAGCCGGTTGGCGACACGCGGCGTTCCCCGCGAGCGCTCCGCGATCACGTGCTCGCCCCCCGGTTCGATCTCGACCTCGAGAATGCCCGCCGAGCGGCGCACGATCTTTGCCAGATCGGCGGGCTCGTAGTGCTCGAGCCGCTGGCTGACGCCGAACCGGTCGCGAAGCGGCGTCGTCAGCAGCCCCGCGCGCGTGGTCGCCCCGACGAGCGTGAACGGCGGCAGGTCGAGGGTCACGGTGCGCGCGCCGGCACCCTGGCCGAGCACGATCGGCAGCTGGCGGTCCTCCATCGCTGGGTAGAGCGTCTCCTCGATGGCCCGGTTCAGGCGGTGGATCTCGTCGATGAAGAAGACCGATCCGGGCTCGAGCGCGGTGAGGAACGAGGCGATGTCCGCCTTGCGCTCCAGCGCGGGGCCGGCGGTCTGCACGATCGCCGACCCGAGCTCGGCGGCGATGATGTGAGCCAGCGAGGTCTTGCCGAGCCCCGGCGGGCCGGCGAGCAGCACGTGGTCGAGCGATTCCTCGCGCCGCCGCGCAGCCTCGATGAAGACCTCGAGCTGCATCGTCACCTGCTCCTGGTTGACGAAGTCCGCGAGCCGGCGCGGGCGCAGCGAGCGGTCGAGGTCCTCGTCGGCGCCGGCGAGGCGAACCTCGGCCATCGGCTCGGAGATCGGCGCGTCGCGGCCGCCGATGCTCGGGTCCCTCGAGACGCTCACAGACTCTTGGCTCGCGCTTCGCGCCGAAGCACCGCGCCCTTTCGCTTGCTCCGCGCTCACGCCGCCTCCCTGGTCCCGGCGCTGCGCAGCGCCGATCCGATCAGGTCCTCAGGCGTCTCGCCCTCGGCGCCGTCGAGCAGCTTCTCGGCCTCGGTGAGCGTGTAGCCGAGATGCATGAGCCCATCGCGGGCGAGCGCGCGCGGGTCGCCCGCGTCGGCGCCGGCGAGCGCGGGCACCCCCTCCTCCAGCTGGCCGGCGACCTTCTCGCGCAGCTCGACGATCACGCGCTCGGAGGTCCGCTTGCCGATCCCGGGCACCGCCTGGAAGCGCTTCGCGTCACCGGCGGCGATCGCGCGCAGGAGCTCGCGGGGCGTTCCGCCGGAGAGGATCGCGATCGCGACCTTGGGGCCGACGCCGGAGACGGACGTCAGATGCAGGAAGAGGTCGCGCTCCTCCTCGCTGGCGAAGCCATACAGGGCCAGCGAGTCGTCGCGGGAGACGAGGTGGGCGTGCAGGCCGGTCTCCTTACCGCGTGCAGGGACCGCCTTCAGGGTCTCGGCCGAGACCGTGAGCCGGTAGCCGACCCCGCCCGACTCGATCACGACGTGATCAGGACGGCGCACGAGCACCTCGCCACGGACCCAGGCGATCACTGCAGCGACCCCGCGGCCTGCTCGGCCACACACCCTGGCGCGGCCGCCGCGGGCACTTCCGCGCGAGGGTTGGTCAGGGCCCGGGCGTGCGACGCATGACAGATCGCGACGGCGAGCGCGTCCGCGGCGTGATCGGACTCGGGCGTGCACGGAAGGCCGAGGAGCGCCCCGACCATCTGCTGCACCTGCTCCTTGGCCGCCGAGCCGGTGCCGCACACGGACATCTTCACCGCCTGCGGCGTGTAGTCGAAGCAGGGGATCTCGCGTTGGCCCGCGGCGAGCATCGCCACCCCGCGCGCCTGCCCCACCGCCGAGGCGGTTCGCACATTGCGCCCGTAGTACAGGTCCTCGAGTGCCACCGCAGCCGGCTCATGCCAGGCGATCAGCTTCTCGAGCTCGGCGTGGATGCGCGCGAGCCGGGCCTCCAGCGGCTGGTCGGACGGGACCTCGATGACCCCGCCGTCGACGGCGCTCAACTGCCCGCCGGCGGCCCGCACGACGCCGAAACCCGTGTTCGCCACGCCCGGGTCTATGCCCATGACGACGATCACGGGTATTCATTCTGCGTCGCCGTCCGGACGCCTCCCGGGCCTAGGCCGCGGCCTGTTGCAGCAACTGCTCCGGGATGTCGAAGTTGGCGTGGACCGACTCGACGTCGTCGTGGTCGTCGAGCGCCTCGATCAAGCGGATCAGCGCGCGCGCCTCGCGCTCGCCGTCGACCTCGATCACCGCGCTGGGCTCCATGGCCAGCTCGGCCGACTGCACGTCGACGCCTTCCCGCTCCAGCGCCGCCCGAACGGCGGTCAGAGCCGCCGGCTCGGTGGTGACCTTCAGCAGGTCCCCGTCATCTGCCACGTCGTCGGCGCCCGCGTCGATCGCCGCGATGAGATCCTCCTCCCCATAGCGCCCGGCGTCGACCAGGACGACCCCCTTCTTCGCGAACTGCCAGGCGACAGATCCGGGCTCGCCGAGGCTGCCGCCGTGCTTGTCGAAGGCGTGGCGGACCTCCGACCCCGTGCGGTTTCTGTTGTCGGTGAGCGCCTCGACCATGATCGCCGCCCCACCGGGGCCGTAGCCCTCATAGACGACGCGCTCGATCTGCTCGTCGCCGCCGCCGGCGCCCGTGCCACGATCGATCGCGCGCTGGATGTTGTCCTTCGGCATCGAGTAGCTCTTCGCCTTCTCGATTGCCGCGGCCAGCGTGAAGTTCGCGTCCGGGTCCCCGCCGCCCTCGCGCGCGGCGACGCTGATCGCCCGCGCGAGCTTGGTGAAGAGCTGCCCCCGCTTGGCGTCGGTGGCTGCCTTCTTGTGCTTGATCGAGGCCCATTTCGAATGACCGGACATGAGGTGATCTTAGAAGTGGTTCGAATTGGGAAAGGTGCCGGGAGGCCCGAGCAGGTCGATGCCGGCACGCGCAGCCGCGGCGGCAAGCTCCTGCCGAGCCGGGACGACCTCCGCGGGCGCGTACCCGTCGTCTTCAGCAAGCGCGAGTCGGCTGCTCGGCGGTCCGCCTGAAACGCCGGCCGCGACCGGGCCCCCGGCCCGGCCGCGGCTCATGCGTCGGCATCCCATCGATGGCGCCGCTTGCGATACCCCCTCGCACCCTGGCACAAGGCTCAGGAGCGACGCGCCCCCCTACAACAGGCGCGATCACTCGAAGTTGCGCACCGCTTCCGTCCGCCGACCTGTGCTCTCGGATCCACTCCTCCTTCGCGCGCCTCGATCGAACCGACGCGCCAGGGTATGGACACCCTCAGATGGCGAACTTTCCGTCCTGCTGGAGCAGCTCGCCGTCGACCTCCAGCCGCCCGCCCTGGCGTAGGTCGCAAACCATGTCCGTGTGGACGGCGCTTTCGTTGGTCCCGCCGGATTCCGGGTAGCTGGCGCCCAGCGCGAGGTGGACCGTGCCCCCGATCTTCTCGTCGAGGAGGACGTCGCGGGTGCCACGGTCGATTCCGTAGTTGGTCCCGATGCCCAGCTCCCCGAGCCGCCTGGCGCCCTCGTCGGTGTCCAGCAGCTGCATGAGGAACTCCTCGCCACGCTCGGCGCCCGCATCGACCACCTTGCCGCCCTCGAACCGCAGGCGCACTCCGGCGATCTCCCGGCCCCCGATCACCGCGGGCAGGTGAAACGAGACCTCGCCCTCCACCGAGTCCTCGACAGGCCCGGTGAAGAACTCGCCGTCCGGCATGTTGTGCTCGCCGTCGCAGGGGATCACCCGGCGCCCGGCGATCCCGAGCCGCAGGTCGGTTCCAGGCGCCGTGATCCGGACCTCCTCGTGGCCCTCGACCCACGCCGCGAGCCGGTGGCACTCGTCCGAGACCCGCTTCCAGGCCCCCAGGGGGTCGCCGTCGTCAGCGAGGCAGGCGCGGAAGTAGAAGTCCTCGAACTCCCGCAGGCTCATCTCCGCGTCCGAGGCGTAGGCGTTGGTGGGAAAGAGCGTGTACACCCACCGGTGGGAGCCCTCGGCGGCCCGCTCCATCGTCCGCTGCATCAGATGCCGGGTCGCGGCCTGGCGCCGGGTTTGGCGCTCGGGCGGCACGCCGGAGAGCTGACGCGTGTTGGTGTCGGCACCGATCGCGATCCGGCAATCGGCGTGTTCGGCCGCCCATTCCGAAAGCGGCGAGACCCACTCGAGCTGCGCATCGGATGCCTCGCGATAGTAGGTCGCCGACTGGCCCTCGAGCGACATCGAGACGATCGGGTGCGCTCCAGCCCGCAACACCTCCTCGTAGACCGCGCCGACCAGCGGCTCGGCGGCGGTCGAGCCCTCGATGATGCAAGCCTCGCCCTCGCTCGCCCGGGTCGAGTAGCGCACGAGGATGCGCGCGAGGTTGGCGACTCTCGGGTCGATCATTCCCCTGTACTTCGCCCCTCGGCGGCGGTCGGTTCAACGGCGTGCCGCTCGTCGCGCGCGGCGGTGGCCATCGCCATCAGCAGCGCGTGCACGCGGAGGTCGTCCGTGAGCTCGGGGTGAAACGAACAGGCGAGCACGCGGCCGTCGCGGATCGCCACCGGATGGCCGTCGACGGTCGCGAGGACCTCGACGCCGTCGCCGTGCGACTCGATCCAGGGCGCCCGGATGAAGACCGCCCGCAGCGCGTCCGGCCCGATCCCGGCCAGCTCCAGATCGGTCTCGAAGCTGGCGATCTGGCGCCCGAACGCGTTCCGGCGCACGGTCGCGTCGATGAGCCCGAGGTGGTCTCGGTCGCAGACGATCATGCCCGCGCAGGTGCCGAGGATGGGACGGTCGTCGGTGGCATGGGAGCGGATCGCCGGCTCGAGCCCGTCGCGGTCGATCGCCTTCGTGATCGTCGTCGACTCTCCCCCCGGGATCACCAGGGCGTCGAGGTCGGCGAGCTGCTCGGCGGTGCGGACCGCGACGGCGTCGGCGCTGAGCTCGCGCAGCATCCGCTCGTGCGCCATGAAGTCGCCCTGGCTGGCCAGCACGCCGACGCGCAGGCGGTCGGTTCCCCGCCCCGGGACGCCCCGTGCCGCGGGCGACCCCACGCTAGGTACCGCGCTGCTGCAGGAGCTCCCCCTGGGCGGCAAGCTCGGCGATGTCGTCGCCGCGCATCGGCTCCCCGAGCTCGCTCGAGGCGGCCGCGACCCGCTCCGGGTCGTTGAAGTGCGTCGTCGCCTCGACGATGGCGCGGGCGCGGCGCTCGGGGTCCTCGGACTTGAAGATGCCCGAGCCGACGAAGTTGCCCTCGGCGCCCAGCTGCATCGTCAGCGCCGCGTCGGCTGGGGTGGCGATTCCGCCCGCACAGAAGAGCGGCACGGGCAGCCAGCCGCTGCGGGCCACCTCCTCGACCACGTCGATCGGCGCCCGCAGCTCCTTCGCCGCGCCCGGGATCTCCTCGGGGCGCAGGGTGCCGAGCCGCTTGATGCCGCCGACGATCTGGCGCAGGTGTCGTACCGCCTCGACGATGTTCCCGGTCCCGGCCTCGCCCTTGGAGCGGATCATCGCAGCGCCCTCGCCGATACGCCGCAGCGCCTCTCCAAGGTCGGTCGCGCCGCAGACGAACGGGATCTCGAAATCGTGCTTGTCGATGTGGTTGGCCTCGTCGGCCGGCGTCAGGACCTCGGACTCGTCGATGTAATCGACCTCGAGGGCCTGCAGTACCTGCGCCTCGGCGAAGTGGCCGATCCGGGCCTTCGCCATCACCGGGATGGTGACCGTGTCCTGGATCTCCTTGATCACCCGAGGGCTGGCCATCCTCGCCACGCCGCCGTCCGCGCGGATGTCCGCGGGCACGCGCTCGAGGGCCATCACCGCGACGGCGCCGGTCTGCTCCGCGATCCGCGCCGCCTCGGCGGTGGTCACGTCCATGATCACCCCGCCCTTGAGCATCTCGGCGAGGCCGCGCTTGACCCGAAATGTCCCGGTCTCGGCCATCGCGCCCAAGGATACGAGACCGCCGCCCACCCTCGGCCCGAGGAACCGACGAAATCCCGCTGCGCGCTTGTACGCGCCGGCCAGCTTGTACTACCTGGAGCTCAGGACCAGAACTCGTCGCTGAATGCCGGCATGGCGTCGACCATCCAGAGGTCGGCGATCCGACCGCCCGTGACCCGGGCGAGAAAGGCGGCGAAGTTGTGCAGTTCCCGACCCTCGCGCTTGGCGCGGATCTCGACCATGCTCAGGACGAGCTCCTCGTCGATCTCCAGCACCTGCGTGACCTCGATGGCGCCGTCGGCCGATTGCAGGTCGGGCACGCGCGCCATGTAGTCGTCGCGGCCGGAGACGACGTCGGCCTCGCCGCTCGCGTTGGTGACGTAGGCGGTCAGGTCGTCCGCCAGGAGGGCTGCGGCCGCCTCACGGTCGCCGCGCGCGTAGGCGTCGAAGAAGGATCGAGCGAGCTCCGCGGGCGCGGGCACTACTTGAGCTTGAACGCCCGGATACGGTCCTTGTACGCGCCCTTGTCGCGGGCGTAGACACCGTGGGCGAGCGCCTGGACGATCGCCAGCAGGGAGGTGTTCGAGCGGGTGAACGACGGGCCGTTGGACGAGTAATAGAGGGTCAGGTCGGAGTGCTCGCCGATGTCGGACAGGGTCGCGTCCGTGATTGCCATCGTCGATGCGCCACGGTGCTTGGCGAGCTTCATCGCCCGGACCACGATCGGGTGCGCGCGGCCGGCGGAGAAGGCGATCACGAGTGAGTCCTCGTCGACCCGCGAGAGCCGGGTGATGGAGTCCTGGCGCGGGCTGGCCACGACCTCGGCCCGGATGTCCAGCAGCGCCAGCAGGTGGCGCATGTAGCTGGCGAAGAAGGCGAGCTGGTCGAGGCCCACGATCATCACCCGGTTCGCTCTCGCCAGCGCGGTGACGCAGGCCTCGACCTGCTCGCGGGTGAGGTTGCGGACCGTCTCCTCGACGTTGGCGTGGTCCGCTGCCAGCGAGGCCTCGAACTCGGAGTGGTCGAAGTCGAACAGCGGGGCGGTGGAGTCCTCGCCCGGCGTCCGGCTGCGGTACTCCTCGATCGCCGCCTGCTGAAGCTCGGGGTACCCCTCGAAGCCGAGTGCCTGGGAGAAGCGCACGACCGTCGAGGAGGAGGTGTTCGCGCGGCGCGCGAGCTCCTCCGCGGTCTGGAACGCCGCCTCGTCGAGGTGGTCGACGATGTAGCGGGCAACGTCCTTCTGGGAGCGCGAGAATTCATCGAAGCGCTCCGTGATGTACGTCGAGAGGGCCTTGCCGTTGGGGCGGGCTGGGGCGCGGCGGCCGGTGCCGTTGGCGGCGCTTCGGGTGCGGGTGGCGGGGCGGGTCTTCGTCGCGGTCTTGGTCACGGCCGGTTGTTTCGCCCTGGTCACTGGTTTCCCTTCCGTGGGCCGCGCGGCTGCAAGCGGGATCGTCGATGTGGTTGGATCAGCGACCGTCGCCGGAACGTGCCAACCCCGGGGTACCGGCAGTCGCCATGGAGATGTGCAGATGGATGTCGAGGATGCGCTGCGGCTAACGAACCGCGGCCTGATCGGTTTCGACCTCGCGCTCGGCACCGGGACGTTGCTCGCCCCCGACGCCACCCTGCGCGCCCTCGGCCACGACGAGCCCTCCCCGGATGCCCGCCACCTGTTCCGGCGCTGCGGTCCGATCTGGCTCACGTTCGCGGCGGCGCACGCGGTCGCCGCGCGGCGCAACCGGCCCGAGGACTGGTGGGCGCTCGCCTGGCTTCGCGGGACGGAGCTGGCGACCGACATCGTCTGGTCGCGCTCGGATTCCTTCCGCCGGCCGGGGGCGCGGAGCGGGCTGCGCTTGGCCGGCGCGTTCAACCTCGCGATGGCGGTCGGCTTCGGATGGCTGGCGCGTGAGCGCTCGCGCCGCCGCTCGCTCCTCGGGCGACGTCGATAGGTAGGGCGTGACCGGCTACTGGTAGAGCAGGAAGTCGGGCTCGGGTTCGAGCGCGAGCACGCTCGAGGCCGTCATCAGCGGCGTGTCGCGCCGGTAGAAGAGCGAGAAGCCGTCGAAGAGGCTGGGCACCGAGAGGTCGGCATAGCCGCGCCGCTTGGCGGCGGGTGAGCCGATGCCGTCGAAGTTGAGGAGCGTTTGCACGTCGGCCCGCTGCCTGATCCTGGTTCGACCGTTGACGCTGCCCTTCCGGAACTGATGGACGAGCAGGAGCTTTGGCGGCAGACCGTTCGCACGCACGATCCTCGCGATGCTCTGGGCGACCCGATTGACCTTGCCGGCGCTGATCTTGCCCGGGGTCCGGCCGGGAATCCCGCGGCGGCCGACGTTCCACTCCGGGTCGATCGCGATGTCGACGTCTGGCTGAACGACCCATTCGCGAAGCTCGCGCAACTCGTCGAGGACCGAGGCGCGGCCCGGCTGGATGTCGAGGATCACGCGCGCCCCGACGGCGCGGGCCTGATCGAGGTAGATCTGGATCACGTCGTCGTCCTGACGAGTCCGATACAGGCCATCGGGTCCGCCGCCGGCGGTCGCGAACACCGCCACCAGGTCGAAGGCGCCGGTCACCGGGCGGACGCCGAGCTCGACGTACGGGGCCGACTCGGATTCGAGCCTCTTCGCTGCGCCCTCGGGCGAGCGCATCCCGACGATCGTCTGGCCCATCTGCGGGGCTCCGTACAGGGCCACCACGCGGTTGGACGGCAGCAGGGGCGTGGCGGCCGGCCCACGGTAGACCCGGGGCGAGGGCGGGGAGGGCGCCGCGGCGTGGCGGTCGAGGAACCGAGCGGTCGCACGCTCGATCTGGCCCGCGCCGGGAAGCTCGTTGCCCCGCGCGGCGCCGGCTGCCGCCGGCAGGGCGAGGAGCACGGCGGCGCTCACCGCGAACCCGTACCGCGTGCCTCTGGCGACGCGCCTCACTGCCTGATCGAACACGCTAACGGCGTGCTCGGAGCGCTCCGCGACCTGAATCAACATTCGGCGGGCTTGCTTTCCTGCGGTTCCGCGTGAGAGGGTCCACACGAGGTGAGCTTGGCCCGGTGACCAGTTCCGGAGAATCCAGCGGGCAGAAGGGTCTGCGAATCGATGCGGCCCGGGAGAAGGACACCTGGACGATCCGGCTCGGCGGCGAGCTCGACCTCGGCAACTCCGAGCAACTCGACGCGGCGCTGCTGGAGGCGGAGGCGAGCGACGCCACCCGGATCCTGCTCGACGTCGACGAGCTTCGCTTCATCGACTCGACCGGTCTCCGGGTGATCCTCCGAGCGACCCGGCGGGCGGAGCGAACCGGAGACCGGCTTCGCGTCACCCGCGGCAAGGGCTACGTCGCCGACATGTTCAGGCTCACCGCCCTCGACCGGACGATCCCCTTCGCCTAGGTAGGTCCACCGCCGGGGCGAAGCGCCCGCTCGGGAGCTACCCAGCGCGCCCGGACGGTTCCGCACCAGGCTCGGCTCCGGCGCCGACCGGTTCGCCCTCCGCCGGCTCCTCGTGGTGGAGCTGCTGCCGGAGCGCGACCACGAGCGGGATCACGACCAGCGGGATCACGACCGGCAGGAAGAGCAGCTCCAGCCAGTCGAACAGCGTGTTGCCCTCGAATCCCGTCCAGTCCCAGCCCTGCGTGTAGCCGCCGACGGCGAGGACGGCGATCGAGACTACGAACGCGCTGATGAAAAACAGGTGATG
>Ga0075431_100004049_pt1 | contig 14284 bp, 10 predicted proteins | sample RhiMetdeltSRZDD5_FD_75297 | JGI IMG/M metagenome (GOLD analysis project Ga0075431, IMG submission 75297) | Populus rhizosphere microbial communities from Tennessee, USA - Rhizosphere MetaG P. deltoides SRZDD5 | ecosystem: Host-associated > Plants > Roots > Rhizosphere > Soil | place: USA... | reverse complement strand
CAGGAGATAGACATCCTCTCCCGCTATGGTCAGCATGATGTCGGTCATCGAAATCCTCGTCCCCGGCCCCGCGCCAGACGGGCACTGCCGTTCTCAGCGGCGCGCTCCAGCGGCGCCACCAGCCGCCGCACCCGATCCAGAAACTTTTCGCTGCTCACCTGTTCCCGCGCCCGGTCGACCAGCAGCGCGAATGCCAGCGGCGTGGGGCGTTCGACATCCTTGATGCTTATCCGTCCCCCTGCGATTCGCTCCAGCGTGTGCCCCAGCCGGCTCTGCTCCAGCTGTCTTTCCAATACCTCGCGATGGGCTTGGAAGAGGAGCAGATTCTCCGGATCGTAGCGGGCGAATACATCGTACAGGAGCCCACTCGAAGCCTGCACTTGCTTCACGCTCTTGTGACTCCCGGGATAGCCCTGGAAGATGAGTCCCGCCACCCGGGCAATCTCCCGGAACTGCCGCCGGGCCAGCTCGGCCGCGTTGAGACTGGCCGGTATGTCGTGGAGCAGGTGGTCGGGCGAGACCAGTCCCGCCTCCAGTGACTCCTCCAATCGGGCCGGCTCGGCCGACAGCAGCTCGAAGCCGTAATCGTTCGCAGCGAGGGTGAAGGTAATCGGAGCCAGCTGGGCCAGTCGATAGGCGAAGAGTGCTGCGAGTCCCTCGTGCACCAGCCGCCCCTCGACCGGGTAGAAAAAGAGATGGTGGCCTTCCCGGGTCCTGACCCGCTCGATGAGCAGCTCGTCCAGCGCCGGAAGACAGGACCAGCGGGCCTGTAGCTCCAGAATCGGGCGAACCGCCTCCATTTCAGCCCCGACATAGATGCCGCGGCGAGCCTCATCCAGCTTCATCCGAACCGATTCGGCCAGCTCCGGCGACAGGGCCAGCCGGGCACCGGTCCAGTGGGGCACCACCGAGGTCGGCTGGTTGCTGGCCCGCACCCAGGCGGTCATGTCCCGGACCCGGACGAACTTCAAGGTGCGTCCGGCAAAGGTGAACACATCGCCGGGTCGGAGCCGGGCGATGAAGTTCTCCTCCACCGTGCCGAGAGTCTTGCCTCGCACGAAGCGGACCTTCATGGCCGCCTCGCTCACGATGGTCCCGATCGACATCCGATGCCGCATGGCCACCATACGGTCGCGGGCCACCAGGAGTCCGTCCCGCTCCACCACCTTGTTGTACTCGGGATAGGCGCTGAGCGCAGAGCCTCCCCGGGTCACGAAGTCCATGACCCAGCGCCATTCGCCATCGGTAAGGTACCGATAGGCCAGTGTCGTCCGGACCTCTCTCAGCAGCTCGTCGGGTTGGAACCCGCCACCGACCGCGATCGTTACCGCGTGCTGGGCCAGCAGGTCGAGCGGACGCTCTACCGGTGGGCGCGACTCGATATCGCCCCGGCCGAGTGCATCGCGTGCCGCGGCGACATCGACCAGCTCCAGGGCGTTGGTGGGAACACAAGTGAGCCGGCTTACCGCGCCCGGCTGATGTCCGCTCCGGCCGGCGCGCTGGATCAGGCGTCCGACCGCTTTGGGGCTGCCCACCTGGAGGACGCGGTCCACCGGGGTGAAATCCACGCCCAGGTCCAGGGTCGAGGTGCAGACGACGCAGCGGAGCCGCCCGTCCCGAATGCCGTCCTCCACCCACTCCCGGGTGCCGCGATCCAGCGAACCATGATGCAGCGCGATTATGCCGGCCCAGTCGGGCCGGGCGGAGAGCAGCGCCTGAAACCAGAGCTCCGCAGTGGCGCGGGTGTTGGTGAAGACCAGCGATGTCTGCCCTTCCTCGATGGCGGCGATGACCTCGGGCAGCAGCTTAAGCCCGATCTGTCCGGACCAGGGGAAGCGCTCCATGGTCTCGGGAATAAGCGAGTCGACCTCGAGTCCCTTGGGCACCAGCCCCCGAACGATCCTGCCCGGCCGCTGCTCGCCGCGAGAAGTGAGGCCAAGCAGGGTGTCCCGGGCGGTTTCGAGATTGCCTAACGTGGCGGAGAGCCCCCAAGTGCGGAGCTCGGGCCTCCAGCGGCGAAGGCGGGCGAGAGCAAGCTCAGTCTGTACTCCGCGCTTCGAAGCCATCAACTCGTGCCATTCGTCGACCACGGCGAGCTCGAGATGATCGAAGAGCGACGCGGCGGCGTCCCAGGTGAGGAGCAGCGACAAGCTCTCGGGTGTGGTAACGAGCGCGGTCGGAAGCCGCTTGCTCTGGCGGGCGCGGATTCGGGCCTCGGTGTCACCAGTGCGGGACTCGACAGTCCAGGGCAGCCCGAGATCTTCAATCGGTGCCCGGAGTGCTGCTTCGGTGTCGGCGGCGAGCGCTCTCAGTGGAGTGATCCAGAGGACGCGCAACGGTGGCGCTGCTCGGCGTTGCCCCGCTGCCCGGCGGCCCAGCTGCCGTGCTGGGTAGTCCCGCATCCACTCGAGCACCGGCCCCAACCAGGCCGCGTAGGTCTTGCCGGTTCCGGTGGCGGCATGGATCAGCCCACTCTCACCAGCGAGATAGGCGCGCCAGACTTCTTCCTGAAACGGAAACGGTTCCCACCCCTCGCTGGTGAACCACTCCCGGACGCAGTCGATCGGTTCCCGGTCGCCGCAGATGATGGTGGGCTCGAATTTGTGCGATTTCGCTGGAGCCGCGGCAGCATCCGCGACCCGTTCCGCACGCCGCTTCGCCGCCCGGGCGCGCCGCAGGTCCACCGCGAGCGCCGAACCGGGATGACGCGTCATGAGGAGTCAGCATTAGAAATGGCCCGGATGTAGCGGTCGGCCGAATAGCGGAACGCCTCCTTTGCGTTCGCCTTGATGTTCTGGCCGAACCAGGCACCGTAGATCTGCTCGAAGGGAAATGGCTCCAGCGCTGCCTTGATCTTCTCCACCGTGGCAGAGCTGACCGGGACATAGTTGGGGAAGCTGTACATGAAGCTCACCGTCTTCCGGTCCTGTCCCACCTGGAGCACGTCGCCCGAGAGCACCACTCCTCGTCCTCCGGCGCCTCCCGACCAGTGCAGCACCGTGGCGCCGGGGAAGTGGCCGCCCAGCCGAATCAGGGTGAGCCCGGGCGCCAGCTGATGGGTCTCACCCTGCCAGAACACGATCGCCGGATGGGGCCGCATCACCCATTCGCCGTCGGCCGCATGCAGGTAGACCGGGACTTCGCCCAGGGCCCTGCTCCATTCAACCATGGCCGCGTAGTAGTGCGGATGGGAGATTGCGATCGCCGACACGCCGCCGAGGGCCTGGATGGCGGAGACACTTCGATCGTCGATTACGGTGATGCAGTCCCAAAGGACGTTGCCGTCCGGGGTGCGCACGTGCAGGGCCCGCTGTCCGATGGCAACCTTGGGCTCGGTCACCAGGCTGATCAGCTCCGGTCCTTCGACATCGAGCCGGTTGGTGTGGCCGGCCTGCAGCTCCTTGAGCGTGGTCCAGCGCTGCCCTTCCCAGCCGACGTACTGGCGCTCGTCCTCGCAGACACAACAATGCTCCGGTGGGCGGACCGATTCCGCGTACTGGACCCCGCAGGTTACGCAGATGTAGTTGGGCATTTCGTTAGCAAAGACCTCACCCGCTCAATGGTGTCCGCCTCTTCTGCCTTCTTGTCCTTTCTCCAGCGTGCCATCCGGGGAAACCGCACGGCGACGCCGCTCTTGTGCCGAGTCGAAGGCTGGATGCCCTCGAAGTGCAGCTCGAAGACCAGCTCCGGTTTGACCGTGCGTACCGGGCCGAACTTTTCCAGCGTGTTGCGGCGGATGAACTGATCCACCTTGCGGATCTCCTGGTCGGTGAGACCGGAGTAGGCCTTGGCAAAGGGGACCAGATGATCGCCCTCCCAGATTCCGAAGGTGTAGTCGGTGAAGAGGCCGGCCCGTTTTCCGCTTCCCGCCTGGGCATAGATCAGCACCGCATCCACCGTCAGGGGATCGATCTTCCACTTCCACCAGTCTCCCCGGCGGCGACCCACTCCGTAGGCGGAGGTGCGCCGCTTCAGCATGATCCCCTCCGCACCTGCGGCTCGAGCGGTTTGCCGGGCCCGGGCCACGCCCTCCCAGCTTTCTGCCGGTATTGCGGGGGACAGGATCAGCCGGCCCGCCGAAGCCACGGGCTCGAGCAGCGCCGCCAGTCGGGTCCTGCGCTCGCTCAGTGGCCGGGTGCGGATGTCCTCGCCTCGTTCCTCCAGCAGGTCGTACACCACAATGGCGGCCGGCACTTCCTCGAGGATCTTGCGGCCCAGGTTCTTGCGGCCGATCCGTCGCTGCAGCTGCGCAAAGGGCAACGGAGCACCTTCCACCCAGGGCAGCAGCTCGCCATCGAGAACCGTCCCTGGCGGCAGCAAGGCCCCCAGCTCTTCCACCTCGGGGAAGCGTCCCGAGAGCAGCTCCTCGCCCCGCGACCAGAGAAAGGTCTGCCCCGCACGCCGGATGAGCTGAGCCCGGATCCCATCCCACTTCCACTCGACCATCCAGTCGGCGAAGTCGCCCAGAGACTCGGGACCTTCCTCCAGCGGAAACGCGAGAAAGAAGGGATAGGGCCGGCTCACGTCGGCATCCTGGGTATCAGGCGCGAGCAGCCGAGCAAAGAATTCTGCAGTGGGCTCCCACGCGCCCATGAGCCGGTGTGCGATGACCCCCTCCTCGACTCCACTCAGCTCGGCGAGCGCGCGGATCAGGAGCCTGTGGGAGGCGCCGACCCGAAAGTCGCCCGTGATCAGCTTGTTCCATACGAACCGCTCGCGCCGGTCGAGCTCCCGCCAGGAATCGATCATCACCTCCCGCTGCACATCGTCGTCCTCACCCCGAAGACCGAGTAGCCGATCTACCCACTGGGAGAGCGGAAGCTCACTCGAGCTGCCGGTGTCCGGCAGAATGAGGGTGATGGTCTCTGCCAGATCCCCCACCGACTGATAGCTCTCCTCGAACAGCCACTGGGGAACGTCGGCTTCCTGCGAGGCCCAGGCCGCCAGCTTGCGCGAGCCCACCAGCCGCTTGGGCCGTCGGCCACTCAGGAAATGAACCGCCCAGGCGGCATCTGCCGGCGGAGCGGTTCTGAAGTACTCGGTCAGTGCCGCGACCTTCTCATTGGTCGAGTTGGTCTCGTCAATCGAGGAATAGAGCTGCGCGAACGCTTTCATCCGGTAAGCTCACCCTCCAGATCTGCTGCCCCGCTGCCCCGCGGCCCTGCTGTCACCTCCTCCAATCCCTCGCTGACTTCGTCATCGCGCTCACCCTCGAAGCGGGTCTGCACCACCCGGGCATGGACCCCATGCTCGGTGAGCCAGCGGACCACCGGGCCGGTGAAGCCGTGCGTTACCCAGACCTCGCCGGCCCCGGTCGCCTGGATCGTGGCGAGCAGCCCGGGCCAGTCCACGTGGTCCGAGAGCGCGAATCCGCGGTCCAGAGCCCGCCGACGCCGGGCGCCGCGCACCAGCATCCAGCCGGAGGCGAAGGCCGTCGACTGAGTGCCGAAGCGGCGAGTCCAGGACGAGCCGCTGGCGTGGGGCGGCGCGATCACGATCGCTCCCCTGGCCTCGATCCGCCGTTCGGCAGTACCGGCGTATCGGGTAGGTGGAAGCGGCACACCCGCCTCGCGGTACGCTGCCGTCATCCGCTCGACTGCTCCGTGGGTGAGAATAGGACCGATCGAGGGATCCAGCCCGGCAAGGAGCCGCTGAGCCTTTCCCAGGGTGTAGCCATAGAGCATGCTGGTCTTTCCCACCGCCGCATTGGAGCGCCACCAGCCGTTGATCTCGGCGAAAACGTCCTCCTGCCGAGGCCAGCGATAGATGGGAAGACCGAAGGTCGATTCGGTGACGAACGTGTGGCAGCGAACTGGCTCGAACGAGGTACAGGTGGGATCGGGATCGGTCTTGTAGTCACCCGAGACGACCCAGATCTCTCCCCGATGAACCAGCCGGACCTGGGACGATCCCAGGATGTGGCCGGCCGGGTGCAGCGAGATCGTGACTCCATTCAAGCTGACCGATTCTGAGTACGGCACTCCCCGGATCCGGGCATTGGGCTCCAGCCGGGCCCGCAGCACTCCGACCCCGGACTCCGAGGTGAGGTAGGCCTGAGATCCCCAGCTCGCATGGTCGCCATGAGCATGGGTAATGACCGCCCGGTCCACCGGCTCCCAAGGATCGACGTAGAAGTCGCCCGGCTCGCAGTAGAGGCCGCGGTCGGTGAGGGTCAGCAGAGGCATACTGAAAGGTAAGATGGCGAGGCAGCGGGGCGGCGAGGCCGCTTACCTGCCTCGCTGATAGATCCCCATCAACGTCCCTTGAGCCAGTATGTGATCGGCCATGGCTTCTTCCAGCTCGGCCTTGGAGACGCCGTGGGGAAGCGAAAGCATGATGTCGAGGGCGTAGAGCCGGAAGTAGTAGCGGTGCGGCTTGCCAGGCGGCGGGCAGGGGCCGCTGTAACCGATCTCCCCCGAGTCGTTGCGTCCCTGCCGGGCGCCGGAGGGGAGCTCCGGCACCGCCGGTACCCCCGGCGACAGCTCCACCGTCTCGCCCGGCAGGTTATACAGGACCCAGTGCACCCAGGTGCCGCGGGGCGCATCGGGATCGTCGCATAGCAACGCCAGGCTCCGCCGCTCCATGGGAATGCCGGTCCAGGACAGTGGCGGGGAGCGGTCTTCACCCTCGCAAGTATGGGCTTGGGGGATGACGTCACCGTGCCTGAAGGCAGGCGAGCGCAGCTGGATGGGATCGGAGGGCACCGTCGCTCAACCCTTGCCGGCTTCAACCCAGAGCCGGATGGCCATGAGAACGATGAAGACAGCGAACAGGCGCTGAAGTGTGGCCCCGGACAGAGTGTGGGAAATCTTGGCGCCGACATACGCTCCCAGGAAGAGTCCCAGTCCAATCAGGAGCGAAGCCTTGATGTTGAGGTTGCCGTGCTGATAGTAGGCGTAGGCTCCCAGTATTCCCACCGGCAGCAGCATGGCGCCCAGGGAGGTGCCGATGGCCAGCTTGGCGTGGAAGCTCGCCAGAAAGATCAGCGACGGGATAATGAGGATGCCCCCGCCGATCCCAAACATCCCCGACAGCACTCCAGCAGCGAGACCGATGGCGAAAAAAACGAGGACCATGCGACAGAAACTCCCGGGAGAGGGGTGGCAAATGAGCACCGTAAAGTAGAGCCGCAACTGACGACTGGCGACTGGCGAGAGAATTATGCACCTTACTTCCTGCAGTTTCCCACCCCGCGGTACAGGCCTCGGATACTAGTCACCGATGAGGAGCTCCATGAGACGGGTCACGCCAGTCGTCCTCGCCGCTGCGGGATTGCTGCTCGCCCTTGATGTCGCCGGTGCACTGGCGAACAGACCGCTGGGCTTCCCCTACTCCTCGCTCGGTGCGGTATCCCTCCTCATTTATCTCGGCGTTGGACTCCTCAGCGGGCTGCGGGCCGGCTTCCTGGCCGGCGTCATCGCCGCCACGATCGTGGGCCTGCTGGACAGCACCCTCGGCCCGCTGGCAGCCTGGATGGCGGGATCCGGCCCGGTTGGCCAGACCATCACCGAAGAAGGTGTCATTGCCTATGGCATATCCGTGGTCACCGCGACGGCCGCGGCAGCGGGCACGGTAGGGGCGCTGGCCGGGGTCTGGGTGGAGCGACGGCGCGGTCTGCGGGCCGGGTCCAGGATCTCGTCCTCCTAACGCTTGCAAAAGCCATCGGTCGCGTCTCTCTTACACGGCCCATGATTTGTCTTCGGTACGTTCTGGGAGCAAGGCCGTGAATCGTCAGCTGTCTAATCTGGATGGCGAGTGGGAGTTCTACCCGGATCCGAAACAAACCCTCACCCCGAAGACGCTGCGACCGGAAGACGCACGACGGATCAAGGTGCCGGGTCCGTGGCAGGCGCAGTTCGATGATCTGCGAGATTACAGTGGCGTAGCGTGGTACCGTCGCGGCTTCGATGCGATCGGTCAGCCGGTCAGTCGGTCAGGCGGTCACGAATCGACCGTCTGGCTTCACTTTGGCGCCGTCGACTACTTCACCACCGTCTGGCTGAATGGCCGCCAGGTGGGTGAGCACGAAGGGGGATATCTGCCCTTCGAGTTCGATGTCACATCCGCCCTGCGGCATGATGGGCCTAACGAGCTGGTGGTCCGGGTGATCGACCCGGGGAACGACGCCGATTTCCCGCCCGAGTTCACCTTCGCCGAGATCCCCCACGGTAAACAAAGTTGGTACGGTCCCATCGGCGGGATCTGGCAGAGCGTCTATCTCGAACGTCGAAGCCCGATCCACCTTACCCGACTTCGGGTCACGCCGGACGTGCCCGGCGAACAGGTTCAGGTCGATGTTGGACTGAGCCGGGCTACCGATCGTCCGCTCGCTCTCTGGCTCAATGTGAATGATCCCCGAGGGCAGGTGCGGCGCCACCGGTTCGTTCTGGGCTCCGGCAGAGATGGCGATGAGCTGTCTGTCCCGGTCCCCCAGCCGATGCTCTGGGATACCACTGTACCGAACCTGTATGAACTTCAGGCCGTCCTGCTCGACAGCACCGATGATCGAGCCGAGCCCCTGGATCAGGTCGGCACCCGTTTCGGAATGCGTACCATTGCCACCTCTCCCACCGGGCACCTGCTCCTCAATGGACGGGTTCTCTACCTGCGCGGCGCCCTGGACCAGGACTATTACCCTCACCTGATCTACACCCCGTTCAGCGACGAGGAGCTGGAGGAGCAGTTCCGCAAGGCGAAGCACATGGGGCTCAATTGCCTTCGCACCCACATCAAGATCACTGACCCCCGTTACTACGATGCCGCCGACCGGGTCGGTCTCCTCATCTGGACCGAGCTTCCCAACTGGCAGGACCTCACCGAGGCCGCCAAACGCCGCGCCAGGGACACTCTCTTCGGCATGGTGGAGCGGGATTGGAACCATCCTTCCATCATCATCTGGACCATTGTCAACGAGAACTGGGGTGTGGACCTGGCGGTGAATGCCGGCCACCGAGCCTGGCTGTCGGACATGTATACCGAGCTCAAGGAACGGGACCCGTACCGGCTGGTGGTCGGGAACTCGCCTTGCTTTACCAACTTCCACGTGGTGACCGACATCGAGGACTTTCACAACTACTATGCGATGCCGGACCACTATCGGAAGTGGAGAGATTGGGTCCAGACTTTCGCCAGCCGACCACCCTGGACGTTCGCCCATGTCTATGAGAGCATCGAGTCCTGGCGCGAGTATATCCGGGACCCGTGGAACCCCATCCCCCGCCAGCCTGCCCCAGAAGTACGTCGCAGGGGCAGTGAGCCCATGGTGGTCTCCGAGTTCGGTAACTGGGGACTGCCCGATGTCGGCAAGCTCAAGGAATGCTACGGCGGGAAGGAGCCCTGGTGGTTCGAGACCGGCATCGAGTGGGGCGACGGCGTCGTGTACCCCCATGGCATCGAGCAGCGCTTCAAGGCCTTTCATCTGGACAAGGTGTTCCCCACGCTGTCGGATCTCGCGGCCGCGAGCCAGCGGATGCAGTTCACCGCCCTCAAATATCAGATCGAGCAGATGCGGCGGCACCCCACCATCGTCGGCTATGTCATCACCGAGTTCACCGACGTGCACTGGGAGAGTAATGGACTGCTCGATCTGTGCCGGAATCCAAAGGCGTTCTACGATGTAATCGGGCAGGTAAACTGCCCCGACGCCATCGTTCCCACCGACTGGGAGCGGATCGCTTTCTGGGAAGGGGAGCGGTGCGAGGTCAAGCTGGCCCTGTCCCACTTCACCTCGGCCGATCTTCGGAACTCACGGCTGGAATGGTCGCTCGACCATTGGCCGGAGATCAAAGGCACGTTCGAGGGGGTGAATCCCGATCGGGCCCAGCTCACCAACATTGGCACCGTGGTTTTCGACGTGCCGCGGTTGGAGCACTCCAGCCGGGTCCGGCTGGAGATGCGTCTGGTCAGTGCCAACGGCGAGCTGGTCACCCGAAATCACCATGAGCTGTACTTCTTCCCCCGGCTGGAGACGCCGGCCCGTGACATCCGGCTGTCGGTTCCGGGTCTGCCCCGGCTTTCGGCCCGGCTGGCTGCGATGGGCTACGAGCTGGTGGATGACAGCGCGGCAGATCTCGTGGTGGTCGAGCGGATGACCGATGAGCTGCGCTGGTACGCCCAGAACGGAGGCCGGGTACTCTGGCTTGCCGAACAGCCGGAGTCCCAGCAGGCCCATCTCGGCTCTATCAGTATCGCGCAGCGCCATGGGCGCAGCTGGCAAGGTGACTGGGCCAGCAGCATGAGCTGGATCCGGCAGGACAAGATGTTCGGCGACATCCCGAGCGGCGGGACGGTGGACTTCGCGTTTGCCGACCTGACTCCTGAGACCGTCATCGTGGGGCTGACGCCGCGCGACTTTGCGGCCAACGTTCACTCGGGTCTATTCGTGGGTTGGGTCCATCATGTCGTGGCGTTGGTGGCCGAAAAGCCAATCGACCGGGGCCGGCTCATGATCTGCACGTACGGACTTCGGGACCATCTGGGCACCCACCCGGTGGCGACCATCATGATGCGGGATCTGATCACACGGACCGCCCGCGCCGGCGCCACTGACGAGCCCACCCGGCTTGTCAACCAGCCTCCGGTAGCGATGCCGTAAGAGAGGCGGAGAGTCGGAGAGGCGGAGGAGAAATCAACGGGGTTGGCCGGAGCAGAGCCGGGCCTGAGCCTGCCGCAGCGCTGCGGCGTACTCCGCCGAAAGTATCCGCTCCAGCCTGCCGTCGTCCCGGCGCTTTAGGTCCCACAAACCGCTGTTGTGCCAGTGATCCGGGTCCTCCCAGTCGGGCCGGTCGATGACCGGGTACACGCAAAGACCCTCCACGCCCACGCCGGCGTCTCGGGCCCGGGCCACTTCGTCGGCAACCTCCCTGATCCAGCGGCCCCGTCCCGCACCGAAGTGACTAGTCTCGCTCACCACCACCGGACGCCAATACCGGTAGTAGACCTCCGCGAGCAGTGAGCTGAAGGGCACCCACCGAGGGTCGCGTGGGGCGTCCTCCCACCGCAGCCGGACGTCCGGGTGCTCCCATTGGTTAGCGTGATAGTAGTTGACGCCAACGATGTCGAGATAGCGCGGGTGGCCGCCCAGCTCTGGCGACATCGCCCCGGCCAGCATGTCCCAGGCTTCGAACTGCGCGGCCCGCTGGTCGGCTGCCGCCCGGGCCAGCTCCGGATGCTCCTTTGGGGTGAGCACGTGGATCAAGGGCTCGGTATGCATGATTCGGGCGGTAGGATCGACCGCCCATATGGCTTCGATTCCAGCAATGGACGCCCGCACCAGCTGCTGCTTCAGGGCCCGTCCCACATCGTTGCGGTGGGGGTGAATGTACGCCTTCTCCCCCGCAGCCCAGGCCAGAAACGAGATCTCGTTCACCGGGGTGTAAAACTGGATCCCGTCGGTGTGGTCGGCGATGAACCGGGCAACCGCGCCACAGTAGCGGGCGAAGCTATCGATGAATCCCGGACTCAGAATGTCGAGATCATCGGGCCAGCCGTAGTGGCACAGGGCCCAGATTACCTGGAGCCGGTGTCGGTTGGCGGCCTCCACGAAGGGTTTCAACGAGGAGAAGTCGAAACCTCGGCTGCTTTCGATCAGATGCCACCGGGCTCCATCCCGAACCGTCCTGATATCCCACTCGGCCAGCCGGGCGTAGTCCTCTTCCACCTGCACGTCGTGCTGGGTCGCGGACACCATGTCGATCCGCACCCCGGACTGATTGATGTGAGCGGCGGACTCGAATCCCGCGATCCATAAGGACTGGAGCAGGCGGGAGGCGCCCTGCCGGGGCAATGGAGCGGGAACGTGAGTAACGGCGCCGTAGGTGTGCTTCACGCGAGTCGGCGCTAGGGGCTTGTCGGACGGTTGTGGCATAGGACTACGCGGAGAGGCTTTGCTCGATTCCGATGTTGCCGATGGCTGCCTCGGAATCGCTGATGTAACTGCGGAACTGTTCGACCAGGGGTGTGGCGCGCCAGCGTTCGGTACCATCAAGGGTGTAGAGTCCCAGATCCAGCCGGTACTCGTCCAACGGCCCCCGCCCGAAGCGGTATTTCCAGTCGATCATGGTGAAGAGCGGAAACCAGGTGTAGCCCAACACCGGAATGCCCCGGCCCCGCAGCACGCGGATGGCGGCCACCGAGGCCTCCAGCCAGCGGGCGCGAACCGATTCGTTCCCCTTGGCGCTGGTCTCGGTCACCATGATGGGAAGCTGGTAGCGCCGGTAGTAGTCCTCGATCAACGCGCTGAACCCGGCCCCGTCCTGCTCCACCGGCTGGTAGGCGAGGCGGCCACGGCGGTCGATGTAGAGCTGAGTGGTGGACCACTGGGGGTAGAAGTTGAGCCCCATCAGACTGAACGGCACCGGCCGCGCGGCAATGGCGGCCAACCGGTCGGGCGAGGCCCCGTTCCGAACCAGCCAGGGGAAGAGCGCGTGATCCGGAGTGACCCGTCCAGTCAGAAGGTCGTACGCGAGAAAGGTGCGCGACTGCTCCTCCCGCGCCACCGCATGAAGGTCTTCCCGCGCCGTGCGACTGAGCCCCGTGGCCTCGACGTGCACCAGGATGGCTTCCGGATCCACTGAGAGCAGGGCCGCACTGGTCTCGATGATCCCCTCCACCACCTGAAGCAGGATCTGCACGTAGCCGCTCTCGCTTCGGAGGTAAGGGGGCCAGAGTCCCCGCTGCCCGCAGAAGAGGGCCGTCACGATCGGCTCATTGAGTGGCGTGTACCAGTGCACCAGACCGGCGTAGCGCTTGGCGAAGGCCGCGGCGTACGAGGCTACCGCGGTGGGATACTCCGCGCTGGCGAATTCCCGGCGGAGCCAAAAGGGACAGCCATAGTGCATCAGGTCGATGATCGGCGTGATGCCGAGGTCGTGGACCATATAGGGAATGACCTGATCGGTCCACCGCCAGTCGAACTCGCCGGGCTGGAACGGCTCCAGCCGGTACCAGGGCACTCCCCAGCGCACCATCTTGAGCCCCAGGTCGCGCACCAGCGCCAGGTCCTCGCGCCAGTGCTCGTAGTGGCCCATGAGCTGGTACTCGTCCAGCGCGCGGTGACCGGGCCGGGTCTGGGGCACGAAGGTGTCTTCGATCCCGGTGGCCCACAAGAAATCCTCGGGACGGCGGCGGAGGAGCGTATCGGACATGGGGGAGGAAAATAACCCCGATTTCTCCTCAGCTTGAAACCGGCACCGCGGTGCTCGACTCCCCCACGTATCGCTGTTGTCGCCGGAGCTCGGCCACCTGTTCCGCTGCCTTCTTCCCGGCGACGAATGCATGGTCGGAGTTGTAGTACTCCCACTCCGCATACCTGCCGGCAAGCACGATGTCGTGATGGGAGAGCCACTCGCGGATGTGCGCCACATTGCGGGCCCGCTCATGGTCGTACACCACGTACGCGACCGGCATGTCGACTTGGTTCGCGGCCCAGATGGGGTCCTCCGGCTTGAAGAACCCGACCCGGTGGCAGTCCTCGATGCACCGTTGGATCAGAGCATCGCCATCGCAGGGCAGCGGTTTGTCTTCGGAGTAAGTGATCTCACAGGTGAGCCCGAACCCACCCGGCGGGTTGCAATGGGGGCTGGCATTGCCCTGGACGAAAATCCGGTGGAAGACCGGCTCTTCTGGATAATAGATCCAGTGCTTCTCCGTGAGGTTCTCCCGTCCGACTCCGAAGTTCACGCAACGAACCGAGACGTGCCGAAGGCCCGCGGCGGCCTTGCGGACGTCAGCCGGCGCGTGGGTCCCCATAGCCCGTATGAGGGCCGGCAGCGGCATGGTGTTGATCAGGACATCGTACGGCACGACCGAGCCGTCACTGAGAGTAACCCTGCGATCGGCCGGAGAGACTGTCACCACTCTGGTCTCCAGCCGCAGCTCGCCCTTGAGGTGAGGCAGGAAGCCGTTCATGAGCGCCTGAAAGCCGCCCCGCAACGGATAGCCGAAGCGGGCATTGGGGCCCATCGGCTTAGGCGCGGGTGACAGTGCTCCCTCGATCATCTCCTCCAGATTCGGCAGCGGGACCCGGCCGCCCAGCCACGAGGTCTCCATCTCTGCCAGCGGCACCGCCCAGAGCTTCTGGTTGTAAGGAATGGCAAAGTGTTTGGCGATTCCGCGGCCCCAGACCTTGTAGATGAACTCCTCGAAGCTCTTGGGCGTGCCCTTGTGCGCGTTGAGCCGGCGTTCGGCCCCGGTGTAGACCCGCTTCTTCCTCTCGACGTTCGACTTCATGAGCGGCTCGAACATGCCCCGCCGCTCGGGCCCGGTGTAGTCGTCGTTGGCGCCG
>Ga0075431_100004044_pt1 | contig 14288 bp, 16 predicted proteins | sample RhiMetdeltSRZDD5_FD_75297 | JGI IMG/M metagenome (GOLD analysis project Ga0075431, IMG submission 75297) | Populus rhizosphere microbial communities from Tennessee, USA - Rhizosphere MetaG P. deltoides SRZDD5 | ecosystem: Host-associated > Plants > Roots > Rhizosphere > Soil | place: USA... | reverse complement strand
GATGAACCAGTCCTTCGTGCCCAAGGCCAAGGGCGTCAACGCCACCGACGACCGCGAGCTCGGCCTCATGGTCTATCACCTGTACGTCGGGGAAGCGGACAAGCTCGGCAACGTCCCGAATGTCGTGGACGCGCAGGCGGTCTCGCTGCCCCCCATGGGAACGGCCAGCCCCGCCCCGCCGGCCGCGGGCACGAAGCCGGGCACGAAGGCCAGCCCGAAGGCCTCGCCCGCGGCGAAGGCGGCCTCGCCGGCGCCCAAGGCCGCTGCTCCCGCCGCGAAGGCCTCGCCGACGAAGTAACGTCCGACTGGGAGCGTGTCCCGTCCTACCGAGACACGCTCCTAGCCTTTCCCCTTGACGTCGATCTCGAGCTGGAGGGCGAGCCACTCCAGGCGCTTGTTCCCGCGCAGGCCGATGGCGGTGGCCTCGTGCACGACCTCCTCGCCCTGCTCGTTCGTGAAGGAGAGCTGGACCTTGAGGGCGTGGCTTCCCTTGAGGAGGGCCGCCGGCACTTCGACCGCGGCCTTGCGCTTGACCTGCTGGCGGGCGTTCTGGTCCGCCCCGAGCATGTCCTTCAAGCGCCGCTCGATCTCGCGCCCGCCCGCGGGAGCGGCGGGCGCGGACGCCGGCCGCGCGGCGCCCGTCATCGTGCGCAGCTTCTCGAGCTCGCGCTGGATGTCGACCTCGGCCTTCGTCTTCACGGGGATGACGTGCTTGGCCGTGTCCTCTTGCGCGAACTCGACGGCGCCGATCTCGTCCGGCCCCGAGACCAGGGATTCGATCGCGCTGGCCCCCGACGGCCCCCCTTGCATGGCCGCGGGCGGCCCCAGCGACTCCAGGGTCGGGAGGACGGCCGCGGGCGGGGCGGGCGGGCGCGCCTCCTCGCCGGAGAGCTTCTTGCGGACGGAGCCGATGGCGACCCTCGAGATCGCCTTCAGCGTCTCGAACACGCCCACGCCGTGCAGCGCGGCCGCCTCGAAGTGGCGCGCGCCCTCCGGGTTGAGCTCCTTCTCGAGGGTGTCGACGGGCAGGATGTTCCGGATGTCGCGCTTGTTGTACTGGAAGACGATGGGGACCTGCTCGGTGGTGAGGCCGAGCTCGGACAGGTTCGTCTTCAGGTTCGCCAGCGATTCCATGTTCGCGTCGAGGGCGATCTTCTGGCTGTCCGCCACGAACACGACGCCGTCCACGCCCTTCAGGACCAGCTTGCGGGTGGCGTTGTAGAAGACCTGGCCGGGCACCGTGTAGAGCTGGAGGCGGACCTTCATGCCGCCGATCACGCCTACTTCGAGGGGCAGGAGGTCGAAGAAGAGGGTGCGGTCCGTCTCCGTCTCCAGGCTGACCATCTCGCCGCGCGACTGGGGCGCCGTCCGGTTGTGGATGGCCTGCAGGTTCGTCGTCTTGCCGCAGAGACCAGGGCCGTAATAGACAATCTTGGCCGTCATCTGCATCGTGGTGTAGTTGAAGAAGACCACGGTGGCGAGAGTTTAACACGCCGGTTCGGGCCCGCCGGCGCGGGGAGAGGCGAGGAGGCGACGCCTAGAAGGAGATGCCGGCGCCGGCGGAGATGCGCGCGGTCATGTCGAGCAGCGGCGTTCCAGACAGCGTGATCCGGCGGTACTCGCCCTTGATGACCACGAGTCCGAGCTTGACCTTGGCCCCCACGATGAACGCCTTCAACGTGCCGGTGTCGGTGTCGGTACCGAGCGTCTGGCGGAACAGGCCGACGCCGACGCCTCCGTAGGGCGTGAGAACCCCGATGGGCGGCGCGAGGAGCGCCGACGCGGTGAAGCTCGTCATGGCCGCGTCCGTGCGGTCGCCGGGCAGGCGGGCCGCCTCGCCTTCCAGGCTCACGGCCTGGAACCAGGTCGAGGAGAGGGTCGCCCCGTAGCCGCGGCCCCAGGTGTTTGTCGGGGCCGGGAGGGCGACGAACGCGGTGATGTCGCCGGCCCGGGCCCATCCCGGCAGGCCCATGGAGATCATGAGGATGAAGGCGATCCGCACCGCCCCTCCCGAACGGCCAGTCCCAGCGTTCATGACCTCAAAGTACTCTGGCCCAACGGTTTAAGTCAATCCCTTCCTGTCGTTTGACAGCGGACGAAAGCGGTACCTAGAATCGGAGTGTCGTTCAGGCGTTCTCCCACACCCCCGGGCCACGCGATGATCGCCTACATCTCACAGAACGCCTTCTGGGGTCTCCTGATCTCCGCGGTCGAGGTCTACAAGCGGGAGTGCTTCGGCCTCCTCATCGGCTATCGGGACCGCCGGGGGCCGGAGGAGATGTACATCGTCGAGCACGCCCTGCCGTTCCAGAGCGCGGGACGCAAGCATCGCGGGGTCGTGAGCAACCCGCGCGCGCATCGCCGGATCGAGCGATTTCTCCGCAATATTCCCCAGCTTTCCGTGATCGGCGACTTCCACTCGCACACGATGTGGGGCTACAGCCGGGCGGCGAGCCGGCCCAGCGACACCGACCTCGAGGGGATGACCAAGGAGAACGTCTACGTTATCGTGAGCATCAACGACCGCCTGCGCGAGGTGGCCTGGAACTACAACGACGACGGCTCGCTCTCGGGCACGACCGACGACCACTACTTCCGCCTGACCGCCTACACGATGACCGCCGCCGGGGAGCCGCGGCGGACGACGATCCTCTGCCCCTACGCCATCGGCTTCGACGCCCGCCGGGTCCTGCGGGCCATCAAGTAGCCCTTCCGGTAGCCCTTCTGGCGTTCTTGGCCTGACATCTCGCCATGGTCCTGTCTCTGTGGCATGATATAAGTCAGGACATTGGATTCGATCCCCCTGGAAATCCCATCAATGAAGAAGGAGATGCCCTCATGAGCCAGCGTTACTCGCTCGCGGTTGCCCTCACCCTCGCCGGCGCGTCCGCCGCCCTGCTTGCCTGCACCGGAACGGCCCGTGCGAAGCAGGACGGCTCGGCCGCCGAGACCGCGCCGTACGCCTCGCCTTCTCCCAGCCCGGGGAGCGGGGATCTCGTGGACAAGACCCGCGAAGGCGCCGAGAAGGCCGGCGAGAAGATCAAGGAAGGGGCGGAGAAGACGGGCGAAGTGATCAAGGAAACCGCCCAGGACGTGAAGGAGAAGGTCAAGCCCGCGGCCCAGGAGGCCAAGCGCGAGGCCAAGCCGGCGGCAAAGGAAGTGGGCCAGAAGGTCAAGGAAGGCGCCCAGAAGACGGGCGAGGTCCTCGACGCCACCAAGCAGCACCTCGACGTGAAGGCGGCGCTGCTCGCGGACAAGACCGTCGACGCCAGCCACATCGACATCGACACCGACAAGGACGCCAAGATCCTCTACCTGCGGGGCACGGTGCCCACGGCGGCCCAGAAGGCGGCCGCGGAGCGCATCGCGAAGGACAAGGCGGACGGCTTCCTCGTCCGCAACGAGCTCACGGTGATGTCGGTCCCCAGGTAGGCGCGCAAGCCGACCAGGAGCGCGGCGCCGCGTAGCGGCGGCGCAGCGGTGGGGGGTTTCAGGGGGGGTCGCGAACGCCCATCAGGCGGTGCGTGAGTGCCCCCCCTGAGATAAGACTACGGAGTGGTTGCCTTCTTCCGCGGACGCTCGGGGCCGAGCTTGTTGTAGAGGGTCTTGGGATCGATGCCCAGGGCGCGGGCCGTCTTGCCGCGATGGCCCTCGTGCTGGCGCAGCACGGTCTCGATGTACTCCTTCTCCATCTCGGCCAGGCTCAGGCCCGTCTTCACCGCGGCCGCTTTCCAGTTCTGATCGCGGACGTCGAGGGGGAGGTCGGTGGCGTCCAGGGTGTCGGACGCGGTGAGGATGGCCGCGCGCTGCATGACCATCTGCAGCTCGCGCACGTTGCCCGGCCAGGCATAGCCGAGCAGGGTCTCGATCGCGCGCGCGGTGAGCTTCTTCTTGGCCGAGAAGCGGTCGAGGAAGTGGCGGGCCAGGAGCGGGATGTCCGCCTTGCGCTCGCGCAGGGGCGGCAGCTTGATGGTGACGCCGTTGAGCCGGTAGTAGAGGTCCTCGCGGAAGCGGCCCTCCTGCATCTCGCTCTTCACGTTCTTGTTCGTGGCGGAGACGACGCGCACGTCCGTCCGCACCGGCCGCGTCCCGCCCACGCGGAAGAACTCCTTGGTCTCGATCGCGCGCAGCAGCTTCACCTGTACGGCGGGGGAGATCTCGCCGACCTCGTCCAGGAACAGCACGCCCTTGTCCGCGACCTCGAAGAGGCCGGGCTTGCGGCTGAGGGCCCCGCTGAACGAGCCCTTCTCGTGCCCGAAGAGCTCGCTCTCGAGCAGGCTCTCCGGCACCGCCCCGCAGTTGATGGCCACGAAGGGCTGCAAGTTGCGCGGGCTCAGGCGATGCACGGCGCGCGCGACGAGCTCCTTGCCGGTGCCGCTCTCGCCCTGGATGAGCACGGGCAGGTCGGACGGGGCGACGCGGTCGAGGGTGGCCATGAGCTCGTGCATGCTCGGATCGTCGGTGACGATGCCGTCGGTGGGGGACTGGCCCTCCAGCCGCCGGCGCAGGTGCGTGTTCTCGCGCCGCAGCCGCGACTTCTCCGCCGCCTTGGCCACCAGGACCTCGAGCTCCTCCATGCGCGCGGGCTTGGTGACGTAGTCGTAGGCCCCGAGCTTCATGGCCTGGATGGCCGTGTCCACCGTCGCGTAGCCGGTGAGGACGATGGCCTCCGTGGCCAGGCCCTCCTCCGCGATGCGCTTGAGGACGTCGATGCCGCTGCCGTCGGGGAGCATCAGGTCGACGAGGGCGACCTCGAACTCCGATTGCTTGAGCTGCTCGAGCCCCTCCGCCACCGTCTCCGCCGCCACCGCCATGTGGCCGCGCGCGCGCAGCTCCTCGCAGACGATCTCCGAGAGCGCCTTGTCGTCCTCCACCACCAGCATCCGGATGCCTGCGGTCTCGTCCGCCATGGAGTCTCCTACGTCGTGGCCGGCGCGGGCGCGGCGCGCCCGGCCCGGGATAGCGGGAGCACGAGGCTCAGGCGCGTGCCCTTGTCGACTTCGCTCTCCACCTGGATCTCGCCGCCGTGCGAGCTGACGATGCCGTGGCAGATGGCGAGGCCGAGGCCGGTGCCCTGGCCCACGGGCTTGGTGGTGAAGAACGGGCTGAAGATCTTGGCCAGGTTCTCGCGCGGGATGCCCACCCCGGAGTCGGCGACGGTGAGGGACACGCAGTCCGCGCCTTCGCGGCGCGTCTCGATCTCCACCCGTCCCCCGGAGGGCGTGGCGTCGAGCGCGTTCATGAGGAGGGCGAGCAGGGCCTGGCGCAGCTGGCCCTCGTCCGCGGGCACGCGCGGCAGCGTGGGGTCGAGCTTGACCGAGATCGTGACCTGCTTGAGCTTCATCTGGTGGCCGACGAGGTCGGCCGCGCGCTCGGCCAGGGCGTTGAGGTCGCTGTCCTTGACCTCCGGCTTGCGCACCCGGCTGAAGTCGAGGAGGGAGCCGATGATGCGCTTGCAGCGGAAGATCTCCTCGTCGATCGTCTTCAGGTAGCGCGGGAAGTTCTTGAAGGAGTCGATGGCGAGCAGGCGCGGGTCGCTCGCGTTCTTGAGCAGGCTCTCCGCGCGCAGGGCGATGGAGGCCAGGGGAGTGTTGATCTCGTGGGCGACGCCGGCCGCGAGCTGGCCGATGTCGGCCAGCCGCGCCGCGCGCAGGAACCGCTCCTGCTGGTCCCGCCGCGGGCTCACGTCCTTGAGGGTGACCACCACGCCCTGGGGAGCGCCCTTCTCGTCGAGGAGCGGCGAGGTCGTCACCTCGTGCACGGAGGAGAGGTCCGCGTAGCGCATCTCGACCGTGCGCGGCTTGCCGTCGGCCAGGGTCTGGGCGATCGGATCCGCCGCCTCCTCCGACCCCTCCGCCGGCACCGGCGTCCCCAGCAGGCGCGTATAGTGCGTTCCCCCGACGTGCTCGACGGACGAGCGCACCGCGCGCGCGAGCTCGCGGTTGGCCCGGACGATCACGCCCCGCTCGTCGACGAGGAACAGCGGGTCCACGATGGCGTCGAACGTGCGCTCCCAGTCCTGCTTGCCCGTGAACAGCACGCGCAGGAAGCGCGCGTGCGGGTGCTCCTCGGGAGTGGACCCGACGAGGAGGGCGAGAGGAGGCGCCGCACGCGTCGAGGCCGAGCGCACGAGGTCCACGGAAGCGGCGGGATCGAGGAAGGCCACGCCCAGGTCCACGCCTTCCGCGAACAGCCCCTCCGGACTTCCGACCGCCGAGACCTGGGCCCCGCTGCCCGCCAATGCCTCGATCCAGCTGGAGGCGTCGCCGTTCAGGCCGAGGATCGCCACCCTCAGGCGGTCGGACCTTTGCGGGGAGGACATCGGGCGGAGTTTAGCACGCGCTCAGGACGCGTCCGGGTCACGCGCGCAAGGACCAAGACGCGCGCCGCAACCTACTGGACGGCGACCTTGCGGGGACCGCGTCGCGGGCGTGGCGCGCCGTTTTCCGTGCCCATGCGCTCGAGCTGCCACCGGCAGAGGAGGATCATGCCCTCGAGCACCTGGCGCTTGAGAGCGCGCGCCTTCCGTCGATCGAGTCCCGCCTCCTCGAGCATCTCCGAGACCAGGCAGCAGGCCTTACGCTCCGCCATCGTCCTCCTTCTCCCCGAACCCGACGCGCAGCCGCTGCCCCTCGAACTTGGCGCCCACGAGCCGGCGCGAGGCCAGGGACCGCGGCAGCAGCAGGTGGCGGCGCTGATTATCCACCGTGATGATCAACTCCTCGCCATGGGTGAGGACGTCGATCTTGTCCTTCTCCGCGAACGGGAGGCGGATGTAGAGGGCGTAGCTTCCGCCCTCCTTCTTCACCTCCAGCGGCTTCTCCTTGAAGAAGACGTCGGTGGGGTCGACGTCCTGGAAGACGTCGTGGGCGAAGGCCTCCAGGAGCTTCACCCCGACCATCTCGCGGTCGAAGAGGCGTGCCTCGAACATGGGGAGGGGATCGAACGCCTTGCGCGCGTGCGTGAGGTGCCCGGCCTGGATGCCGAACCAGCGGTCGAAGTACTCGGAGCGCGCCTCGGGGGGCAGGACGCGATTGGCGACCACGGCGTCCACGGGGAAGCCGAAGAGGCTGAGGTAGGTGTACAGGCGCTGCGACTCGTTGATGACCATCCGCTCCGGGTTGAGGACGATGCGGATCGAGGTCTGCTTGGGGTCCTGCAGCAGCGGGCCCATGCCTTCGAGCTGGCGCAGGATGGACTGCACGGCCACCAGCATGTCGTCGGACGGGATCGGCATGTCCGTGACCCGGCGCGCCACCGGCCGCACCGACCGGAGCACTGTGCGCTGGATGGGGAAGATGCGCTTCAGGTAGAAGTTCAGCACCTCCGGCACCGCGAGCATGCGGATGGTCTCGCCGGTGGGGGCGGTGTCGATCACGATCACGTCGTAGGATCGGCGCTCCGCGTACCCCTTCACCTTGAGCAGGCTGAACAGCTCGTCCATGCCGGGCAGGATGGCCAGCTCCTCCGCCACCACCTCGTTGACGCCCTGGAAGGTCATGAAGCGGGTAATGAAGTCCTGCACCACGCCCCAGTGCGCGCTGAGCTCGCGGTTGACGTCGATCTCCAGGGCGTCCAGGTTCGGCGAGACCTTCGTGGGCGCGCTGCCCACCGGCACCTGCAGCGCGTCGGCCAGGCTGTGGGCGGCGTCCGTGGAGACGACCAGCGTGCGCCGCCCGAGCTGCGCGGAGCGCACGGCGGTGGCGGCGGACAGGCTGGTCTTGCCGACGCCGCCCTTGCCCGAGTAGAGGATGATCCTCATCGCCGCGCTCCGCTCGCCGCGGGCCGGCGCGGCGACGTGCGCCCGCGCCCGCGTCGTCCGGTTCCCACTCCGAAGATCACGTCGCCCGTCTCCTTCAGCTCGGCCAGGTTGTGCACGTCGGCCTCGAACTCCGGCACCAGGATCGCGCCCTCGTCGGTCAGGCCCTCCAGGCGGTCCACGCTGCGCCGGTCCGCGCGGGCCAGCCGCCGCTGATCCTGGAAGACGTCGACCAGCGCCTCCGCCAGCTCGTCGTCCACGTCGGCGGCGGAGCGCGTGGCGGGGAAGCCCTGGGCAGGATCGGGATGCACGCGGTTCACCAGGAAGGCCACGAACGGCATCTCGTTCTCCTCGAGCCGCCGGTGGAAGTAGAGCGCCTCGTCCAGGGTCAGCGCGGACGGGCTCGCCACCACCACGAAGCCCGCCTCCTCGCTCTTCAGGAGATCGCGCACGCGCGCCGCCCGCTCCTTGAACCCCGCGTACATGCCCTCGAAGGCGAGGAAGAACTCGGAGAGGTCCTGGAGGAACTGCAGCCCGAGCACGTTGTCGGCCAGCTTCAGGGCGAAGGCGCCCGTGCGCGTCGCGACCTTCAAGGTCAGGCGGCCGGCCACGAAGTAGGGCTTGAGGAACCAGCGCAGGATCCCGGTGTCGAGGAACCCCATGAGCCGCTCCGGCGCCTCCAGGAAATCCAGGGCATGGCGCGTGGGCGGCGTGTCCAGGATGACGAGGTCGAACCGCTCGTCCGCGCTCAGCTCGAGCAGCTTCTCCATGGCCATGTACTCGTGGCTGCCCGCGAGGGCGGAGGAGACCTGCTGGTAGAAGCGGTTCTCCAGGATGCGCCGCCGGGCCGCCGCGCCCTCCGCGTGCTTCTCGACGAGCGCGTCGAACGTGCGCTTGGTGTCCAGGGTCATGGCCCAGAGGGAGCCGGCGGGGTCGCGATCGGGGGCGACGCGGTCGAGATCGAGCTCCCGCGGCTTGTCGGGCAGGCGGTCGAGCCCGAGGCTGGTAGCGAGCCGGCGGGAGGGGTCGATCGTGCACACGAGCGCGCGCCGCCCGCGCAGGGCCGCCTGCACGCCGAGAGCGGCCGCGGTCGTGGTCTTGCCCACGCCGCCCGATCCGCACACCACGAGCACGCGGCGCTCGTCGAGGGCGCGCGACAGCGCCTGCAGGGGAGCGCTCACGCCGCCTCGAGGCGCCGGGCCAGCGTCTCCAGCGCCGTCTCGTCGATGCGATCGGTGAAGAGCAGGGGCAGGGGGACGACGGGGACGTCCACCGCCTGCTTCAGGCGCTTCAGGTAGAACTGCGTCAGCTTGCGCCGGCGGATGTGCCGCCGGCCCGCGGCCAGCGCCGCCTGCAACGTCACCCCGGGCGCGAGCCGCCCGTCCTCGTCCTCACCCACGCGCCGCAGGATCTCCGTCTCCTGCGCGCCCGTGAACCGCCGCTCGTGGCACCCGTTCAGGATCAGGGCGCGGGCCTCGATGCCCAGCTCGGCGCGCATCAGGCGGTGGAACTCGAGGGCCTCCACCACCGCCATCTCCTCGGGCAGGGCCACGATGGCGAGGGCGGTGCGCGCGGGATCGCGCAGCATGGCGAGGATGCGCCGCGCGTTGTGCCCGACGGGGCCGACGGGAACGGCGTTGGATGCGACGAGGGGCACGCGCAGGAAGGCCAGGCCGTGGCCGGTCGCGGGCGCGTCCACCACGATGAGGTCGTACTTCGGACGGCGCGGCCAGCCCACGCGCTCTTCGTCGAGGACCATGATCTTGCCCAGCACCATGAGCTCGGGCAGGCCGGGGGCGGCGGCGAAGAACCGGCGGTAGACGGGGCTGTCCAGGACCTTGCGCGAGAGCATGTCCACGCGGATCGTGTCGCGGACGTATTCGTCCATCACCTGCGCGGGCACGAGGTTGACCATGGAGAGGCCGGGGCGGACCTCCGTCTCCTTGCCTCCGACCGGGGCCTCGCCCAGGTAGCGGCTGGCGGGCAGGGGCGCATCGACCTCTATAAATAAGATGCGCTTGCCGCGCGCCCGGGCGGCCATGGCCAGCGCGGTGCCCACCACGCTCTTGCCGACGCCGCCCTTGCCGGAAAGGATGACGATGCGACGCTCGAGGAGGGCGTCGAGGACCATGCGGTCAGCCTAGCACGCGTGCAAGACGAGCCGTCTCCTCGATGGTGGCGAGATTGTCTTCCAGTTACCCGTTCCGGAACGGGTAACCAACCACCTCCTTGACGGTGATGGTCTCGCACGAGCTCGTTTACTGTACTCAAATCGCGTACGATCGTTGCCCCCCTGAACGTACCTCTCCTGGCCATCACCCCAAGATGTTGCGCCGCGCGGCGAGGCGATCGTACTCAAATTGAGTACAGTCAAAATCTAAAGAAGACATTCTTTGTTGGTGAAAGTCTCCACGCATAGGTATCCGCCAGCATTGTCTTCCTCCCATGCCTCAGGCAAGGGCGAGATCCGCAGAGGGTGGCACCGCGAACGTAAGCGTATGAGCAGGATCTCGGGCGGCGTCCGTTAAACAGCATGTGGCCGACGCACAGCCTGAGTTCCGATCGGTCATGTCGTGGCTTCGTTGAGTCCAGCGGCGGCGCGGCGCGAGTGCCTCTGGCTGTAGACGGGCTGCGCCTCGATCACGCTCAGGGTCCGTGTTCGCTTCGCGATGGAATGGTGAGATTGGACACACTTTGCGCTCGCTGGCGTTGACGAATCTCCGGCCCCCTCATAGAGTCCGCGCGGTGATCGCGCCGAACCAGCATCCCTTCGGCGCCGTCAGGGGCGACGTTCGGCCGCTTCCGAACGGGTGCCGCCATCGGTCCCGCGCTTACCGGCGAGGATTCGTCGCCGCTCCCTTCCTGGCGCGCACAGAAGCGCTAGGCGACCTCGCATGAGGCGAAAATGGTCAAGAGAACTCTCACCTGCCTGGGCCTGCTTTTGGCGGTGGTCCAGTCCGTTTCTGCCGCCCCCGTCGTGCTCCGGGCTCGCGCACGCGTGGAGACGGTCTACGACGACGGAAAGGCCATCCTGGGAGACCGAGTGGCGGCTGGTTCGATCCTCGATGTCGCTTACGTCTACGACACCACGGCGCGCGACTGGGAGGCGAACGACCCTCAGCGCTCTTCCTCCGCCTATTGGTACCTGGCCTCGCCTTATCGCGTGTCAGTCAGCAATGGCCCTGATGTCCTCTTCCGCACGAACGTCGATCGTCCCGAGATGTCGATCACTGTCCTCGACGAAGCCGTCTCAGATTTGCTGGACTTTCAGAGCTTCAGTGCGGAACTGCCAGGGCTCGACGGAGAGACCGATATCATAGAGCTCAGGTTTCGCTCTCGAGAGGCCGACGCTCTTCCGTCCCAGGCACCTCCCTCTGCCGCCCCGGACCTATCGAAGTGGAGCGGACTCCTCTACGTCGCCGGGGGCCTGGTCGAGAGGTTGCCGCATTCCCCGGCGCCCCGGTTCAGCGTCTGGGCGGAGATCATTGAGGTCACGGTCACCGCGACGGGCGATCCAGAGGTCACGGACACGGACGGTGACGGAGTTCCGGATGTCGTAGATCAATGCGCGGGCACGGTCATACCGGAGCCGTTGCCCGCGGGCGGCTCGAGCACACCCGAGAAATACGCGCTCTGGGCGTATCACCCCTTCTTTGTCTCGTACTCTCTGGGTCCGCCGCACGCCGCAGGCCCTGTGCCCGGTACGAAGAGCTTGCTGCCGGATTTCACCATCCATGACACACGCGGCTGCAGCTGTGGCCAGATCCGGCAACTCGCGGGTCTGGTGACGAGCACCGAAGGGTGTGCCGTCGGGATTCTGACCGGGTTTTCCGGTACGCGGCCGTAAACCGCGGCGTCGAACTGGTCCGCACTAGAACGCAACAGCGTGCAGATCGCTTCACTCTTGGCGGGGGGGGAGGCCATCTGGTCACGCGCGAGGAATTGGAACTCCGGGTGGGGCCGCGTGCGTACCTGAAGTCAGATGCGCGCGATTCGAGGTCTCGCGACGGCGGCCGCCCTCCTGGCCGCGGCGGCCTGCATGCCGCCGGAATGGGGCGCCAACGGCCTGCTTCATCCGATGCGGCGAGCCCTCGTGGGGGCGGTCGATCTTCCGCACGAGGACGTGGTCTTTCGAAGTGATGGGCTGCTCCTCAAGGGCTGGCTCTTCCGTGCCAGCGGGGTGCGACGCGGTCTGATCGTCCACCTCCACGGGGTGGCCGACAACCGAAGGTCTGGCGTGGGGATTGCCCAGCGTTTCGTGCCGAAGGGGTACGACGTCCTGACGTACGACAGTCGGGCGCACGGCGAGTCGGAAGGGAAGGACTGCACGTACGGCTTCTACGAGAAGCGCGACCTCAGCGGGGCGCTGGAGGCGATCCACGCCGAGGAGGCCATTCTCTTCGGGTCCTCGCTCGGAGCCGCCGTCGCTCTCCAGGCGGCGGCCGAGGATCCGCGCATCCGAGGCGTGATCGCGCAATCGCCCTTCTCGGACCTCGAGACGATCGCCCGCGAGCGCGCCCCCTTTGTGGCGACGTCGGCGGAGATCACGGAAGCCCTCGCGATCGCGGAGAGGAACGGGCACTTCCGGATCGCCGAGGTGTCACCCCGGCTGGCCGCCTCGCGTATCCGCGTCCCCGTCCTGCTCATCCACGGCGAGAAGGATCGCGAAACTTCGGCCGCCCACTCACGGCGAATCTACGATGCTCTCAGGGGACCGCGACGACTGCTCCTGGTGCCCGGCCGCGGTCACAACGACGCCCTCCGGGACGAGGGGACGTGGAGGGAGATCGAGGCCTGGCTGGACGCGTTGCCGGTCCTCAGGGCGGCTACTCGGAGCTCACCTCAGTTCGAGGCACTCGCGTACGGCGGCGCTGAGCACGTCATCCGACGTCAGCGACGTATTCCAGTCCACCGTGATGTTGCTCGGGCCATAACGCGTCGCAATGCCGGCCAACCAGACCTTCAGCGCGGCATCGCCGATGAAGCGTCTCGACTCCAGCAGCTTGGGGTCGTCCTCGCCGGCGGTCCAGACCATGGCCGAGATGCCCGAATCGTCATCCCCGCGATTGACGACCAGCGTCACGCTCATGTCACCTTCGATGTTACCGACGCTGACGATCCGCTCGCAAGGGTGACTCTCAATCAACACGCGACGACCAGAAGGCGTAATCCAGAGTATCGGTTTGCGTCTTGACGCCTTACGCCAATTCGGCAGGCGGGACACCCCATTTCGACGATTTTGGCGGTACCATCCGGTCGTCGAGACAAGCGGACGCGCGACGTCGCCTGGGCCGCGACTGGTTCCAAGACGATTCGAGCAAGGCGGCGCGTCCATGCCTCGCAGCGCGATTCTCACCACCGCGTATCCGACGGCACGAGCCCGCCTCCACGGCCGAACGCCCGCCGAGCACGCTGCGCACGCGGCAAGGGCCCAACTGGCCTCGCAGAGGCTCGAACTCCGCGGCGTGAACGTCCTCATCGTCGAGGACGACCCGGACTCGCGGGACATGCTGAAGCAGGTCGTGGAGTCGCTGGGCGCATCCGTCGCCGTCGCCGCTGACGGCGGAGGAGCCTTTCGCATCGCGGCCTGGATGAGGCCGGACCTCATCCTGTGCGACCTCCGCATGCCCGTCCTCGACGGCTTTGGCTTCATCGACCGCCTGCGCCACGACCCGAACCTGAGCCGAACCGCCGTCCTGGCCGTGACCGCACTCGGAAGCGAGGCGGACTTCAGGCGGACCTGGGAGGCCGGGTTCGACGGCCACCTCGTCAAGCCCATCGACTACGAGACGATCGCGGCCCAGCTGGAGCGCGTCTTCTGGGCACACCGGAGCCGCGACTCCAAGAAATGACGACCGAGCGGCGGCGCTTTCCCGGTGCCGTCTCGTACCTCTGGTGCCGCACCTGCAAGGAGAAGTTCACGGTCGCGGGCCGGAGGCGTGAGCGAGTCGAGACTCCCGTCATCGAGCTGATCGTCTGCCCGCAGTGCCGCGCGATCCGAAGGATGGTCTTGCCGGTGAACGTCGGCCTGCCCTTCCGAGTCATATCGGGTACGGATCGGCTGCGGGAGAAGTAGCTCGTCCTCGAAAGGACGCGAGGCGTGGGCGCGGGTGGACGCGCCGTCACTCCGCCGCCGACTCCTCCCACGCCGCCTGACCGTAGATGGCGATGATTCGGTCGCGAACGTACTGGAGCGTGGCGCCGACGAGATCCTCCCCGTCAATCTGGCCGAGCTCTGCGATGGCGTCCGTGTAGAGCCGGCGGACGACCCGCGCCACGCGGACGGCCTCGCTGCGATCCTCGGGCCGCGTCAGCGCGGCACGCAGCATGATGGGAATGCCGAGGACCGCGCCCCGGAGGGCCATCCACGCCTGTTGCTTTTCTGTGCTCACGCGGGTCTGGGGCATTTCTGTACGGCGGCGGCTAGATGATCATCCGGACACGGCGACGTTGTCCAGTGCACGTCCGCCCGTGATCCGCGGCGCGATCACGCCGGGTCGTACCTGATGCTGATGATTCGCTCGCCGTC
>Ga0075431_100004043_pt1 | contig 14289 bp, 3 predicted proteins | sample RhiMetdeltSRZDD5_FD_75297 | JGI IMG/M metagenome (GOLD analysis project Ga0075431, IMG submission 75297) | Populus rhizosphere microbial communities from Tennessee, USA - Rhizosphere MetaG P. deltoides SRZDD5 | ecosystem: Host-associated > Plants > Roots > Rhizosphere > Soil | place: USA... | reverse complement strand
GATCCATCAGGTTGTGACAGCCGGAACAGGCAGGATTGGCGCGATGCTCCGCAAGCCGCGCCCGCATCGGTAGTTCCTTTCCAATGCCGGTATTCTCTTTGAGAGCCGGTACGGCTGCCGGGGGCGGCGGTGGCGGCGTCCCGAGAATATTGTCGAGAATCCACTTGCCGCGGATCACCGGCGAGGTTCGGGTGGCATAGGACGTCACCGTCAAAACACTCCCCTGGCGAAGTAGCCCGCCGCGCGAGCCGTCGTCGAAGGTAACACGCCGGAAACGGCTGCCGTATATATTCGGAATCCCGTAGTGTTTGGCGAGGCGCTGATTGAGAAACGTATAGTTCGCGCCGAGCAAGTCCAGCACATTACGGTCTTCGCGCATAATGCTCTCGAAGAAGAGCTCCGTTTCCTGGCGGAAGGACTGCCGGAGATTATCGTCGAAGTCCGGGAACAAGCGCATATCCGGACTGGCCGAGGCGAGATTACGCAAATACAGCCACTGTTCGGCAAAGTTGGTCGCGAGCACGCGCGAACGCGGATCGGCGAGCATGCGCCGCACTTGTTTTTCGAGCGCCGCGGGGGTCTTGAGTTTTCCACTAATCGCGGTGTCAAGCAGCTCGTCGTCCGGAATACTACTCCACAGGAAGAACGACAGGCGCGAGGCAAGCTCAACGTCGGTCAGCCGGTAAGCCGTATTCGGAGCCACGCCGGCAGGGTCCTGCTCGACGCGGAAAACGAATTCCGGACTGATTAGAACCGCGCGCAACGCCATCTCTATGCCGTCTTCAAATCCCCCATCCTTACGCGCGTCCTTATAGAGTTTGAGAGGGGCTCGAAAATCTGCTTCCGTCACCGGACGGCGGTAGGCGCGACGCATCAACGTGGCGAGAATCTTTTTGGCGCAGCCATCTTCCTCGCCAGGTTTGGTAGGCTTGCATACAAAAATCCTGCTACGGCTGGGAGTGTCGCCGGGGCCCTTGGCTTCGTATGGCCCGTTGATCGTGATCGAATAGATCGCCGGCTTGATGCGCGGGTGCCGGTCCATATTGAAGTGCGCCTGGTACGGCTGACGCTCGGTTTCAAGCAGGGTTGACGGGGTTTTCAGGAACGCGGCGCTGACGGTATGCGGACCGGCTTTCACTGGCGCCCGGATGGTGAGTTCCTTCTCCACAAGGGAGTGATCGACGCCTCGGAGGGGCGGCGTGACCGCGAACAACTTCAGCCGCTGGCCATCCAACATGAGATCGATCTCATGGCGATCGCTCAAGCCTTCTACGTGCTCGTTGCGGTCTCGCTGAAGTCGAAGCTGGATCTCATACACGGCGTCCTGCGGGAAGGTGTAGCGAACTACTTGTCCACCCCGCGTTCCGAACGGAAGCTTGTCAAAGTGCTCTTCCTGCGTCAGGTCCGGCGGAAGAATCATCGTATCGCCGCCGGGCGCACGGGCTGGGCTGCCGATCGCCAGCCGGCTGATCTTCCGCACCGCGGTGAGGTATCGCTCAAGCAACGTCGGGGAGAGTTCGCCGACCGTCACATTGTCAAAGCCGTGGCTCGATTCGTCACTCGGCAGCAGCGAGGTGACGTCGACATCGATGGCAAGAAGATCGCGGATCGCGTTCTGGTATTCGGTTCGAGTGAGACGCCGGAAAGTCTCTGTGCGGCCGGGGTTCGGCTTGGTTGCGGCCGCGCCGTCGAGAGACGCCGTCAGCGAGGATACGACCGAGTCGTAGGTGCGCTCGTCCGGCCTCGGCATGCCTGCGGGAGGCATGTAGCGCGCGCGCAGCTTGCGCACGACTTTTTCCCATACTTCCGGGTGCTGGCTGACGTTATCGGCGCTGATGCTGGCGAGATCCAGTCCCCCAGCTTTTGCCTTGCTGCTGTGGCAGCCGACGCAATAGCGAGCCATGACGGCGCCTTCAGGCGAAGGGGCAGGAACGGTTTTGGATTGCGGCTGGGGGGCTCCAAGACAGACCAACCCGCCGACTACGGCCAAGCCGCTAATGAAACTGATTATACAATCCGCCCAACGGGACATTGTTAGGCCCCTCTGCCGAACTAAATTCAGAATATCAGGCTTCGTAACCATAGGCAAAGGTACCCTTAAAATACAAATCGCAGACCCAACTGGATATTACGCGGGAAATTCGACTGGCCGTTGTCGCGGAAGATCTTACCGAAGTTCGGCGAGGTCGGATCGAGGTTGGGGTCGGCGGAAAACACAGTCGTGTTGAACGCGTTGAAGGCGTCGACGCGGAACTGGAGGTTCCAATCCTCACGGATTCGCGTGTTCTTGATCAGCGAAGCATCCACCGTTGTGGCCCATCGGTTTCGCAGATTGCCATAGCGGATGGGTGTTGTGCGCGTGGAAAACGGCGGGCGGATCTGGTAGACCGGCTTCTCGCCCTGTTGGACATTGCGCACCGTGCCGTTCACGTCGATGACGCCGGTCTTGAACAGGCGGTCCCAGGTCGGATTGTCCAGGCGAGGATCGCCCAACAGATAGACGTTGCCGGGAATGTTCATCGGGTCACCGGACTGGATCACGGTCGTGAAAACACCCTGCCATCCGCCAACCACTCGCCGGACCACCGGATGACTGCCCGAAAGGAATCTCCGGCCGGGACCGAAGGGCAGTTCGTAGCTCGGCGCGATCACCCAGCGGTGGGTACGATCAAAGTCTGTCAGGGAGCGTGTCGGCTCTGAATCCTGGGCGTTCAAATAATCAATGGCCTCGATGTTTTTGGATAGAGTGTATGTCGAGGTGAAGCTGAGACCGTGAGAGTAGCGCTTGGTGGCGGTCACCTGCAGCGAGTTGTACCAGATGCGGCCGGTGTTCAATTGTTCGATGCTGAACCCTGTGAACTGAGGGTACGGCCTCAGAAGTTGAGAGCGGGCGACCGTCGTGTTATTGAGTCCGGTGCCGGGGATGAGGCCACCGAATGGATTCGGAACCTGCTGATTGAGGAAGTTCGGATCGCCTCCGAGAAACGGGTTGCCGCGGCTTAGGACCTCCGCGCTGACTTCGTTGAACCCCTTCGAAGCAGACTGCGCCATCGACCGCGAGCCCACGTAGGCCGCGTCAAGCAGAATGCCGCCGGGAAGCTGTCGCTGGATGCCGAAAGAGAACTGGTGCACGTAGGGCACGTGCGACTGGGGATCGATGAAGCTGGGTCCCTGGCCAAGGAATGTCCGCAGTCCCAGTTCGGCTCCGGCTGGTTGCAGAATTCCTGTCGGGAAAGGACTGCTGAGGGTGTTCGCGGGAGTGCGGCCCGCATCGAGCGTCGCGACGTACGGCGTCGATTGCGAGAAACCATTCAGATTGCCGCGATAGGTCGGATTCAGGTAGAAGATGCCCCAGCCGCCCCGAAGAACGGTCCTATCGTTGAGGGAGTAGGCGGCCCCGATACGCGGCTGGAGATTGTTCCAATCGTTGCCGACCGGAGCCCTTGGATTGCCGTCCACGCCCGCAAACCCGATGCCGCCTTTGGCCTGGAACCCTGGGAATCGGCTCTGGTCGATCTGTTGGGTGATGGGGTTGATGCGATCGGCGAAAAAGCCGTAATTCATCCGGTTGTAGCGCTCCGTGACCGGAAAGTTGATGTCCCAGCGGAACCCCAGGTTCAAGGTCAGCTTGCGGGTAAGCTTGAAGTCGTCCTGAATCCAGGGCGCATAGTAGATCCACTGGAAATAGGGTTGCGCTACGTTGGCCACCGATCCGGATTGCGGATATCCCAGCAGAAACGACGCGGCGCCTACGCCCGAGATCGCATCCTGGACGAGATAATCGCGGCGCGTGAATCCACGGTCGAAATTGTAGGTTCCCGCCGCTGCTCCGGGACGAAGCTGGGTGTAACGCGTCAGGCGGTAGTCGAGGCCCGTCTTGATCGTGTGCTTGCCTCGGATGAGAACCAGATTTGGCTGGAGAGAAAAGACGGTTGTCGGCTCGAAGGTGACGTTCCCGGAACCGTGTCCTAGCGACCGGACGCTGGAAATGGCGATTTGCGGAAAAAGGTCTCGTTTGGGAAGCTGATCCACCAGCGCCTTGGAAAAACCAAGCTGAGTATTCTCAAAGTTTTCATTGCCGAACGGCGTTAGGTCTTCGACCCAGTAGGTCAACGCCGCGCGCAAGTTAAGAATCGTAGTCGGAGTGAGCGTCGTAATCGAGTCGATGACAATGCCGTTGTTGCGCTTTCCGCCATTCCGGTAGTCGCCCGCGACGCCGGGTATTCCGCTGGTGTTGCGCAACTGGGTGAAGTCGCTCCAGGACCAGCGTCCGTAGACCCGCTGGCGTGGGCCGAAGTGGTGGTCGAGGCGGGCCGTCAGGTTCAAGAAGTTGAAGGCGCCGATATTCGGATTCAGAAAGAAGTTGTTCTGCCAATCCACTGAACCCGGTGTGGTTGTATTCGGCTCCGGGTACAGCTTGATCATGTTGGCCGCGACCGGCGAGACACGATCGACTGGGATGCGGTTGCCGGCGAACGGCGTGCGCACCCAGTTGTTTCCTTCGAATCGTCCGGTAAGCGGGTCAAAGATCGTGTACATCACATTGTTGTTGTCGAAGGTCTTCGAAAAGTCACCGCGCCGCTGATCGAGGGTCGGCACCGAGGAGATCGATTCCGATGGATAGTAGGTGTCCTCGCGATATTTCTCGTAGGCAAAGAAAAAGAATGACTTGTCTTTTCCGCTATAAAGCCGGGGAACAGTGATCGGTCCTCCTAATGTGAATCCGTACTGATCCAGCGCGTTGCCCTGTCGCTCGGCCTGTTTCGCGTTATTGGCGAAAGTGTTTGCATTCAGCGACGTCCGCTTAAGGAACTCGTAGCCGGAGCCGTGCCAGCGATTGGCGCCGCTGCGGATCGAAACGTTGATCACGCCGCCCCCGGTCCGTCCATACTGCGCGTCATAGATCCCCGTCATGACCTTGAATTCTTCCACCGCGTCGACCGAAGGCACGTAGGCGATGTTGTTCACGCCATTGTAGACCGCGTTGTTCGGCGCCCCATCGAGGAGGAACTCGTTGTTGGTTCCCCGGCCTCCGTTGATCGACCAAGACGATATGCCGGAGTTGGAAAACGGGTTCAGATGCTGGGTGCCCGAAGTGTGTATGATGCCGGGAGTTAGCACCGAGAGCATAATCGGGTTGCGGATGTTCAAGGGCAGATCGCCGATTGTCTTGTTGTTAATCACCAGACCGCGATCAGCTTTTTCAGCCTCGAGCAGCGGGGACTCGCTCGTAACCGTCACACTCTCGGAGGCTTGGCCGATCTGAAGCATTACATCCACGACCCCCGACTGACTGACGTGGAGCTCGATCCCGTCCCGTATGAAGTTCCGGAAACCTTGCATCTCGGCCGAGAGCTGATAGGCGCCAGGGTTCAGGAACAGGAAGCGGTACTGCCCGGCTTCGTTGGTGACTGTGTCGAAAGCGACGGAAGTGTCGCGATTGGCCAGCCGGATCTTGGCTCTGGTGACCACCGACCCGCTGGGGTCGGTCACGGTACCGCTGAGCGTGGCCCGTGTCTCTTGCGCGATTGCCGTTGGAGCAAGTGCGACAACGGCGGCGCACAAACTCAAAAGACCCGGTGTTGGTTTATACACAGTTCTTTTAATCAGAGACTCCCCCTACGGCTTTCGGCGATACCACGATCCTACGCGATTGGCGGCTTCCTGCCAACGTTCGAACGGTTGGCGGACGGTTCGGGGCTCGCCGGACGGCTGGGGGAGCGCCAACACGGATCAAGCCCCCAACTAAACTAGGTTTTCCAATCCGCCCAAAGACATTGGTAGGCTCTCTGCTGAACTGCTTCCAAAATATCGAGATTTCTAAACCAAGGACAATGGGTAACCCTAGCACTACAAACGTTTAGACGCGTTCACCAGTTCAGCCGCGCGTTTAATTGAACTACCCGCTGCCCGGTAGTTCCCCGCACCTGGCCAAACGTTCCGCTGTTTAGACCAGTATTGATATTGGCGGGGTTGAGGTGGTTGAGAACATTGAACATGTCCGACCTAACCTGCAGCCGCAGAGCCTCCGTGAGCCTGAAATTCTTACTCAGAGAGACATCCACGTTCCAGGCCCCAGGCGCGCGTATGGCCCCCCAGCCCAGATTCCCGGGCCTCGCGGCAGCGCCGGATGCTGCTACCAGCGGAACCAGCGCGAACGCGCTTCGGTTTAGGTACTGGAGAGAATTCTTATAGTTCTCATTGATAGCCTTGCCGCCTATATAGTCCGGCCGATTAACCTGTAATGAAGATGACTGGGTGATTCCCAACGGCTCTCCGGTTCGAGCCGTGAAAATGCCGCCCAGTTGCCAGCCACCCACCGTATGCCGCACCAAGCCGGGGCTGCCGGTGAGCAAAGGCGCCTCATACGACCACTCGGATGCAAAGTAATGGGTGATATCCCCGGTGGAGGGAGCGTGCTCGGCGCGGACGTTGAAGAAATCCTGAACTCGAGCGGCGTTATCGCCCTGATACCAGGTGCCGATGTCGCCGCCGTTGTAAGCGAGCGACTTGCCCCAGGTGTAATGGGCGCTGCCGGCCACCCGGCGCGAGTACCGTTTGCGCACCGACGTCTGCCACGAAACGTACGACGTGGTCGCCGACTGGTCAAGATAGTAAGTGGCCCGAAGTTTCGGGTTGGGGCGTATGCCGGTGGCGCGATCCGGCTCGTTGAGCGGACGCCACATGGGGAACTTGGTTCCGCGAACGCCCACTAGCGCGGTTTCAAGTCCGAGAGTCGCAGTCAACTCGCGCTGAATGCCGAGGGAATAGTGGTGCGTATAGGGACTTTGAAGCTGGGGGTTGATCAAACCGAAGATATTGGTGAACCCTTCGGCGATCGCCTGTTTTTCCACGACCTTCCGCAGATCGTCGTTATACATCGGGTACTTCAAGCCGAGGCTGATGCCGTCTTGTCGGCTGAACAGGATGCGCTTAGGAACATACTTCGTTCCCACCAAGTTCCACATGTTGCCGATCACCTGAGGGCTGAAGATAAATCCGGTTCCGCCGCGAATGACGGTTTTCCCTTTGCCGCCCAAGTTATAAGCGAAGCCGAACCGCGGCCCCAAATTAACACGGTCGCTATCGTAGGCGTCGTCAGTTGGACGGGTGGGGCCGACGGTAAATCTGTTGTCTCGCAGGCCGTCGGGATTAAAAAGAAAGCTGCCTGAGCCTTGATCCTCCTTGGCAACCAGATGGCTGAAATAGTCATAGCGGAGTCCTAGATTCAGCGTCAGCCTGGTGGTGATCCGCCAGTCGTCCTGCACGAAAAATCCAAGCTCCCACATCTTGGCCGTGTACTCGCCGTTGCCGAAGGAAGCATTGATCTGGCTCGGGATGTTGGCCAACAGATCGCTCAGTCCGCTATAGGTCCAGGCGACGGCTTCGACGTTGTCCCTCTGGCCCTTGTGGTGCGTGAATAGGCCTCCGAATTTGAGCGAGTGCTTTCCCAGGTGCTTGGAAAATTTCTCTCCCAAGCTCCACGTGGGACCTTCAAGCAGCAGGTCCTGGTTCGCGGCAATGGTTCCCCAGCCGAGGTTGGTGCTGAGGCGGCCAAGCCGGCGACCATAGATGAAATCCTCTTTCGGGTGCGCGGCATCGAGAATCGGATTCTCGAAAGTGCCGTTGATATTGTGGGAATCGTTGCTGTTGTAACCGTACCGGGTTTCCGAAGTCCAGGTGGCGCCGCCCGTCACGTAACTTGCTGTGGCGCGCTCGCCCTGCACCACATTCACCTGTTGGTTATTGGTGTAGATAGAGGGAGTCAACCGGTAAGGCCGTCCACGGCTGTAGGTAAGAGAAAGATTGCTGGTGTCGGTGATTCGCACGTCGCCTTTTGCGTCGAGGTGATTGTCACGGCGCTTGGAACTTCCCGTCCCGACGAACAACGCGTTGTTGGCCAGCGGATCGTGCGGCTGATTGGGAAGCGGCACCGGCGCCAGAGCATCGGCGTAAGCGGGAACGGCGCGCAGGACCGTATCGCGCATCGTTTGCGTGGGAACATTGCCTTCAACGCGGTCCAGCTGGGTCTCGCGATAGGCTTCGAAAGCGCCGAAGATAAAAATGCGATTCTTCTTGATCGGGCCGCCGGCCGAACCGCCGAATTGGTTGTAGGTGAACGGTGGTTTTCGGTTCAGGAAAGGATCGCGGGCGTTCAGGTTTTCGGCCTGAAAGTTTTCGAACAGGCTGCCATGGAATGCATTCGTGCCCGAACGGGAAAGCACGTTCACTTGTCCGCCTAATGCCCCGCCATACTCCGCCTGGAGGATGCCTTTGACGACGTGGACTTCCTCAATCGATTCCAGGCTGAGAATATCGACGTAGTTCACCGCGCCGAAATTCTGTGCGTTCCGTCCCTCCGGATTTCCGCTGGCCTCGGTGCCATCCACCGAAAATGCGGTGCCGTTTTTGCCGATTCCATTTAGTCGAATTCCGGTGGCTGATCCGCCCGTCGCTGGAGTCACGCCGGCGCCGATGCCCAGGATGCTGGAAAAGTTCCTCCGCGCCAATGGGAGATCCGTGACCGTCTTCCCGCCATAACTCTGTAATTGCTCTGCGGAAACCGTATTCACCAGGGGCGATGTGCCCTCGACCTGCACGGTCTCGGCGACGTCGCCCACCTGCAGGGGATAGGTCTGGCGCACATTCTGTCCGGCCGCCAGCTCGATCGCGCTTGACACGGATCGTTTGAACCCTGGGGCTTCAATCTGGATCGTGTACGTACCGACTCGCAGAAAATCAAATTGGAAGTCGCCTTCATCGCCGGCCACCTTCGAAACGGTGGCTCCGGTCTGTTGGTGTTTCATCGTCACGGAAGCGCCCGGAATGTTGGCGCCGCTGGGATCAGTCACCGTTCCGTAAAAAGTAGCTGTTGTCACCTGCGCCGATCCAACGGCTGCAGACAACAAGAAAATTGCGACAAGGCATATTTTGCTCATCAGACGGGCGCTCCTGAAGGCCCTGGTCCTACGATCAGACCACTGCGAAGCATAGTATCCCTGTCGGCGGCTCCTGTCAATCGAGTTTATCGCGACTTCCCCCCCAAAGCCTTGGGCTCTCAAGAGATGTACAATCATTGGCGGCAGACACAGATGACTAAATCTTTAATCTTATTCCGACTTACGTGCTCAATTTGGGCGACGGGGGTGTCTGCGCAGACCCCCTGTGAGGAGCTGAAATCGCTCTCCCTGTTGAAAGCCACCATCACTGAGGCGGCTGTCGTCCCGGCCGGACCCTTTCGACAGGGGAGCGCCCGGGAGTTGCCCGCCCATTGTCGTGTCGCAGCAGTTCTCACGCCTTCGACCGATTCCCATATCAAGATGGAGGTTTGGCTACCCGTGGCCTGGAACGGAAAGTTCCAGGCCGTCGGGAACGGTGGCTGGGCCGGAAGAATTACATATACCGACGGTGGCAACGCATCAGTTGCGCATAGCATGGTCTCGGCGCTGGGAGAGCACTACGCGACGGCATCGACCGATACTGGCCACGACGCGACGGTCACCCCTGGGGCGTCGTTCGCGCTAGGTCATCCCGAAAAGCTGATCGACTATGGGTACCGCGCCATTCACGAGATGACGGTGCAGTCGAAGGCAATCATAACGGCATTTTACGGCCGTGCGCCTCGACTGTCTTACTGGAACAGTTGCTCGAACGGCGGTCGACAGGGGCTGATGGAGGCGCAACGTTTCCCGCAAGATTTTGACGGCATTCTGGCAGGAGCGCCCGCTAGTAACTGGACCGGCCGGGCGATACATGCCCTGTGGGTAGCTCAAGCCGTCCACAAGCACGAGGCCAGCTATATTCCACCCGCCAAGTACTCGCTCATCCATAATGCCGTGCTCCAAGCCTGCGACGCCATCGACGGCGTGAAGGACGGTGTGTTGGAAGATCCACTGCGGTGCAAGTTCGATCCGGGTGTGTTGCTTTGCAAAGAGGCCGATGGTCCGGGATGCCTCACCGCGCAGCAAGTGGAGACAGTCCGCAAGATCTATTCGCCGGCCATAAATCCGCGAACGAAGCAGGAAATATATCCAGGCCTCGCGCCAGGGAGCGAATTGGGCTGGGCGACTTACGCCGGCCCGAGACCATTCGCCACTGCCGAAGACCATTTCAGATTCGTCGTGTTCAAAGATCCGAACTGGAACTATCGAACGCTTAACTTTGAAACCGACATCGCTCTGGCCGAACGAATTGACAAGGGCACGATCAACGCGCTCGATCCGAATCTCAACCTGTTCTTCAGGCGCGGCGGCAAGTTGCTCCAATATCATGGCTGGAGTGATCCACAGATTCCCCCGCTGCACAGTGTCAAATACTATAAGAGCGCCGTGGACGCAATGGGAGGCGCAGACAGAGTGCACGCTTCGTATCGTCTCTTCATGGCTCCTGGAATGGGTCACTGCGGCGGCGGTCCCGGTCCGAACACCTTCGATGCGTTTGGCGCATTACGGGAGTGGGTTGAGGAGGGTAAAGCCCCGGACCAAATCGTCGCGTCGCGATTAGTCAACGGGACCGCAGTTCGAACTCGACCCCTCTGCCCCTATCCACAAGTGGCGGTCTACAAGAAGACAGGCGACACGAATGACGCTGCCAATTTTTTCTGTAAAGCGCCATAGCACGCGTGAAATACCAGAAAAAATTAACGGCGAACATCAGATCCAATCGAAAAAAGTCTTGACGTCAAGTTCTGACCGCGAGCATAATCGGGATCGATAAGTCGCTCGGGGTGGGTGACCGTGAGTTACGGCTGTGAACGATATTCTTGACTAACGGGACTGCTCCGGATCGGCCTTTCCACGTGGGGAGGAATTATGTTCCGGTTTTTAAACGGTAGGCGTACTCTGCTGTTCGCCGCTCTCGCGGTGATGGCCGCTCGGCCAGTGTTGGCGCAAATCGGCAGCGCGACAATTTCCGGCTCGGTGACGGATAGCACCGGCGCAACAGTATCGGCCGCGACGGTCACCGCTCTGAACGTCGCCAACAATTTTAGACGGGTGACGACCAGCAACGCCGTCGGCCAGTACAGTCTGCCCGGATTAGCACCTGGCTCTTATAATCTGACGGTCGAGCTGCAAGGCTTCAAGAAGTTCCAGCAGACCGCCATGACCTTGCAGGTCGATCAGAACGCGGTCATCGATGTGGTCCTCGAAGTTGGCCAGGTGACTGAGATTGTCGAGGTGCAGGGGCAAGCGCCTCTCGTCGAGAGCGCCAGCGCGTCGATGGGGGCCGTAATCGATACGCAGAAGATCACGACTCTTCCCCTAAACGGACGCAACTTCGTCCAGCTCGCGCTGCTGGTACCGGGAGCTAATACGGGCGCGCCTGGAGCGACGAATGGTGGAGGCTTTTCAGTGGGCGGCGCCCGATCCGAGCAGAATGCTTTCCAGATCGATGGAACCTCCAATTCGGATTCCTACCAGAACCGGGTGAGCGTCACGCCCAATATCGACGGAATTCAAGAGTTCAAGATACAGACCAACAACTATTCAGCCGAATTCGGGAAAGGCGCCGGCGCGCAAGTCAACCTGGTAACCCGCTCGGGCACGCGGGAGCTCCACGGAACGTTATACGAGTTTTGGCGTAACAACGTCGTGCAGGCGCGGCGTTTCTTTGATCGGAATCGCGTTTCTTTTCCTTGCGATCGCAACGATCCAAACACACTAACTCGTAGGGCATGCGCTCCGGCCTTCAATCAGAATCAGTTCGGACTCACATTGGGCGGCCCGCTGTTTTTTGTTCCCAAGTCGGGAGGCGAGCGGAGGACATTTTTCTTTGCCACATATGAAGGCTTCCGCCAAGTGCGCGGCAACGCCACCGTAGCGAACATGGCCTCCGTCGCGCAGCGAAGCGGCGACTTCTCGCAAAATCTTGTCGGCGGCACTACCGTTGCCGACGCGCTCGGCCGGACTCATGCGCGCGGCACGATTTTCGATCCACTGAGCTCTACCGCAGTGACTACGGCCAGCGGCCAGACTCGCTACATTCGGACTCCTTTTGAAGGCAATCGCATCCCCCGATCACGGTTCGATCCGGTGTCTGCCAGGATCGTCGCCGATACTCAATTCTTTCCGCTTCCGAACGATCGGGGAGCGACTGCGTCCAATGGAGACCCGCAGCAGAATTTTTTGGATGGCCGGTCGCGAAAGGACAACTTTGACCAGTTCAGCGGCCGCGTCGATCATCAGTTCAGCGCCAACGACACTGTCTATGGCCGGTTTACCTTCAACGATGCGAATTCGTATAATCCGCGCACGTATCCGGGCTTTGGCGATCTGAACGAGCAACGAAATCTCAACGGAACATTGAGCTACGTGAAGGTACTCAGTCCGAGCAAGGTCAACGAGGCGCGCTTCGGTTACCTGGGATGGTTCCAGTTGCAGGCGTCCGAAGATATCGGCGTTCCCTGGAACGAGAAGTTCGGAATCCGCGGACTGGGCCATCTCGATCCTAGTCTGCAGGGCTCACCGGAGATCACGATTACCGGTACCGCCGGCCTGGGTAATGGGGGCGGACCGCTTCGCCGCCGGAGCAACACTTTCCAGTTCATCGACAACTTATCGTTCAACGCAGGACGGCACTTCATGAAAGCCGGCTTTGAAGTCCGCCGCATTCGCGATAACGTGCTGCGGGCGCAGACGACGCGTGGCAGCTTCCCGTTCGAAAACCAGCAGTGGACAGGTATCGACGGGGTCGGCAATACGGGACACGCTTTTGCTTCGTTTCTGCTCGGCCTTGCGCGGCAGAAGGGCCGTCGCATTAGCGATTTCTACACAGCGATGCGCGCCACCGAGTATGGGGCTTACCTCCAAGACGATTTCAAGGTGAGCTCAAATCTCACCCTCAATATCGGCATACGATATCAGCTTTATATCCCGCCCAAGGATGTCGGCGATGAGTTGAGCACAATCGTCTTCAACCAACGGTGTCCGACATTCACCACGCCCGGTTGCGCGACAACTACGACCTTGAGTAGTCCATTTGTGCCTACGTTTGGTGTCGCGGAAGGACAGGCGGCAAAATACAAAGCCACGCCCTTGCCACGATCGATTTCCCCGGTGGACAAGAAAAACTTCGGCCCGCGTTTTGGTTTCGCCTGGCAGCCGTTCGGCGACCAGAAGACGGTTGTCCGCGGCGGATACGCTATCTTCTACGACACGGTTCCGATGATCCTCACGGAGGACAGCATCCAGAACTGGCCATTCGTGCTTGAGGACCAGATTGATCTGGGCTTCTTTCACAACGGACCTCCGCCTCCCGAAGGCTTCTTCGGTTTTCTTATAGACCGTCCCAGCACGGACTTTGGAACAGGTCCAGTTGCGTCCTACAGTCCCGGACCCAACGCGTACAGTAAGGATTTTCGGAACGCCTATCTCCAGAACTGGAACTTTGGAATCCAGCGCCAGATCTTGGGGAATACGGTCGTCGAGGTCGCGTACGTAGGAAATAAGGCGACGCGGCTTAATCGACGCCAGAACGTCAATACCGCGGAACCTCTCGGTTTCCGTTACTCGATCCCCGACTTGACCAACAATCCCAATATCCCGACCAATATCGGATCGGGCCGCAACCAATTCCGACGCCTGATGCCCTTTGCGAATTGGAACGGGGTCATTGTTCCGCTTAGCAATGCTTTTGAGACCACCAGTACCGCATTTGCCAACTACCACGGATTGCAAACACGCCTGGAAAAGCGATTCTCCGCTGGACTGACGGTCCTTGCGACGTATACCTGGTCCAAGGCAATCTCCGACGCGGCGGCTTTCAATGGCGGCGGCGACGCCGACACGGGAAATCGGATTCAAGACATCCTGGACTTGAAGGCGGACAAGGGATTGGCAAACCAGGACCACAGGCATCGTTTCACCACCGCCTACGTGTATGATTTGCCCTTCGGCAAGGGGCGGACCTTCGGATCGAGCTGGTCGGGCGCCTTGGACAAGATTGCCGGCGGCTGGGGCCTGGATGGCATAATCTCGGTGCAAACCGGCTATCCGATCACAGTGCGTCGCGCTGGCGACCCGCTTGGCATTGGGACCGAGGGAGCAGCCCGGCCGGATCTAATCTGCAACCCCAATTTGCCTAACGACGAGCGGAGAGTCGAGAGGTTCTTCCGGACGTCCTGTTTCGCAGCGCCGGAAGCCCTTCTTTCCGGTGACGTTCGGTATGGAACATCCGGCAGGACGGTAGTCACTGGGCCGGGAATCGTTAACTGGGATCTCTCGATTCGCAAGAACACCGCGATCACAGAGCGCTTCCAAACCGAGTTTCGAGCAGAGTTCTTCAATGCGC
>Ga0075431_100004041_pt1 | contig 14294 bp, 8 predicted proteins | sample RhiMetdeltSRZDD5_FD_75297 | JGI IMG/M metagenome (GOLD analysis project Ga0075431, IMG submission 75297) | Populus rhizosphere microbial communities from Tennessee, USA - Rhizosphere MetaG P. deltoides SRZDD5 | ecosystem: Host-associated > Plants > Roots > Rhizosphere > Soil | place: USA... | reverse complement strand
CGCCGCTCCGGTCGTCCCGAGTCGTCAGAAGCCAGGTCCAGAGCCAGGTCCCATGGCTCGCTGGGCGCGCGAGTACTATGGGCCGCTCCATGCGGCCGGGACCGAAGCGACTCCTGCACGGCCTCTTCGCGGCCGTTGCCTACGGCCTCGCCGGGCTCTGGTACCTGCGCCCGATCGCGCGGCTGCACGCGGACCACCTGACGCCGAGTGCCGAGGACCCGCTCTTCACCCTCTACGTCCTCAAGTGGGTGATGCACCAGGCGCGGCTCGGCTTTCCCGACCTCTGGAACGCCAACGCCTTCTTCCCGGCGAAGGGCGCCCTCGCCTTCTCCGACCCGTTTCTCGCGCCGGCTCTCGAGGTCCTCTTCGTCCGCAACGCGATCTCGGGCTACAACCTCCTCCTCTTCACCTCGTTCGTCCTCTGCGGGCTCGCCATGTGGTGGGTGCTCGCCGAGAGCGGGTGCTCGGCGCCGGCGGCGATCCTCGGCGGCGCGATGTTCGCCTTCTGCCCCTTCCGCTGGAGCCACTTGAACCACATGGCGATGCTGGTCGGGCAGTGGATCCCGCTCACCCTCTGGAGCTTCGACCGGCTGCTCGCCGAGCGCACGCCGCGCCGTGCCGTGCTCTTCGCCCTCGTCTACGTCTTGAACCTGACGAGCGGCTGCTACTTCGCCTACATGACGCTCGTCGCGCTGCTCGTCCTCTGCGCCAACCGTCTCGCCGCCGAGTGGCGCGAGGTGCTCTCGCGGCGCGCGCTCGCCGTGCTGGCGCCGGCGGCGATCGTCGTGGCGGTGGCGACGGTGGCGCTTTTCCTCCCGTTCCTCAGGCTCTCGCGCACGATGGACATGGCGCGCGACGAGGCCACCGTCGTGCGCAACGCAGCGGCCCTGACGAGCTACCTGAGCCCGGCGCCCGAGAACACCTATTCGCTGCACCCGCCGCGCGCGCTCTGGGCCCGCTCGCGCCTGCCGCGCTGGGAGCAGCCGTTCACGCGGGCGGAGAACACCCTTTTCCCCGGCATCCTCGCCAGCGCGTTTGCGGTGGTGGGCGCGGTGGCGTTCGTGCGGCGCTGGCGGAACCGTGGTCCCGAGCCGTTGCCTGGCGCCGAGGATGCGCGGGACGGCGTCGCGGCACCGCGGAGCGGCGCAGGGGCGCTCCCACCGCTCGCGCCCGGACGACGGCTCGCGCTCGCCGGGCTGCTCCTTCTCGCGCTCGCTGCCGTCGCCATCGGCGACCTCTACACGCTGCGCCTCGACCGCGACACCGCGCTCGCCCACTGGTTGCCGCCGGCATCGCGCGCCACGTGGCTCGCGCTCGGCGCGCTCTTCGCCGCGAGCGTCGCCGCATGGACCTGGCTGCGCCGCCGCTGGCTCGGCCGGGGCCTCCTCCACTGGCGCGACGTCGACCCCTGGGAGCGCGGTCTCGTCCTCACCGGCATCGTCTGTCTGCTGCTCTCCCTCCCGCTGGCCTACGTGCCGCTCATGCGTCTGGTACCTGGGCTCGACGCCATGCGCGTGCCGGCGCGCTTCGCCTTCCTCGTCGAGATCACCGTCGTCTTCCTCGCCGCGCGCGGCATCGACGCGCTTCGCCGCCGCATCGCGCGGCCCGCAGCGCGGGCCACGGCGGTGGCGGCGATCGCCGTCGCGCTCTTCGTCGAGCTCGCCCCGCGCCTTCTGCACTGGGTGCCACTTCTCCGCGAGGAGCAGTTCCCCGAGGTCTATCGCTGGCTCGCCGGCCGCGACGACGTGCGCGCGATCGTCGAGGTGCCGATGAAGGCCGGCGGCCGCGAGGCGCCGTACATGTACTTCTCGACCCTCCACTGGAAGCCGATCGCCAACGGCTACAGCAGCTTCCTGCCGCTCTCGTACGTCCGCCTCTCGGCGGCGATGGGCCGCCAGCTGCCGAGCGCCGCTGCGCTCGACCTCGCCGCCTCGATGGGCGTGACCCACGCGATCGTGCACTCGGACCGCCTCGGACCGCCGGAGCGCTACCGGGCCTGGGAGCAGGCGATGGCCGAGCGGCTCGATCTCGTGGAGGCCTTCGGCGCCGACCGGGTCTACAGGCTCAGGGCACCGACCGCCGGCTCGTGACGGCGCGCCGGCTCACGCCACGTTCATGCGACGCAGCAGCTCCTGGAACCGCGGATGCGCGCGCAGGCTCCCGAAGAGGAACGAGCCCTTGACCACCGCGATCCCGGGAGCCCGCTGGGCGTAGGCCCGCTCCAGGCAGTCGATCGCCTCGTCGTCCGCGCCGAGCCCGGTGTAGAGGTACGCCAGGTGGTACGGCGAGACGTAGCGCTCCTTCTCGGTCTCGAGAAGCGCATCGAGCATCTTTCGCGCCTCCGCACTGCGGCCCACGAGGGCATAGGCCTGGCCGAGCTGCGCGCGGAAGAGAGTGCTCTCGGGGGAGATCGCGACGGCGGTCTCGAGCGACGTCAGGCCTTCGTTCTCGCGGCCGGTCAGCAGCAGCGCCCAGCCGCGCAAGGAGTGCCCGCGGGCGATCGTGGCGTCGAATTCGATGACGCGCTCGGCCGCTTCGAGCGCCTCCGCGTGGCGGCCGGCGCGGAGCAGCGCGGCGATGATGTCGGTGGGGTGGGCCAGCGGGTCGAGCTCGCGGGCGCGCCGGAAGAGGTCGATCGCCTGCTCGTGCCGCTCGAGCGCCAGGCACAGCCAGCCGTAGTGGTCGTAGACGTCCGCGCAGGCGGGGGCGAGATCCAGCGCCTTGCGAAACTCGCGCTCGGCGGTCGTCCAGTCGTAATCACGGGAAAAGGCCAGGAGGGCGACGATGCCGTGCGCCTCGCCCAGCTCGGGGTCGAGAGCGAGGGCTCGCGCGACCGCCTCCGCAGCGCGGGCGAAGGCGGTCTCCGGCAAGAGCGGGCCCACCCCTTCGTTGGCGAGCTCGGCGTAGGCGCGCGCGAGGCCCACGTGCGCCAGGGCAAAGCCCGGGTCGATGGCGATCGCCTGCTCGAAGTAGTGAACGGCCTTGCGGATGCCGTCGGCGGTGTACCTGCCGAACGTGAAGCGGCCCTGGACGTAGAGCTGGTACGCCCGCAGGTCGTGGGTCGGCCCTCCGCCGCCCCTCCGGCGCTCGTCGGGAGTCGCCTCGTCGCGGGTCGTGCCGGCGCCGCCTGGCCGGGCCGTGTCGCCGGAGACCAGGCCGGCGAACCGATAGCCGCGGCCGTGAACGGTCTGGATCCAGCGCTCCTTGGTGCCGGTGTCACCCAGCGCTCGGCGCGCGTCGCGCACCGCACGGGTGAGCGCCGACTCGCTCACCGACTGGCCGGGCCAGAGGCGCTCGAGGAGCTCCTCCTTGGAAACGACCCGCTCGCGGTTGTCGAGAAGGTAGGCGAGGACCTCGAAGACGCGCGGCTCCACGTGCACTCGCTCGCCCGAGCGCCGCAGCTCGTAGGTGGTGGGGGACACCTCGAAGTCGCCGAAGCGGCAAATCACGCCGCGACCATCTTATGTGTCGCAGGTCACCTGCACGGGACCTGCACGGGGGCTTGGCCTTGGCCCATCGCCCGCGATGATCGGAATGCCCCTCCGAATGACTATGCTTCTCCCAACGGCAATGCCGGCATTCCGCCTCGTCCCCGCCGCGGACGGCGAGCCCATCGAGCTCGCGGATGGCCCGCCACGGGTGCTCGGGCGCTCGCCGAGCACCGACATCCCGGTCTACGACGTCACCATCTCGCGGGAGCACGCCGAGCTCGCCCAGCTCGCCGATGGCGTGCGCATCCGCGACCTGGGCTCGACCAACGGGGTCTTCGTCAACGGCGTGCGGGTGAAGGACCACGTCGCCTGCGATGGCGACACGGTGACCTTCGGCAGCGTCGCCTTCCGTCTCTCCCGATCGCCCGACGCCGGCCCGGCCCCGTCCGACGACACCAAGCCCGACTTCGCCACCGCCCATCACCAGATCAACATCGTCAAGACGATCCCGGCCAGCGAGGTCCCCCAGCTGCGGCCGGCGGACCGGAAGCGGGCAACCGGAAGCGATCCCACGTCCGGCCTGCTCAGCCTCGTGCGCGGCTTTGCGGAGGAACGCGTCGCGAGCAAGCTCGCGGCGCTGCTCGAGCTCGCCACCGAGGTAGGGCGCCACCCCGACGTCGATCAGCTCCTCCAGCGGATCGTCGACGTCTCCTTCACCGCCCTGCGCGTGGATCGCGCCGCCGTGCTGGTGGTGGAGGGGGACGCGCTCGAGCTCCTGCCGCGGGCCCGCAAGGTGCGCCGCGGCAAACCCGAGGAAGCGGGCCACGTGCCACGCTCGGTCGCCTACAAAGTGCTCACCGAACGAGTGGCGTTGCTGTCGGAAAACCTGGGCGAGGACGACCGGTTTTCCAGCGACTCGGCGCGCCAGCTGACCAAACACAGCGCCCTCTGCATTCCGCTGGTCGGCGAAGGGCAGCAGGTGCTGGGCCTGCTCTACCTGGAGAATGCCGACCGCCAGCGGCCGTTCGACGAGGGAGACCTCGAGCTGATGACCGCCTTCGGCGGCCTGGCCGCCATGGCGCTCGATCACCAGCGGCTCGCACGTCGCCAGCGCCAGGAGGCGGAGGTGCTCGCCCGCTTGCAGCGCTTCCTGTCGCCCGCCCTGGCGGCGGAGGTGGCGCTGCGCGACGGCGGGGTGTCGCTGATGCACCCCGAACGACGGCCGATCGTGCTCCTGCAGTGTGCGCTCCACGACTTCGCTGCCCAGGCCGACGCTCTCCCGCCCGCTGACCTCGCCGAGCTGCTCGGGGCCTACGTCTCGCGGCTCGCGGGCGTCATCTTCGAGTATGGCGGCACCCTCGACAACGTCTGCGGCCACACCGTGCTCGCCCTCTGGGGCGCCCCTCTGGCGCGGCCGGGCGACGCCGATCGTGCGCTGCGGGCGGCGCTCGCCGCGCGCGAAGCGGTCGCCGAGCAGCAGCGCGCGTGGAGCCGCAAGGGGGCGCTGCGTCTCGATCTCGCCATCGGCATCGCCCAGGGCGATGCTTTCGTCGGCAACGTCGCCAGCGGGCAGCGCGTCGAATACGCGGTGGTGGGCAGCCTGCTCGACGCCGTCGTGCGACAGTGCAACGAAGCCGGGGCGGGAGTGCTGGTCGGGGAGTCCTTCTACCGCGCCCTCAGCAACCCGCCGCCGGCACGCGGGCAGCGAGTCCGCGGTGTGGCCGGAGACGTCCTGCGCCTGACTGTCTGATGGAGGAACGCTTCGACCTGCTGATCGTCGGCGCGGGCCCAGCCGGCCTCTCGGCCGCGCTGCGCGCCCACGCCGCCAAGCTCTCCTACCTGCTGCTGGAGCGCAGCGACCACCTCGCCGACACCATCTTCTGCTACCAGAAGCGCAAACACGTGATGGCCGAGCCGGGGCAGATCCCGCTGCGCGGTGAGCTCCCCTTTGCCGCCGGCTCGCGCGAATCGCTGCTCGCGGCGTGGGGCGAGACCGCCAAGGACGCCGGCCTCGCGGTGCGCTTCGGCGAGGAGCTGCAGGCTATCGAGCGCCGGCACGACGGCTTCCTGGCCAGGACCCGCGGTCGCGAATACGCGGCGCGGGCGGTCGTGCTGGCGATCGGCACCCAGGGCAACCCGCGGCGGCTGGAGACCCCCGGCGAGGACTTGCCCCACGTCTCCACCCGGCTGGTGGACCCGGACGACTTCACGGACAAGTCGATCGTCGTGGTGGGTGCCGGCGACTCGGCGATCGAGATCGCGCTCGCGCTCTGTGAGAGGAACCAGGTCTACCTGGTGGTCCGGAAGCCGGAGATCGTGAGACCCAAGGAGGCGCTCTACCGCGAGCTGCTGAAGCGGCAGGCGAACCGCCAGATCGAGGTGCTCTACAGCACCAACGTCAAGCGCATCCTTCCCGGGCGCATCGAGCTGCGCGGCGCGCATGCCGACGTCGAGCTCGCCGCCGACCAGGTGTTCCTCAAGATCGGCACCCAGCCGCCGCGCAAGCTGCTCGAGGGCTTCGGCATCGAGCTCGCGTCCCCCGACGCGGAGGCCAAGCCGGTGCTCAGCGAGCGTTACGAATCGTCTGTCGCCGGCCTCTACGTCATCGGCGCCACCACCGGGCGGGATCTCATCAAGCCGGGCATCAACCAGGGGTGGGAGGTGGTCGAGCACCTGCTGGGGCGGTCGGTGGAGCCCGCCGACGAGGAAGTGCTGAAGAAGATCCTCCCCTTCTGGCCGGGCACGGTGCGCCAGCGCATCGTGCAGGCCATGGAGGAGATCCCGCTCTTCGGCCAGGTGGCCGAGGAGTGCGGTGACGACCCCGCCGGCGCCGCGCGTCTGGCCGCCGCCGGCGAGGGGCTGCGAGAGGTCTTTCTCCGGGTCGTGCCGCGTCGCTGCGCCGACGGCGAGGTGATCATGCGGCAGAACGACTACACCGACAGTGTCCTCGCCGTCGTCGCCGGCGCGGTGGAGGTCAGGCGGCGGGCCGAGAACGGCAGCGAGAGCCTGCTGGCGGTGCTCACGGCGGGCAGCTTCCTCGGCGAGATGGGGCTGATCTCCGGGCGCCGGCGCAGCGCCACCGCCATCGCGGTGGGGGAGACCGACCTGTTCGAGATCCCGCGCAAGGCGATGCTCGAGCTGCTCTACTCGGCGCCGCGCGTCAGGAGGCTGGTCGACGAGACCTTCTTGCTGCGCGCGCTGCAGAACTACCTGCCGGCCCAGATCCCGGTTCCCGACGTCTGGCGCCTGGTGGCCAAGGCGCGAGTCACCGCGTGCGACAAGAACGAGGAGGTCTTCCGCGAGGGCGACCCCGCCGACGGCTTCTACCTGCTGCGCAGCGGTCAGGTGAAGCTGACCAAGCGCTCGGGCGACCGCGAGGTGATCGTCACCTACCTGGTCGGCGGCAACTTTTTCGGCGAGGCGGCGCTGCTCGGGGACCTGCCACGCTCGGTGACGGTGACCGCGATCTTCCCTTGCGAGCTGGTGCGCATCGACCGCGCCGACTTCACCGCCTTCGCCGCCCAGTTCCCCGGCCTCCGCCCGCAGCTCGAGAGCAGGATCGAGGAGATGCGGGTGGCGACGCTCAAGGAGGAAGCCACCCCCGGCGCCGGTCGCGTCCTCGGCGACCTGATCCGCGAGGAAGTGGTGATGGGCACCGACACCCTGCTCATCGACGAGAACCTCTGTGTGCGCTGCAACAACTGCATCCGCGCTTGCGAGGACGTGCACGAGGACGGCCAGGCGCGGTTGTCGCTCACCGGCATCAAGTTCGCCAACGTCCTCGCTCCCAACTCCTGCTGGCAATGCGCCGACCCGCTGTGCATGCTCGACTGCCCGCCCGACGCGCTCTACCGCGACGCGCGCGGCGAGATCCACATCAAGGACAACTGCATCGGCTGCGGCAACTGCGAGAGCAACTGCCCCTACGGCAACATATTCATGGTCCACCCGCAGCCGCAGCTCTCGCTGCTCGGCTGGGTCAAGTCGCTGTTCGTCGAAGAGGCGGCGGCCTCGGACCGCACGGTGGCCGTCAAGTGCGACCTCTGCGCCGACCTGCCGGGTGGGCCGGCCTGCTGCCGTAGCTGCCCGACCGGCGCCGCCATCCGCGTCAAGCCCGAGGAGTACCAGAGCACGGTCGAGCGGCTGATCGCCTCCGCTGGAGGGCACTAGTCACGCTGCTGACGCCGGAGAGCGCGCGCTGGCGGCGCGCCGCGCTGGTGGCGGCGGTGCTGCTCACCGTCTCCTACGTCGTCTACGCCCGCCGCGAGCCACCGCACGGCGGCTCGCCCGCCGGCCTCGCCTACGGCGTGCTGGCGCTCGCCATGGTGCTGCTGCTGGTCTTCTTCGGTGTCCGCAAGCGCTGGCACCGCAGCCGCCTGGGCAGGCTCGAGACCTGGTGCCAGTCGCATGTCTATCTCGGGCTGCTGGTGGTGGCGGTCGTGCTCTGCCACAGCGGCTTCCGGTTCGAGGACCGCGTGGCCGTGCTCACCTTCTGGACCATGGTGGTGGTCTCGACGAGCGGTTTCGCCGGGGCTCTGCTCTACACCGTGGTGCCGCTGCTGCTCACCGGCGTGGAGCGTGACCTGCCGCCAGAGGAGATGTCACGGCAGCTCAACCAGCTCGCCCAGTCGATGGCCCGTCTCGGCAGCGGCAGATCGCCGGCGCTGCAGGAGATCGCCACACGCCTGCTGGGCGAGGCGCGCCCCGGCTGGCTCGCCGGCTGGCGGCTGCTGCTGGCGCCGGGGGCTGCCGCGGGGACGGCGCCCGACAAGGGCTGGACCCGCCGCATGCGCGAGGTGCCGCCCGCCGAGCAGGGTGACCTGCAGCAGCTGATGGTGCTCTCGCGCCAACGCCGGGAGCTACACCTGTCGCTGGTGGCTCAGCAGCGCTACCGCAACCTGCTGGCGGTCTGGCTCTACCTCCACGTCCCGCTCTCCTTCGCCCTCCTCGTGCTGCTGGCCGCGCACCTGTGGGGGGCGCTGCGCTACCTCGGCTGGCAATGAGCTTCATCCTCAACCGGGTGCGCGGCGACTTCGAGCTCGGCGGCGAGATCGCCCGCACCACACTCGTGCAATACGTCGAGGGCGACTCCCTCTCCATAGGCCGCGGTACCGGCGCCCAGCTTCGCTTCGACGAGTCGACGGTCGCGCTCGAGCACGCCGTGCTGCGCCTACGCGAGGGGCGACTCGAGGTCGTCGACGGCGGCAGCCTGACCGGCACCTACGTCAACGGCAAGCGCGTCGAGCGGGCGACGCTCACCACCTCCGATTGGATCGAGATCGGCCGCCATCGCCTCACCGTGGAGCTCGGGCCCGCGGGTGCGCCCGGCGCACCGGTGACGCTCTTCGTCCAGGAGCTCGCTGCCGAGCACGCCGTCGAGGAGGCGGGGCGGGCGGGGGCCAAGCTCGTCGCGCTGCCGATCGACTACGAGCGCGCCTATTCTCTCCGCCGCCAACTTCTTGCCCCGCTGCCTCTGTCGTTGCTCGCCGTCACGGTGGTAGGTGCCGGCATCGGCTTCGCCGCGTGGTCGGGGAGCAGCCGGCTCTTCCGGCCCGGTGCGGTGTCGGCCGCCCACAGCCCGCTCGCCGATCGCTGCGGCGCCTGCCACGCACCCTGGCGCGGCCCCGACGACCAGCGCTGCGCGGCCTGTCACGCCGGCCCCGAGCACCAGCCGCGCGCGGTCGCCACGCCGGGATGCACGAGCTGTCACCTCGAGCACCGCTTCCAGCCGCGCCTCGCGCTGGTCGAGGACCGCCTCTGCGTGGACTGTCACCGCGCGCCGCGGCTCGCCGGAGCGGCGCCGCCGCGCTTCGCCCGCCGGGTGACCGACTTCGGCGTCGACCACCCGCCCTTCGCGATCACCGGCGCCGACGGCACGCGGCTGCCCCTCGACCAGCCCGCGGGGCGCCGCGCCGACCCGGCCGTGCTCGCCTTCGGCCACGCGCAGCACCTGCGAGCCGACTTGAGGAGCCCGCGCGGGCCGGTGCAGCTCGACTGCTTCTCGTGCCACTCGCCGGCCGCACCCGCGGGCGAGATCGCGTCGGTCTCCTTCGAGCGCCACTGCCAGGAGTGCCACCGGCTGGTGTTCGACCCCAGTTTCCCGGACGCGCCCCACGCCCGGCCCGATGAGGTGCATGCCTTCCTCCTGCGCACCTACGCCGAGCGCCAGGACCGGCTGCGCCCGCTCCCCGTGCAGAGGCGCCTGCTTCCCGGCCGTGCGTTCAGCGCGCCACCCCCGGTCCTCCGCCTCGACGAGCGGGTGCTGCGCCAGGTGGTGGAGGCCGAGGTCAACCTCTACCGCGCCTCCTGCAACAAGTGCCACGGCGTCGACCTCACCGGTGTGGTGCCGGCGCTGACCCCGACGGCGATCCCCTCGCGCTGGCTCGTCTACGCCCGCTTCCGCCACCGTCCCCATCGCATCGTCGCGTGCACCTCGTGTCACGGCGGCGCGAGGACGAGCAGCGACACCGCCGACGTGCTGCTGCCCGGCATCGCCGTCTGCCGCAACTGCCACGGCCCGCAGCAGACCGCCGGCGGCACGGTGGCCGGCGCGACCACGCGCTGCATCTCCTGCCACGACTATCACGACCGGTCGCGCACCGGAGAGTGGGGTCGCCGGGCGCCGAGCGGGGTGTGGGAGGCGGACAGCGGCTTCGTGAGGGGAGGGTGAGGCTCACGGCGATCGTTGCGGCGATATAGTGGCGCCAGTCGCAGCGAACTGGCCATGCAGCCCGCAACGCGGCGGACGCCGATCGCGGTCGTGCTCCTGCTCTCCCTCCTCGCCGTCGCGCTCACCGCGATGGAGCGCGAGGGGGCGGTCGACGGTGAGCCACGCGAGGGCGAGCCCGGCGGCGAGACGGTCTGCGGTGGTCCTTCGCTGTGCGCCGCCGAGGTGGCCGCGATCGTCTCCGCTGCCGCGGCGGCACTTCCCGCCGACACCCTGACGGTGGCGGTCGTCGACCGCCTCGGCAACCCGCTCGCCGTCTTTCACAAACCGGGTGCAAGCGGCGCCGACGACGAGCGCGCAGTCGGCCTCGCGCGCACCGCGGCCTGGTTCAGCAACGACCAGGCGCCGCTGTCGTCACGCACGGTGCGTTTCGTCTCCGGCATCCACTTCCCGCCAGGAGTGGCGCGCACGCCCAACGCGGCGCTCTACGGCATCGAGAACAGCAACCGCGGCTGCGACCTCAACGCGCCGCTCAACGCCGGCGCTCGCGCGGCCGAGGGGCGATCGCTCGCCGGCATCGTCGGCGGCCTCGCCTGCAATCCGTTCGACGGCTCCGGCTGCGGCCTGGGCGTCGTCACTGGCAAGGCGGACCTCTTCGACACCGACCCGCGCGCCGTCGACCCGGGAGGGGTGCCCATCTTCCGGCCGGCGGGGGCGGGCGGGCCGGCGCGGCTGCTCGGCGGTGTGGGTGTCGCCGGCGCTCCGCCGCTGTCCGCCGAGTTCGCCGCCTTCAGCGGCGCGTTCGCCGCGTCGACGGCAGCGGTGCCGCAGTTCCCGCTGCCGCCGCCCGGCAACGTGTTCATCGACGGCGTGCGCCTCCCCTTCGTCGAGCAGACGCGGCGCCCGCGCGGCACCACCGCCGGGTCTCCCGCCGGGACCTTCGTCTTCGGCCCCGACGACGGCGTCGAGGCTCCCGACGGCTACCTCGTGGGACCGCTCGCGGGCAGCGAGCTCACCGCGACGGAGGTGGACCGCATCGTCCGGCAGGCCGAAGCGGTCGCCGGCCGCACTCGCGCCGTCATCCGCCTGCCGCTCGGATCGCGCACCCGCATGGCGATCTCCGTCGCCGACCTCGACGGCCGTCTGCTGGCGCTCTTTCGCATGAGCGACGCGACGGTCTTCTCGCTCGACGTGGCCGCGGCGAAGGCGCGCAACGTCGCCTACCTGAGCGGCTCGCCGGCCGCGCCGCTGGACCTGCAGGACGTGCCCGCCGGCACCGCGGTCTCCAACCGCACGGTGAGCTTCGGCGCCCAGCCCCTGTACCCGCCGGGTATCGACGGCACCGCGCCCGGCCCCTTCTTCGACCTCTTCCTCTTCGACTCCACGCATCCCTGCTCGCAGGGGCACGAGGCGCCGCACGCGAACCAGAGCGGCGTCGTCTTCTTTCCGGGCAGCCTGCCCTTGTACCGTGGCGGCCGGCTCGCCGGCGGCCTGGGTGTCAGTGGCGACGGGGTCGAGCAGGACGACTACGTCTCCTTCTTCGGTGCCGCCGGCTTCCAGCCTCCCGCGGACCGCTGGGCCAACCGCGTCACCGTCCGCGGCGTGCGGCTGCCGTTCCTCAAGTTCCCTCGTAGCCCCGAGGCCGAGCGATGAGGGAAGGCCGCGCAGCGCGACGTGCCAGCGGACCGGACGGGCGGGGACAAGCCCCGCCCCTACACCAGAATCGGAGAAGCCGCCCGGGAGTCGACGGGCGGCGGCAGGCCCCGCCCCCATACCAGACTCGAGGGATCCCTTCGGATGTAGGGGCGGGGCTTGTCCCCGCCCGTCCGGGTCCGTTCGCGATGCTCTCACTCGCGGCGGCGCTCGCGCTCCTCGCCACGACGACGCTTCCGGAAGAGACACGAGCGCAAGAGACGCCCGCGACGGCAGCTTGGACGCTGGCGATTGCCGGCGGCGAGGAGCTGCTCGCCACTCCCGACCACGTGGTCGTGCGCGGTACCACGGACGCGCCGCCGGGCTCGACGGTGACGGTGTCCATCGGCGACGCCGCGCACTCCGCCCCCGTCGTGGCGCGTGGCGAGTGGCTGCTCACCTGGCCGCAGGCGCTGGCGCCGGGGACGTACTCGGTGACGGCCGAAGTGGCCACCGCCGACGGCCGGCGCGGCCGCGCCGAGGCAACGCTCGCCGTTGCCCGACTTCCCCGACGCGCCGCCGGCGAAGTGTCGCCTGCCTACGCGCAACCGGAGCGCCCGCGCGAGGAGGACTTCCAGGCGCAAACCGACCGCTGGCGGATCACCCCGCCTCCCTACGAGCTCAACGCGAAGCCCGGGCGCTGGGACCCCTACAACCAGAACGTGTGGAAGGGCGACCTTCCCATCCGTGGCGACGACCTGTTCTTCGTCGCCACCGGCGTCTCCGACACCTTGGTCGAGGCGCGCACCCTCCCCACCCCTGCCGGCGTGAGCACGTCCGACACCACCGTCACCTTCTTCGGCGGCGACCGCCAGCGCTTCGCCACCCAGCTCTTCCTGGTCTCCGGCGACCTCTTCCGCGGCGACACCGCATTCAGGCCGTTCGACTGGCGGGTCAAGGGGACCCTCGCCGTCAACGTCAACTACCTGGGCGTCGAGGAGAACGGCATCGTCGACCCCGACGTGCGCGAGGGGACGACGCGTACCGACGGCCACGTCTCGCTCGAGGAGCTGTTCGTCGAAAAGAAGCTCGCCGACCTCTCGCCGGCCTACGACTTCGTCTCGCTGCGCGCCGGCGTCCAGCCCTTCACCAGCGACTTCCGCGGCTTCCTGTTCAGCGACCTCGACCTCGGCGTGCGACTCTTCGGCAACCTCTCTTCCAACCGGTGGCAGTGGAACGTGGCGCTCTTCGACCGCCTGGAGAAGGACACCAACAGCGGCCTCAACACCTTCGCGCTACGCGACCAGCAGGTGGCGGTGATCAACGTCTATCGCCAGGACTTCCCGCATCTCGGGCACACCGCCGAGCTGAGCGTGCACTACCTGCGCGACGAGGCGAGCTTCCACTTCGACGAAAACGGGTTCTTGGCGCGACCCGACCCGGTCGGCGACCTCACGCCACACGAGGTCGAGGTGGTCTACCTCGGCTACGCCGGCGCCGGCCACTTCGGCCGCGTCAACGTCGACTCGGCGCTCTACTACGCCATCGGCCACGACAGCCTCAACCCCATCGCCGGCCGCCAGCTCGTCGAGCGCGGCGGTGAGCTGGTGTTCGAGGAGAAAGTCGACGTGCGAGCGGTGATAGCGGCGCTCGAGCTGTCGATGGACCGTGACTGGTACCGACCCAAGCTCGCCTTCTTCTACGCCAGCGGCGACGACGAGCTCAACGACCGCGACGCCGAGGGCTTCGACGCCATCGCCGACCGCCCCAACTTCGCGGGCGGCGGCTTCAGCTTCTGGAACCGGATGGCGATCCGGCTCGCCGGCACCGGCGTCACGCTGGTCAACCGCGGCAGCCTGCTCCCCGACCTGCGCACCAGCCGCGAGGAGGGGCAGCCCAACTTCGTCAATCCCGGCCTGCGGCTGGTGAGCGTGGGGCTCGATCTCGAGCTGACGCCCAAGCTCAAAGTGGTCGTCACCGCCAACCACCTGCGCTTCGACCGCACCGAGGTGCTCGAGGGGCTCCTCTTCCAGGCGCCGATCGACGAGGCGATCGGCTGGGACGTCAGCGTGGGGGCACGCTGGCGCCCCTTCCTCAACCAGAACGTGGTGGTGCTCGGCGGGCTCGCGGGCTTCCGCCCCGGCCGCGGCTTCACCCAGATCTTCGAGCAGGAGGGCGAGCTCTACCAGGCGTTCTCGACCTTGACCCTGACGTTCTGACGACCATGACCCTCTGATGACGACGACGACGACGACGACAGCTGCGGCATCCGCCTCCGCTCGCCTCCTGGGCGTAGCCCTCGCCGCTTTGTTGTTGCTGCCCTTCGGCGTCGCCGCCGTCCTCGCCGCCGCCGAGCCCGCCGCCTCCACGATCGACGCCGGCCCGCCGGCGGTCGCCCACCAGACCGCGGAGGAAGCCACCGCGCGCAGCGTCGGCTGCCTCGGCTGCCACGGCGGCATCGAGCCGATGCACGCCTCGCCGGCGGTCAAGCTCGCCTGCGTCGACTGCCACGGCGGCGACGCCTCGGCCGAGGCGCCTGCCGGCGCCGTGCGCGGAAGCACGGA
>Ga0075431_100004040_pt1 | contig 14296 bp, 14 predicted proteins | sample RhiMetdeltSRZDD5_FD_75297 | JGI IMG/M metagenome (GOLD analysis project Ga0075431, IMG submission 75297) | Populus rhizosphere microbial communities from Tennessee, USA - Rhizosphere MetaG P. deltoides SRZDD5 | ecosystem: Host-associated > Plants > Roots > Rhizosphere > Soil | place: USA... | reverse complement strand
GCTCGTCCATGTCGACGCCTCGACGCTGTTTCTCGATGCGCTCGCCGGGGTGAGCGATCCGGAAGCGAAGCGCAAGATCATCGGCCGGCTGTTCATCGAGGTGTTCGATCAAGAGGCGAAGAAGGTGGGCGGTGCCGGCTTCCTGGCGCAGGGGACGCTCTATCCCGACGTGATCGAGAGCGTGTCGGTCACCGGCGGCCCGTCGGTGACGATCAAGTCGCACCACAATGTCGGCGGGCTGCCGGAGCGGATGAACCTCAAGCTCATCGAGCCGTTGCGCGAGCTGTTCAAGGACGAGGTCAGGGCGCTCGGGCACGAGCTCGGCATGCCCGATCATTTCATCCGCCGCCATCCCTTTCCCGGTCCCGGTCTCGCCATCCGCATTCCAGGCTCCGTCACCCGCGACAAGCTCGAGGTGCTGCGCAAGGCCGATACGATCTTCCTCGACGAGATCAGGAAGGCCGGGCTCTACGATGCGATCTGGCAGGCCTTCGCGGTGCTGCTGCCGGTGCAGACGGTGGGGGTCATGGGCGATGGGCGGACCTATGACAATGTCTGCGCGCTGCGCGCCGTCACCTCGACCGACGGCATGACGGCCGACTGGTTCCCGTTCGATCACGAGTTCCTGGCGCGCACCGCGACGCGGATCATCAACGAGGTGAGCGGCATCAACCGCGTGGTGCTCGATGTGACGTCGAAGCCGCCGGGGACGATCGAGTGGGAGTAGGGGGAGGCAGTCGGCAGTCGGCAGTAGGCAGTAGGCAGTGTGTGGTGAACTCCCGACTGCCTAATGCCTATTTGCCTACTGCCTAAAAGAAGCCCCTCACCCGGCGCTTCGCGCCACCCTCTCCCCGCTGGCGCGGGGCGAGGGGAAAGTGGAGCGACGCTCTGTCCCCTGCTGGCCGGGGAGGGGAAAGTGGGGGCGGCGCGAACCTTTACCCTCCCCCTGGTCGGGGGGTAGTCGAGCGAAGCGAGGCCCCACCCCCGGCTCCTCCCCATTGATCCAAGCAGTCGGCTGTCGTCAAGAGCACCACTCACTGCCTATTGCCTAATGCCTACTGCCTTGTTTTCCCTTAATCTCTGGCGCGGCAGATTCGGAGGAGAGGCATGAGTCTCCTGATCATCGGCATCCTGTTGTTTTTCGGGATCCATCTCCTTCCCATCCTCGGCTTGAAGCCGGCGCTCGAGCAGCAGCTCGGGGAGGGGCCCTACAAGGGCGTGTTCGCGCTCGTATCGCTCGTCGGCTTCGTCCTGATGATCTGGGGCTTCGGCACGGCGCGCCACGAACTCGAGCCGATGGTGTACGACCCACCAAGCTTCGGACGCCATGTCGCCATGCTGCTGGTGCTGCTGGCGGTGATCGCGCTGATGGCGGCATTTCATCGCGGGAGGCTCAAGCTGTGGCTCCAGCAGCCCATGTCGATCGGCATTGCCCTTTGGGCAACCGGCCATCTGCTCGCCAATGGCAGCCTGCCGGAAGTGTTGCTGTTCGGCAGCTTCCTGGTGTTCAGCCTGCTCGACATCGTCCACAGCACCGCTATCGGCAAGGTGCCGGCCTATGTTCCCAAGCCCTTCCACGACGTCATTGCCGTGGTCGGCGGGTTGGTGATCTATGGTCTTCTGTTATATCTCCACCCGATTATTATCGGGGTGCCGGTTGTCTGATGGTTCTTCTTGCCCTTGCGGTGCTTATTTTCGTTTTCATTCAGCTGTTGCCGTTCGTGCCCGATGTCGCCGACCGGCTGGCCGGTCCGCTCGGCGCCGGGGCCGGGCCGGTTTATGGCGCGGCCGCCGCGGCGAGCCTTCTCCTGATGATCGCGGCCTGGCGTGCATCGCCGGCAATCCCGCTCTATGATCCCCCGCTTTTGAGTCGCATAGCAGGGTTCATATCGGTGCTTCTCGCCTTCATCTCTTTCGGCATCTTCCTGTTTCGCGGCCGCCTCAGGCAGCTCGTCCGCTGGCCCTGGCCGCTGGCCATCGTGCTGCTGGCGCTCGGCCATCTGCTCACCCTCGGCGATCTGGCCGGCGTGGTTCTGTTCGGCGGGCTTTTGGTCTATGGGATGGCTTTGATAATGCTTTCCTGGCAGAGGGAGGCTCGGCCATCGCCGGACTGGCGTGCCGGCCATGATCTTCTGTCGGTGCTGGCCGGCGTCGCGCTCTATGGCGTGACCGCCCAGCTGCACGGCATTGTGGCCGGCGTGCCGGTGATGGCCCTCTCGCCTTAGGAGATTTCGATGTCGGTTCAGAGAGTGTCGCCGCGGACCACGGCACCCGAGATCAGCGCCCGCAAGGGAGGCGAGCCGATCGTCTCCCTCACCGCCTATCATGCCCACACGGCAGCAATTGCCGACCCTTACGTCGACTTCCTGCTGGTCGGTGACTCGCTCGGCATGGTCATGCATGGCTTCGAGACCACCCTGCCGGTGCCGCTCGAGCTGATGATCATGCATGGGCGGGCGGTGATGCGCGGCTCGAAGCGGGCGCTGGTGGTGGTCGACATGCCGTTCGGCTCCTATGAGGAGAGCCCGGCCCAGGCCTTTCACAACGCCGCGAAGGTGATGAAGGAGACCCAATGCGGCGCCATCAAGCTGGAAGGCGGCGCCCGCATGGCCGAGACCGTGCATTATCTCAGCCAGCGCGGCATTCCGGTGATGGCCCATATCGGGCTCACGCCGCAGTCGATCAATGTCTTCGGCGGCTTCAAGACGCAGGGGCGCACCCGCGACCGCTGGGCGGCGATCGAGAATGACGCTGCGGCGGTGGCCGAGGCCGGCGCCTTCGCGGTGGTGCTCGAGGCCATGACCGAGCCCCTGGCGCGGCGCATCACCGAGAGCATCCCCATTCCGACCATCGGCATCGGCGCCTCGGCCTTTTGCGACGGCCAGATCCTGGTGATGGAGGACATGCTCGGCCTGTCGCCACGCGTCCCGAAATTCGTCAAGGAGTTCGGCAAGGTCGGCAAGGCCATCGAGCGCGCCATTCGCGACTATGCCCAGGATGTGCGGAGCCGCAATTTCCCGGCGCCCGAACACACCTATGACGTCAAGGACTGACCGGGTCCATCGGTGCTCAATCGTCGGGCCGCTCTCATCGCTCTTCTCGGCATGCCCTATGCCGCTCAGGCGCAGCTTGCGCCGGCGCTGCCCGGCGAGGACGGCTTCATCGTGCTGCGCGCCATGGAGGCGAAGAGCGCGATCCTCGGCCCCGACAAGGAGCCATTGCCGGTCTGGGCCTATGATGGCCAATGTCCCGGCCCGGTGTTGCGGGTGAAGCAGGGGGCGACCCTGAAAGTGCGCCTCGTCAACCAGCTGGCCAAGCCGACGATGATCCATTGGCATGGCGTGCGCGTGCCGAATGCGATGGACGGAACCGAGCTGACGCAGCGGCCGGTCCCGCCCGGCGAGAGCTTCGACTATGTCTTCACCCCGCCCGATGCCGGCACCTTCTGGTATCATTCGGGGTTCCGTCCCGAGGTTCAGGTCGATCGCGGGCTCTATGGCCCGCTGATCGTCGAGGAGCCGATCATGCCGGATCTCGACGAGCTGCTGCTGACCATCGATGACTGGCTGATCGATTCATCGGGCCGGGTGGACGAGAAATCGCGCGGCGATCTCATTGCGGCGGCCCATGACGGGCGGCTCGGCAACTGGCTGACGCTCAATGGCAGCGCCAAGCCACGGTTCACGGCACCGGCCGAGCGGCGGCTCAGGGTGCGGCTGATCAATGCCGCCAATGCCCGCATCATGTCGATCGTGCTCAAGGGCTCCGATGTCTGGCTCGCGGCGCTGGACGGCCATCCGGTGACGCCGCTCAGGCTGGCCGGTCATCCGCTCGACCTGGCGCCCGGCCAGCGCGCCGATCTCATTCTGCCGCGGTCGCAGGACCCGGTGGCGATCGTCAACCAGATGGGAGGCGAGCCGCTGGAGATTGCCTCGATCATCCGCACCGGCCGTACGGGTGGCGACGACGTCGGCGGGCCGCCGCCGGCCCTCGGCCGGCTCGCCCCGGCGGCCAGCGATGGCGGCGAGGTGTTCAAGGCGACGCTCCGGATCGAGGGCGGTGCCGGCGGCGGTCTGCAGGGCGCGCGCTATGGCGGACGCCGCCTGACCATGCGGAAGCTCGTCGCCGAGGGCAAGATCTGGGCGCTCAATGGCGAGGTGGGGATGACCAAGGCGCCGCTGTTTCGCGTCGCGAAGGGGCGGGAGGTCCATCTGCTGATCGAGAATCGCAGCCCGTGGCCGCAAAGCATGCATCTGCACGGTCATTATGCCCGGGTGATCGGTCGCCTCGATGCCACCGCGCGGATCGATGCCCATCGCGACACTGTGCTGCTCGATCCGCGCGAGCGGCTGACATTGGCCTTTGTCGCCGACAATCCGGGACGATGGATGCTCGCCGCCAGCATTCTGGAGCACCGGAGCACCGGCATGGCCACCTGGTTCGAGGTGGTGTGAGAAAAAGGGTGGTGATGGCGGCATGTCCTCGTTCCTGACCCTGCCGCCCGATCGCTTTCTCCCATTGCTCGCCCTGATCCTGATCGCCGGCTGGCTCGCCGCCATCGTTCTGCGGGAACTTGCCCGCCGCTTCGGCGTCGGCCTGGTCGGGCGGGGACTGAGGCTGTGGCGGACCGGCTGGGAGCGCCCGGGGACGGTGCTCCGGGATCGTGCGCCACGGCTCACCGCCTTCGTCGAGCGGCGGTTCGACCCGACGCGCAGCGACGGGCTCATCGTCACTCTGCTGGTGATTGCCGCGATCTATGCCGCGAGTCTCGCGGCCGGCCTGGTCGAGGAGCTGATGGAGGTCCAGGAGCTCGAAGCATTCGACAAGCGGGTGTTCGCGGTGACCGAGCGATGGAACACACCGGCGATCGTGGCGGTGTTTCGCTGGATCACCATGTTCGGCAACGTCCAGACGCTCCTTGCGGTGGTCATCGTGACGACCGGTTTTCTGCTGGCCCACGGGCCGCGCGCGTTTCTGCTGCCGAGCTGGATCGCCATTCTCGGGTCGGAGATCACCACCTGGAGCGGCAAGTTCGCGCTCAACCGGGTCCGGCCGGAATTCCTGTATGACGTCACTGCGTCATCGCCGTCCTTCCCGAGCGGCCATGCGGCGAATTCGCTCGCCGTCTACGGCATGATCGCCTATGTCATCGCCCGGGATCTCGGGCCGACGCGGGCGCTCCATATCTATTACTGGACGCTGGCGGCGGTGCTGCTGATCGCGCTGAGCCGGGTCATGCTGCATGTGCATTATCCGAGCGATGTCCTGGCGGGCCTGCTGGTCGGCACCTTCTGGCTGCTCCTGGCGATCGTCATCGCCGAGCGGCATCGCAGCCGGTCCGGCGCCAATCGCGTCGATTAATCAGGCATTTACCTAAAATTGCAAGAACCGGGAACGATCGCCCCCGACGGCAATTCTCATGGCCGAGAGGGCAGTGAAGGGCTTGAGGCCATGATGAGCTTCGAGGACAGCGGAATCATCGGCGAGCAGAGTGCCATCGCCGCCATTGCGGTTTTCCGCAAGCTTGCGACGCTGTGCGCCCCGGATTCGGCAGCCCCCCTGCCGCTGGCGATGGAAGCCCTTCTCCAGCGTCTTGGCGAAGCAGCGCCGCGGACGGGCGAAGTACCGCAGCAGCTTGTGGAATCGCCTTGATTTTGTCACGCCGCTGACTTACCCGCCCGTCTCGGAAGGGGTGCTGGCGCCGCTCCCCCGACGGCGCAATGGGAGGTCATGACGCGTGAGCGATGAGTCGCTGTTTCGCGAGGTGGACGAGGAGGTCCGCCGCGAGCAGGCCAAGAAGCTGTGGGACCGCTACGGAACCCTGCTCGTCGCGGTCAGCCTGCTGGTGATCATCGGGGTTGCCGGCTGGAAGGGGTGGCAATATTGGGAGTTGAGCCGTTCCCAGGCTGCCGCGAAGATCTATTTCGACCAGGGGTCGGCGGCCGGGGGGCGCGACAACGAGCTGCAGGAGCTGGCGAAGAGCGGCCCGTCCGGCTATGCGCTGCTGGCCCGGTTCAGCCTGGCCGGGGAGCTGGCCAAGGCCGGGAAGCGCGACGAGGCGCTGAAAGCCTATGAGGCGATCGCCGGCGACGGCTCGGTGCCGCAGGCCTTCCGGGAGGCGGCGACCATCCGCGCCGCCTATCTTCTGGCAGACACGGCAAGCGCGGCCGATCTCTCGGCGCGGCTCGCCCCCCTGGACAAGCCAGACTCGGTGTGGCGCCTGCCGATCCGCGAGATCTATGCGCTCGCCGCCTGGCGCGAGGGGCGGTATGAGGACGCCTTCAAGCTCGCCAGCGAGATTGCAGCCGATCCTGCCGCGCCGCAGGGGTTGCGGCAGCGGGCTCAGATCATGGCGGCGGTGCTCCAGCCGCTGATCAAGGCAAAGACGTGAGGGGGTGATGATCAGAGTCGCCGGCGTCCTGGTTCTCGTCCTCATGGCCCTTGCCGGATGCTCCGGCGCCGCCGACAAGCTGCTCGAGCCGTTCACCGGCACGAAGGACGAGATCCTTCCCGGCACCCGCGAGAGCGTGCTCGCAAGCAACGCGCCGCTCGACAAGGCGGCAGCGCCCAAGGAAGCGGCGACCGATCCGATCGCCATTCCCGCCGCCGTCAGCAATGCCAATTGGGCGCAGCCTGGCGGGGTGCCGTCCAACGCCATGCACAATCTCGATCTCGGCATGCAGCTCAAGAAGGTGTTCGCGGTGTCGGCTGGCGCCGGCTCGTCGGGGCGCGACCGGCTGCTGTCGGGGCCGATCGTGGTGGGCGGGCGCATCTACGTCCTCGATTCGGCAGCGAATGTCCGCGCCTTCAATGCCGCGAATGGCGCCCGGATCTGGGGCCGGCCGTTGGCCCCCAAGGGCAAGGACCCGGAGGGCGCGTTTGGCGGCGGTCTCGCTTCCGATGGCAACAACATCTATGCCGCAACCGCCTTTGGCGAGGTGGTGGCGCTCAATGCCGCGACCGGCAATGAGGTGTGGCGCCAGAAGCTCGGCTCGCCGGTCAGAGCAGCGCCAACGGTGGCGGATGGCAAGGTCTTCGTGGTGACGGTCGCCAATGAGGTCGCGGCGCTGAACATCGGCGATGGTCAACCGGTCTGGAAGCACCAGGGAACGGGCGAGCAGGCATCGCTGATGGCGGTCTCGAGCCCGGCGGTGGCCGACGGCTTTGTCGTGGTCCCCTCGACCAGCGGCGAGCTCGTCGCCCTCTCGGCAGGGCAGGGCATCTCGGCCTGGGATGAGTCGCTTGCCGCCGCCGATCCGACGACCTCCTTGGCCAATCTCAACGATATTGCCGGGCGGCCGGTGATCGACAATGGGGTGGTGTTCGGCATTGCCCATGCCGGCCGGCTTGGCGCCTTCAAGCTCAGCGACGGCAGCGAGGTGTGGAGCCAGGAGATCGCCGGCAGCCAGACGCCGTGGGTCGCCGGCGACTATGTGTTCGTGCTGTCGAACCGGGCGACGATGGCCGCGGTGGCGAAGCGCAACGGGGCGGTGCGCTGGTCGGTCAATCTGTCGGGCGGCGGAACCTGGGCGGGGCCGGTGGTCGGCGGCGGCCGGCTGCTGGTGGTCGGCTCGGCGGGGCTGCTGGTGTCGGTGTCGCCGCAGACCGGCCAGTCCATGAGCACGATCAATCTCGGCGAGAAGTTCTTCATCCCGCCAGTGATCGCCAACGGCACGATCTATCTCCTTTCGGACGCAGGGACGTTGATCGCTTTAAGGTAGGCAGTCGGCAGTAGGCAGTCGGCAGTCGGGAGGAGCGCAAGTCACTGCCTATTGCCTAATGCCTACTGCCTTCTCCATTAGAGTGATCCAATGACGCCCATCGTGGTCATAGCGGGCCGCCCGAATGTCGGTAAATCGACGCTGTTCAATCGGCTGGCCGGCCGGCGGCTGGCGCTGGTCGACGACACGCCGGGGGTGACCCGCGACCGCCGCGAGGCGGAGGGGCGTCTCGGCGAGCTCAGGTTCCGCGTCGTCGACACTGCCGGACTCGACATGGCGCCGGCCGGAAGCCTCGCCGACCGGATGCGGCGGCAGACCGAGGCGGCGATCGCCGATGCCGATATCTGCCTCTTCGTCATCGACGCCCGCGCCGGCGTCACGGCGCAGGATCGGCAATTTGCCGAGATCGCGAGGCGTTCCGGCAAGCCGGTGCTGCTGATCGCCAACAAATCGGAGGCGTCGGCCGGCGAGGCCGGGCGGCTCGAGGCCTATGAGCTTGGCCTGGGCGAGCCGATGGCGCTATCGGCGGCGCATGGCGAGGGGCTCGACGCGCTTTATGAGGCGCTGCGTCCGTTGATCGGCGCGCCCGAGGGCGAGAGCGCCGCGGCTGAGGCGGAAGAAGAGGTCGAGGAGCAGGAGGAGGCGCCGCCGGACCGGCCGCTGCGCCTCGCCATTGTCGGCCGGCCGAACGCCGGCAAATCGACGCTGATCAACACGCTGATCGGGTCGGACCGGTTGCTCACGGGACCTGAGGCCGGGATCACCCGCGACGCCATCGCGGTCGATTGGGAATGGCAGGGCCGCAAGGTGACGCTGTGGGATACCGCCGGCATGCGGCGCCGCGCCCGAGTCACCGACAAGCTCGAGAAGCTGTCGGTTGCCGATGCGTTGCGCGCCGTCCGCTTCGCCGAGGTGGTGGTGCTGCTGATCGATGCCACCCAGCCGCTCGAGAAGCAGGATCTGCAGATCGCCCATATGGTCGCCGAGGAGGGGCGCGGCCTCGTCATTGCCGTCAACAAATGGGACCTGGTCGATGAGCCCGGCCGGCTCATGCGGGACATCCAGGATCAGGTGCAATCGCAACTGTCGCAGGTGGCTGGCGTCGCCATCGTTGCCATGTCGGCGCTGTCGGGCCGCGGCCTCGACAGGCTCATGCCGGCGGTGTTCGAGACCTTCAGGATCTGGAACCGCCGCATCCCCACCGCCAAGCTCAATCGCTGGTTGGAGGAGCAGGTCGAGCGGCACCCGCCGCCGGCGCCCGGCGGCAGGCGGATCAAGCTTCGCTACATGACGCAGGCCAATGCGCGGCCGCCGTCCTTCGTGCTGTTCTCGTCAAGCGCCGCGGAGCTGCCGGAGAGCTATCTGCGCTATCTCGTCAACGGCCTACGCGACGCGTTCGATCTCTGGGGCACACCGATCCGCATGCATCTGCGCAAAAGCCGGAATCCATATGCGGGGAAGAGGTAGGCAATGGTGAGTCGGAAGTCGGCAGTCGGCAGTCGGCAGTCGGGAAGAGCACCACTCACGGCCTATTGCCTAATGCCGACTGCCTGATGATTGGCATGGCGGACCCACGAGCAATCCTCAGCACGGTTTTCGGCTTTTCCAGCTTCCGGCCGGGGCAGGAGGAGATCGTTTCGACGCTGCTGGCCGGCAAGAACGTCCTTGCCGTGATGCCGACCGGCTCCGGCAAATCGCTGTGCTACCAGGTGCCGGCGCTGGCGTTCGGCGGGCTTACCGTCGTCGTCTCGCCGCTGGTGGCGCTGATGCGGGACCAGGTGGCGGCTCTGCAGCTCCAGGGGGTCGCTGCCGAAACCATCAACTCGGCCCAGGATCGCGAGCAGAATGTCGCCATATGGCGGCGGGTCGCGGCGGGCGATGTCCGGCTGCTCTACCTTTCTCCCGAACGGCTGATGACGGAGCGGATGCTGGCCGCGCTGCGGCGGCTGCCGATCAGCCTCCTCGCCGTTGACGAGGCCCATTGCATCTCCCAATGGGGACCGAGCTTCCGCCCCGAATACGAAATGCTGTCCAGCCTGCGCGAAGCATTTCCGGATGTTCCCATCGGCGGGTTCACAGCTACGGCCGACGAGATTACCCGCGCCGACATCCAGTCCAAGCTCTTCGACGGAACGGCCAGGATGTATGTCCACGGCTTCGATCGACCGAACATCCGCCTCATGGTCGAGCCAAAGCGTGAATTGCGCAAGCAGCTGCTCATGTTCCTTGCCGAGCACCAGAGAGAAAGCGGCATCATCTATTGTCTGTCGCGCAAGCGAACAGATGAGATCGCCGCCGAGCTCACCGGCAAGGGCATCCGGGCCCTGCCATATCACGCCGGAATGGAGAAGGCTGCCAGGGATGAAAACCAGAACCTTTTCATGACAGAGCCCGGCATCGTCATGGTGGCGACGATCGCCTTTGGCATGGGGATCGACAAGCCCGATGTGCGCTTCGTCGTTCATGTCGATCTGCCCGGCAGCCCCGAGGCCTATTATCAGGAGATCGGCAGGGCAGGCCGCGACGGGAAATCAGCGGTAGCGCAGATGTTCTTCGGGTATGGAGACCTCAGGACCCGCCGGATGTTCATCGACGAGGAAAACGAAGGCAATGACGAACGCCGGCGTCGCGAGCGGAAGCGGCTCGATGCTCTTGTCGGCTATTGCGAAGCACCGAACTGCCGTCGGATGGCGCTTCTCGGGTATTTCGGCGAGACCGCGGCGCCTTGCGGCAACTGCGATATCTGCCTCGATCCGACAGCGACGCTGGACGGGACCGCAGAGGGCAAGCTGATCCTGTCGGTGATCGTCGCGACGGGCGAGCGCTACGGGGCATCGCATATCATCGATGTGCTGAAGGGCGTCGCCACCGAAAAGGCCGTCGCTGCCGGTCACGATCGGCTGAGCGTTTTCGGCAAGGGAGAAGCGCGGACCCGCCAGGTCTGGCAGTCGCTGATCCGTCAGCTTGTCGCTGCGAGCTTCCTCAAGGAGGACTCGCTCTATGGCGGACTCTCGATCGCGCCCCGCGGCCGCGAACTGATGGGCGATCGGGAGCGGTTCGGCTACCGCCCCGTCCCAACCAGAAAGAATCGAAAGGAGCGGCTGAAGGTTGCCCTCGAGGCTGCCGGCGTCGATGCCGACGAGGATCTGCTGGCACGATTGAAGCGCAAGCGGATGGAGCTTGCCAGGGAACGCCAGGTGCCGGCCTACGTCATCTTCTCCGATCGCTCGCTGATCGACATGGCGACGAAACGGCCGCGCACAATCGATGAATTCGCCACCGTCCATGGCGTCGGCCGGGCCAAGCTTGCCGAATTCGCCGACGCCTTCCTCGAGGTGCTGGAGACCCGCCCTATGACGGATCGGAGCTAGGACGGGTCGACTATTTTCGCCGCCGCCGGTCGACGCGCCGGGCGGCAATGGAGAAGCCGATCACCACGAAATAGAGCGTGACCCGGCCCAGAGTTTCGGCGACTACCCCTGCAGCGCGCATCATCTGAGGACCCTCCAGTCCAGCACGTCGATTCTGCCGGAGTCTGGTTAACCATTTGTTTATGAAAAGCGAACGTCGGCGGTGGGCGCCCGTTCCGGATTCACACCCGTTCGTGAAAGACGCCGCCGCGCAAATCGAAATTGGCGCCGGTGGTCGTCAATGCCGGATCGAGGAGCGGCAGCAGCGCCTCGGCGACGACCTCGGGCGGCGGCAGCGTCGAGGGATCCTCGCCCGGCATGGCCTCGGCCCGCATTCTCGTGCGCACGATACCCGGGTTCACCAGATTGACCCTGAGATTGGTGGTGAGCGTCTCGGCGGCATAGGTCTTCACCAGTGCCTCGAGAGCTGCCTTCGATACCGCATAGGGCCCCCAATAGGCGATGAAGCGCCGGGCCGCTCCCGAGGTCACGAAAATGGCGCGACCGTTGTCGGACTGCCGCAGCAGCAGGTCGAGGGAGCGGATAAGACGCCAATTGGCGGTGACGTTGACCGCCATGACCTCGTCCCACAGCTTGGGATCGGCATGGGCGAGCGGCGTCAGTTTGCCGAGGATGGCGCCATTGCCGATCAGGATGTCGAGCTTGCGAAAGCGCTCGAAGAGAGCCGCCCCGAGGCGGTCGAGCGCCGGATAGTCCTTGAGGTCGGCCGGAACCAGGGTGGCGGTTCCGCCGCCCGACCGGATGGCATCGTCGAGCTCTTCGAGCCCGCCGACGGTGCGCGCCAGGGCGACGACATGCGCCCCTTCGGCGGCAATGGTCCTGGCGATCGCGAATCCGATCCCGCGGGAGGCGCCGGTGACCAGGGCGATGCGACCGGCCAGCCGACCCGCCATCTCAGCCGGCTTCGGCGAGCAGCGACAGCTGGCGGGGGCTCCTGGTCGCTGCCTGGTCGGTCAGCGGCGTCGGATAGTCGCCGGTGAAGCAATGGTCGGTGAATTGCGGCCTCACCGGATCGCGCCCGGCATAGCCGACCGCCCGGTAGATGCCATCGACCGAGAGGAAAGCCAGCGAGGCGACGCCGATGAAATCGCGCATCTCGTCCAGCGAGTGGTTGGCGGCGAGCAGCGCCTGCTGCTCCGGCGTGTCGATGCCGTAGAAGTCGGGGTGGGTGATGGGCGGGCTGGCGATGCGCATATGGACCTCGCTGGCGCCCGCCTCATACATCATCTGCACGATCTTGACCGAGGTGGTGCCGCGGACGATCGAATCGTCGACCAGCACGATGCGGCGGCCCTTGATCACCGAGCGGTTGGCATTGTGCTTGAGCCTGACGCCGAGCGCCCGGATCTGCTGCGTCGGCTCGATGAAGGTTCGCCCGACATAATGGTTGCGGATGATCCCGAGCTCGAAGGGGATGCCCGAGGCCTTGGCATAGCCGAGCGCCGCCGGCACGCCCGAGTCGGGCACCGGGATCACCACATCGGCATCGGCCGGCGATTCGCGGGCGAGCTCCTCGCCCATGTTCGTGCGCACCTGATAGACCGAGCGCCCGCCGACCATGCTGTCGGGCCGCGAGAAGTAGATATATTCGAAGATGCAGGGTCGCGCCGGCACCCGCGGGAAGGGGAAATGCGACTCGATCCCGTCCTCGGAGATCACCACCACCTCGCCATTCTCGATGTCGCGAATGTAGCGGGCGCCGATGATGTCGAGAGCGCAGGTCTCCGAGCAGAGAATGTAGGTGCCATTGAGATCGCCAAGGACGAGCGGCCGGATTCCCAGAGGATCGCGGGCGCCGATCATCTTCTTGTTGGTGAGCACGACCAGCGAATAGGCTCCTTCGAGCTGACGCAGGCAGTCGACGAAGCGATCGATGATGCGCGGCTTCTTGGAGCGGGCGACGAGATGCAGGATCACCTCGGTGTCCGAGGTCGACTGGCAGATCGCGCCGGTGGCCACCAGCTCGCGGCGAAGTGTCAGGCCGTTGGTGAAGTTGCCATTGTGGCCGACCGCGAAGCCGCCCGAGGCCAGCTCGGCGAACAGCGGCTGGACATTGCGCAGGATGGTCCCGCCGGTGGTCGAGTAGCGGACATGGCCGATCGCGGCGCGGCCCTTCAGCCTGGCAATGGTCTCAGGCTTCGAGAAGCCGTCGCCGACCAGGCCGAGGCGGCGCTCGGAATGGAAGCGCCGGCCGTCGAAGGCGACGATGCCGGCCGCCTCCTGGCCGCGATGCTGGAGCGCATGAAGGCCGAGCGCGGTCAGCGCCGCGGCATCGTCATGGCCGAAGATCCCGAACACGCCGCATTCCTCGCGGAGCGTGTCACCGTCGAGATCGAAGGCGGGCTCTGCGGGTTGCGTGTCCATGATCAATTGCCCTCTTGACCACCGAAATTGGGTTCTTGTCCTGGCGCCGGCGGCGCGGGGTTGGCGGGAGCCGGCGGCGGCGCGCCCTGCGTGCTCTCGATCATCTGATCGATGGCGTTGCGCTGGGTGTTGCCATAGCCGCTGCCCTGATCCTCCTCACCGGACTCGCCCTGCGGCGGTTGGGTCGCCGCCGCGGGCGGACCCGACTCGATCGAGGTCATGTTCTGGATGCGCTCCTGGATCTGCATCGGCAGCATCGACACCGCGGTGTTGCGCACCGACTGAACGATGGGCAGGAGCCGCGCGGTGCGCACCACCTCCTCCTGCTTCTCGCGCGGCACGAACAGGTCGTAGAAGAAATAGGCGATGACGACCAGCAGGAGGCCGCGGACCACGCCGTAGAAGAAGCCGAGCGTGCGGTCGAACGGGCCGACCGGCGCGTCGAGCACCCAGTCGGAGATCTTGATGCTGATCAGCGACATGATGATCAGCACCACCAGGAACACCCCGGCGCCTACCGCGATCTTGGCGGCAATCTCCTGCGGAATATATTGCTGCGCCATGGCCACGATCTGCGGGTTGAGGGCGCTGGCAAGACCGGCGAGAGCGGCGACGCCCCAGGCGATCAACGACAGCACCTCGCGGGTGAAGCCGCGGGCGAGCGCCAGGAGGCCGGAAATCAGCATGATCGCCAAGACGACAAGATCCGTCCATTGAAACTGCATGAGGGCTCCCGGAGTCGCCTTTTCTCGAACGCGCACACTATATAGGGCGGATTCA
>Ga0075431_100004036_pt1 | contig 14300 bp, 9 predicted proteins | sample RhiMetdeltSRZDD5_FD_75297 | JGI IMG/M metagenome (GOLD analysis project Ga0075431, IMG submission 75297) | Populus rhizosphere microbial communities from Tennessee, USA - Rhizosphere MetaG P. deltoides SRZDD5 | ecosystem: Host-associated > Plants > Roots > Rhizosphere > Soil | place: USA... | reverse complement strand
AATAATTCAATTTTTAGTTTTTGCTCCCCCGCGTTAAATTTCTCGCAAAGTGTTTCTCGCAAAGGCGCAAAGTGTTTCTCGCAAAGGCGCAAAGGATTTCATGTAAGGCGCTAAGTTTTGGTTTTTGCAGTTCTATATTTATCATGAATAATCGTTTCGCTCTCGAGGTATTTATTAAACACCTGGATGTCAAATTCCTTCAGTACCGATGCAAGATCCAATTGCGGGTCGCGGTTTTCAATAGTAATCACATCTGTTTCGTCCCATACCTTTACACCAATCCTATTGCCATACTTTTTATAGAGATCAGCGATTTTTTCATTTGCGGGCCACACGTCGATATTCACTTTATCAACATTTACAGTCGCCCATGCGATGCGCGTAAAGTCGCTGGTGCAATCGATATTATTTCCGGAGATATCGATTACGCGTCCATCATCTCCTGTACTTGAAACGATGTAGTAATTATTTTTTACTGCATAGTAGTTAAGTACTCTGCCGGCGGGCATTGCGGAAGGGAAGAATACTACGTTTGCGCCTTTATCGCGAAGGTTATCCCATCCGTCGGACCAGTAAGCATCGTAGCAGATCTGCATCCCTACTTTACCGAAATCGGCTTGAATTACGGGCTGATCTATTGCGCCTGGCGTAACGCCTCCGCCTTTATAAGCCTGGTCGGGAATTATTTCACTTTTAACGGGATGAGTTTTGTGATATACTCCCGCGATATTTCCTTTCCGGTCGATAAGCATCGCGCTGTTGTAGAAGTGTCCTTTGCTTTTTGTGAACATCGGGCACACTACGTAGCATTTATTTTTCTTCGCGAATGCTGCGATCTTTGATGTAACGGGACCTGGAACTTTTTCATCTTCTGCCACTTCGGCGAGAGGCTTTTGTTCTACCACCCACATGGTGTCGAACAGTTCTGGCAGGCAGATGACGTCGGGTTTCATGCCGGTGGTCTGGTTCATTCTCTCGAGAATGCCTTTCACTCTTTCTTCCCGTGTTGGCTGGTCTATTAATCCTTTCAGGTCAATGGTCGCTACGGTAATTTCACTGGCTAGTTTTGTTTTAGGATCAGGCGCGACAATCGGTGTGAAAGGATTGGCTGCAGTGAATAATCCGGCGCCAAGACCAAGGGATGATTGCTTCAGGAAGCTTCTCCTGGAATCGTGTTTCCCGGTGTTCATATTTATAGTGTTGAATTACTAATATACGAATTCCGGCAGGAAGAGTACATTCATATCTGTACAGCGTATCACATTATCAAGTATTAAACTAAAATCTATTCGTAATGAAACGAAAAGACTTCTTACACAAGGGCATGGTGTCCGGCGCATTGCTAGGCACATCTTTAATTACAACTGCTTTTAATACAGACGCAACTAAAAAGATCAGCTATAGCCCGCGTAAAGTTTACGACGGTGATATTGCATATGACGATGAAGTTGTAATAGAACGTTCACAAAAAGGAAAGCCACATGCGGGTAAAGTTCTTCTTGCCATCCAGGCTCACTCCGATGATATTCCATTGTTCGCCGGCGGGCTCGTGGCGAAATTGATGGATGAAGGATATAAAGGTTACCTGCTGCGTACGTCAGACGACAGTAAAGGCGACCCGTTGGGTAATGAAGCAGACACTAAAAACATTGCGAAGTATTATGGCATGGAAAAAGCATTCGATTTCATGTACAACCATCACCAGATGGATAATATGGGAATACAGGATCTGAAAGGAAGATTGATTTTTCTTTTCAGGTTGTTGAAAGTAGATACTCTTGTTTGCTGGGATCCCTGGGAGCATCATGAAGAAAATCCGGATCATTATGTTACCGCAAGAGCTGTTGAGGCAGCAAGGTGGATGGCGGGAGGCAGTGAGGATTATCCCGAGCATTTCGATGCAGGGCTCCAGCCCCACGCGCCGGCAGTGCGATACTATTTCTCACGCACACCAAAAAGAGTAAACCGTATCGTAGACATTACCGATTATATTGACAAGAAGGTTGAGGTGAATATGTTGAATGTTACCAAGGGGCCGGCAGGACAAGGCTTTGGAAGCAAATTAAAAGAAAAGCTTGCAGCAGAGGGAAAACGGTTGGCTATTCTTGAAGACGGTGGAAAAAGTGCCGATCATAACTGGGTAAAACATTTTGTGTTCGACATTGACGCAAGGCGATTGAATTTCAGCCAGGTTTCCAATAAAAAACTTGGTGAAAAGTATGGACTCAAATGGGCGGAGCAATATCACTACATCAGCGACCTTGAAGATCAAACACCAAATCTTCTTGAAAAATATATTAAGGAGAACGCGAAACCAAAATAGCTGCCGGCAATTTGCATAAATCAATTATCAGCAAGCCGGAATTGGTAGATTTCGAGACTAATTCATAGTAGCGAAAGCAATTATCGATTAGGTTCCGCTTTAATCATATTTGAAATTTGACGTGAAATTCATTACGTCTAATTTCATGAAACAGTTAGCCATCATTTGCACATTCCTGGTACTTGCTTTTATGTGTGAGGGGCAGATTCTGAAGGACAGCTTGTATTGGGCAACACCCGCCGAGAGAGAAATGTACAAAAGTGCCATTAAAAAAGGAAGGGGTCAAAAAGCGCTAGGGTCACTAATAATCGTGGGCGGCAGCGCTTTAACGACGGTTGGAGCTGGCGTGGCGATAGCAGGTATTGACGGGTGGGGAGATGATGACGATTATTATGGAGATGACATTATCGATCGGGATCGATTATTATGGAAAGGAGGCTCATTGTTGTTTTTGTTGGGTATCGGTACTATTTTAACTGGAGCCGACATGATAAAGGAAGGAAAGCAGAATGTCAGGACAGGCAAGGTTTGTTTGAAATTGAATGCTACATCAGTTGGGTTGGTAATTAATTTTTAGGTTGCCGTGGTTACACTATACAGTTCAACTGTGTTTTCTTTTCCTCTTAAGGCAACAGTGTCTACTCTTTCCCATGTTAGGCCGTTATAATTCTGAAGCTGTTTAAACAAATCACCGGAAACGAGACAATCGCGCTGATATTTTTTGCACTGGTCCTGAATTCTGGATGCGGTGTTCACAACATCGCCGTTGTAAACGATCTGGCGTTTTGTATCGCCAATTTGCGCACATACTACGTTTCCCAGATGCATGCCAGCCTTGAACTGTGGTACTACGCCAAATGTTTTAAGGTAATGATCGCTCTTGCTGATCAGGTTCTCTTTAAACATGAAAAAAGTTTTGAGGCAGTTTGCATTTTCCAGTCCATGTTTAATGCTCCAGGTGAGTACCACCTCATCTCCCACATATTGATAGATCTCGGCCTTCGTCTGAATCACAGGTTCCGAGATTTCATGAAAAACCTCGTTAAGAAGGTTGTAAAAGCCCTTGTGTCCTAGCTTCTCCGCAACCGTTGTTGAGGAGTACATGTCCAGAAACATAAAGATTCTTTCTTCTTCACGAGGTTCGTGGTATTTACCACTAATAAATTTCCATATAACACCTTCACCTAAGAGATTCTCGATTTGGAGAAAGAATACCAACAGCCCGTATATCAGAAGAGTATAGAGTATTAAAATCAAGTGTGAGGGTGATGTAAGAACTGCGGGGAGCTCGCTTATATGATGACCTTCGGCAAAACCCGCTATTACAGTTACGGTAAGGCTAACTGTATAGATAGCTGCGGTATAAACCACTGTTTTGAATATGAGAATTCTTGTAAATGACCACCGCCTTACCTGCAGTTTTGAATTTGGGAACACAAAAAGTTCGAGCAAGCCAAATCCAAGACCTAAAGGCAATCCGAAGAGAACGCTGTGATAACTGAGGCGTTCTTCATTAATAAGTTGATAAACTATCCCGGCAAAGGAGGTAAACAGACAGATCAGGCCAAGCGTCCTGAGCTTTCTTAAGAAGTTGCGATGCATGTTTTAAAGTAGTCTGATAATGCAGTAAAGTTAAGCGAGTGGCTATTCCTTATACGGCAATAATTTTTTCATCAACATCTCCTTTTTATTTCTTGAAACATCTATAGAAGAGCCATCGCTCATAACCAGGTAACCACCTTCACCCTTTACATATTTTTCAACTTCGTTCAGATTAGCAAGATAGCATCGATGCACGCGAACAAAAGAATGCTCCTCCAGGAGCTCTTCTATTTCTTTTAACGTGCGGGATACGATTAATTTTTTATTGTTCTTTAGCTGGAGAACTGTGTAATTACTATCCGATTCGCAACTGATAATAGACTCAACCGGTATCATCTGCAAACCCTCCATTGTAGGCATGGCAATTTTATTAATAGGAGTGGAGGGCTGATGTACTCTTTGTAACAGTATTTCCAGTTGTTGTGAAATCGGTTTCTGTGTGCGATTATTAACCTTTTGGACGGCTTTCTGCAACTCTTCGCTGTCAATGGGTTTCAGCAGGTAATCAATAGCGCTGAAGCGGATTGCCTTAAGGGCATATTGATCATAACTTGTTGTAAAGATTATCTCGAAATTAACCTGATTCAACTTTTCCAGCATTTCGAAACCATTCATCTTTGGCATCTCAACGTCGAGGAAGACAATATCCGGAGAATGTGTTTTGATGGCAGAAAGGGCTTCAATACCATTATGACAAACTGAAACGATCGACACGTCACTGTTATCTTCAAGCAAAGCGATCAACGACTCGCAGCAATAAGGTTCATCGTCAACAATAATCGCTTTCAACATAACTTTATTGATTAATTACTTCCGTGGTTTCCGTGCAATTGATATGGAGGTTTACTTTTGTGCCAGCGGCATTTCCATCCTCATCATTTATATCTTCAATAGTGTAGAATGTCGTAATTCCTTTTTCAGCATTAAGTAAACTGAGCCGGTCTGCGGTGATCTTTAAACCCATCGATTTCTCTTTTTCAGCCGACTTGCTTTTCATTTCTTCGGCTCTTTTTCTGCCAATGCCGTTGTCTGTGATAGTACAAGTTAGGGTATTATTTTCCATGCTCAGTTCTATGTCTAACCTCCCTTGTCCGTCTTTATTCATGAGCCCATGCCAAATGGCATTTTCACAAAACGGCTGTAGCAGCAGTGGCGGTATATAAATATTATCAGCATCTACCGCATTCAAAAAAATAATTCCATAGTCAAATGAATTTTTGAAGCGAAGCCGCTCCATTTCCAGGTAAATACGTAGCATTTCCAATTCATCGTTCAATGTGATCAGTGTCTTTTGAGAATTGATCAATACCATTCTTATCAATCTTGAAAAGCGGGTGAGATAGTTGGAAGCTGTCTTGCTTTCATTTCTTAAAATGAAATGATTGATTGAGCTAAGTGAATTAAATATAAAATGTGGATTCATCTGTGCTCTCAGAGCCTGCATTTCCAGCGCTGTTGATTGTCTTTGGAGCTCTACATGCCTGTTCTCGCTTTCTAGTGCTTTCATCTTCCATTCCTGCTCTTTTTGTTCCTGTGTTAGCCGCTCATTCTTTCTTTTTAAATTAATATTTCTGAAGACGTAAAGGCTGGCAAACACTAAAGCAATAGAGACGGCTATAATAAAGTTTCTGAAAGTAGCTTCCTGTTTTAATTGTTGTTGTTTAATCTTGTTATCACGGTTTAAAAAACCAATGCGCGCTTCCTTCTTTGCATCTTCTGCTTCCCGTTTGTAATTATTTAATCGAATTAAGAACTGCTTGTTTTGAATAGAGTCTTTTATTGCCAGGTGTTTCACAAGAGTTTCATATGCGTGTTTGTTTTTATTCAGATTGTGATAAATAGACGATAAAAGCAAGTAACCATTCATCATCTCCGGTCTGAAACCGTAATTTTCTGCCTGTTCAACAGCTGCGTTTGCAATATGTAAGGCTTTTTTATAATTTTTTTTCTGATTGAGGATTTCCGCTTTTAACAGCATAGATTTTATAGGTGGAACGGCTCCGGCTTCTGCTCCCATATTGTTGAAAACGCTCAGAGTGTTTTCTATGAGAGAAAGGGCACTGTCGGCCTGCTGGTTTTTTATATAGATTTGGGCGCGAATGTTGTTGCCATAAGCCTGGTGCCCGACGGCATAACTGTTCCAGTCTTTTTTCCAGAGGTTCCAGAATAAAAGTGCGGAGTCTGGTTTGTTCATGATGCAATACAATTCGCTTATGTCTGCATACATTTTCCATCCAATTTTTTTCTCTTCCGCATATTTATAGCCTTTAAATAAATAATCCAGGGCGGTTTCGTAATCGGCAGCAGCTTTATATAGAATAAACATGTTGTAGAATGACCATAGCACCAATTCATGACCCCATTCTGAACTATCTTTTTTCACATTCTCATTGGCAAGCTGAATACATTTCTCACAATAAGGAAAACCATCTTCATATTGTCCTTTTTCTGCGTAAACCATGCAGAGCCATGTTGTTGATTCTGTTTCTAAAGATATATTGCCGGTTTTCTGGAAACGGGCGATTGCTTTTTTGTAGTTTTCAAATGGGTTTTCCAATATAGCCAGGAGGGAATAACATCGGCCAATCATGTTGTCATCATTTAATTCAATTGATAACTGCAGGGCTGGCCTGCTATACTTTTCTGTTTCTTTTATTTTGTGAAGAAATAGTTTGCTGGTGGCTAGATTTAATAACGCCTGAACCTGTCCATATTTATATCCAACATCCCTTGCTTCATTATTTGCCATATCAGCATAAATAAAGGTTGAGTCACCGCGGCGTTGACCATTCGACCCTACCTGATTAATAAAAGCCTCTGCGATCTTGTTCAGGCAGTTGATCCTTGCCGTATCCTTCAAGAGCAGTACGACTTTTTTCAGACTATCAATTCTTAGGCTGTCACGCTTTATATCTTCAGGTTTCTGCGCGATGGCTAGTTCTGCACATATCTGAACAAGAATAATTATCAATAAACATTTCTTCATAAGAAAACCTTATTCAATAGTTACACCAATTCTTTTTTGAGCTCTTTGTGGCCGATTTGCAGGATGACTTTTGTTCCACAAATGTTTTTATGTTCATCCAATACATCCTCAATGGAAAAAATGGTCTGCATATTAGCAGTTTGATTCAGCAAGTGGAGCCGCTGGGTTGTGATCTGCAAGCCCAATGATTTTTCCTTTGCCGTTGATGTGCTTTTTAACTCCGCTGCTTTCTCACGACCTATACCATCGTCGCTGATCACACATTCCAGAACGTTATTGCTCATGCTGAGGTCGATTGTAAGATTACCGTGGCCTTCTTTATGCATCAAACCATGCCATAATGCATTTTCACAAAACGGTTGAAGCATAAGCGGTGGAACAAAGACAGTTTCTATGTCGATTTCATTTTTGAACATAATGAAGTAGTCGAATGAATTCTTAAACCGTAATCTTTCCATATCCAGGTAAATACGTAGCATTTCTAATTCGTCGTTCAATGTGATCAGTGACTTTTGGGAATTGATCAATACCATTCTTATCAATCTTGAAAAGCGGGTGAGATAATTCGAAGCTGTCTTGCTTTCATTTCTTAAAATGAAATGATTGATCGAGCTAAGTGAATTGAATATGAAATGCGGATTCATCTGAGATCGCAGCGCCTGCATTTCTAATTCTGTTGATTGTCTTTGGAGTGCAATATGTTTGTTTTCACTCTCCAATCGTTGTACGGTTAATTCATTTTCTAGTCTTAATCTTTCATTTCTTCTTTCAAAAGAGATACTTCTGTATATGAAAATTGCTGCCAGAGTTAATGCTAATAATAGAATAAGAAGGAATCTTTTTTGCATTGACTCGCGGTTTAGTTGTTCTGATTTTAATGCGTTGTCTATGTTCAAAAGCGATAATTGCGCTTTTGCCTGCTGAGTATTTGCATCCAGTTTTTGTTTATACAGCCTTAGTAAAAGTTGCTTGTTCTCTATGGAATCTTTTATTGTTACATACTTCAAAAGGTATTTGTAAGCGCTGTCGTTGTTCCCAAGACTATGATACACGGAAGAAAGTACCTGGTAGCGTTTAATCATTTCATTTTTAGATGGGGCGTATTTGTCAGACAACTCAAATGCTTTATTTAAATATTCCAATGCCCTATTGTATTCACCTTTCTCGTTGTAGATCCTGGCGATCCGGAACCATTCAGATCCTATGCCCCAAAAATTGTTGTAAGGCTTTATCCTTTCAATATTATCTTCTGCAATTTGCAGAGCGGAGTCGTATTTTTTATTGACTATATAAATTTCTGCAAGTATGCTATAGCCTGATGCTTTAGCTCCGCCTGCCATTGCTTCATAGCCGGGTTCCTTTCTCCATAATTTCCAATAAACCATCGCAGAGTCATATTGGTGCATCTCGCAGAATAAACCTGCTATTGCGCCATTCATTAACCAGCCCGTATTGTTCTTTAGCCCATATTGATTTGCTTGTTTGAAATAACTCATCGAACTTTCATAGTCGCCGATGTTAGAATACAGATCTGCCATTTGCCATAATGCTTCCTGTACAAGGAATTGATGCCAGTTCACCAATTTTATATTCTCATTTTTTAGAAATTCCAGGCTCTTTTCACCATACTCAATAGCTTTTTCATAGTTGCCTTTGTCTGCGTACCATGCTGTAATCCATGTATATGTATTTGAAAGGGCCTCTGTGTCCTTTGCCTTTTGATAGTAAGATTCAGATTTAGTAAAACGGTCGAGAAAAGATTTGTCATCTTCGTTAGCAGGGGCCACCGTTCCCAGTGCATCATAGGCTTTTCCCAGGATTTCATAATTGCTTGTTTGTTCCGCGAGTTTAATTGCATTTAAAATATTTTTTTGTCTCACGTCCCTGTCGCGGATCGGTGCAGGAGGCATGCTATCCACGAAGCTGTGCTGATTGAGATTTATCAACGCCATGGCAACACCGTCGTTGTATCCAATTTTTGTTGCCAATTCCAACGCCTGCGATGCATAATACTTTACAGTGTCACTTTTTCTATGCATCAGAGCTGTATCCCATCCTGCACCGAGCATTACACTCATTTCGCTGATTGCATTCAATAAATCGACTTTTTCCTTTCCCTGCGTAACAGGTAATTTATTTCTCAAGCCAATGTACCTGATGCTATCTTCTTTCGCGGGTCCGAAGTGCTGGCCAGGTGCATGGATGTTACATGCAAGAAATACTACAATGATTAAAAGATATTTTTTCATGGCAACTGTTTAATAAGCCCTGTTTTTCTCATCTTCGGCGCCTGTTGTTCTTTCGCGCTTTCCTTTTACACTGTCTTTTCCAAACCTGTGATTATACGTGATGCTAAAGGTCCTGTATCCAAAAATGCCCGCTGAATTTATGATTAGATTTTGCTCAGGCTTGTAAATATTTTGCCGCGATTCGAGTGAGTTAATTAAATTTCTTACGTTCAACGAAAGGGAAGATTTTATCTTTTCAAGCTTTTTATTAACGCCTAAATCAAATGAACCTAAAGGGCTAAAGTTATATAACCCCCAGCCACCTCCCGAACCGTACCATCCGCTGACCTCTAGCGACAGGCTTTTGGATAATGAAAATGTTTGCGTTGAATTTCCATAAAAGTTGAAGTAACCTTGCTTGATCTCTTCTTTATAAAAACTAGTGGATTCATACCAGCCTGTTGATAAATTATTTTGCATGGTCCACCAGGAGGTTATTTTAAAAGGTAGTGCCAGGTTAATATAGACTGCCTGAAATCTTTTTCCATTGGTTACTGTATTTATGAGCCTGTTTATTTTTTCATCCAGTTCGGGCTGATTGTTGATCGGGTGACTGCTATAGTTATAGGAAATTGAAAGTATCTTATCCTTGTAGGTATAAGAAGCAGTAATGACATCACTGATAGAAGGTAGCAGGTAAGGATTGCCCGTTTGAAAAGTTTTCGGATCATAAAAAATAACCCAGGGAGCAAGATCAGCGAAGCTGGGCCTCGATATCCGCCGGCTGTAGGAAAAATTTACACTATTACTGTCGTTGATCTTGTGTAAAATGTAAAAAGTGGGAAAAAGATTGCTATAATGCCGATTGACGAGTTCTTCAGTGGCCGAACCCAGAACTGTATGGGCATATTCATAACGTAGTCCTGTTTTCAAAGATGTTTTATCATTGAACGTTAAATTAAAAGATGAATAAGCTGCTCCAACACTTTCTTTCAATCTGTGTAGGTTTGAAAGGAAGGGATCCGCTTCCCAGGAATTTTGAATAAGCGTTGCAACTTCTACATCGTTTGATAATCTTGATGCGGTGCCTTTCAGCCCTGCTTCTATATTTACCTTCTTTGATAATTTCCTTTCGTAATCGAGAGTTCCAATCCAGAATTTCAAAGGAGTAATCTTGTCGCTTCGTACTTTTTCGTTGTAGGAATGGGCGTTGTGAACAAAGTATGCATTGTTGTAGTCATTTGGATTTTTGTCGGTGTAATCAAGGTAATCAAGATTCACCGAAAGTTTTTCATCAGGCCTGAAAGTATGCTGCATGTTTAGATTGATTCCATAGCTAGCCGTAGTGTGCAGCTCATTATTTACAATGTCTACCGTTGTATCTAAATTTTTATTAGTATAAACAGATGCATAGTTGTCTGCTTTCATTTTCCAGCGGCGGTAACTTCCTGTAAATAAAAAACCAATAATTGTTTTCTTGTTTATTTCATAATCCAAACCAATTTGTCCGTTGTGTAATGCGGTTTTCGAGTTGCGGTTGGATTCAGAATAGTCCTCCATAAATTGGTTATCATGCGTCACCGCATGGTAATTGGTCCAGAGCTGGTATTGATGACTTCGGTAGTAAGAATAGTTACCAAAAACATTTATTTTCCCCTTGCGATGATTTATGTTCAGACTGACCGAGTTATCTTCCCATTTGCCGTACCCCGCCATGAGTGCATAAGACCCATTTGTGCCGTATTCATTGTTTCTTTTCAGCACAATATTGATAATGCCTGCATTTCCATCTGCGTCATATTTAGCCGGCGGCGTAGTAATGATCTCGATACGTTCGATATTTCCAGAGGGCATGGCGGCAAGCATTTGTACGACAGCGGCGATTTCCATGTAATTCCGTTTGCCATTGACCATCACGATTACGCTACCTTTTCCGTTTATCAAAAGTGAGTTTGCAAAACGGTTGACAATAACACCCGGAGATCGCTCCAATACATCTAACGCCGTACTGCCAGCAGAAGTAATACTTGATGCCACATTAATGACAAGCCGATCTATTTTTTGTTCATACAATGGTTTTTTGGCAACAACAGTTACATCAGCAAGCATTGCAAGATGTTCATTAAGTGTTATATCACTAATATCTATGTCTTCAATCTTATTGCCAATCTCAAGGTGACGGCTGAAGTCCGGATTTGTTCCTGCATGCGTTACACTGATCAAATATTTTCCCGCAATTATGTTTTCGAAATTGTAATGCCCTTTAGCGTTAGTTAATGTTCCCTTGAGCAGCGAAGAATCTTTTGTATTGAGCAATAAGACGTTAGCATTTTCAAGCGGCTTGCCTGCAAAATCAACAATTCTTCCATGCAAACCGGATTGGGCATTAACGGAACATAAGTGTGCAAATAAGGAAATAGTCATTAGACAAACGATTCTAAGAAAACGTTTCGGGTATTTACCAGGGTTCGTGGCAGTGTTCATTTTTATGGTTTCTACATCGAATCTATCTTTTTGCAGAAACGCACAACAGCCAGAATGAGGGAATGGAGCGTTCTGGATTTGAATAGTAAAGATTGTTGAGTGAATGAAAGAAGTACGGGGTTGATTTTTTAATTTGCCATCTTTCTGCTTAAAATCGAGCTTTTGAGATGAAATGTATTGCATTTCTGCCACTAATGGTTGCTTCTTTTTTGTCGTGCAGCAAGCCCGGCGGGTTAAATATTCACTGGAAAGAGAATATTCTGACTATTTCAGGCGAACATCTGCCTGGGAGGGAAATGGATATTTTATATCTCGAGGCATTTTGTAAAACCGGATCAACAAACAGGATATGGGAACAAACCACCATTGCACACAAAACGGAATTGATTTCAGCAGATAAAAACGGGGAAGTTATAAGGCTGCGTACATTGGTAGAACCTTCCATCGAGGTGCTTCACGAAATTCGTGCAGGCAATGATGAAGTGGACTTTCGGCTTGAATTGAAAAATAATGCCAGCCAGGCTATTGATGTCGATTGGTTTCAGCCATGTATTCGGGTTGACCGTTTTACCAATCGAAACCAGGAAAACTATTTAGCACGCTGTTTCATATTTACCGATCGCGGATTGACCACATTAGATAAAACGCGCCGCACAGAAGAAGCTCTTTACAAGGGAGGTCAGACTTATGTGCCTGCCGGTATAAATCTGAACGACGTAAATCCCAGGCCCATCAGTAACGACCAACCTGCAAATGGACTTATAGGTTGTTATTCTGATGACAGCAACTACCTTATGGCGACAGCATGGGATCATTACCAGGAATTGTTTCAGGGTATTTTTGTTTGCATCCATAGCGATCCGAGAATAGGTGGTCTGAAACCTGGCGAAACGAAAAAACTGCACGGGAAACTGTATGTGTTGAAAAATGATCCTCAGGAATTACTCACACGATATCAAAAGGATTTTGATCAGCAGCATTAAACATTAATACCTTTAAACGCCACAACTTTCCTCAAGATCTCGCTAAAAAATTCTACATGAATAACAGTTCCTGTTAATCAATAAATCTTTTTATTATGAAGCTGAAAATAGATAACTTTAAACGTCTTCCCGTTGGGTAGTTTTACTACCATAATTCCTTAGTCCTAGAGAAGCTAATTAACGTAAATTCTATTTCCTAATCTTAAGGCCTCAATGTTTGTTTGCTGATAAGCAAACTCATTGGTGTTAGTTAGTTCACCTTAATCAAACTCTACGTAAAAATGAGCCTTAAGTTTTACACTTACAACGGTGTTCTTTCTGCTTTCGTTTTCTGCATTTTGCTGATAACCACAGCAGGTTATCGGGCCAGCGCCCAGAACTTCACACCTAGTAACCTTACCGGGGCAACAATAAATAATCCGACTTCCATTCAATTCGGACCAGACAACCGGTTATACGCGTCGCAACAGGACGGAATTATAAAGGTTTTCACGATCACGCGAAACGGATCGAACAGCTACTCTGTTACTGCTACTCAAACCATTACCCTGATTAATTCGATACCGAACCACAATGATAATGGCGCATTAAATACAAGTGTAACAACACGACAAGTAACAGGAATTCTTGTGAAAGGCACTGCGTCGAATCCTATCATCTATGTTTCTTCAAGCGACAGCCGTATTGGAGGTTCCTCCAGCGGCGACGTAAATCTTGATACTAATTCCGGGATTATCTCAATGCTTACCTGGAACGGTAGTGCCTGGGTGAAAATGGATTTAGTACGAGGAATACCGCGCTCCGAAGAAAATCATGCTAACAATGGCCTTCAGCTCGACCCCATCGGCAACAAGCTTTTTGTAACTGTAGGCGGTCATACAAACGCCGGCGCACCTTCAACAAACTTTGCATACACATGCGAATTCGCATTGTCGGCAGCCATTTTATCCATTGACTTAAACGCAATCAATGCGATGTCTACCAAAGGCTCTGGAAATACAGCTTACAAATATGATCTGCCAACAGTAGATGACCCCACACGCACAAATAACCCCGACGGTACCGACGTGAATGACCCATTTGGTGGAAATAATGGCCTGAACCAGGCAAAAGTTGTAGCTGGCGGACCGGTTCGCATTTATGCATCTGGTTTTCGAAATGCTTACGACATCGTGATCACTCAGGCCCGTAGAATGTACACAATCGATAACGGCGCTAACCAGGGATGGGGAGGATATCCGAAAAACGAAGGAACAGCAAATGTTACGAATGAATACGTTAGCGGTGAGCCCGGTTCTACAACCGGCACTGCTACAGAAAGCGTTGTCAACAATCTTGATAATGTAGAGTACATCGGCAACGTAGACACCTATGTACCGGGAACCTTTTATGGAGGTCATCCAAATCCCATTCGTGCAAATCCTGCAGGTGCAGGACTCTATACCCGCAACGGTACAACTGGTGTTTGGCGCAACAGCAAATCAGGAACTAATCCCCTGCCAAGCGACTGGCCGCCGGTAGCGTCAGCTAACACAGTAGAAGGCGACTTTCGCCAGCCCGGAGTTGGAGATGCAGCTCTGTTGACGTTCGATCACTCCACGAATGGAGTTGCAGAATATGTAGCTTCCAACTTCAATAATTCGCTGAAAGGATCCCTCCTTGCCTGTAGCTGGAACGGCAACATCTATAGGATA
>Ga0075431_100004031_pt1 | contig 14306 bp, 10 predicted proteins | sample RhiMetdeltSRZDD5_FD_75297 | JGI IMG/M metagenome (GOLD analysis project Ga0075431, IMG submission 75297) | Populus rhizosphere microbial communities from Tennessee, USA - Rhizosphere MetaG P. deltoides SRZDD5 | ecosystem: Host-associated > Plants > Roots > Rhizosphere > Soil | place: USA... | reverse complement strand
CGACCACCGACGCTGTCGCCGCCGGGCCGGACGCGCCCGGCGGTTTGAGCACGACGACCGGCATCGAGCCGATGCCACGGCCGATCTCTTTGAACCGCGGCGACGCAGCTGTCGGGGCGGCGAGCGGCGCTCCGGTGACGAAATCCATCCGCGCGTAGCCGCTCGCCATCTGCAGCGCGTACAGCTTCGTGCTGCCACCACCGGGACCGCACACCCCTGCGCGGTCCGGCGTGAAGGTCGTGAAGAGCAGCGTCCCGTTGAAGACGGTGGCCGGCCCGAGGGGTGTCTCGGCCCGGGCGGCAAGGACGACATACCAGCCTTTCGGCGCGCTGACGGTGGCGGTCGTCACATCCTTGATTCCGGGGCTGGCTTCCGTGAGCGCCGCCCCATTCGTCATGTCGGTGTCGTCCTTGAGGCCATAGAAGCGGCCCGCCCACGTGCTGTTCGCATCGTCTGGCGCGGCAGTGCCGAAGAATACCCAGACGTTTCGCAGGTGGTCGAGGGCGACGGCGGGAGCCGCGTGGATGCCGCCCCCCGGCGTCGTCTCCTCCGCCAATGACGGCTTCGCGAAAAATAGGCGCTTGCCCGTCCACGCATTCGCGTCGCCGGCGGACACGTCGAATTTCCAGAGCTGCCCGCCGAGGTCGCCGACATAGACGTGGTCGACATGGCCGTCGTTGTCGGTATCGACGGCGGTGGGCGTCGCCATGACGCTGAACCGCATGTGCTGGCGATCGTCGGTCGCGCCGGCCGTGCCGGCGTACTCCCACAGCCGCGTGCCGGTCGCCAGATCCAGCGCGAGGACGCTCTTGCCGTGGCCGCTGCCGATGAATGCGACGTGGCGCTCGCCGCCGCCGAGCTTCATCCTGCCGATCGCCGGCTCCGACCGTGCCTCCCGAATCCTGGCGTCCGTGAAGCGCCACAGGAATTTCGGATTCGCGGTGTCGGTGATGTCGAGCGCGTAGTACGACGGGCCGCCGCGTCGACCACCGACGACGACGATCGTCTTCCAGGTGCCTGCGATCTTGATGTCGGCGGCGATCGGACTGCCGTCGACGAAAACGGCGGGCGCGGCGTCCACGGCCGAGAGCGCCCGGAGGCGGTCCAGTGTGTCGGGCGGAATGAACGCCCAGATCTCGACGCCGTCTTTCTCGCGGAAAGCGTGCAGCATGCCGTCGTGGGCGGCCGCGATGAGGACCTTCGTCCGCCTGGCTTGCGCCGCCTTGAACGTCTGATAGCTCGCGTCGCTCAGCGCCAGCACGGGCGCGGTCACCAGCACCGGCGTCGAATGGACGATGGCACCGAGCTTCCACGGGCGCTCGTCGCCGGTGCCGCGGACGCCGTTCTCGTCGTTCACGTCCACGCCGCGAACGAAATCGATGACCCGATCCCGGTCGGCGGCGCTCGACGCTCCGAGCATGACGCGGGTGATCGCGGTGTTGCTCTTCGTGAACGGCGTGAGCCGGCCACCGAGTTCCGTGTAGATCGTCCGGCTCGCGGGCGACAGCGCGTTCAGGGCTTGCGCCGCGTCCCACACGAGCGCCGACGCGAGGGGAACTCCGTGTTCATCGACGGGAACGAGACCGCTGGCGTCCCGCTGGTAGGCCTTCAGCAGGCCTCGCCAGAACCGGCGTGAAGCCGTCACATGGAACGACGCAACATAGGCGCGTCGGCTGCCGGCGGCAGTGCCGGCCAGCACGGGGTGGGTCAGGCTGTAGGTGCCCTCCGTGAGGCGCGCCAGCGCCTGCCTCAGCGAGGTCTCGAGCTCGGTCGCGATCGCCGCCTGGGCAAAGGTGCCCGCGCCGTTGTCGGCGGCTTGCCTCAGGTCCGCGAGCGCCCGATCGGCGCTCGCGGCCGCCGTGTTGACGGTCACGCCGAAGCCGATCGTGTGCACGACAACCCGCTGAACATCCGGAAGCGACGGCGCATGGTCCTGTTCCTTGCGGAGGGTCGCTTCGACGGTGAGCGACCTGGCCCCGGCGGTCTGGCCGCCGTCCGCGACGATGATGACGTGGTTCGACTGGCATCCGAGCTGGATGGGACTCGGGAAGCTGGCGCCGTCGGTGAGAGCCTCGCCCTTGAAGTAGCGGCCGACGTCGTGGAGCGCATCGCCGAGCGGCGCATCGCGGGCGGGCCCGAGCGTGCTCAGCGCGCTCCTGATCGCCGGAGCACTGCTGCCCAGCGGCGCCACCATCCGCCCCCCCCGCACACCGTGGGGGCCGTACTGAAACGTCATGATCCCGAATCGCACGCCGCGGACGGTGTCCAGGACGGCGCCGATCGCGCGCTTGGCCGCGGTCATCTTCGACTCGGGACAGGCGCCGCCGCTGGCGCAGCCGGCGAGGAGATAGTTGACGTAGTTGCCCTGATAGAGGGCGACGTGGACGCCGTGGATCGTTCCGGACCAGTGGCCCGACTGGGCGAGGGCCGTCCGCGCTGGCTCCGAGCCGTTGCCCGTCAGCGAGGAGACCGAGTCCGCGTAGCGGGCATAGGCCGGTCCCTTGAAGACCGCGTTCGTTGCGCACGCCTGCACGGCCGGGCTCTTGCCCTTCTTGGCCATCGAGGCGCACCGTTGCTGGACGGGATACCGCCTCGTTGGCACGTACAGGCTGGAGGGAACGCTGTCGGCCATGCTGCCCGAAATGTCGAGCAGGACGAGGACGTTCGGGGCGAGGCTCCCGATGAGAGCGTTGCGCTCATCGGCAGCGGCCGGCGCCGGCAGCATGGACGCGAGCTGCGCGCCCAGCAGAACGGAGACGGTCAGCGCCTTGATCGATGTGTCATTGCGCGATCGGCCCGTAGACCGCGCGGGCCTCGATCGTGCGCTGTGTGCTCCTTGGGCCAGTCCCCAAGCCGGTGAATGCGTAGGTGTAAAAGACGTATCCCGAGGCGTTGTATCCCGTGCCGCTGCCGATGGAGTAGCCGACGCTGCGCTGGGTGCCCGTGAAGCAGCTGGCGTGCGGCGGCGTGTTCAGGACCTGATAGGCGTAGCCCCCGCCGAGCGGCGTGCGGCCGCTCGCGCAGACTTCCACGTCGGGGGAAATCGTGTCCAGCGCGACATTGATGGCCGCGTCGGCGGCGAAGAAGGTGCCTTCGGCGGACACGGAGCTCATGGCGACGTCGCGCTCGATGCTCACCACCCGCAGCAGGACCACGGCCCCGACCAGGAGCGCGGCCATGGCGGACAGGGCGATCACGAGGGCGAGGCCCCGCTGGTCGATGCGCCGACGCCACCGCGAGTGCTCCGCCCGTGGGCTCATGGGTTCCGCAGCCTCACATCGGAGGTGAGCGTGTAGGTCTGCGGCGGCTGATTCGGAACGGCCTCCGTCGCCGTCAGCGTCATCACCACGCGCCGCACCGCGGCTCGCTGCGTGGTCGTGGCGAAGCTCGGTGGCCCACCGGGAGCCTGTCCGTCGAGCTCGTAGGCTGCCGTCGACGGGTTGGGAACCGGATTGTCGTTCGCGTCGTAATACGCGAAGCGCAGACGACTTACGCCATCTGCCAGCATGGCGCCTTGCCGGCATGTGTAGGAGCTTGGCGCGCCACGCGGGCCCTGGACGCGCCGCAGGCTGCCCCCCTCGAGGCAGAAGAGAAACGTGTTGCTGACGCCTGTGCCGTCGAGATCGCCGGCCACGGCGAGGGCGGCGTCAGTGGCGAGCTCGACGGAGTTCGACTGATCGTTGCCGTGGTCGGTGTCGATGTTCTCCGGGAAATAGCCGGTCATACGGATCTGCCTGGCCATGACGTCCATGGCCGCCCGACCATTCCGCGGCCCGCTCAGCGTGTGCTGCGCCGCCTGGTAGCCCAGGCTGCTCGGCTCGAACAGCTGCATGATCCCGACGAGGATCAGCACGAAGATGCTGAGCGCCACCACCACCTCGGCGACGGTGAAGCCGTGCCCGCGTGCAGGGCGGCCGATCATCAGAACATCCTCACCACGATCGTGGTGAGCTGTACGTTCGTCGCGAGGCCCGGCACCGAGACGGTCACGGTCGCCTGACACCGCGACCCCGCTGGCGAGCAGCTGCCGCTCGGAGGCGATGACACCCGTAGCGTGGCGGCTCCGCCGAGCGGTGTCACCGCACCGAACTGCGCCATCTCCGCCGTCGTGAAGTCGAAGCCGCCACCGGGCCCGCCGATCATGTATCGCCAGCGGCGGGCGACGGCCAGCTCCGGATTGCTGGCGGGAATGCTGGCGGCATTCGCCGTGTCGAAGCCGTCGAGACGGCGAACGCTGTCGAACGGCAATCCGCCGATGTCCTCGAGGATCTGGCGGCCCGCGGCCACGGCCGCCGTCGTCCGCGCGGCGTCGGCGAGCTGCTGGTGGCCGGTGGGAAACATCGACGCGGTGACGACCACCGCCAGCAGCAGCACCATGATCGCGATGGCCACCTCCACCACGGTGAAGGCGGCGCTGTCGCGGCACGCGGCGCCCGCGCCGGCGCGCCTCATCGCTCGAAGCCGCCCAGGTACCAGGCGAGGATCGCGTCACCCCAGAAGAGCGCCACCGCCCCTCCGAGCGCCAGAAAGGGACCGAAGGGGATGGCGTCCTTGCGAGCCAGCCTGCGCGATGCCAGCAGCGCCACGGCGGACAGTCCGCCCAGCATGACGGCGACGAAGAGCCCGACGAGCAGGGCCTGCCAGCCGAGGAAGGCTCCCAGCATCGCGCCGAGCTTCAGATCGCCGCCTCCCATCCCGCCCCGGCTCAGCACGATGACGAGGACAAACAGGCCGCCGCCGACCAGGATACCGACCACCGACTGCAGCCATGAGACGCGGTCGGCGGCGACGCTTGCCACGAGCCCGACCCCGATGCCGGGCAGCGTGATGACGTCGGGGATGATTTGATGTCGCAGGTCGATGACCGTGATGGCGACCAGCATCGCCAGGAAGACGACGGCCATCACGAATTGCCGGAGGTCGCCACCGAAGACGAGCCACGCGGCGACGAAAAGCGCGGCGGTCGTGGCCTCCACCAACGGATACCGCCAGGGAATCGGTGCCGCGCACGCGCGGCAGCGGCCCTGCAGCACCAGGAACGACACGAGCGGGATGTTGTCGTGCCAGGCGATGGCATTGCCGCACCCGGGGCACGTCGAGCCCGGCATCCAGAGGCTTCGCCGCTCCGGAACGCGGGCGATCACCACGTTCAAGAAGCTGCCGATGACCAGGCCGAAGGTGACAACGGGAACGAGGGCCATCTCAGGAGGCGAAGTGGTGTGCGAACGGCCCCGCCAGTTTCGGGTGCAGCTGCCGGAGGATGTTGTAGTGTTTTCGAGCCTCCGCATGAGTGCCGTTCTCGAGGTGGCCGCGGATGAGGCCGATCCGTGGCTCCGCCGCGTAGGCATCGAGCGCGGCCGCACGCTGAAACTGCTGGATGGCGTCCTTGAGCTGGCCGGAGCCGGCCAAGGCCATGCCGTAGTTCGAGCGGGCCAGCACATTGTCCGGCTCCAGCACGAGCGCACGTCTCGCATACGGGATGGCTTGATTGAACTTCGCCTGTCGTATGAGCGCGATGGCAAGGTTGTTCAGGACCGGGACATCGACGCCGTGCGTCGCGATGGCCCGCTTCAGGTGTCTTTCCGCCTCGGCGGACCGATCGAGCTGGATGAGAGCCAGCCCGATGCCGGCGTAGGCCTTGTCGCGATCTGGTCGCAAGGCCAAGGTCCGAGCAAAGTGCACGACGGCCGCTTCGGGATTGCCCTGATTCACGAGGTGCGCACCGACATTGTTGTGGCAGATCGAGCACTCCGGTTCGGCCATCGCTGCGTGCATCCAGAGCGACTCCGTGCTACGCCACACGCGGACCTGCTCGTGCGTCAAGGTGCCGAGAGCGACGATCCAGACGCCGAGCGCGACGGCGGCCGTGCGCAACAGCCGTCGATCCACCCGGCCCTGGGCGTGGGCGCGTCCGAGCAGCGCCGGGATCGCTCCCCCCAGGAGCGCGAAGCCGAGACACGACAGATAACTGTAACGGTCGTGCGCCAGCTGAAAGCCGGCATGGACGAGACCACCGACCGGCGCGATCACGACGGCGTAGTAGACGTACGCGGCAGAGGCGGCCGGCCACCGTCGCCAGAGCCCGAGCAGGCTCACCGTGATGAGCAGCGCGGCGATCGCGGTGAGGCCAAAGCGTTCGTCGCGGAGATCGACCACGGCCGGCAGCTCATACAGGGGCGCGAGGCCGATCGGCAACAGCGTCTTGCCGATATAGAAGCACACGCTGTAGAGCGCCATGGTCACGCGGGCCAGCAACGGGTACTGCACGGTCGACGTAAAGAACGCGTGCATCGCCACCGCCCAGTAGGAAACGGCGGCACCGGCGGCGGCCACCAGCACGAATGGAATCTTCTCGAGCAGCACGCGCCGGACGTCCGGCCGTAGCCACTGGTGAGGTGCCATTGGCAGGCGCTGGAGCGGGTAGATATCGATGATGAGCAGTGCGAGCGGCAGCGTCATCGTGATGGATTTCGATAGCAGCGCAAGCACGAAGAACACGAGCGCGGCAAGGAGCCTCCGCCATCGTCTTCGTCCCCGGTGTTCGGTCGACGCGACGTAACACAGGACGCATGCCAGGAACATGAAGCCTGAGAGGACATCACGCCGCTCGGTGGCCCAGGCGACCGATTCCGCGCGCAGTGGGTGGATCCCGAAGAACAGCGCGGCAAGGGCCGCCCCCGCGCGGACCTCGACCGCCGTCGCCCACGGCAGCGCGCGTGGCAGCAATCTGAGCCCCAGGAAGAAGAACAGGACGACGTTCGCGGCGTGGAGGACGAGGTTGGTGAAATGATAGCCGGCGGATTCCATGCCCCACAGGACGTAGTCGAGACCGAACGTCAGCCACGTCAGCGGGATGTAGTGACCCATCAGCGTCGTCGAGAACATCCACCGAAGCTGCGCCCAGCCGAGGCCGCGGTAGTTCTTGTTGTCGATCAGGTTGATGGGATCGTCCCACTGGACGAACTCGTTGTAGAGCGCGTGGCCGAAGACGATGACCACGGCCAAAACGAGGGCGAGGGCGGTCTCCCGATCGCTGAAGTGGTATCGGCGAAGGCGCGCGACGCTCGGGGCCAGCGCGCGCCACGGCGATGCGGTCGGAGTCTTCTCGGCGGCGACGTGAACCGGATGCGTGGCCATCTTCCTCGTCGATTAAGGTCTCAGATCGTGTCGGAACGAGCGGCGGGGGAGTGGTCGACTCCCCCGCCGCCAACGCGGGTCTTAAGGCACTCGGACCGTCGAGTTGTCGCCGGTCGCCGAGATCGTGAACACGCCCGTGGTCGTGTCGGCGGAATAGTTATACGCCGACCAGCCAGAGGGTCCGGCCGGGACGGAGGCCATGAAGGGGCCGGCCACCTGGTTCTGAGAGTTGGTGACGGCGGCCGTGAGCTGCGTGAGAGCCGTCGGCACGATACCCATGTGCGCGCCGTAGATCGACGCGGCCGAGGTCAGAGCGCGGGCGTCGGCCTGAGCCTTCGCGATGCGCGCGCGCTGCTGCACGTTGGCGTACAGCGGGATCGCGATCGCCGCCAGGATACCGATGATGGCGACGACGATCAGGAGCTCGATCAGCGTGAAACCACGCTGACCGCCCAGCACGGTCCGTTTGCGGTGCCAGAACTTCGTCATTTCATCCTCCTGTCTGGTTTTGAAACCCTGCTTCTGTTCGGGGACGCGGTAGTGCAGACAGCATGCCGGACCACTATGAGACAAAAACCGCCGGGTAATTCATTATTTATGACGGAAGCCAGGCTGGCACCCGCCTCGGCTCCGACGATTCTCGGCGGTCGAGAGACAAAAAATGTCAGTCGGCGGGATCGGACTTCGCGGCGGCCTGCGCGCGGCTTCTGAGACCGTGCTTCTGAATCTTGTATCGGAACTGCCGGAAGCTCAGCCGCAGGAGCTCGGCGGCCCGCACCTGAAGACCGCCCGCGCGGTCCAGAGCAAGCCGGATGTACCGAGACTCGACAGCCGCGAGGAGTTCTTCCAGGTCCATGCCACCGGCGGGGATCTCCACGGGAAACTCGCCGCGCTCGGCGGGCTGCGCCAGATGGGGCGGTAGTGACTCCGCGGTGATCTGCTCTCCGCTGCCGAGCACGATCGCCCGCTCGACGACGTTTTCGAGTTCACGGATGTTGCCCGGCCAGTGATAGCGCTCCAGCACCGCCAGCGCCTCCGGTGAGATGCCGGCGATCGTCTTGCCGACGTCGGTGGCGATCCGGCCGATGAAGTGCGCCACGAGGAGCGCGATGTCCTCCGTCCGGTCCCGCAGCGGCGGAAGGTGAATGGGAATGACGTTAAGGCGATAGTAGAGGTCCTCGCGCAGGACTCCGTCGGCGACCGCCTTCACGAGGTCACGGTTGGAGGCGGCGATGAGCCTGACGTCGACCTTGACGTCCCGTGTGTCGCCGACGCGGCGGATCTCTCGTTCCTGGATCGCGCGCAACAGCTTGACCTGCACGGAGTGGGCAATCTCGGTGATCTCGTCCAGAAACAGCGTTCCGCCGTCGGCCGCCAGGAAGAGGCCTTCGGTGCTCTGGACGGCGCCCGTGAATGCGCCCTTGACGTGGCCGAAGAGCTCGGACTCCATCAGCGTCTCCGGGATGGCGCCGCAGTTGACGGAGATGAAGGGGGCGTTCCGGCGACTCGACTCCTGATGGACCGCGCGCGCCACGAGCTCCTTGCCGGTGCCGCTCTCGCCGGTGATCATCACCGTCGAGCCGCTGTCGGCCGTCTTCCGGATGGTCTCGAAGACCTCCAGCATTCGCCGGCTCTTGCCCACGAAGCTGTCGAAGCCGCGCTCGGTCCGCAGCTGTCGCTTCAGCTCGCGATTCTCGTCTTGCAGGCGCTTGCGCTCGAGCGCATTGGCGATGGTGAGCTTGAGCTCGTCGAGCTTGAACGGCTTCGTCACGTAGTCATAGGCCCCGAGCTTCATCGCCTCCACGGCCGTCTCGGTGGAGGCGAACGCCGTCACCACGAGCACCACCGTGTGTGGGGAGTGCTCCTTGGCCGCGCGCAGCACGGCCAGTCCGTCGACCTTTCGCATCCGGAGGTCAGTGATGACGAGGTCGAAGGCGTCGGCGCTCTTGAGCGTCTGGATGGCGGCCTCGCCACCGTCGGCCTGGGTGACGTCGTAGCCGACCTGGCGCAACATGATGCCGAGCAGCTCGCGCATGCTCTGCTCGTCGTCGACGACCAGGACGCGCGCCTCAGCCATGATGGGGAATCCGGAGGGTGAAGGTGCTGCCGCCGCCGGCCGTCGACTCGACATCGACCTCGCCGCCGTGGTCTTTGAGGATCCGGTGAACCAGGGCCAGCCCGAGACCGCTGCCCCCCGGCTTGGTCGAGAAGAAGGGCTCGAAGACATGGGCGACGTCACTACCGCCGATCCCGTGGCCGGAGTCTTCGATGCAGACGACCAACGATTTATCCACGGTGCGCGCGGTGACGCGGAGCTCCCCGCCATCCGGCATGGCCTGCACGGCGTTGAGGCAGAGATTCCAGACGGCCTGGCGGAATTGCTGAGGATCCACCTCCCACATGAGCGTGGGCGGGAGCTCGCGCAGGACCTTTAGCGCCCCGGGCGTCGCGCGATGCTCGAGAAGGACCAGGACCTCGTCGATCGTCTCGCACACGTTCACCCGCGCCCGGGCCAGGGGGGCCGGTCGCGCATACTCGAGGAAGTCGCGAAGGATGGCGTTGAGGCGTGCGGACTCCTTGAGCACGATGTTCGCCAGTCGCTCGCGCAGCTCGCCGGTTGGTCCCTGACTGGCCAGGACTTCGATGGCGCCGGTGAGCGAGGCCAGCGGGTTCCGAATCTCGTGCGCGATATTCGCTGACATGCGGCCTAGCGTGGCCAGGCGGTCGGCATGGCGAAGGCGGTCTTCCATGGCGCGGATGGCCGAGAGGTCTTCGCATGCGCAGATCAGTCCGAGTCGGTCGCCGGCGCCGTCCACGAGCGCCGAGAACGTCATGCGGACCGGCGTGCCGCGGCCGTGGGCGCGCGGCAGTGTCAGCTCGTGGCGGGTGCTGGCGCCGTGACCGGCATCCACGCCGGCCTCGATGACGGGGAATGATACGACGTCGTCGAAGACCTCCTGCCACGACCGGCCGATGGCCCGTTCCACGGCCACGCCGGTGATGGTCGCCGCCGTGCGGTTGAATGCGGTGATGACCTGGTCGCGATCGATGGCGATCAGCCCGGTTCCCACCGACTCGAACACGAGGTCCTTGAACGCCTCGAGATTCTCGAGATTTTTACGCTGCGCCTCGAGCTCGGCCCGTGTGGAGCGGAATCGTTCGGCAAACCCACCGGCCACGATGGCCACCACCAGGAACGTCGCGGCATTGGCGAACATGGTCAGGATCTCGAGAGCCGTGCTTTCCTCGGGCACCTCGAAGAGCGCGGTCACCGGGAAGACGGTCCGACCGAACACGAGGGCGGTATAGAGACAGGAGGCGATGGCGGCGATGGTGAGGCCGCCCGTTCGGGACAGCGTGACGCAGGCGGCGGTGACCAGCATCACGTACAGGAACGCAAACATCGATCGCGCGCCGCCGGTGGACGCGACGACGGCGGTGACGATGACGAGATCGAGCAGTGCGATCAGCCAGGCCAGCTGTTGCGGGCGCGCACTCGGCCGCGACAGCAGGAGCACCACCGAGGAGAGCACCACGATGGCCAGCGAGATGGCGAGCACCGCCTGATTGCGGCCGGGCATGAGCTCGTCGGGCAGCAGCGATCCCAACGGGAGCAGAAGCCCGGCGACGCCAAGCCGACCCCAGAAGACGACGCGCAGAAGCGGATTGGCGTCGAATTTCTTCATTCGACGTGGCGGCCGGTCACTTGACGAGCGTCACCAGCTTGAAGATCGGCAGGTACATCGCGACCACGATGCCGCCGACGACCACGCCGAGGAACACGATCATCAGCGGTTCCAGCAGCGAGGTAAGAGCGGTGACCGCCGCATCGACTTCGTCGTCGTAGAAATCGGCGATCTTGCTGAGCATCGCATCGAGGGCGCCGGTGTTCTCGCCGACGCTGATCATGTGCACGACCATCGGCGGAAATACCGGCGTCGACTTCAGCGGCTCCGCCAGCGTTCCGCCGGCGGTGACGTGCTGCCTCGCCTGGAGCACGGCCCGCTCGACGACGCGGTTGCCGGAGGAGCGCGCGGTGATCAGCAGGCCTTCGAGAATCGGCACGCCGGAGGAGATCAGCGTACCGAGCGTACGGGTGAAGCGTGCGACCGCGACCTTGCGGATCAGCATGCCGATGACTGGGACCTTCAGCGCGAAGGTGTCGATGATGGTGCTGCCCTTGTCGGTCTGATAGTAGCGCTTCAGCGCGTAGGCGGCGGCGCCAGCTCCGGCCAGCATGAACAGGATGTACTTTCGCGTGAAGTCCGACATAAACATGACGATCTTCGTCGGCAGCGGCAGCTCGGCGCCCATGTTCCGGAACATGTTCGCGAACGTCGGAAGGACGAAGATCATCATGAAGATGATGACGAGGCACGCGACACCGATGATCGTGATGGGATACACCATGGCGCTCTTGACCTTGGCCTTGAGCTTGGCGGCCTTCTCGATGTAGCCGGAGAGACGCTGGAGGACGACGTCCAGCACGCCGCCGGATTCGCCGACGGCGAGCATGTTGACGAACAGGTTGTCGAAGGTCTTGGGATACTTCCCGAACGATTCGGCGAGCGTCGCACCGCCCTGCACGTCGGCCGCGATCCGGGAGGTGACGTCGCGCAGCACCTTCGCCTCGCTCTGCTCTGAGAGGATCTGCAGTGATTGGGCGATCGGCAGACCGGCGTCGACCATCGTCGAGAACTGGCGCGTATAGATGGCGAGCTGCTTGTCCTTGACCTTGCCGCCGAGCTTCTTGCCGCCGCTGGCGACGGCGCCGGGGGCCACCTTGCCCTGCTTCTCCTTGACAGCGGTGGCGACGATGCCCTTCGCCCGCAACGCCGCCACCGCGGCGGGACGGCTATCCGCCTCGATCTCGTCGGCGACGATTCGCCCCCCCGCGCGGCCCTTGTACGCGAATACCGCCATAGAGATCGCCCTCCGCTAAGACAGCGTCACGCGCAAGACTTCCTCCACCGTCGTGGTGCCCTCCAGGACCTTCATCAAACCCGCCTGCCGCAGCGTCTTCATCCCATCCCGCTGCGCTTGCTGCCGCAGATCGGCCGTCGATGCGCTTTTCAGAATCATGTCACGAAGGACCTCGGTGATCGGCATGACTTCATAGATCGCCACCCGGCCCTTCATCCCGGTAAAATTGCAGGTCGGACACCCCTTCCCTCGATAGAAGGTCACCTGTCCCAGGCCCTGGGGGACATGGCCATAGGGCACGAGGTCCTCTTCCTTGCCATCGATCGGCTGCCGGCACTCGCGGCAGACGCGGCGCCCCAGGCGCTGAGCGAGGATCGTGAGGAGGGCAGATGACAGCAGAAACGGCTGGATGCCCATGTCGAACAGCCGGGCCACCGTGGATGGGCAATCGTTCGTGTGCAGGGTGGTGAAGACGAGGTGACCAGTCAGCGCGGCCCGGATCGAGATCTGCGCGGTCTCGAGGTCGCGGGTCTCGCCGACGAGGATGATGTCCGGGTCCTGACGCAGGAAGGATCGGAGCACGGCCGCGAACGTCCGGCCCACGTTGTCGTTCACCTGGACCTGGTTGACGCCTTTCAGGTTGTACTCCACCGGGTCCTCGGCCGTCATGATGTTGTGCTCCGGCGAATTGATGGTCGAGATCGCCGAGTACAACGTGGTGGTCTTGCCGGAGCCGGTGGGCCCCGTAATCAGGACCATGCCGTACGGCTGGTGGATGGCGTGCTTGAACTTATCGTAGCTCCAGGCGTCGAAGCCGAGCTTGGTCAGATCGAGCTGGAGCGAGTCCTTGTCCAGGATGCGGAGCACCGCCTTCTCGCCGAAGATCGTGGGCAGCACCGACACGCGAAAGTCGATCTCACGCTGACCGTACCGCAGCTTGATACGCCCGTCCTGCGGGACGCGGCGCTCGGAGATGTCGAGATTCGCCATGATCTTGAGCCGCGAGATGATGGCCGGCTCCAGGCGCTTCGGCGGTGCCAGCATCTCGTGCAGAACGCCGTCGATGCGGAAGCGGATACGGAAGACCTTGTCGTAGGGCTCCCAGTGCAGGTCCGAGGCGCCCTTCCGGATGGCGTCGACGAGGACCATGTTCACGAGCTTGATGACGGGGGCCTCTTCCGAGGACTCCTTCAGCTCGAAGATGTCGACCTTGGCGGATTCCTCTTCGCTCCCTTCGACGACCTCGACGTTCCCCACCTCGGCCGTGATCTCGCTCAACATGTCGCTCATCGACGACGACGGGGCTTCGTAGTACTTCTCGATCCCCTTGCGGATGGCGGCCTGCGGGGCGACCACGGGCAGGATCTGAAGATTGGTCATGAACGCGATATCGTCGAGGGCGAACACGTTGGTGGGATCCGCCATGGCCAGGGTCAATGTCCCGCCGATCCGCTTGACGGGCAGGACCTCGTACTTCAGGGCGATGGCGGTCGGGACGAGCCGGATCGTCTCCGCGTCGATCTCGACCCGGTCCAGCGTGATCGACGGAATGCCGTACTGGCGTGAGAGGAAACCGATCAGCTGCTCTTCGGTGATGAAGCCGAGCTTGACGAGAATGGAGCCGAGCTTGTCGGACTTTCCCTTCTGGTCACCGAGTGCCTGTTTGAGCTGGGTGTCGGTGATCAGCCCCTCGGCGACGAGGAGATCGCCGAGGCGCCGGGTCTGGGGCTGCCCGGTTTTTGACGGCTGCGCCATCTCAACTTACTACTGTAGCCCAGCCTTTCGCTTCAACGTCTCGGTAAAGGCACGGTGCGCCTCGTCCTGATAGAGGACGAAAAGTATGCGCTTCAATGACGTTTTGCCGGCCTTGAGGTGGGCGAGCACGGCCTCGAGCATTGCCTCGGCGGCATCCGACGGGGCGACATGGCCCACTCCGGTGCCGAGCGCGGGCAGGGCCATCGACGTGAGCCGGTGCTTGTCAGCGACGGCCAGGACCGCGCGCGTGGCCTTTCCGACCACGCTTGCATCGGTCTTTAAGTCGGCGCCCATGACCACGGCGTGGATGACGTGGGTGGCGATGAGGTTGCCGCCCGGCGTGAGGACGGCGTCGCCGACCTCGATGGGCCCCTGGCGCGCGGCCTCCTCTTCGATGATGACGCCGCCCTTCCGCTTGATGGCGGCCGCCACACCCGTGGTCATGGTGAGCAGGCTGTTGGCGGGATTGACCACGGCATCCACTTCCCGAT
>Ga0075431_100004030_pt1 | contig 14308 bp, 12 predicted proteins | sample RhiMetdeltSRZDD5_FD_75297 | JGI IMG/M metagenome (GOLD analysis project Ga0075431, IMG submission 75297) | Populus rhizosphere microbial communities from Tennessee, USA - Rhizosphere MetaG P. deltoides SRZDD5 | ecosystem: Host-associated > Plants > Roots > Rhizosphere > Soil | place: USA... | reverse complement strand
GTGGCCCTGCTGCACGTTCCACAACAGCGAGCGATGCCCGACCAGCGGGGCCTCGAGGTCGATCTCGACGACCCGTGATCGGAAGCGGGCCTGCGTGAGCCTCGTCAGCGCGGATCCGTTGACCCAGAGCCGTCCCTCGGTAGGGATCCGGCAGCCGGTGATGGCATCGAGCAGCGCCAGCCTCGCCTCGCGGTCCTGCGAGACGACAGCGATGAGCTCGGGGGTTTCGACGCGCGCCGAGAGGCGGCGAAAGAGCCACTGCCCTGGCGAAGCCGGCATCGCGAGTCCGAGAAGCTCGATCATCGAACCACCTCGAGGCGGAGGGTGAATTGCAGCCGCTGAACTATGCAATGAAATCGTGACGAAATGATGACAAAACGATGAAGTCTGCGGCGCCCGTCGGCGGGTGCGGCCGGCGGACGTCGTAGCGGAGTCGACACACCGCGGTAGCCGAGTCTTCACGCAAAGTCCCACCACCTCTCATGACCACAATCGCGTGTGAGCGTGCGCTATCGCACCATCTGGATCAGCGACGTCCACCTCGGCACGCGGCAGTGCCGATGAACGGCGCGCACATCGCGCTGGTGACCGAGACCTACCCACCGGAGATCAACGGCGTTGCGCTCACGCTGGCGCGGCTGGCGGACGGCTTGCGAGCGCGCGGTCACGAGATCTCGCTGGTGCACCCGCGCCGCCGCGGCGACGCTCCTGCCGTCGACAGGATGCTCGCGCCCGGCCTGCCGATTCCCGGGTATCGCGGGCTCCGGTTCGGCCTTCCCGCTCGCGCCGCGCTCACCTCGGCGTGGGGCGCACGTCGTCCCGACGTCGTGTACGTCGCCACCGAGGGGCCACTCGGCTGGTCCGCCGTCAACGCCGCGAGAGCGCTCGGCATCGCGGTGGTCAGCGGCTTTCACACGAACTTCGACGGCTACATGAAGCACTACGGCGCTGGTTGGCTTCGGCGCCCGGCTGCCGCGTATCTGCGGGCGTTCCACAATCGGACCGACGCCACGCTGGTGCCCAGCGACGAGCTGCGCGCGGCTCTCGAGGCGAGCGGATTCCGCGGCGTACACGTCCTCGGCCGCGGCGTCGACTGCGGGCGATTCACGCCCGCGCGCCGCTCTGCCGCGCTCCGCGCCGGCTGGGGCGCGCGCGACGACGATCTGGTCGTCGCCTACATCGGCCGTGTGGCAGCGGAGAAGAACGTCGAGCTGGCCATCGACGCGTACCGCGCCATGCAAGCGGTTCGGGGCGATCTTCGCCTCGTGGTGGTCGGCGATGGTCCGGCGCGCGCGGGGCTCGCCCGCGCGCATCCTGACGTCGTTTTCTGCGGTTTCCGCACCGGGGTGGACCTGGCGGCTCACTACGCATCGGCCGATATCTTCCTGTTCCCAAGCGACACCGAGACGTTCGGCACCGTCACGCTCGAGGCCATGGCGAGCGAACTCGGCCTGGTCGCGTACGACTATGCGGCGGCACACAAGCACGTGACGCACACGCGGGATGGCCTTCTCGTGCCGTATCGCGATGCCCGCGCGTTCGTCGCCAACGCAGTCCGGCTCGCGTGCTCGCCGGCCTTGCTCGAGCGCATGCGGCGGGCCGCGCGACAGACGGTGCTACCGCTGGACTGGGGCCGAGTGGTGGAGCGATTCGAGGCCATGTTGCTGAGCACGGCCGCCAAACCGGTGCGACGCCTGCATGTCGCCAGGCGGCAGCCCGTCGCGACCAATACCGAGTGGAGGTTCGAATGACGGACATGTGGGTGGTGCTGATCATCGCCGTCGCGCTGGCAACCCTCGCGACACGATGGCTCATACGGCAGGCGATCACGCTGCGGGCGCAAGCGCTCATGCCCCGCGCGCTACGGTGCCTGGCGCGCCTGGTGAAGCGTCGCGACCTCTCCGACGAGGAGTTCTATCGCGCGGACGGGGCCCATGCCCGCGACGTCGAGCGGCGTAAGGCGGCCATCGCGCGGCTGACGACGCTGTTCCGCGAGAGCTACCCGCAGTCGCTGGCCTGGGCCGAATCGATCCGCGACAGCTTCTCCGACCTGCGCTTCACCGACGCCAATCGCGTGCCGTTTCCCTTCGCCCGCTTCATGCGCGAGCGGTTCAACCTGGCGGCCGTGGTGACCGCGGCCGACGGGCCGCGCCTGCGCGATCTAGACGGCAACTGGACGCTCGACGTGAGCGGCGCCTACGGCGTGAACGTCGCCGGCTACGACCGTTACAAGACGTGGATGCGCGCCGGGCTCGAACGCGTCCACGATCTCGGCCCCGCGCTCGGGCCGCTCCATCCGGTGGTCGCCGAGAACATCGCGCTCCTGAAGTCGATCTCGGGCCTCGACGAGGTCTCGTTTCACATGAGTGGCACCGAAGCGGTCATGGCCGCCGTGCGCCTCGCGCGCTTCAACACCGGGCGCAAGCTCATCGTGTGTTTCGCCGGCGCGTATCACGGCTGGTGGGACGGCGTGCAGCCCGGCCTCGGGAGCGAGCGATCGATCGACGACTGTCTGACCCTCAAAGATTTGCATCCCGCGTCTCTCGACGTCATCCGCCGGCGCTCGCGAGAGATCGCCGGGGTGCTCGTGAACCCGGTCCAGGGCTTCCATCCGAACGCGCCGCCGCCCAATGACGCGATCCTGCTTACCAGTGACGTCCGGAAGACAGAGGATCCGACCGCGCGCTATGCGGAGTGGCTGCGACGCCTGCGAGACGTGTGCAGCGAGGCCGGCGTGCCGCTGATCTTCGACGAGGTGTACAGCGGATTTCGCCTCGGCCCCGGAGGCGCCCAGCAGTTCTTCGGCGTGCGCGCCGACATGGTCGTGTACGGCAAGACGGTGGCGGGCGGCATGCCGATCGGCGTGGTCTGCGGCACGCACGCGCTCATGCGACGCTTCGATCCCTCCCGCCCGATGCGGATGGCGTATGTCGTCGGCACCTTTTCCGCCCATCCGGTGGTGATGGGCGCGATGAACGAGTTCCTGCGCTGGGTGACGGCGCCGGAGGCCGCGGCGCTGTACAGCGAGATGAATGGCCGCTGTGCCGATTGGGTGCGGGCCACCAACGCCACGATGCTCGCGGCGTCGCTGCCGCTGCGCGTGGAGCATCTCGGCACCGTGTGGACGATCGTCTTCACCGAGCCCGGCCGCTACAACTGGCTGCTGCAGTACTACCTGCGCGCCGAAGGCGTGACGCTGAGCTGGGTCGGCACCGGCCGCTGTCTCTCGAACATGGACATGACGGACAAGGACTACGAGACGCTACGGCAGAAGCTGGTGGCGGCCGCCGGCGCGATGCGCGCCGATGGCTGGTGGCTCGATCCCGACGACTACCCGAGAAGGGAGAGGACCATGCGAGCACGACTGATCAAGGAGATGCTCGGCAGCCTGTTTCAGGCGCCGCGCCCGCTGCGGAGCTTCTACACCGAGGTCATGCGGCGCAAGGAGGACGACCATCACGCCTCCCACAGCAACGTGACGAACCAGCTCTTCCACATCATCAGTTCGAGCGTCTTCCTCGTCTGCTACGTCTACGCGTTCTTCGATCTGCCCACGGCGATGTGGGCGGGCATGGCCGCCCTGTTCCTGCGGCAGCTTGGCCACGCGGTGCTGGAGCCGCCCTGTCACGACAAGGAAGCGACGCTACTCGGCTACAACACGCGCAACAAATCGATGATCCTCGGCAGCTTCTTTCTCCTGCCCTTCGCGACGGTTGCCTACACCGGGGCCTGGTCGCTCGATGGGGTACGGGCGGCGGCGCCGCTCATCGGTTATGCGTGGTTCGCGATGATGTCCGCGGTCGTGGGTGGCCGCGTGGCCTATCTCGTGTGGAAGCATGGGGTGCGGCTGGCTCTTGTCTGGTTCGTCAAGCTCGTGACCGACCCGATCACCGACGTCATCGCGTATTCGCCGAATTATCTGCAACGCGCTTGAGCAGCCTCCTGGGTGAAGTTTTGGTGGGGCCGCATCCTAGAGGGCCATGACGAGAGGGCCATGACGACGACGAGATGACTGCCTCGTTACCTGTCCATCACGAGGCGCGCGCGCGTCACGCAAACGTCTTCCAAACGTCACCGCGCTGCTGCAGGCGAGCCGTACCCTTCGATTGGACTGACCATCGTGGACAAACTCCTCGAGTTCGTCCTGATGCTGCTGGCTCAGGGTGTGGCGCAGCTGGTCATGGCGCCACGCGCAGCGCGTCCGGGCACGACTGCCGCGTGCGCGTGTGCAACGCATCATCGCGCACAGCCACGTGTCGACCCGCCGCCGGTGGGCGCCGCGCGACGCGCGCCCGTCGCTCAACGTCGTCGCGCGGCGCCGAGACGGCGGACGGTCAGGCCTTTGACGGCACGTTGATCATCCATCCGACCCCGAAGCGGTCGGTGACCATGCCAAAGCGCGGCGACCAGAACGTCTTCGCCAATGGCATCTGCACCTTGCCGCCCTCGGCCAGGGCGGCAAAGAATTGCTCCGCCCGCGCCTCATCGGGCACGGTCAGCGACAGGCAAAACCCCTGAAACGTGGGCCGCCCCTGGGCGAGCCCGTCGGACGCCATCACCGTCGTATCGCCGATGCGCAAGCTTGCGTGCATCACCTTGTTGTCCGACCCGGGAGGCAGCTTGCCGGGCGGCGCCGGTTCGGGGCTGTCCTTGTAGCGCATGAGCATGATGGCCTCGGCGCCGAGCGCCTTGCGATAGAACTCGACGGCTTCCTCACAACGGCCTTCGAAGAACAGATACGGTTCGACGTTCATTGATCTCCTCCGTCCGCCTGGCGCGGCGATCCGCGCCGGCTCATCACTAGTCGAACGGGGCCGTCCGGAATCGACACCACCGATCCATTAAGACACCAGTGTCAGCCGGCGCGATTCCGGAGGCCTAGCTCAACCCGATGTTGCCTCCATCATCCCGGGTGATGGCGATGGTCGACGAGCGCGGCCGGGACAAACCTCCGTCCGGGCAGTCACTGCCGAACGCGCATACGCGCGCTTCGCCTCGAGCCGAGCGGGACGCTAGCGAGGATTGATTGAGACCGTATTACCGGAGCACGACGACTTCGCTACCAGATCAACGGCACGAGACGGTACCGGATTCGCCGCCGATATTCGGCATAGCCAGGTAGATCGCGCGTCAGGAGTCGCTCCTCGTCGAGCAGCCGCCAGAGCAGGAACGGCGTCATCGCGGCCAGCGCAACGAAGCCCCAGTACGAGCCGAGCGCGAGCGGCGTGCCGAGCATGTAGAGCAATCCGCTCGCGTACATCGGATGGCGAACCACGGCGTACGGTCCGGTCGCAACGACCCTCTGGCCGGCGGCGACTTCGACCGTCGCTGCGCTGAAGGTGTTCTCGCGATAGACCCGAAAAATCAGAAAGAAGCCGATCGCCACGAGGACGTCACCGAGCACGACGGCCCACACGGGAACAGCGGACCAGCCGAAGCGATGATCGAGCCCCGGCACGACGAGCAGCGCGATGAATCCCAGCGAGGTGAACACCATGATGATCCGCTGCGCGCGCTCCCTTTCGAACATCGGCCCGCCGCGCATGCGACGCGCCAGCAGCGCCGGATCGTTCCTCATGAGATAGATGGTCGTCAGAATGGACGCCCCGAGGAAGATCGCGACGTAGACCCACGCCTGCCAGTACCGCGTCGTCCCGGCCGCACCGAAGACGAGCGCGCACATCACACCGCCGACGATGGTGAGGGCCAGCCATGCGCGCGCGTTGAGCGTCATGCCAGGTAGTGTTGCGCGTGCTCGACCCGTGGATGCTCTGAGACCTTGCGTCTGTAAGGCATCGAAATCACAGCCGAGCGCCGCGCACACATCGTTGAGCCCGCAAGATCACCTTGCGTATCCCCGATGAGGGAACCACCAATTGTGCAGTTGTTCGGCTCTCTCTCCTTTGGCACGGCGGTCGCACCTTTCTGCCGCCGTCGCGACCATAGGGGTCGCGGGCGGTGAGAATTTCACAGAAAGGAGCGCACCATGAATGCGACGACTGTGAAGGGCGTCGGGGGGGACAAGCTGGCGGCGACGATCAACGTGTCGGACACGAATCGTGTTCGGTACCTTCGTGTCGCGCTCGTCGTTGTCGGCCTCATCTTTGTCTTCGGTATCTACACGCTGGGACTCGTGTGGCCGTCCGGCTGGACGTGGGGGCACGGGCACTCGCACTACCTGATGATGATCCTCGGAGTCTACGCGACGCTCGGGGTCTTTCTCCTGATCGCGGCCCAGAATCCGGCCGCACACACGAGCCTGATCTGGTTCACGGTCTGGTCGAGCGTTGTGCACGCCGTCATTATGGCCGTCCAGGCCTTGACCGACGGCGTCGAGCGGGGGCATTTGATCGGGGACGTGCCGGCGCTTCTGGCAGTGGCGATCGTGCTTGCGGTCTTGACACCGCGCGCCGGAAAAGCATGAGGCTCTGGATTTCAGGGCCGAGGAGGCTGGAGGCTCACGCCGACGGCGCGACGCCTCCGGCCTCCGTTGCGCTGGTCCGTTACCGAACCGTGCGTCCTGTCACTGCCCCTGGCCGTGGTTGCCGTTGATCTGACTACGAATTTCGCCACCAGGCCACCGGGTGCTGTGAACATTTACGTAAGTAACTCCGGCACGAATCGCCAGGATCAGTTCATCGAGTTCTCCGGCGGATATCCCCCGTTCATTCGCCAAGTTCGTCACATCCACCGCCGTGAAGGTGCCTGATATCGTCGCAGGCGGTGCGGGACAAGGCTGAGTTCCGGCGGGACCATTGCCGAGGTTCGTGCAAAGGAACACGGTGATGGGACCGGTCACGGCCTTTTGCCCAAAGTGGATGTGAGCCTGCTGGACAGCGCCTTCAAGGTCAGCGTAACTGAGCTTCCAGTCCACTCGCGATTCGTCGTTGCTGATACGCGCCGTGAATGTTCCATTACCGGTGGTCGAGACTGATGATGGCGTTTCCTCGTATCCCGTGAGAACCTCGCTGATGTTTTTGAAGCCACCCTGAGCGAAGGCAACAGCGGCCGACGTCAATACGATCACGGCTACAACCATTCCTAGTCTTCGCATCGCCTTTACCTCCCAGTGTTCTAGCAAGGAAGCTGAAACGAGGTCGGAGCGACGTGGTCGTCGGCTCCAGTTGGCCTCCGCCGATCGAGAGTGCGTCCGGCGCGCATGCTAGCGGATCTCGACTATCAACAAACGGGGCGTCGTTCTGGTTCCGCCTAGTCCGCTGCCCGCCTCACCCCCCGGAACGCAAGGCTGATGCGCGGGCCGACCGTAGCGCTGGTCTTCGGGACACCGTGCGTGTAGTGGAGCTGCGTCTCGTAACTCATCAAAAGCAGGCTCCCGGCGGCGAGATCGACGTGGAGGACGCGCCGCGGTGCGCCCTTCGCGCGGATCGTCATGCGGCGCGTCGCTCCCAGGGACAGCAGCGCGATTGGACAGCCGGGGGCAATCTCGTCCAGGTCATCGTTGTGCGGGGCGACGCTGTCCCGGCCGTCGCGGTAGAAGTTGAGCCCGACGCTGGCATACGCCACATCGGTCGCCGCGATGACGCGCTGCGCCGCAACGCGGATCGCCTCGGGCACGTGCCGGGCCTCCGGCGAAAGACGGAAATGAGCGACAAGCCGCGGAACGTCGACCTCACGCTCGTACATCCAGCGCCGCTGCGCCTCCCACGCCACGGCGCGGCGCACCTCGTCGAACCACGCGCGGGCGACCTCCGCCGGCACGAACTCCGGCGTGTAGACGATGCGGCCTCGCGCGTCGTCCACGAGGACGGTCTCACGGCCTTGGGCGAAGAGTGGCAGCTGCGACACAGCGCGTATCCCTAGTTCTTAGGCTACCGCGAGAATACGTCAGCCCAATTCGTCGAGGAGCGTCTTCGCGTCTCGCAGGTCTTGCGTGTCGAATCCCTCGGTGAACCAGTCGTGGATGCTGCGCAGCAATCTGTCGGCCTCCTCCCGCTTCCCGTGACGGCGCCACAGGTGCCCGAGACTTACGGCAGCGCGCAGCTCCCATGACTTCGCGCTCTGACGACCAGCGATGACGAGAGCCCTCTGGAAAGCGGCCTCGGCCTGAGATGCGTCGCCGGGGTCGCGAGCCAGCAGGAGCTCTCCGTGCAGCCGATGGAACTCGGGGTCCCAGAGATGGGCGTCGCTCTCGTTTGCCTCTTCGAGCGCGCCGGCCACGGCCACCAGCCCCTCGTCGATACGCCGATGCTTCAAGAGCGCGGAGATCAGCAGCGCCTGAAAGTGTGGAACCCAGAGGTTATTCTGCTTCGAGCGGTATTCGTCCACTGCGCTCCGGAGCTGAGCCACCGCCGCGCCACCGTGACTGCGCTCCGTGTCCGTCCACCGTTCGAGAATGCGTCCGAATCCGAGCCACTGCGCCAGGCCGTGCGCCGCCGAGACGTCGATCAGTGTGCCGGTCAGCTCATGTACCTGATCGACCTCGCCGCGCAACTGGTGGATGGTGCCGAGGAACGGCAACGCATTGGCGAGGCTCGAGGGATGGGCGAGAGTCCGCGCCAGCTTCATCCCGCTCTGGGCCCGCGCCACCGCCGCCGCCGGGCATCCGATGATCCACAGAGCCAATGCCGAATGCATCTGACAGCACACGCCGGGGTCATGGCCGCCATACTCAAAAGCGAGGGACCGGTCTTGCTCCTGGTCATAGAGCGCCATCCCTTCCTCACCGTGCCGGCGAGCGGCGACCGGATCGCCCATCCAGAGCGCCGTCGGCGACAGCGCGTGACGCGCCTCCAGCAACAGCACGCGGTCGTCGAGGCGTTCGGCCAGGGTCAGGAGCTCCTCGGCGAGACGACGTCCCTGTCCCTCGTTGAATCTCGCCTTGCCTCCCACCGTGTAGAGCCACAGGCCCCAGAGCGCCTGGAAGCGATCCGCGGGCTTTCCGACCTGCTCGCACAGCTCACGTGCGCGCAGGTACGTCGCCTCGACCTCGGGGGCACCGAAGCCATGCATCTGCTGGAAGCTCGGCCCGAGCGCGAGCAGTAATCGCAGCTCGAGTCGCATCTGATCGCCGTCGCGTGGCAGCTTGGCCGCGAGATCCAGTCCCTGTTTGAAGTACGTGACGGCTTCGCCGAACGCGGACCGCTGAGCCGCCCTCGTCCCCGCCTGGTAGAGGTAGGGCGCGGCCTTCGCTGCCACCTCGCTCCTCAGCGCGTGATGAGCGAGCCGTTCGATCTGGTCGGCCAGGCGATCGGCGTAGGTGCGCTCGATCGCCTCCACGATCCGGCCATGTAGGGTTCGTCGACGATCGCCGAGGAGGCTGCCGTACGCCACCTCGTGCGTCAGCGCATGCTTGAAGGTGTACTCGAGGTCGGGAAAGATCTTGATCTCGTACAGAAACTCGGCGGACTGGAGCTGCGTGAGGCGGCGGCGCAGGTCTTCAGACGAAACGTCGGCGATCGCCTGAAGTATTTCGAACGGCACATCGGTGCCGATCACTGCGGCGGCCTGGAGCACCGCCTTTTCGTCGGGGCGCAGGCGGTCGATGCGGGCGGCGAGGAGCGCCTTCACGGTGGCCGGCACTTCGATCGCGTCCACGGACTTGAGCAAGCGGTAGGATCCGCGGTCTCCCAGCAGCACCTTCGTCTCGACCAGGGTTCGCACCCCTTCCTCGAGGAAGAACGGCGTGCCCTCGGTGCGCTGGACGAGCAGCGTCTTCAACGGCTGCACCGTCGGGTCGTTGCCTAGCAAAGCGTCGAGAAGCTGGTGCGCGCTGGCCACGGGCAGCGGGTCGATCCGCAGTTGGCGATAGTAGGTCTTCGAGCCCCAGGCGTGCTGATACTCCGGACGATAGTTGACGAGCATGAGCACGCGCGCCGCCGGCAAGGCGTCGATCAGCGCGTCCACCAGCGCCTGGGTTTCGGCGTCGATCCAGTGCAGGTCCTCGAAAACGACCACAACGGGCTGGTTCTGACTTTCACGCAGCAGCAAGCGCTTCACACCGTCCAGGATCTGCTGCCGGCGTTGCGGCGGGTCGAGCCGCTCCCATTGAGGATCATCCGGAGATACGTCGAGGAGCCAGAGGATCGCGGCCAGGACTGGTTCGAGCGCACGGTCGAGCGAGAGCAGCCTCCCCGTCACCTTCTCACGGATGAGCCGAGCTTCGTCTCGGCCTTCGATGCGGAAGTAGGTCCTCAACAGATCGATGAGCGGAAAGTACGACGCCGCCTTGCCGTAGGACACCGAGGTGCTCGCGATCACGAAGCAGTCCTGGACGCGATGCGAGTGCGTGAACTCGTGATACAGGCGCGATTTGCCGACGCCGGGCTCCCCGATCACGCCGATGACCTGGCCCCGTCCGCCCTTGGCACGGTCGAGCGCCTGGTACAACTGCTCCATCTCCGTGGTGCGCCCGACGAACGCCGTCAATCCACGTGCCGCTGCCGCCTGGAAACGCGACCGGACCGTGGACGCTCCCAGCATCTCGTATGCCTCGACGGGCTCCGTCAGGCCTTTGACCGTCATCGGACCAAGCGCTTTGACCTCGATCTGCCCTTCGACGAGGACCAGCGTCGCGGCGGTGAGCAACGTCGATCCGGGATCGGCGAGCTGTTCCATGCGCGCGGCCAGATGCGTCGTCTGTCCCACGGCGGTGTAGTCCATGCGGAGATCGCTGCCGACCGCGCGCACGACGACGTCGCCCGAGTTGAGCCCGATCCTGATCCGAACGGCACTGCCCTGGGTTCGCCGCACCTGGTCCGCGTATCGCTTCACTGTCTCCTGCATCCGCAGCGCGGCGTAACAGGCGCGCACAGCGTGATCTTCATGGGCGATCGGGGCGCCGAACAGCGCCATGATGCCGTCCCCCATGACCTGGTTGACGGTGCCCTCGTAGCGGTGAACCGCATCCATCATCAGCTCGAGGACAGGGTCGAGGATCTTCCGGGCCTCCTCGGGGTCCTGGTCGGCAAGCAGTTCCATCGACCCTTTGAGGTCCGCGAACAGCACGGTGACAAGCTTTCGTTCTCCCTCGAGCGCCGCCTTGGACGTCAGAATCTTTTCGGCGAGATGCTTCGGCGTATAGCTCTCCGGCGACCGCGGCAAAGCTGCCGCTCCGGCGGCAACAGGATGTGCGCAGGCGTGGCAGAACTTCGCCGCCGCCGAGAGAGCCGTCCCGCAGTTCGAGCACGTCCGGCCGAGCGGGCTCGCGCACTGTTCGCAAAACCGCGCCCCCTGTGGGTTGGGGTGCTCGCACCGGGGACAATTCAATGCCGAGCCTCCTGCAACAGCGGCCGGGTGCAAGCTGGGGGCCGGCGGTTCATTCGATGATCTGGTCTGCGCGAAGCAGCAGCGACTGTGGGATCGTCAGCCCGAGCACCTTGGCGGTTTTGAGATTGATGACCAGGTCGAATTTCGTTGGCCGCTCCACGGGCAGGTCACCGGGTTTGGTGCCTCTGAGGATCTTGTCGACGAAGACGGGAGCACGCCGAAAAATCGCCATGATGTTTGGACCGTAGCTCATCAACCCGCCCGCTTCGACATACTCACGCACCGGCGCGATCATGGCGAGTCGTCTGGAAAGCGCCTGGCTGGCGAACGGCGTCCGATGAAAAAACATCATTGGCGACGGAAGGACGATGACGGCCTGCGCGCGCCCCTTGGCGGCGAGCGTGAAGGCATTGTCGATGTCGTCGACGCCGTGGACGGGAAGGACCTGAAGTGAGACGCGAAGGGCGCGAGCTGCCGCCTCCGTTGCTCTCACGGGTGTCGGGTCCATCGCGACGTCCGAGATAGCGGCAAAGCGCTCGACGCTCAGGGGTCGCATGAGCTCCAGCAGTTTCCCGCTCAGCTCTGGTAAATCGAGGAAGAGCCCGGTGAGATTGCCACCCGGCCGGGCCAAGCTCTTCGCGAAACCGCTGGCCACGGGATCACTCTCGAGATCGATCGCCACGATCGGGATCACGGACGTCGATCATGATGTTCTGGCCGTCGATATGCCCGAGGTCGCGTAACGCCTGTCGAAACGCATCCGCTTGGCGTTCGGCTCGGGAATGGCAGGCATGAAGCCGATCCCGACTTTTCCTGCCACCTGCACGTCGGCCGCGGATGGCGCGGCGAGCACCGCTCCCAGCCCAGTGACAAAAGCGCGACGGTTCATCGCGGCTGCCTCCTGGCTCGCGAGATCGTAGCGCCCTGTGATCGGCTGGACAAGACACTGCCAAACTCGAGTCTGCGGAGCCAAACGTCTGGCGAAACGGGTCGCTTGGCTCTACGCTCTGAGCGCGTTCGACGCGTGAATGAAGTTCTGGAATCGTCCAACAGCAGGGGCTACCGCTACTTAGGAGTAACTCAGATGAACACGATCGCGGTCAACGACGGTACGACGATCTACTACAAGGCCTGGGGTCCCAAGAACGCGCAGCCCATCGTCTTCCATCACGGCTGGCCACTGAGCGCCGACGACTGGGACACACAGATGCTGTACTTCCTCCAGAAAGGGTACCGCGTCGTTGCTCATGACCGACGCGGCCATGGCCGATCGAGCCAGGTGAGCGATGGTCATGACATGGACCATTACGCTGAGGACGCGGCTGCGGTCGCGGCGCATCTCGATCTGCGCAACGCCATCCACGTTGGCCATTCGACCGGCGGCGGCGAAGCGGCGCACTATGTCGCGCGTCACGGCAAGGGTCGTGTCGCCAAGCTCGTGCTCATCGGCGCCGTGCCGCCGATCATGGTGAAGTCACCGGCCAATCCGGGCGGCTTGCCTATCGAGGTCTTTGACGGCCTCCGGCAACAGCTCGCCGCCAACCGCGCGCAGTTCTATCGGGATTTCGCGACCGGGCCGTTCTACGGTTACAACCGGCCGGAGGCGAAGGTGTCCCAGGGTGTGATCGAGAACTGGTGGCGCCAGGCGATGATGGGCAGTGCGAAAGCGCATTACGAGGGCATCAAAGCCTTCTCGGAGACCGACTTCACCGAAGACCTGAAAGCCATCGATGTGCCGACGCTCGTCATGCATGGCGACGACGACCAGATCGTCCCGATCGCCGATTCCGCGCCGCTCTCCGCGAAGCTCCTCAAGAAGAGCACCCTGAAAGTCTACGAGAAGTTCCCGCATGGCATGTGCACGACACACGCCGACGTGGTCAATCCCGATCTGCTCGCCTTCATCAAGAGCTGAGCCGACCAGGCCGTGAGGATCTGAAGGAGGAGACACGCAATGAAGATCGTCGTGATCGGCGGCACCGGCCGGATCGGCTCAAAGACCGTGGCCATTCTGCGCCAGGGCGGCCACGAGGTCGTCGCCGCCTCGCCCGACAGCGGCGTCAACACCATCACCGGCCAGGGCCTCAAAGAGGCGATGGCCGGCACACAGGTGGTGATCGACCTCGCCAACTCCCCCTCATTCGAGGACAAGGCGGTGCTGGAATTCTTCCAGACCTCCGGCCGCAACCTTCTGGCGGCGGAGGCCCCCGCCGGCGTCAGGCACCATATCGCGCTCTCCATCGTCGGAACCGACCGTGCTCCCGACAATGGTTATTTCCGCGCCAAGGTCGCCCAGGAGAAACTGATCGAGGCCTCGGGCATCCCCTACACCATCATCCGCTCGACCCAGTTCCTCGATTTCCTCGGCTGGATCGCCAATTCGAGTACGGATGGAAACGTGGTCAGGATTTCGCCCGGGCTGTTCCAGCCCATTGCGTCGGACGACGTCGCTGTCATCGTCGCCGATGTGGCGCTCGCGGCACCGCGAAACGGCATCATCGAGATCGCCGGCCCGGAACGAGCACCGTTCAACGAAATCGTCGCCCGCTATCTGAAGGCCGTCGGCGACCCGCGTCAGGTCGTCAGTGACCCCGAGGCTCGATACTCTGGCGGTCGGGTCGAGGAGCGGACGCTCGTGCCGCTGGGCGAAGCGCGGCTCGGCAAGATCGGTTTCGACGAATGGCTCCGGCGCTCACGGGCAAAGGCCTGACGACGGTCCCTGAAAGGAAAACATGAACAAACCCCGCTTGTACTTCCGCGCGTACCTCGCGGCACTCCTCATACTCGCAGCCGTCCCGGCCGAAGCCGCAGACGTGAAGGAGCTGTTCGCGACTGACCTCGCAGACTACCCGGGCAAAGAGGGTCGCATGATCGAGGTGTCGTATCCGCCGGGCGCACAAGACGTGGTCCATCGGCACAACGCCCATGCGTTCGTCTATGTGCTCGAAGGCCAGATCGTTATGCAGGTGAGAGGCGGATCTGCCGTCACGCTCAAGGCAGGGCAGACGTTTTACGAGGGTCCCACCGATGTTCACGTCGTGGGGCGCAACGCCAGCAACACGGAGCCGGCCAGGTTCGTCGT
>Ga0075431_100004029_pt1 | contig 14311 bp, 9 predicted proteins | sample RhiMetdeltSRZDD5_FD_75297 | JGI IMG/M metagenome (GOLD analysis project Ga0075431, IMG submission 75297) | Populus rhizosphere microbial communities from Tennessee, USA - Rhizosphere MetaG P. deltoides SRZDD5 | ecosystem: Host-associated > Plants > Roots > Rhizosphere > Soil | place: USA... | reverse complement strand
GGCGAGGCCATGGCGTGCGGTGTGCCCTGCGTGGCCACCGACGTCGGCGACTCGGCCCTCATCGTCGGCGAGGTCGGCCGCGTCGTTCCACCCCGGCAGCCCGCCGCCCTCGCGGGAGCGTGGGCGAGCCTCGTCGAGCTCGGCCCGGCCGGGCGCGCCTCGCTCGGCGAGCTGGCGCGCCGCCGCATCGTCGAGTGCTACGGGCTCGCCGCCGTCGTCGACCGCTACGAGGCGCTGTACGACGAGGTCGCCCGGCGACCGCTGGCGCAGGTGGCCTGATCGTGCCGGGCCTGGTCGGGATCCTCGAGATGGAGCGGGAGCGACGGGTCGACGTGGCCGTCTTCCAGCGCATGACGGCGTCGATCGTCCACCGGCCGTGGTATCGCGTCGACGCGCACACGAGCCCCGGCGTCGCGCTCGCGCGGGTCCACGGCGTCGTCCTCGACCCCGCGCCGCAGCCCTACGTCACCGACGACGGCCGCCTGACCATCTTCCTCGACGGCGAGGTGTACGACGACGCGGCGGCCGGGCGCCTGCTGCCGTGGATCGCGGAGACGTATCGCCGCCACGGCCCGGACTTCGCCGCCCGGCTCAACGGGTCGTTCACGGCGATCGTGCTCGACGCGGTCGAGTCGCGGGCGGTCATCGCCACCGACCGGACCGCGTCGCGCCCGCTGTTCTACTGGCAGCACGGCACCACGCTGTACGTCGCGCCGGAGCTCAAGGCGCTGCTGGCCGTACCCGCGCTCGAGCGCCGCCTCGACTGGCGCGCCGTCGCGGGGTTCCTCGCTAGCGGCTTCTGGCTCAACGGCGACACGGCCGTGGACGGCGTTCGCCGCGTCGACCACGCCACCGTCCTGACCCTCGACCGCGACGGGCTGCGGAGCCACCGCTACTGGGACTACCGGCTCCGCGAGGACGCACCGGACCGCGGCGAACGGCAGTTCGGGGAGGAACTCGCCGGGCTGGTGCGCACCGCCGTCCGCCGGCGGGTCCGCAGCCCTCATCGCTACGGCATCCTCCTCAGCGGCGGCTACGACTCGCGCGGGATCCTGGGCTGCTACCTGGCGGAGCGGCCGGATGCCGAGCTGATCACGATCTCGTGGGGCGAGGACGAGGACGTGCCGGGCAGCGATTGCTGGGTCGCCCGCGACGTGGCTGCGCGCGTCGGCGCCAAGCACCACTTCTTCCGGCTGCGTCCCGAGGCGCTCCCCGACCATCTCGAGGAGTCCGTCTACCTGAGCGACGGCATGACGGCCTCGTGCGGCAACTACCCCGAGGGCCTGACGATCTTCGCCAAGATCCGGGAGGAGCTCGGGGTGGACGTGCTGCTCCGCGGTGACGAGTGCCTCGGCTGGCACGCCGGGCCCTTCGACGACCGCACGGCTTTGCAGTCGATCGGGATCCATCCGCTGAGCGACCTCCCGGCCTACCGGACGCTCCTGAACCCGGTGCAGCACCGGCGCCTGGAGGGGCTGGCCGACGACCTCCTCGCCGAGATCCTCGCTCGGTGCCCCGCCGGCGGCGTGCACGATCGCAAGGACTTCCTGTACCTCGACCAGCGACTGACGTACTACTTGCACCCCCTCAACGCGTTCAAGACGCTCGAGGTCGAGGCGCGTCGTCCGTACCTCGACAACGACCTCCTCGATTTCGTCACGACCCTGCCGCTGCGGTACCGGCTCGACAAGGCCCTGTTCCGTCGCACCGTGGTCGGCATGTTTCCCGACCTCTTCGAGCACGTCGCCCGGCACTGGAATCTCGTCGACTGGCATCAGCGACTCGGCACGGACGCGCGACTGCAGCGGCTCGTGCAGGAGCGCCTGCACGCCTCGCGCGGCGCCCTGGCCGGCCTGCTCGCCACGACGACGCCGGTCACGGTCGACCCGAGCCGCCGCCCGGGGGGCTGCGCGACGACGCTGGCGCGCGGCATCAAGCGGCACCCCTGGCTCTACCAGCACCTGCGCCCGCTCTATCTGCGGCTGCGCAGGCGGCTGAAGGCCCGGGGCGCCGCACCAATCACCCCCGACATCGTCTTCCGCTTGCTCACCCTGACGGTGTGGAGCGAGCGGTTCCTCGACGGCGCGGCCCCGCGCGGGCCGTCGGCCCAGGAGATCTCCGCATGTGTGGCATCGCCGGAACGCTGAGCCTCGAGCCGGGTGGGCGGGTGGACGCCGCCACCGTGCGGCGGATGTGCCGCGTCCTCGCCCACCGGGGGCCGGACGACGAGGGCGTGCACGTCGACCGCGAGCTCGGCATGGGCATGCGACGGCTGAAGATCATCGACCTGGCCACCGGGCGGCAGCCGATGGCCAACGAGGACGGCAGTGTGTGGACCGTCTTCAACGGCGAGATCTACAACTACCGCGAGCTCCGCCGCACCCTCGAGCAGGCGGGCCATCGCTTCGCGACGACCAGTGACACCGAGGTCATCGTCCACCTGTACGAGGAGCACGGTGAGGACTTCGTCCAGCACCTGACGGGGATGTTCGGCCTCGCCGTGTGGGACGCCCGGCGGCGCGTGCTCCTCCTGGCCCGCGACCGCCTGGGGATCAAGCCGCTCTACTACGTGGCCGACGGCCGCCGCGTGCTCTTCGCCTCGGAGATCAAGGCGCTCTTGCAAGACGACGTGTCGCGCGAGGTGGAGCTGCAGGCGCTGGACGATTACCTCGCGCTGGGCTACGTGCCGGGCTCGCAGAGCATCTTCCGCGCGATCCGTAAGGTGCCGCCCGGCCATCTTCTGCGCTGCACGCAGGCGGGCGTGGTCGAGCGGCGCTACTGGTCGCTCGCCTACCCGGCGCTGCCGGCCCGGCCCCGGTCGCCGGCCGACTACGCCGAGGAGCTGCGCGCCCTGCTCCGGCGCGTCACCGCCGAGCACCTCCTGGCCGACGTCCCGCTCGGCGTGTTCCTCAGCGGCGGCGTCGACTCGAGCACGCTCGTCGCCCTGATGCGCGAGCTCGACGTCGACCCGCTCCGCACGTTCTCCATCGGCTTCGACGAGCGCTCGTACAACGAGCTCGACGGCGCCGGCGTCGTCGCGCGCACGTTCGGGACCGAGCACCACGAGCTGGTGGTGCGTCCCGACGCCGCCGCCCTGCTCCCCGAGCTGGTGCGCGCCCTCGACGAGCCCTTCGCCGACAGCTCGGCGATCCCCGTCTACTGCGTCGCCCGCCTGGCGCGCCAGCACGTGACGGTGGCGCTCAGCGGCGAGGGCGGCGACGAGGTCTTCGGCGGCTATCTCACCTACCGGGCGTACAAGGTGGCCACCGCCTATCGCCGGATCCCCCGGCCGCTGACGGCGCTCCTCCCGGCGCTCGTCCGCCGGCTGCCGACCTCGCATCGGCGCGTGAGCTTCGACTACAAGGCCAAGCGGTTCGTCGAGGGCGCGTACCTACCGCCGGCGGACGCGCACTGCTGGTGGAAACTCGTCTTCAGCCCTGACGCGCGCGCCACGCTGTACGCGAGAGCGCCGGCCGTCGATGACGCGGCCCGCCTCTACCGGGAGGCGTGGGACGGCTGCGGCGCGCCCGACGCGCTGACGCGCCTACAGCACATCGACCTGACCGTGTACCTGCCGGACGACCTTCTCGTGAAGGCCGACCGCATGAGCATGGCCACGTCGCTGGAGGTCCGGGTGCCGTTCGTGGACCACCGCGTCGTGGAGTTCGCCGCCGGCCTACCCCCGGATCTGAAGGTGCACCGGCTCACGACGAAGTACATCCTCAAGCGGGCGATGGCGGGCACGGTGCCGTCGCGGATCCTGTCGGGCAAGAAGCGGGGCTTCAACGTGCCCATCGCGTCGTGGCTCACGGGCGACCTCCGCGAGATGGTCCACGACGTCCTGAGCGAGGCGCGGGTGCGCCGGGCCGGCTTCTTCGACCCGGCCGCGGTGTCGGCCATGATCCGCGCCCACGAGGCCCGCGAGGCGGACTACAGCCGGAACATCTACGCGCTGCTGATGTTCAGCCTGTGGTGCGACGAGTACCTGCGCGCGCCCGCGCGATCCGAGGAGGTGCGACCGTGCGAGGCGACCCCGGCGACGGTCGCCGGGGTCCGGGTCGCCGTCAGCGGACGGTGACCGCGGTCGCGGTGACGTTGTTGCGCTCGTTCAGCTCCGAGACGGCGGCGCCGGGGTCGACCACCAGCAGCACGTAGTAGGAGCCCGGCTTGATGTCGGGCGGGATGACCTCGGTGAGCGCGTGCGGCTCGGACGCGCCGGCCGCCAGCGCCGAGACGGCCCGGCTCCGCAGCAGCACGTCGCCGGCCGAGCCGCCGGGCTTGGTCGACAGATAGATCTTCACGCGCGAGCCCGCCGAGGTCCCGGTGCCGCGGTTCGCCACGGTGAAGGCCACGTGAAACGCCCCGCCCCGTCGCAGAGCGGTCGGCATCGATACCCCGCCCGTGACGAGGTCGGGAGTCGGCGCCGAGGGCGTCGGGCGCACGACGGCGACGGCCGCGGTCGTGACGTTGTTGCGCTCGTTCCCCTCGCCCACGACGCCATCGGCGTCGGCCACGAGCAGGACGTGGTACGAGCCCGGCGTGACGTTGGCGGGCACGACCTCGGTGATCCCGTGCCACTGGGACTTCCCGGGCGCGAGCGGCGCGACGGAGCGCTCGCGCAGCAGCACGTCGCCCGCCGAGTACTTGTCGTCCGTCGAGAGGTAGATCCGGACCCTGGAGCCGGCGCCCGGGGCGGTCCCGCGGTTGGTGAGCCCGAACTGGATCGGGAATCCGACGCCGGGGTGGACCGTCGACGGCATCACGAGCGAGGTCGTCACGAGATCGGGCTTCGAGCCCGGCGTGGTGCTTGGCGCCGACGGTGCGGGCCCACTGGTCGGCGACGACGGCGCCGGTGAGGCGGGCGCGGGTAGCGCGGCGAGACAGCCGGGCAGCTGGGTCGCCGGCATCCGGCCGAGGTAGCGCTCGTCGACGGCGTCAGGACCGAAGGCGACCCCACGCGCGCCGGCCTCGTCCTGCACCTCGTAGGCGGCCCGGCAGGCGTCGGTGATGCCCACCGCGGCCGCGCGGAACTCCCGCGCGTCGGTGCCGCGCGCGTCGATGTCCGCGCCGTTGCCGCTGTGGTTGCCCGCCGCGTGTGCGCGCCCCTGCCGATCCACGATCAGGGCCTGCGCCGCGCTGGGCCGGGACGACGAATAGAAGTAGTTGTCCGTCACGTTCACGGTGGCGCGGGCGCGGACGATCGCCCCGTAGCCCGCGAAGTCCCACACGACGTTGTTCCGGAAGTCGAGCACGGTGTCCGACGGCGCCGTGGCCAGCGTGTCGTCCCACTGCACCTGCGGATTCCGGTTGTCCCCACTCACGAACAGATTGTGATGCAGCGACACACGAACCGCCCGATCGATCAGCGACTGGTTGCGGGTCCCCGAGAGCAGGGACCACTGCACCGTGACGTCGCTCGAGTCACAGATGTCGAGCGCGCCGTCGCTGGCCCGGTCGCTCGAGACGTGGTCGATCACGACCCGGTAGGCGCCGCTCTTGATCTGCAGGCCGTCCCAGCACTCGCCGGCCGCGCACGTCTTCTGCCCCGCGTTCCGGAAGCGCAGGCCGCGCACGATCACGTCGTGGGCGCCGTGGCTGCCCCACACGCTCAGGCCGTAGTCGCGCAGCGTGACGCCCGGCGCCGGGGCGCTGAAGCCGTCGATGGTGACGAAGGCGCCGCGCACGTAGAGCTGTCGCTTGAGGACGATATCGCCCGTCACCGCGAACACGATGCACCGGTGCCCCGCAGCCAGCGCGTCGCGGAGGCTGCCGGGTCCGGAGTCCGCGAGAGTGGTGACGCGGTACACCGTCTTGCCGGCGCCGCCCGGCGTGTCGGCCCCGAAGCCCTCGTACGGGGTTCCCGGGAGGCCGGTGTTCGGGCACGCGGCCGGGTCGGCCGATCCGGTGGTGACGAGCCCGAGGCAGAGCCCGAGGCCCAGGGCGAGCGCGAGCACGTGAGGGACACGGCGAGGCGCCGGTCCGCGGAGGAATGGAGCGATTCCCACCGGTGGTCGTCCTTTTCTGCGGACGACCCCCCGGTCCGGTTGGGGTCGTGAACGTCCCTTCCTTCGGCAGCCCGGCAGTCAGGCCGATTCCTGATCCGCGGCTTTGCGTCCCCGCTTCACAACGGGTTTGCCTTTGTCGAGAAAGGTCGTCCGCTGCGGCGGCGGCCCCGCAATCGTCGTGCCGGAGCGAACCATCACCCACAAGTAGCGGCCAGTGCTACCAAACGGCCGGACCAACGGCCCCGGCCACCGCACAAAGGCGTCGCGGTCATGACAGCCGCGATGCCGACCTGTGGCCACGCTGACGGTGGTCTGACCCGTCATCGCTATCACTCCCCCACCGTCCCGATGAGCGAGGAAGCGATCTCCTCGAAGTCCCGAGCCGGACAGAGGTGTCTACCATGGCGCGTCTAGCGACTGTTCCACCCCCGACCACCACCCCGGCGCTCCGGCGTCGGCGTGCGGCCCTGCCGCCGCCGGACGGCCGTCAGTCCGAGCATCCCTCGATGGCTCAACGCGTCGTGAGCGCCCTGGCGCTCCTGATGCTCAGCCCCCTGTTCGGCGCGATCGCCCTGCTCATCAAGCTGTCCAGCCCGGGCCCGGTCTTCTACCGCGGCGAGCGGGTCGGCCAGGGCCTCCGCCCGTTCACCATCTACAAATTCCGGACGATGCTCGAGGGCACCGAGCGGAAGATCGGCGCCCGCCTGATCGGCGCCGACGAACGCTACGTCTTCTGCACCCCGATCGGCCGGCTGCTCAAGCGGACCAAGCTCGACGAGCTGCCGCAGCTGCTCAACGTGGTCAAGGGCGACATGGGGCTGGTGGGGCCGCGCCCGGTGCGTCCCGTCTTCATCGAGCGCCTCAGCCAGGAGATCCCCGGCTACGCCCGGCGCTTCCTCGTGCCGCCGGGGATCACCGGCATCGCCCAGCTCCGCGGCGGCTACTACACCTCGCCGCGCAACAAGCACCGCTACGACCTCGCGTACATCCGCAACCGCTCTCTGCTCCTCGACGTCCGCCTGCTGGCCCTGACGCTCGTCAAGATCCTCGACCGCTGGCTCAGCATGGGGCTGTTCGTCCTGTTCCTCTTCCTGCTCGTCTCCTTCGTCCCGGTCAGCGTCCACCCGGTGTTCACCCTGCCCGGGCTCGGGCTGGCCATCGACGCCGTCAGCCTCGCGCTGATCCTGCTGTCGGCGTGGGTGTTCCTCAAGGTGCGGCCGGCGCCGTTCTCGCTCTATCGGTCGCCGATCAACCTGCCGATCGCGCTCTTCGTCCTCGTGACGCTCGCGTCCACCGCGCTCGCCGACCGTCCGCTCGTCGCGCTGCGCGGGGCGACCTACTACGCGGTCACGGGGTTCCTGACCGCCTTCGTCATCGTGAACACGCTGGCGACGACGACCTTCATCACCTGGATCGCCCGGGTGGTCGCGCTGACCTCCGCGGTCATTTCCCTGCTCAGCCTCTTCGAGACCTTCGCCCTGAACGCCGTGGTCGGCGCCGCCGTGGCCGGGCCCGCGCCCATCCGCCTGACGACCGTGTCGTCGATCCTCAACAGCCCGGTCGAGCTGGCCGTGTACCTCGTGCTGGGGATGCCGCTGCTGCTCGCGGAGGTGACCTCGGCCCGCGACCTCCGGCTGCGCGACTTCTGGCTGGTCTGCGCGACGATCTCCTTCGTCGGCGTCTTCCTGACCCAGACGCGTGTGGGGTTGCTCGCGCTCCTCGTGGCCGGCACCCTGTTCCTGTGCCGCCGCCGGTCCGGCGTGCTGGCCTTCGTCAGCGTCTTCCTGCTGTGCATCCTGCTGCTCGTCTCGCTCGGCTTGCCGCGGTTCACGCTCCCCGACGTCGTCGGCGACGTGGGCCGCCGGCTCGACGAGCGCACCGTGCTGCTGCAGCGGTCGCCGCTGCAGTGGCTGATCGGGACGGGCGCGAGCGGCACCGCCGAGGTCGTCGCCAGCCGCCAGGCCCCCACCGAGGCCGGCGCCCCGCGGCCACCGATGTCGAACATGCACCTCACGCTGCTCGTCGAGCACGGGGTCGTCGGCTGGCTCCTCCTGATGTGGATCGTGATCGCGACGATCCTCGCGATCCTCCAGGCCCACTACCGAGCCCGGGACGAGCGTCTCAAGACCCTGCTGTGGGCGATCCTGTCGTCCCTGGCCGGGTACCTCGTCTCGATGGCGTCGATGAACACCTTCCACCACCTGCCCAGCCAGATCTTCTTCTGGAGCCTGATCGGCATCGGGCTCGGGCTCGCCACCCGGCTCCGCCACCCGCGGCGTCAGAACGTCATCTGGCGCTTCGGCGACGCCGGCGACCGGTGAGCGCCGCGCGACTTCACCGAGGAGATCCGATTCGATGACGACCCAGCCCCACACGTACACGCTGAGCCACCTCCGCCACCTGGAGGCCGAGAGCATCCACGTCCTCCGCGAGGTCGCCGCCGAGTTCGAGCGGCCCGTGCTCCTCTACTCGATCGGCAAGGACTCCTCCGTCCTCCTCCGGCTGGCCCAGAAGGCGTTCCATCCCGGGCGGATCCCGTTCCCCCTGATGCACGTCGACACCGGCTACAAGTTCCGCGCGATGGTCGAGTTCCGCGACCTCGTGGCCCGGGAGATCGGCACGCCGCTCATCGTGTGGCGCAACGAGGCCGCCATCGCCGACGGCGCCAACCCCTTCACGCTCGGCACGCAGCGGTGCTGCGCCCTGCTGAAGACCGAGGCGCTGCTGAGCGGCCTCCGGCACCACGCCTTCGACGCCGCCATCGGCGGCGCCCGCCGCGACGAGGAGAAGTCGCGGGCCAAGGAGCGCTTCTTCTCGTTCCGCGACGAGTTCGGGCAGTGGGAGCCGAAGAGCCAGCGCCCGGAGCTGTGGAACCTCTACAACGCGCGGCTGGCGCCCCGGGAGTCGATCCGGGTCTTCCCGCTCTCGAACTGGACGGAGCTCGACGTGTGGCAGTACATCTACGTCGAGAAGATCCCCATCAACCCGCTCTACTACGCCACCGAGCGCGACGTCGTGGTCCGCGGTGGCCAGCTCATCGTCCTCGACGGCGCGTTCGCGGTCGGCGAGCGCTACGCCCCCCGGCCGGACGAGACGGTCGAGCGGGTGCTGTGTCGGTTCCGCAGCCTCGGCTGCGTGCCCTGCTCGGGGGCGATCCGCTCCGGCGCCACGACGCTGGAGGAGATCGTCGAGGAGATGATGGTCACGCGCACCTCCGAGCGCGGCACGCGCGTCATCGACCACGACGCCGACGGCTCCATGGAGACCAAGAAGCGCGAGGGGTACTTCTGAGATGACGACCGCGACCCGGCCCCGCATCGGCGAGGTCCTCGAGCGGAACGCCGCCCGGGACCTCCTCCGCTTCTCGGCTCTCGGGAGCGTCGACGACGGCAAGTCGACGCTGATCGGCCGCCTCCTCTACGACGCCAAGTCGATCCACGAGGACCACCTGCAGGGCCTCCGGGCCGACTCGGCCCGCGTTGGCACCGGCCCCGAGCTCGACTTCGCCCTGCTGACCGACGGCCTCAAGGCCGAGCGCGAGCAGAAGATCACGATCGACGTCGCCTACCGCTACTTCTCGACGCCGCGGCGCAACTTCATCATCGCCGACACGCCCGGCCACGAGCAGTACACTCGGAACATGGCCACCGGGGCCTCCACGGCGAACCTGGCCATCGTGCTGATCGACGCCCGGCGAGGCGTCCTGACCCAGACGCGGCGCCACTCCTTCATCGCGGCGCTCCTCGGCATCCCCCGGCTGCTCATCGCCGTGAACAAGATGGACCTGGTCGGCTACGCGCAGGAGGTCTTCGACCGGATCGTCGCCGACTACCGGGAGTTCGCGACGCGCCTCGGCGTCCTCGACCTCACGTTCATCCCGATCAGCGCGCTGCAGGGCGACAACGTGGTGAGCCGCTCCGCGGCGATGCCGTGGTACCACGGCGAGTCGGTCCTCGAGCACCTGGAGAACGTGTACATCGGCAGCGACCGCAACCTGATCGACTTCCGCCTGCCGATCCAGTACGTCATCCGTCCCCACCTCGACTTCCGCGGCTTCGCCGGGCAGATCGCCTCCGGCGTGGTCAAGATCGGCGACGAGGTGCTGGCGGTGCCCTCCATGAAGGCCAGCCGCATCGCATCGATCAGCAGCTTCGCCGGCGAGCACGACCACGCGTTCGCGCCGATGTCGGTGACGGTGACGCTCGAGGACGAGATCGACGTCTCCCGCGGCGACATGCTCGTGCACGCCCGGAACGTGCCGCGGATCCAGACCGACTTCGAGGCCATGGTGGTCTGGATGGCCGAGACCCCCATGCAGCCCGACCGGACCTACCTGATCAAGCACACGACCCGTACCACGCGGGCGACCATCGAGCGGATCGAGTACGGCGTCGACGTCGACACGCTGAGCCGGGTGCCGTCGGCGCCCCTCACGCTGAACGAGATCGGGCGCGTGGCGCTGCGCACGACGCGCGCGCTGTGCCTCGACCCGTACTCCCGCAACCGGCTCACGGGCAGCGTCATCCTCGTGGATCCGGTGTCGAACGACACGGTCGGCGCCGGCATGGTCATCGACCGGATGCCGGAGGCGCAGCGACGCGGCCCCCTCGCCGACGCCGCCCCGCGATCGCAGCACATCGCCCGCGAGGCCAGCCGGATCACCCACGACCACCGCGAGCGCCTCCTCGGCCAGCGGGCCGTCACGGTGTGGCTGACGGGGCTCTCCGGCTCGGGTAAGTCGTCCATCGCCGCCGCGGTGGAGGAACGCCTCGTCGAGGCCGGGCGCCACGTCGTCGTCCTCGACGGCGACAACCTGCGCTTCGGGCTGAACCGCGACCTGTCCTTCTCGAAGGCCGACCGGGCCGAGAACATCCGCCGCGCCGCCGAGGTGGCGCGGCTCTTCAACGGCGCCGGCACGATCGTGCTGGTCCCGGTGATCTCCCCGTTCCGGGACGACCGCGACCACGCCCGCGCGATCGTCGGCGCCGACCGCTTCTACGAGGTCCACGTGGCCACGCCGCTGGCGGTCTGCGAGGCGCGCGACCGCAAGGGCCTCTACCGGAAGGCCCGCGCCGGGGAGATCGAGGAGTTCTCGGGGGTGTCGTCGCCGTACGAGCCTCCCGAGGACCCGTTCCTGCGCCTCGACACCACGGGCCGGCCCCTCGACGAGTGCGTCGACGAGCTGCTCGCGCACCTCGTCCCGTTGATCGATCGGCCCCGAGGAGACGTCCGATGACGGCTCGCCCCAACTTCTTCATCGTCGGCGCCCCGAAGTGCGGGACGACGGCGCTGAGCCACTACCTCCGCCGGCACCCCCAGATCTTCTTCTCGCTGCCCAAGGAGCCGCACTACTTCGCCACCGACCTGCCGAGGTACCGGATGGCGACACACGAGTCGGCCTACCTGGAGTACTTCCGCGACGCGGGCCCGCAGCACACCGCGGTGGGCGAGGGCTCGGTGTACTACCTGTACTCGACCGAGGCCCTGTCGAGGATCCGGGCCTTCGACCCCGAGGCGAAGATCATCGTCATGCTCCGCAACCCGGTGGACATGGTCTACTCGCTCCACGCGCAGCTGCTCTACAGCGGCAACGAGACGGAGCGGGACTTCGCGCGGGCGTGGGGCCTTCAGGAGTTGCGCGCCCGGGGCCACCACGTGCCCCCGAAGTGCCACGACGTGAAGATCTTGATGTACCGCGAGGTCGCGAGCCTCGGCGCCCAGTGCCAGCGACTCCTCGAGGTCTTCCCGCGTCGCCAGGTCAAGTTCGTGCGCTTCGAGGACTTCAAGGCCCGGACCGCGGAGGTCTACGGCGACGTCCTCGCGTTCCTCGGGGTCGAACCGGACGGGCGCCGGCACTTCGAGCCCGTGAACGAGAGCAAGGTCCATCGCTTCCAGCTGCTCGGACAGTTCACGCAGCGGCCCCCGGCGGCGCTGGTCCGGCTGGGGGGTCGCTGCGCGCGCATGCTCGGCCTCCGCCGGCTCGGGCTGCTGCGGCGGCTCCGCGAGGTCAACAGCCAGGCCTACGCGCGGCCGCCGCTCGACCCGGCGCTCCGGCAGCGGCTCACGGAGGTCTTCCGCGACGACACCCTCCGGCTGGCCCGCGTCCTCGACTGGGACGTCGCCGAGGTCCGGGCGTGAGCGTCCTGACGGCGGCGCGCGCCGCGTGGCGCGGCAGGCCGGGACGCCGGCTCGCCGCCCTCGAGGAGACGGCGCCGGTGCGACTGCTGGTCCCGCCGGCCCGGGGGCCCGAAACTGCCCTCGAGCGGGCGATCGTGGAGACCCTCACCGCGCGGGGGCCCCAGGGCGTGCGGCCCCTCGTGTCGCTCGTCGCGCGGACGATCTACCGGAACGAGCTCGCCGACGGCGGCTGGCTCGTCGATCTCGGCATGCTCGGCGAGCGCGTGTTCGTGACCGACGTCGTCCGCACCCTCGCGGCCGGGCACGGCGTGCTGTGGGACGTCGGCGGCCCGGCCGAGGCGACGAGGTCGCCTCGACCGGCACCGTGAGGCGGGGACTAGCGGACCGTCGTCGCGGTCACCCGGACGTTGTTTCCCTCGTTCGACTCGCCGACCCGGCCGGCCTGGTCGATGACGAGCACCACGTAGTACGACCCGGCCTTGACGCTCGTGGGGATGACCTCGGTGAGCGCGTGAGACTGGGACGCGCCGGCGGACAGGGCGCCGATCGTACGGCGGCGCAGCAGCACGTCGCCGCCAGAGACGCCGGTGTCGGGCGAGAGATAGATCGTGACCTGGAAGTTGGTCGCGGCGGTCGTCCCGCGGTTGGTGATCCCGAAGTGGATGGGGAACTCGCCGCCGCGGCGCAGGGTCACCGGCATGGCGAGCGACGTCACGACGAGGTCGGCCTTCTTGGTCGTGCTGGGCGGTGGCGTCGAGGCGGGCGGGGCCGCCGACCCGCTCGCCGCACAGCCCGGGAGCGTCGCCGGCAGCTTGGCCAGGTACGCCTGGTCCACCGAGTCGGGATCGAGGTCGACCCCCCGCGCCCCGGCGTGGTCCTGCACCTCGTAGGCCGCCCGGCAGGCGTCCGACGTGGCGACCGAGGCGAAGGAGAACGCGCTGTCCTCGGTGCCCTCGGCGTCCACGTCCATGCCGTTCGTCGCGCGGTTCCCGGCCGCGTGCGCGCGCCCGCGCGTGTCGACGAGCAGGGCGAGCGCCGTGCTGGACGGGGTGTGGTAGTAGTTCCGGACCACGTTGGCGGTGGCGTTCCGGCGCACGATCGTGCCGTAGGCGGTGAGATTCCAGAGCAGGTTGTTGCGAAAGTCCAGCACGGTGTCGGCGGGACGGGTCGACAGGGTCTCGTCCCACTCCGCCTGGGGCTGACGGTTCAGCCCGTTGATGAACAGATTGTGATGCATGGAGATCCGGGACGACCGCTCGACCAGCGACTGGTGCCTGGTCCCGGAGATGATCGACCACTGGACGGTGACGTCGCGGGAGCCGGAGATGTCGAGCGCGCCGTCGCTGGCCCGGTCGCTCGAGACGTGGTCGATGACCACCCGCTGGGCGCCGCTCTTGACCTGGATCCCGTCCCAGCACTGTCCCGCGCCGCACGTCTTCTGTCCGGCGTTCCGGAATCGCAGCCCGCGGAGGATGACGTCGTGAGCGCCCATGTCGCCCCACACGCTGATGCCGTAGTCGAGCAGGGTGATGCCGGGCGCGGGCGCGCTGAACCCGTCCACGGTCACGAAGGCGCCCTCGACGTAGAGCTGCCGCTTCAGGACGATGTTCCCGGCCACATCGAAGACGATGCAGCGGTTGCCGGACTTGAGTCCGTCGCGCAGGCTGCCCGGTCCGGAGTCGGCGCGGTTGGTCACGCGATAGACCGTCTTGCCGGAGCCGCCCGGCGTCGTGGCGCCGAATCCCTCGTAGGGGGTGCCGGGAAGCCCGGAGTTCGGGCAGGAGGCCGCCTCGGCGACGACGGGGAGGAGCATGGCCAGCAACAGGATCAGCAGCAGTCTCATCAGTGGTCGTCCTTAGCGGACGACCCGGTCGGTGGTGGTCGCCTCGAACTCCCCTCTCCCGCGTCGGCGCCAGTCAGGCCGATTCCTGCTGGGCACGTGCTTCCTCTCGAGTGAGCAGGGGTCGTCCGCTGCGGCGCCCCGCGGCAACCGTCGTGCCGAATCGAAAATGACGCGTAAACCTTGGAAGTTGGCCGGCGATACGCATTTTTTCAATCGTTTCGCGTCATGACCATGACAGACCGCGCGTTGTTCTGTCGTCATTACAGCAGGGACGGACAGTTCCGTGATGGGACAGTCCAACCGCATCGGGATGTTTCCGGGTCGG
>Ga0075431_100004025_pt1 | contig 14322 bp, 24 predicted proteins | sample RhiMetdeltSRZDD5_FD_75297 | JGI IMG/M metagenome (GOLD analysis project Ga0075431, IMG submission 75297) | Populus rhizosphere microbial communities from Tennessee, USA - Rhizosphere MetaG P. deltoides SRZDD5 | ecosystem: Host-associated > Plants > Roots > Rhizosphere > Soil | place: USA... | reverse complement strand
TGCAGCCTGCGGCACCCGGGCGTTCGCCGGCGCGCCGCCGCTGAACTCATACGCCGTCAGGCGACCGAGCCACTGAAGAGCGCCCGCGAGGCGAAGAGCATTTCTCAGCGTCCGTGCCAACTGGCCCTACTTTGGCCCTATCGGCATTGATCGTTTCTGTCCCGGAGGCAGAACCGGTCGTGGGTCAACTCAGGCGGCGACTGGACCCGGCAGCACAGCAAGGTGTGCCGCCGCACATCACGCTGCTCTTCCCGTTCGCCGCTCCGGACACGATCGATCCGGGCACTATCGCCGCCATCAAGGCAGCGATCTCGCCCTTCCGGTCCTTTTCGTTCCAGCTGCCGAACGCCGCACGGTTCCCGGAGACGCTGTACCTTCAGCCGCTACCTTCGGCGCCTTTCGTCGCGCTTACCCAAGCGTTGGCCGCTGCGTTTCCTGGCTTCCCGCCCTACGGCGGCGAGTTCTCGGACATCATTCCCCACCTAACAGTCGCCCAGGGAACGTCGCTGGAGCTCGATTCGGCACACACTGAGCTCCTATCGGCGTTGGCCGCACACGGCTCCCCCCGTTCCACCTGCAGGGCGGTCGACCTCATCGAGAACTCCTCAGGTCGGTGGAGGCCGGTTCAGCAAATCCAACTTGGACCGCCGTGACCGGTCGCCCAACCCCTCGCTGCAGCGGACAACGCTGCACTCATACACCGTTAGACGACGCTCGGAAACTCGTACTTCCACGCGACAGGGAGACAGCTTTGAATCAAGTGAAGCGAATGGAGCTCATTGAGCAAATCAACGGCCTTGGCGGCATCGATTGGGACCAACCTCTTCCGGTCGTCTCGCTCGAAGACTTCTTCGCCGGGAACGACGACCTCGGTTCTATCGGGTGCAATCTCAACGAACATCCAGGTCTTGCTCGCTTCTACTCCACTCTCAAGTCGGTTCGGGATCGCTTTGAAGTCCAAGACGTCCTCGTCCAGATCTCCGAGGTCGACCCCGACGACTCGAGCATGTGGCCGTTCTCCGAGAGGATCTACATCCTCACCGCAGCACACCCGGAGCAGGTCGCTCCCTGGCTCGCGACACTTCAGCCCTCCGAAGTCACCTCTGGTTGGTCAAATGGCAGGCCTTCATCGGTACCTGACGAGCATCCAGACCACGCGGTCGTCGCTGCTTGGTGGGATTGACCCGGCTCAAGACCCCCCACGCGGCATTTCGCCAGGCGTTGCCTAGCCCCTCGCTGCAGCGGACAAGGCTGAACTCATACGCCGTTAGGCGACTCGGGAATCGGCAGTGAGAACCACGGCACTCCTCGGAACAGCTGTCGTCGCGTCTCTCGTGGCTTGCACTAGCAGAGCTCCTTGGCTCGGCCGAATCGATGTCCTGCCTGGCATTTCAGTTGACATTCCCACCGGCTACTGCGTTGCCACATACTCGGGCTCTGGCGTCACGCTCTACGTGGTCCGCCACTCGCCCGATAGCGAGGACGTCGCTAGCTTCTACTCCGCCTATCAGCCCGACTTTCCTCTCGACTGTTCACCAGCCCGAAAAACAACGTACCCAAGGAATGGCCTTCTCTTCACCGAAGTACGCGGTGCCGATGGCTGCGCCGAGTTCCTCATTCACCTGCCTGCTCCCCATCAGGACCTAGGCGCGCTGCACCTTGGGTTCGACGTCGGCGCTGCGGACGACCCAGCCGCAGCGAACGACATTCTCCGATCTGTTCGGCCGTACTCGCGGCATCGCAGCCACTCGCCTGCCAAGCCTCCCGACTGCGACGCACTTGGCGAGTCGCCTAACCCCTCGTTGCACCGGACGGCACCCGGGCGCTTGCCCGGGCGCCGCCGCTGAACTCACACGCCGTTAGGCGTCACGATCGCCAGCCGTGCTTCCTTTCACGCTCGAAGAGCTTCGCGCGGCAACCGCGTACAGCTTCAACTGCCGCGCAGCCGTTGCTCGTGACGATGGCCGCGCAGGACGCGTACTGCGCGAGCTCAGACGCAGCCCGAGGTTCTCGGTCGAGGTGGACATGCCCCACTATGGATCGGGGACAGCCTCGTATCGCGACTTGTTCTGCTACCGCCGTCCCAGTGCCAAGAAGATTGAAGCCCACGCAGCAGAACGGCGGCCTCTCGAGATCGACGGAGTGTGCTTGTACGTCTCAGAGCTTCTCCCAGCCGCTACCTGGTCTCACCAGGCTCGCACGTACACGTATCGCCTCGACAACGGCGGCAAGCCCGTGCTCAACTCCTTCGGCCACACCTTTCTGTCTCCAACCGATCTCCTTCGACTACCATCTGGCAGCTGGAACGACGTCGACAAGGCGATCTGGCAGGCACTCAATACTGAGCAGTTGCTCGTGCTTGGCTCGGAACAACTTGCGCAGCCGCTTCCGGCCGACCTCACAGTCGACTCTTGGCTGCCTTCGCTTTCGGGTCGGCCGCGACTCACGTTGTTTGACGCCATCTTCTTCTGGGCTGACTAACAACCACGGGTCATTTGTTGCGTGACGCCTATCCCCTCGTTGGAGCGGACGCTGAACTCAAACACCGTTAGGCGGCACTCGATACGTCAGCCGTAGCTTCGACGTCCTCAAAAAGACATGGGCGACTTCGGCACCGTGAGGGACTACCGATTCGCCATTGCTGAGGTCCTCAATTCTGGCGTCTCGCCGAGGCAGTCAGAGCTTCTCCGAGCCCACCTTTGGGCACCCGGCTACAGCGCAAGCTCGGCAGAGCTCGCGGACGCTGTCGGCTACGGAGGCTGGAGAACAGCGAACTTCCAGTACGGTGCGCTAGCCCATCGAGTCGCCGTCGAACTAGGGGTCTTTCAACCGCCTCGTGGCTACTGGGCCAATGTTCTCATCAAGTGGGCTGCCGACACCGTGCGGTCACCACTTGGACACGCGCGGTTCATCCTGCGTCGCGAAGTTGCAAGAGCACTGATCGACTTGGGCTTCGGTGACGCGCCGCCTAACCCCTCGTCGCAGCGGATGGCACCCGGGCATTCGCCCGGGCGCCGTCGCTGAACTCAGACGCCTTAGGCGACACGGTCTAGAGTCGTGACATGCATGTACCCGTGATCAGAGGGGTGATCGACCGCCGAGTCCTGGTCAATTTCCGTGTAGAGCCCTCGGCTCTCGCGGCCATGCTCCCGCCCCCGCTTCGACCCAAAATCGTGGGTGGCTACGGCATCGCCGGCATCTGTCTCATCCGTCTGCGCGACATCCGCCCCCGCTACGTCCCTAGCGCGTTTGGTGTCTCGTCAGAGAACGCTGCGCATCGGATTGCGGTGCAATGGGACGAAACACATGAAGGGGTCTTCATCCCAAGGCGGGACACCTCGTCGGTGTTCAACGCTCTTGTCGGGGGCCGAGTCTTCCCAGGTGTTCACCACCGCGCACGCTTCTCGGTCCACGAAGTCCACCCCAGGTACTCCATCAGCGTCGCCGACGCGACAGAGACGCCCATACTCCGGATCGAAGCGAGCGCGGGGCTGCCTTTCCCCAGTACCAGCGTGTTCTCTTCGCTCGCCGAGGCTTCGAGCTTCTTCGCAGCAGGCTCAATAGGCTTCTCGCCGTCGCGTCAGCCTCACACCCTCGATGCCCTCGAGCTCCGAACGCACACTTGGGAGATGGAGCCACTCTCGGTCACCAGCGTCTCTTCGCGCTTCTTCGAGGACCCTTCGAGATTCCCGCCTGGCAGCGTCGAGTTTGACTCAGCCTTTCTCATGCGCAACATCAACCACGAGTGGCACAGCCGTGAACCGCTCTACTGCGGGCAGCAGTCGAGGCGTGTCGCCTAACCCCCTCGTTGCAGCGGACCTCAGACACCGTTAGGCGACCAGGGAGCCAACCATGACCACAGAAGCGCTGTTGCGGAAGATCCGCGTCGCTCGACCGTGTCCGACCAGCTGGAGCGATATGGCTGGTGACGGGCGCGTGCGGTTCTGCGGTCTCTGTAGGAAGAACGTCTACAACTTCTCGGCTCTAACCTCCCAGGAAGCCCTCGAGCTCTTGCAGTCCAGGGCCGGAACCATTTGTGGCCTTCTCTACCGCCGCACCGACGGCACCATCATCACATCGGACTGCCCGGTTGGTCGCCAGATCGTTATGGCGAGACTGGGGCGCCGTCTCTTGGCTACCGCAGCAGGATTACTCCTCTCGTTGGGCGGACGGCTCTTGACCCCCGACTTCAAGGCCCGCGTCACGGCGACCAGGATCGCGGCCTCAGCGGCCACTTCTACGGCGCAGCACCCTCCGCTCACACCAGACCAAGCAGAGGCGCGTCAACTGCTCGGCTCACTCGGATACATCCAGTGAACGCAAGACGCACCACGTGCGGCTGGTCGCCCAACCCCTCGTTGCAGCGGACAACACCCGTGCATTCGCACGGGCGTTGCCGCTGAACTCAGACGCCGTTAGGCGGCAATCGGAGCGCTCGTGTTTGTCCAGTACCAAGCTGTCGAGGTCGTGGCACTCGATAACACCACCGAGCGAGCGCTCATGCTTCCCAGCCACAGCGGCACTCGCCCGCCGCGGCTCGGCGACACTGGCACGATCGTCGACATACCCGGACCGGGGACCTTCACCGTCGAGGGCTTCGAGAACAAGCAGACAATCTGGCTCGCCGACTTTCGCGAGTTCGAGCTCGCTCCGGTAGGCCCAGTCAACTTTAGTGTCGAGTACGTGGCACGGCTCAACGGCAGAACCTACGTCTTCGCCAGGCTTCTCGGCAGCAAGACGTTTAGTGTCGTGACGCCCTCGAAGCTCGCTGGAGCCGCAGTCGACCCCTTCCTCGAGATCCCGCGAAGGCTCGACTCAAGCGGAGCGCCGGTTCTCGATGTCTTCGCCTTTCGTCTCACTCATGACGACGACGCCGGACGCTTTGTTTCTGGTAAGGAAGTGCAGCTCACAACGTTCTAGCATTGCCGCCTCGTTGCAGCTGGAGCACATTCCCTGACTCTTTCACCGTTGTAGAGCCAACCGACTTCGAAGGTAGACGTGCCATCGATTTCGCCATCCCATTGACCTTCGCCCAAGTCTGGCTGCACCTTCGCGACTCCGACCGCGCCAAGGAGTTCACACGCATCGGGCTGGCACAGGCGCCCGAGCAGGCGACGCTTCTAAGACGCGACTATCAACGCATACTCGTCGCCGCCTAGCCCCTCGTTGCGGCGGACAACGCTGAACTCATGCGCCGTTAGGCGACAGGAGGAGCAGAATTGGTTGACTCAAGAGCGGTGAGCAGAGAGAGCAAGAGCGAGATCCTGCGAGCGTCATGGGCGCCGTGGCTCGTCTTCCTGCTCCATGTCTTCATCTCCCGAGTCCTCAACGCGTACATCCTGTTCCCACCGCTCGACATCCCTATGCACTTCTTTGGTGGCGTTGCCATCGCGTACTTCCTCGCCGCATGTCTCCGTGCCCTTCCCGCTGACGCCATGTCTCTTCAGGTCCGCCACAGGCTGGTGCCTCTTCTGATCTTCTCTCTCACATCAACAGCCACAGTGTTCTGGGAGTTTGCAGAGTTCTTCTCTGACCTCCTGATCGGCACCCATGCCCAGCTTGGGCTTCAAGACACTCTCCTCGACATGGCGCTCGGGGCAGCCGGCGGACTTTCCTTCCTCGGAATGGCCGTTCGCTCCCGAACCCTCCTCGCGGCTCAGGGCTCTCAGGGCGCCTCTGGACCATCGGGGCCTGTCGCCTAACTCCTCGTTGCAGCGGACAACACGTGGCATTCGTCCGGTTGTTGCGCTGAACTCATACGCCGTTAGGCGACGCTCGGAAGGTTCGTGAGTAGTCCGTCTCTGCTGCCCGAAAGACTGCTCGCGGTCGACTGGCCTCGTGTAGCGCTTTGCGGTTTGGTCACGGGATTCGTGTGGCACTTCCTATCAGCAGTCGCCTTGGGCCTCGTTGGCGACGAGTTCCTCGCAGCCTTGGTCCACGGCGGAAAGGCTCCGTCCTCTCCGCTCTTGTTTGTCGCCATCGATCTCGGCATGGGTGTTTGGGCGGTATGGCTCTACGCATCCCTTCGTACACGGCGATCGAGTCGCATGCGCACAGCAGGCGCAGTGGGAGCCGCTTGGTGGACTCTGAAGACCCTACAAAGTGCCAAGTGGGCAGGGGTCGCTGCCATCCCATGGCGCGCTGCACTCGGTCCGCTACTCGCCACGCTTCCGGCCGCGCTCGTAGCCACGGCAGTGGGTTCCTGGCTGTTCGATCACCGCAAGGATTCGCTGCCTACTTCCTCCGGCGGAATCCGTTCGCCAGATACCGAATGACAACGGCTAGCAACGTCAGAGGGGCGTCGTTTCACCGCTCGTTAGGCCGCAATCGGACCAATCGCGGCTGGTGACGCTCAAGACCCGCCTTGGTCGCTGCCCTTGGCGGCTTTCTCGCCGCATTCGGTCTCATTCTCGCGACCATGGCGGTGTCTGGTGCTGTCAGCGGCATCCTTGAGACCGGCTGGTACAAGGGCAAACGAGGGGTTAGGCGACCAGCCACGAACGCTCAGTAGCGGAGATTGCGCCGAAGCACCGCCGAAGTCGCCAAGAGAGGAACCCGAGGAGACCCGCGTGTCAACGCCATCTCAAGACGACCTCATCCAGAGAGCGAAGGACTATCTCGCGGCGATCGAACGAGGCGCCCCCTTTGAGGAGGTCTCTCTCTTCTTGACGTCCGACTGCGTGCAGGAAGAGTTCCCTAACCGCCTCGTCCCCAATGGCGCTCGTAGGACTCTTGAGGACATGCGGGCGGCAGCTGATCGGGGCTCCAAGGCAGTCGAGAGCCAGCGCTATGAAGTCCTCGAGGCTGTAGTACAGGACGAACGTGTGGCTCTCGAGGTTCGGTGGACTGCGAAGGTTCTGGTGCCTTTCGGTAACCTCAAGCCTGGCAGCTCGATGACTGCCCGATTCGCGGTTTTTCTTCTCTTCCGGGGCAACCGCATTGCACGTCAGCACAACTACGACTGCTTCGATGCGTTCTAGTTAGAGTCAAGAACCCGCGAACCTGGGCGACCTGACGGCTAACACCTCGTTGCACCGGACGCTAAACTCTCACGCCGTTCGGCGACACGGTCACCTCCTGTGACTTATGACAGGGCGGAACGCGCCGGATCGGCTCGAAGGTCTCTGCGCACACGGACAACCGAAGGAGACTCCATATGCGAAAGGCCGCTGTTCTGGTCGCTGGCGCCGCCCTTCTGATCTATGCAACTCCGGCCGCGCCTTCAGACAGTGCCACCCTAGAGCTCTGCGCTGGCCTCCCGCTGGATAGTCTCCTCCGCGCGGCAGCACCTCAGTCGTTTGCAGCCAGCTCCAAAGGAATACCTGGGTATGCTCATACTGCCGATCTCGCGGATAAATCGCTATGCAGCTCGATTTCCGAGCCGCTCACCGTCACTCCAGAAGAGAGCGTCGGCTTCGCCAAGAGGTTCTGCGGCCTTCTCCGAGCGGAGCTTGACCATCGCGACGGCGGAGCCAAGGAAGCGATCTTGGGCGGTGGCGATCCGACCGATTCCGCTCCACCGAGCTTTGGGTCCTGCGACTTCTTCGCCCAAGACGGCGCAACGACGATTTCGGCTCGGGCGGTCTACACCCTCCAGCCAGACCATTCGACCAGGCTGCTGGTCATGGTCAGCGCTTGGTGAAAGCAGCGGACACTGAGCTCAATGGCCTTTAGGCGTCACTCGGAGCCGGCGGTGATCTTCAAGCAATGCTACTGATCCTGCTGCCAGGCCTCGACGGCAGCGGCCAGCTCTTCGAGCCCCTGATCAACGAGCTACCCAGCGCGCTGACTGCCCACGCACTCTCCTACCCGAGCGAGGGTGACCAAACCTACGACAAGCTTCTCACTCATGTCCGACCGGCTCTCCCGAAGGCGGAAACGTTCCTCCTTCTCGGTTGGTCCTTCTCCGGCCCGCTGGCGCTCATGGTCGCTGCAAGCCCGCCGTCAAACTTACGCGGCGTCATCCTCTGTGCGTCCTTCGAATCGAATCCACATCCCGCCCTAGGTTGGCTCGCGCCGATCGCAACGCCTCCTCTGTTCCGCGCCTTTCCCTTCTTCTCACAAGCCAAAGCGCTGCTCGGCGGCTACTCCAATCCCGTCATGCGTCGGCAGCTCGCCGAGGCACATGCACAGGCAGGCCCTGCCGCCCTCGCCAAGCGCACTCGTCAAGTGCTTCGGCTGCCCCATACCGATCTCGCCAAGAACTGCAAGGTGCCCATCCTGTACCTTGCCGGAACTCGTGACGCTGTCGTGCCCCGGCGCAACGCTGCCGCCATCAAGCGTTCTGCGCCAACCGCACAGATAGTCGACATCCCAGGTCCGCATCTCCTGCTCCTCACGCACCCAGCGATCGCTGCCAAGGCAATCGCCAGTTTCGCCGCCGTTCAGAGTGACGCCCAACCCCTCATTGCAGCGGACGCTGAGCTCGTACGCCGCTAGGCATCGGCCGGTAGCATGCGTGCCCTACACATCGACAGCGAGGAGCCGTTCGCCAGCGTCTTTTCGGGAATCGCAGCAGACTGGGCGTCGCTACACTGGCTGACCAGCTTCCAATGCACCCCCTGGGACAGCGCATGGCTCTGGGAAGGTCCCGGTGAATCGGTACCAATCGAGCCCAACCTCCTTCACATCGCTTCCATCGTGGACACTTCCATGGTGGTCTGGCGCCAGGGGACGCTGCCAGCGCTCATCGAGAAACTCGTCTTCTTCGACGAGTGGTCTTGGCTCATTGGGTTCGACGCCGAGTCCCACTGGGTCGAGCCGATCGTCGGTCAACTCGCCGAAGCCGACTGGGGCTCAGTGCCGTTTCTCGACCAAGTCGACAGTCTCAGGGGCCTTGTGATTGTGCAGCCGTCTGAAGGCCACTGGGTCGTCTACCCTTCCCGCACGGAGTGGTTTGATCGTCTCGCTGCGCGCCCCGACTGTCACCCCGTCGAGCGGAATGAGTGGCTGCGACGTTACGAGCCGTAGGCGCCTTGATGCCTAGCGCCTCGCTGCAGCGGACAATACACGGGCGTTCGCTCGCGTATTGTCGGTGAACTCATACGCCGTTGGCGTCACGGTCCCCGCCGTGGCCACCGAACGCCCGCAGAAGAGTATCGTCGTTGCCCCACCAGCCGCGAGGTCCACATGCAGCAAGCAGAGGTCTCCGCAATATCGCCCTTCTTCATCGTCCGGCACGTGCCGACATCTCTATCGTTCTACACAGATCGTCTCGGATTCACTATCACCTTCCAGGGGCCCTCACCTGACGACATCTTCTTCGGCATCGTTCGAAGGGGCGGTGCGCAGATCCTCCTGAAAGACGTCGGCGTGGATCCGGTGCCAAACCGCACGCGAGATATCAAGAAGGGCATCGCGCGGTGGGACGCCTTTGTCTACTCCCCGGACCCCGACGCCTTGGCTGCTGAATTCGCTTCGCGCAATGTCGCGTTCTTCGAGCCACTCAACGACACCGATGACGGCCTGCGTGGCTTCGAGATCGAGGATGCCGATGGCTATGTCTTGTTCTTTGGTCGCCTCCGGTGAACGGGGGGCGCAGCATTCTCGGCGTTACGCCTAACCCGTCCTCCCAGTGGACGTTGAACTCAATGGCCGCCAAGCGTCGGAAGCGCCTTTCACACTCAGCCAACATCGGAGGTTCGAATGCGACGAGTCACGGGCATTGGCGGCATCTTCATGAGCGCCAAGGATCCCAAGGCCCTGTGCGATTGGTACAAGAAGCACCTCGGGATCGACGTTCAGCCCTGGGGTGGAGCAGCTTTCGACTGGGTTGACTCCGAAGGCAACCCGACCAAGGGAACCACGGCCTGGTCGATCGGTCCAGCGGACGGCAAGCACTTCGCTCCGAGCAAGTCGACCTTCATGGTCAACTATCGAGTCGAAGATCTGGCAGCACTTCTCGAAGCACTGCGCGAGGAAGGTTGCCATGTGCTCGAGAAGGCCGACGACTCGGAGTACGGCAAATTCGGATGGGTCATGGATCCAGAGGGCAACAAGGTTGAGCTCTGGCAACCGCCACAAGGGCAATGAACATCGGTTGCGTGGCAGCCAATGAAGAGGCGGCACGACGGGTCCGCGAGCTCCTCGCATCGCGGAACGACGTCTCCGAGCGCCGCATGTTCGGCGGGCTCGCATTCATGGTCTCCGGTAACATGCTCTGCGCCGTCGGAGCTGACCACCTCATGGTCCGCGTCGGGCGCGACCAATACGAAGACGCTCTCCGGCAGCCTCACGCAAGAGAGATGCGATTCACCGGCCGGGCAATGCCCGGGTACGTGACCGTCGACCCACCTGGCTACTCATCGGACGAAGCCGTTGGCCGGTGGGTTGCGACAGCCCTTCGCTTCGTGATCACGCTGCCGCCGAAGTAGCTGCACGACGCAGCACCTCGGAATGACCGATTGCCGGTCTATCAGGATTCGAGGCTGTAGCCACCCGCCATGGCGCCGGCACCGGCTTTGTACCTCCGGCGCGGGTCGAGATACATGACAGTGAATACGGGGATGCTCCCATGAACACCAAAGCTGTTGCACTCGCCATTCTGATTCTCGCCGTCGCGTTGGCCGCTCCGCTCCTACCCAATTCCACGGCGGCCACAACGGCCGACGAGCAAGCCCTCCGCCAGTTCAAGCTCGTCGACTGGCCGCGAGCGTACCGAGAACAGAACGTCCAACTCCTCGACCGCCTGCTCGCTGACGAGTTCGAGCGGATTGGCTTCAATGGCGAGCGATCCTCCAAGCAAGATGAGCTCGCTCGAGTCAAGGCCACCCCTCCGGACTACGAGAAGTTCTCCTTCGAGATCACGAGACTCTCGATCTTCGACAACGGCACGGCGATCGTATCGGGCACGGGCACGATCACCGGCACTGATGCGGACGGCCCGTACACAACCACGTACAGCTCCTCCAACGTCCTCCTCAAGCGCGGTGGTGCGTGGCGAGCTGTCGCCTCCCACGTCTCGGGCCTCAAGACCGAACGGGCACCTCGGCCGTGAGAAGAGCGCTACCGCCCCCCGCAGTGCTCCTGCTGCTCGCGGCGCCCGTACACCTTGGCTGCTTCGCCAGCTCGGCACCCAACTCAGCCGCGGCTCACCCAGCCGGCACCATCCAACTCATCTCGAGCTCCCTCGGCAATCACGGTCTCGAACCGACAGCCTGCACCTCGGGCGAGCGCCAGCTCTTTCTTGGGGCAGACTTCGTCGACGGCCAAGAGGGACTGACGACGCGCCTGATCATTGATCCAGCGGGCTCGGCCTCCGTCCGGGTTTTCCCTGCAACTCAGCCTCTCGAGCAGGGCCTGGTCTTTCGCAGGTCCGACTGCAGCCGCTTCGAACTGTCGCTCGAGCGCACGGGCTGGCGCATCAACGACATCTACGACCTCCGGGTCAGCCTCGAGGTTGCCTGCCGTTCCACAACGGGCGACTCGATCGATGGAACGCTCGACGTCAGCCACTGTCATTGACTCTTCGATCCGAGCATCTCGGCAACCATGACTGGTCGCCCAACCCCTCGGCGGAAACCCAGCAGTGACCCATAACCTGCTCGCGCGCTGCCGCCTAGCCGCTCGTTGCATGGGACGCTGAACTCAAACGGCCTCAGGCGACGGAAAGACTCAATGCCAATCAGGCTTGGACACCAGGAGGCCAAGTCCCTCGCCGGTGCCCCGTCGCCGAGCCCCTCGTCGCAGCAGACGGCACCGCTGATCTCAACACCTCTAGGCGTCGGTATGACCGAGAGTGACCTCCTAGCCGCTATCGTACAGACCTTCTCGCGCCATTCACGGCCTACCGTCTTTACCAATGCACACCACTGCTGCGAGTGCGCGGAGCACAACCAGACGCTCAGTGCTTACACTCCTGAGTCCCTCACATCCGACGCCATCGGGAATCCCGGCTGGGACCCAGTCTGCTTCGCCACCGAGGCGGCCTATCTCTACTTCTTTCCGGGGCTGGCCAGGTTGGCTCTGGCCGGACGCGGCGAGTCCTTCTACCTTGACCAGTTCGTCTCCCAGCTCAGCAACCGCACCCATCTTTTCGACGCCTCAGAGCGCCAGCTCGCTCATGCTCTTCTCTGGCACCTCATCGACACGTTCGACGGTGACCCGTATTGCGACGATTTCACCCTCTGGCGCCTCGACGACTGCCTTCGCAAGCTCGAAGAGGTCGGCTAGCTCCAGAGACCACGTCGCTGCAGCGGACGCTGACCTCATGGGCCCTTGGGCGGCTGGTCAGCAAGCCCCCAACCGCAACGTCGCCAGCAGGGCAAACACGCCCCAGCTGCTGCGTTTCTTCAGACCGCCACCGGATGGGGAGCGCTAATGACACCAAACAAGCAGATGGTCCAACGCTACATGGCGGCATTCTCGCGCCTTGACCACGAGCAAGTCCTCTCCTGCCTCACGGACGACGTCGAGTGGGTGATTCCCGGACATGCCCACCTGAGAGGGAAGGCCGCGTTCGACGCCGAGATAGAGAATCCCGCCTTCGAGGGAGCTCCCGAGATTGCGCTTGCTCGTCTGATCGAGGAAGGTGACACCGTCGTAGCCGAGGGCTCGGTGACAGCTCGAAGGCTTGGCGGCGAACCGCTGTCGCTCGTCTTCTGCGACGTATTCGTCATGCGCGACGGTAAGATTCGGCGACTCATCAGCTACTTGGTCCCTGTCACGCCGTGACCTCGCATCCCAAGCTGGGTCGCGGCCCTGAGAGCGGGCCGATGACGCCATGCCCCTGTTTCGCGGCCAACCTGCAATCCAGGTCCGCTGGTGACTGGCCGCGAACCGGCCTTGGTGCCGTCTCGCCGTTCGTTGCAGCGCTGAACTCAATGCCCGCCAGGGTCAGCGATGTCGGCCCGCCAGGCGGCCGGCCCGCAGCTGACCAGCTCAGGGGAGGCCGACCATGCGGCGAGTCGTGGATGTCGTCACGCGATGCACATACGTGCTGTCGGCCGGGTTCTATCTGTTGCTAGGTGTAGCAGTGCTGCTCCTGGGAACTGGTTTGCTGCCAGCCTGGGTACACGATCGCATCTTCGAGATTGGCCGAAACGATCCGGTCACCATGCACCTGATTCAGGAGTGGGGCACTCTTTGCGTGCTGGTGGGTATTCTGTTCCTCTGGTTCGCTCGCCACTACGATCAGAGCGTCAAGTTCCATTGGGCAGTGACGTTCTATCTCTCGCTCGACGCGTGGGTGCACTGGTTCAACGCCTACGGACACTTCGAGAACGAACCGCGAGCGCTCATCAACTCGATTCCGTTCGTCCTGTTCCTGATCTTGGGGCTACTGCGAAGGATGCGGCCCGACACGCAGATGGAACCAGCTCGCGCTGGCGTGTAGGCGCGCGCCACGGCCTCGCACTCGGTAGTGTCCCAGGAGGTACTCCAAGTGTCTCGAATTGCCGTCAGTCGCAAGCTGGCCTACATCTTTGGGATCGCGACGCCCCTCGCCGAAACCATCCGGCGTTGGGGCACCTGGTGGGACAACCCTCCCGCGTTCCTGGACGACTACTTCCTAGGTGCTTTCCTCATCGCTGGTGCCTGGGTAACGCGTGACCCTCGGTCGGGCCGCGCACGAGCGCTCCTCGCCGGGGCTTGGGGCTTCGCATGCGGCATGGCCTACAGCAGCGCAGCTTTTCACTGGACTGCCATGCGCTCCGGCGCCGTCGATCCAGCTCCGATTCCTACTCAATCGGTCTTCGCAATCAAGCTCATCGGCGGGCTGATCTTTGCGATCGCGCTCGTCCTGACGGTCACCGACGACGAGCCCCCGCGAGGTCAGGTCCCAAGCGCCTTCCGATGAAGCTGCTGCATCTGAATCCACCAGGTCTCCCAGACTGGTCGGCCACCTTCAGTCAGGTCGTCGTCGTCGAACACGAGGGCCTGCGTCACCTCTACGTATCCGGCCAGGTCGGCGTCAATGACTCGAAGACCCTCGTGGGCGATGGCGGCTTCGAGGCTCAGCTCGACCGTGCCTTCTGCAATCTCGAGATCGCCCTCGAGGCTGGCACCGGCTCTTGGCCGGATGTGGTCAAGCTCACGGTGTATGTCGTCAACTATGCACCCGCTCACGCCTCTTCGATTCGACGAGCTCTGACTTCGAGGTTCCCACCGGGCACTCTGCCGGCGCTATCGCTCCTCGGCGTTGCGGCGCTCGCCGACCCAATGTTCGTCGTCGAGATCGAGGCAACCGCGGTCGTGCAAGTGTCCGAGTCGAAGGGCTAGCAGCGGACAACACCCGGCCAATGGTCGAGGCGTTGCCCACGAACTCGAACGCCGCCAGGCCTCTAGGCGAGACATCGGATGGCTGCACCGTCTAACCGCAGGACC